>Ga0105100_10002653_pt1 | contig 10413 bp, 10 predicted proteins | sample PPLLak12cMay2015_2_FD_87033 | JGI IMG/M metagenome (GOLD analysis project Ga0105100, IMG submission 87033) | Freshwater sediment microbial communities from Prairie Pothole Lake near Jamestown, North Dakota, USA - PPLs Lake P8 Core (1) Depth... | ecosystem: Environmental > Aquatic > Freshwater >... | reverse complement strand
TGCTGTTCCTTAGTTGCCGTTGCCTTTCTTGCGTGCAGTGTCTGTTTCAGCCCGCGCACTCGATGGCGCCGGCGAGGGCGGTCGAGCTTCCCTCTGGTTGTGCAGCTTCCTTCGCGGCCAAGAACAATATCCCGCCGCGAAAGCTGGACGTGGCCGCCTTGCAGAAACTGTTGAAGTCGCAAAATGCCGAGCTACGCCTCTAGAGACGCAAGATATTGCGTCTCTACACAAGGGAGGGCCGCGGCCAGTCCGATGTCATAGGACGATGCGGCTGATGGCCCAGAGGGCGACGATGGAGACGCAACCCTGCACGAGACTGCCGACGGTCTGGAGCTTGTAGCCTTGCTTGACCGTCATGTTGGAAAAGCCGGTGACGACCCAGAAATAGCTGTCGTTGGCGTGACTGACGACCATGGAGCCGGCGCCAATCGCGACGACCGTGAGGGCCTTGGCCGTGGCGCTATCCAGGCCCAATGGCTCCAGCAGCGGCAGCATGATGCTCGCGGTCGTCGTCATGGCGACGGTCGAAGAGCCTTGAGCCGTCTTGAGGGCCGCCGCGATGGCGAAGGGCAGCAGGATGCTCAGACGTACGTCCAGATACTGCGTCACGACGTCGGCGATGCCGGACTGCTTGAGCACCTCGCCGAACGCGCCGCCGCAGGCGGTGACGACGATGATGATGGACGCGGCGACGATGCCTTCGCCGACCCAGCCGGTGGTCGAGAGCATTTCGCGCGTCAGCTTCTTGGGTAGCAAGAAGGCGAAGAAGACGCCGAGCAACAGCGCGACGACCGGCTGCCCGATGAAGCTGATGACGTGCGCGACGTGCGGGCCGCCCAGTGGATGCGCGAGCTGGTCGCTGATCGACTTGAGCACAATCAGGACGATGGGCAGCAGAATGGGAATGAGCGACTTGAAGGCGGACGGTCCTTCGGTTGCCGATTCGGCGACCCGGGGCGCGTCGGGCTCGGGTCCGAGATCGATGGGCGTGCGGGCGGCGATGAGAATGGCGAACAACCAGCCGGCGGCGAGGGCCACCAGGCCGACCACCAGGCCCCAGAGGATGACCAGGCCGAGGTCCGCTTTGAGAATACCGGCAGCGCCGATAGGCCCGGGCGTCGGCGGCACCATCGTGTGGGTGGCGTACAGGCCGAGGCTCAGCGCGATGGCGCTGGCGGCCAGAGAGATCTTGGCCCGGCGTGACATGGCCTTGGCCAGAGGAGACAGAATGACAAAACCCGAATCGCAGAAGACTGGGATACTGACAATGTAGCCGATGATGCCCATGGCCAGGGGGACGTTCTTGTATCCGACAAAGGCGAGGACTCGCTCGGCCAGCTTGCGGGCGCCGCCCGATTTTTCGAGAAAGATCCCGATGATGGAGCCGGCGAGTATGACGATGCCGATGCGGCCGACCGTGTCACCGAATCCGAAGTTGACGGCCTTGGCTACATCCCCGAGCGGCATCCTGTTGCTGAGGACGCCGTAACCGAACGCCGCCAGCAGCAGCGCCAGGAACGGATGCAGTCCCCAGCGGGCGGTGCTCAGAATGATGAAGACGATCGACAACAGAAGGAGAACGACGAGCCACATGAGTTGTCCTCTGACCAGATTCCTTTCGACCGGGCTTGTCCACCGGGACACCTGCCACGTGGGCGTATTTTAACGCGACGGGACCGACTTGGCCAATGCGCATTGGCCGTGCGGTGGGTGGCCCGTAGGGGCGAATCATCATTCGCCCTCTCGGCACGGGCGAATATTATTCGCCCCTACGGCATGGACGGACGTGGTGATATACTGATGATACGCCGGGTCGAGCCGAAGACAGGGCCGACTCGCAAACACAACGATTCGGGGCGCATGGATAAGGGAGATTGAAGATGAGCGCAAGTGAGATTACTGGAGGCAGAACATCGCATTTGTCCCGACGGCAGTTTCTGACGAGCAGTTGTCTGGGTGTATGTGGCGCTGGACTCGGGTTGCAGGCGGCGCGCGTCACGGCGCAGGCGGCCGGCACGTCGGCGGAGGTGACGAACATCGACCCGGGCTTCGTCGGGCCGCAGTTCTTCGACAAGCGCGAGGAAGACGCGTTGCAGGAGGTCCTTGAGTCCGGCTCGCCGTTTCGCTACTGGGGTCCGGGCCAGCCGGAGAAGGTGCTCCGTTTCGAGGAGGCCTTTGCCAAGTACATGGGGACGCGTTTTGCTTTGGCGGTGACCTCGGGCACCGCGGCGTTGGATTGTGCCGTGGCGGGTCTGGGGATTGGGCCGGGCGACGAAGTGATCGTCCCGGCCTACACCTGGTGGTCCGACTACACCTGCGTCGTGCATGCGGGGGCGCTGCCGGTCTTTGCCGACATCGATCGCACGTTCAATCTCGACCCCGCGGACTTCGAGCGGCGTATCACACCGCATACGAAAGCGGTGATGGCGGTCCACCTGCTCGGCGGACCGGCCGACATGGACCCGATCACGGAGATCGCCCGAAAGCACAAGGTGGCGGTCCTCGAAGACTGCGCCCAGTGCGTCGGCGGGTCCTATCACGGCAGGAAGCTGGGTTCCATCGGCGATGTCGGCATCTACAGCTTCCAGATCAATAAGATGATCACCTCCGGCGAAGGCGGCGCGGTGGTGTCGAGCGATCCGATAATCTATGAGCGTGCGGCCCGGTTCCATGACATGGGTTCGCTGCCCGGGGTCTTCGCCAATCGCATCGGCAAGAGCCAAATGCCGATGTTTTCGGGCGAGAATTTCCGGATGAACGAGTTCACCGGGGCCGTGCTCGGCGCGCAGTTGACCAAGCTCGACACGATGATCGCTCAACTGCGGGCCAATGCCCAGGCCGTCTACGACGGCGTGAAGAAGATCCCGGGTATCCGTCTGCGGCAGCGTCCGGACCCGGCGGGCGACATCGGTTATGGGGTCTATTTCGAGGTGGCCGACAAGGCCGCACGGGACCGGTGCATCCAGGAACTGGGCAAGCGCAGGGTCCCGGCCTCCGCGCTGACCGGCTCCGTGCTGCTGCCGGTCGCGGAGTCCGTCATCAACAAACGGGCCAGGCATCCGAACTGGCCGTCGTTCAACAGCCCCGAGGGCAGGGCCATCCAGTACGGCCCGGAGACCTGCCGGCAGACGCTGGAGATCTTCGACCGCTTCGTCCAGGTACGGATGGGTCCGAAGTACACGCAGCGGATCAACGACCATATCATCGACGCCATTCGGCAGGTGTATGCACTCGTGGCATAGTCTGATATTAAAGGGAATTGCGATCCCCTTTGTGAGCATTCGGCCTCGCCGCGGAGGCGGGAGGATTCTGCGCGGGAGCCATTTGGAAACCGTCGGTTCTGGGGTATAGTTTGCTTAGGTATTTTTGGCTATTTGAAGTGTCACCGAATGTCATGCCCTCGATTGATTCTACTCGGAAGAGCCATACACGTGGTGCGTTGACACAACCACCATCCACCCGTCTGAGGGTTTGTTGTCTGAACAATCATCGCTATTGAACACATACTGCCGAGAAACAAGGCAGCGGGGAGGAATAGTCTATGAATCGTACATGTGTAGGCAGTCGCGCTGGGCCCATGGCGGACAGGCAGGGTTCCGGCCTCCGATACTTGGCGCTTCTGGTGGTATTGTTGTGGCCGGCGGTTTCTGCGGCCGATTTTCTGAATCCCAGCTTTGAGACGGCTCTCAATGTCACACCGTACCCGGACACGTTTCCACAATCCTGGCGTCTGAGGAACACGGACCATACGAAGTTCGGCTCCCAGGTCAAGAACGTGTGGAAGACGGACGGCGAGTATTCGGCGGGTTTGTACAGCCGCTTGGGCCGGACCTTCGCGGTCGGTGAAAGCCAGAGCATGTGGCAACTCGTCGATCTGACGGGCATGGCCGCCATCCAGTTCGATGTCCGGCTGGCCTCGTATGGCAACAGCCAGTTCCCGACGTTCATGAACTTCGAGGCGGCGGTGATGGTGGACAACGTTGTCCTCTGGACCCAAACCGTCGACGGGACGTACCTGAGCCAGCAAGTGAATGTCGAGGGGATGTCCGGCACGCATACCGTAGAGCTTCGCATCATGGCCGTGGTCGATGGCCCGTCCCAGGCCGCCAACTGGGTGCAGTGGGACAACATGCGACTGGTCAAGATGCCCGAGCAGAAGATCATCGAGGCCAAGGTCAAGATCATCCCCAACGTGCTCAACCTGAAGAGCTGGGGCAAGTGGATCACCTGCTACATCGAACTGCCGACCGGCTACAGCGTCAAGGACATCGACGGTGCGACCGTGACGCTCGAGGACGTTTCCGCGTACGTGGGCAAGGAGTACTGGGCCCGGGCGCAGTCGAACATATTCAACACGAGGGACTGGGACTGGGACCGGGTGAAGGAGCGCATGGTCAAATTCGACCGCGAAGCGGTTGAGGATGTCCTGACCACGGGCGAGATTACCGTGACGGTCAAGGGCAAGCTGCCCAACAACACGATCTTCGTTGGGACCGACACGATCAAAGTGATCGACAAGAAATGGCGTTGCAAGCACCACGGCAAGTGCGGCAACAAGTGCGATGTCTTCAAGGGCGGCGGCAAGTGGGACTTTAATTGCGGCGGGAAGAAATAGCACGCTGCCTGCCGGAGCCGGCGAATGATTTCTGTCTCTTTCGCAACAGGCGGCAATCGCCGGCTCCGGGTGTGACCTGGCCGTCAACGTTCTGAGGCGGACTTCAACGCCTGGAACGTTGGCGGCCACAAGCCAACGAAGATCGCCGCCCACTTCCTTCCACTGACAAACAAGGCGATTGAGGCCGCAAGACTCCCCACCGTCAGAATGTGAAACAGGCTGACGCCTGTCATCTTCACAGTACTCTCATCGATATTCTTCAGGATCGACTCGACCCGGTCGGTCTCCATCAAACCCATACGTCTCGTCAGTCCCATGCGATGAGCTCCTTTCTGCATGCCATGTTTCATGCAGAGATTCTACGTACGGCGGCGCCCGCGTGAAGCACGCATTCCCCTGTTCATCCGACAGGATTTTCCGCTGGGCCTGACCGCCGCTCGATCTCGTGGCATCGAGTCGGCGTGGAATTTGCGTCTTTTCCTTACTTGACGCTTGCATTCCGGCTGGACAAGAGGCGTCTTTGCCGGAACGGCCATGCGTGATGGGTCCGGTCGGCGAAGCACCGTTCTTTGCGGACATCGATACAGGGACGTTCTTCGAACCCGCCGGCTCCGGCATGAACGGGTGCTTCCTCGACGGCAATGCGACCGGGCTGACTCTCACGATCCCTGACATCTCGATTACCGGACGGTGCGTCTTTTGCGTGGTCAACAGTCTGCCTCAGACGGCTGCGACCCCGGCGCCCGGGGCTATCTTGCTGGGTGCAGTCGGCCTGGGGCTGGTCGGCTGTCTGCGCAGGCGCTGAGCGTTCTGAATCACGACCATATCGGTCGTTTTCGGGGCTGCGAGAGGGCACGCGGCCCTTTTTCATGCGCCGCCCGCACGCGCCGGGTGATTTCCCTTTTGTTGTGCCCATCCGCGGCCGAATAGTATTTGGAGGCTGCGTCCGGATTTCGTATGTTTTCTTGTAGAGGTCGAGGACTGGCCAGTTTCCGCGAGGTGTGCCTCGACGCGTGTCGACTGGCCTCCCGATCGCGCCCTATTGAGGATGGTGCACTATGGCACGCACAGGATCAGCACGAAACAGTCTGCGGCAGTTGGACGACGTGGATCGGTTCAGTGGTGCGTTCGGCAGGCGAAGGACTGATGAGGGCGCGCCTGCACCGGCACAGCCGGCACAGCAGCAGCAGAGGGTCAGTAAACCCGTGGTGGCTCGCCAGCCTCATCGTATCCGTCACTCGCTGGTTGCCATGGTCATTCTGGTGGCCATTGTCTTCGTGCTCATCCAGGCCGGCATCATCCAACCGCAGCGCCTCCGGGCCTTCGTTCTAAGACACATTGTCGCCGTTTATTCGGATGAGGCCACCGCATACAAGTACATGGGCAAGCAGCACAGCGCTGCCGGCCGTTCCCGGGAATCCCTAAGTTCCTGCGAGAAACTGGCGGCTATGCGGCCCGAAGACCCGTGTGCCAATGTCCTGCTGGGCGACGCCTATGGCGACGAGAATCGTCCTCAGGAGGCTGCCACCTCTTATCAGAAAGCCATCACCCTGGATCCCAACTGCTTCGACGCTCATTTCGGCCTGGGCAAAGCTTACGCCGCCCTGGGCCGCCACGCGGAGGCTATCGACTCCTACAAACGTGCCCTGAAGATTCAGCCGGGTTCCGCGGCTGTTCACATGTCGCTCGGCCTGGCTCTCTCCAGCGCCGGTCGCTATGAAGAGGCGATGCAAGCCTTCCAGCAGGCCAAGCAGATCGATCCGAAGATCAACGAGGTCCAGGTCATGTCGGGCAACACCTACCTCGAAGCCGGACTCTACAAGCAGGCCATCAACTGCTACAAGGACGCGATCACCATCGATCAGAACCATGCCCGGGCGTACTACAATCTGGGCAAGGCCTACTTCGAGATTGGCGACCGCGGCTTGGCGATCAAACAGCAGGAGATCCTCGAATCACTGGACCCCGGCCTGGCCGAGCAGCTCGGGCAACTCATCAACAATTAGTCGCAGATTCCCACTCAAAACGGCCAGTTTTCTCTTGACAGCCCACCGGGGCGCGCGGCACAATAGCCGCGACATCGGGCGGGACCGATGCGCCGGTGCGGGGGAGGGTCACGGATCGCCGCTTCGCAAGACAGCATTCCGCTATCCCTCAGAATATGATGGCTCTCTGTTGACTCAGGTCCATGTCCCCGGACCCTGGGCGGCAGCAGCCGGCGCAACTTGCCGACAGGTGGTTGCAGTCTCATGAACGGGGACGCACGTTTGCAGGGAGGTAACGTATGGGACGGCATCCCGCATCGCTCCTACTCGTGCTGGCGTTCGGCACGACCACATGGGCATACTACATCTCGGACGTCACGATCTCGCCGGCCAATCCGACGACGCAGACGCCGGTGACGGTGACCGTGGCAGGTGAGGCTCCAGCCACCAACTACACCCTCGACCACGTCAATCAGTGGCAGATGGGCAATTTCATCTTTATCGACATGTACTGGACCAGCACGGACGTCGGCGCCACGGTCATGGTTCCTTACACCCATGACGAGTCCCTGGGGACTCTGGCGGCCGGCCACTACACCGTATATGTCCGGAGCTACTACAGCGGCCTGGTTCGCCAGACTGAATCGGCCTCGTTCTCGGTCTCGAAGGTGCCCGACACATCCACAGGGCTGGGCTTCTTCTGGTTCTACTTCTGGTCATGGCCGGGCGCGGGCGGCTCCCAGACACAGATCATCATGATCAACGGCAACCAGATCTCTTTTGACTTTTCGTTCTCGAACTAAGCCGGCGCGGGACGGTCCAACGTCCCGACGCCGACACGGGCGCGCAGGGTCTCGATTCCCCATCCGGCCGTGGGCCTGACCAAGGCTCACGGCCGCGAAGGATGGGCAGTGCCGGTCGCGAGTTGTCGCCCCAGACGCGCCGCTTCTTCGAGTCGCTCCGGCTTCTTTCGAATCTCGCCCTTCGCTCCCACGCCCGGCACGACAATCGTTCCGGCCAATTGCATCTCCATGTAGCCAAGGCTCCGCTCGAAGAACTCCAGCACCGGCTTCCACGTCTCTTCCCGCTCCTCCTCCAGCACAACGGCGACGGCCGCCTTCTTGCCTCGCACCTGGGGCCGGTTCGCGTCGCAATTGAAGTACACGAATCGGTCGATGACCGCCTTCATCAACGCCGTCGGCCCGTACCAGTACACCGGCGTCCCGAACACGATGATGTCGCTCTCCGAAATCTTCGGGTACAGCCCCCGCATGTCGTCGTCTTTGCTGCACACCCGGCCCTTCCAGCACGCATGACACCCATCACACTCGCGAATCTGCAAACCGCCCAAGTGAACGGTCTCAACCTCAGCCCCGCCCGCCTTGGCCCCCTCCGCAATCTTCGACAGCAGAATGTCCGTATTCCCGCCCTTACGGGGACTGCCCACAACCGCCAGTATCTTCATTGTTTGGACCCCGACACACGCACGGCGACAGACACGATCCCCGGCATTGTACCGTTTCTCTCAGTTGCGGGGACCGTGCCCCACAGATTGGCTTCGTTTCGCGCAGAGGCATCCTCCTCGTTCTTCCTTGTAACTCCTTCCCAGGCCAGCACTTGGGATCAACCCGTCCCCGGTACAAATTGGCTTCGTTTCGCACAATACCAGTTTGAAGCCGTGTACGCTGGGGCTTGCCCCACCGAGCAGTCCATCAAGCCCGTTGGCTTTGTTTCGCACGACACGCTGCTTTGCGTAAGGCGTTTCTGCAACGGCAGTTGTGTCGATCCCTCCCATGAGATTAGCTTTGCTTCGCAAGCTTCCGATCCGCCCGAGGCGGATCCCGTAGGCGATCCGTGAATTCCCATCCATCCCACATGCCCCAAGTTTGGCTTTGTTTCGCACAATATCAGTTTGAAGCGTAAGGTTTGAAGTTTGAAGGCGGACAGATGACGCTCCGCTCTCGTCTTACTTGACCCTTGAGACTCCAAAATCGCCCCCTTGCCATTGGCTTTGTTTCGCACGGCAGGGGGCTCTGCCGTGTAGGGTGGGGCTTGCCCCACCGAGCAGTCCGTCAAGCCCGTTGGCTTTGTTTCGCAGAGTCGGTCCCGTTCGTAGTGACGCCGCCATGCGTTCTCTTGTCTTCTCATGAATGGAGGCGGGCACTCGAACGCGCCCTTGGGCCAGCCGGTGACAGCTCCTCCTGGGCCGTCCCCGTCGAGCGGCTGCTTACCTACAGCCCACTATGGACTTGTATGGTGAAATGTACAAGTTGATCCGCCGCATGTCAAGAGAAATCCGGGGAATGGCCGGGATTTTCTGTCGTACGCCCGGGCCCAGTATCGTTTCATCAGCTCGGCGTTGTCCACCCACATGAGGAAGAAGGGCGGGGCGTCGGCGTCGCGTTTCTTGACGCAGATCAGAAACGGCCTGTCGAAATGCAGAGCACGCGGCTTCTTCACAGGGGCAGCGCTCTTGGCGGCAACGAGACGGGCCCGGGATTTCAGGACCACGCCCGTTCGGCTTAGCGTGAAGTCAATCTCCTGCAAGGCTTCGAAAATGAAGTAATCGGACCACTTTTCATTGCCAAGGTGCTTGCCGAGCAAATCATCGAAGTGGTGCGTCAGCTTGTAGAAGACGTCGGGCACGATGAGTGTATCGATGGGACGGAGCTTGCGCAGAACCTCGTAATTGGGATCACTTTTGAATCCGGACATCTTCGCCTGTAGCGCCTGGGCCGCCTCACCGAGCGTGTTGTATCGCGGCATGCGCGCCAGGATGACCTGGTACGGCTGTGTCCGCTTGGACAGATCGACAGCGAACTGTGCGGGGTCAGACCCCTGTCCATCGCTATAGTACAGGACCTCCACCTGATCTCGCACCTGCTCGTGGGTCTTGCCGTGCCCACTGGTCGGAGCAGAGAATGCTGTGACCCCCATTCGCTCGCCGGTGGAGCTCCGGAAATCGAACGCGCTCGTACGGGTGTAGTAGGGGTACTCGAACCTGACATCGACATTTAGGTAGGCATACGCCAGAATAACGTCGGGCAACGTACTGTATCTGCCGTCGAAGGTGGGTGCAGGCTCCGAGGGAAAGCGTCTCGCCATTTCCTTTTGGACCTGCTCGACTATGCCCTTCCTCGCGAATCCGGCGACCGCATAGTAGGACTTCTCCTCGATGTTCCCGTCGGGGAATTGTGTTCCGTTCAAGCGATTTGCGAGTTCTTCAGCCCCGGGCAATTGGATCGGCTCACCGATGACATCCTCCTTGAGTCTGTCCCAGGCCATCTGAAACGTGGCGCACCAGATCGCGTTCTTGTGCTCCGGCAGCGGGCAATTCAGCGTAGCGACCACGGCGGTCTGCTCAAGGCTGTTCGAGTCTATATTCGCGCCGCTGACGTTGGTTCTCGTTTGCCGGCACGCCACCGGCAGCAGGAACAACACAGAGACGCCCATGGGCACAACGACGAGAGCCACCGTTCGCCTGAGCCCTTTCGAGCCGTACTGTCTCGCCATCTGTTTCTCCGTTCAAGAGCAAAGGTGTCGCTACCGGGTGCCATGCTTACGTCTGCGTAAGCATGGTCTCTTCTATCGGATAAAGCATGTCTACGCAAGCGCAGACATGGCACCCAGTTTTCTCTTCATCTCTGCGAGCCTCAGCGACCTCTGCGGTTGGACAAGGCCGTTTTGGCCTCCTCAATTCTGCACGGTGGTGTTGTAGCGAACGCCATCGGGGACCGGGACCGGGACGGCGACCGTTGTGCCGTGGTCGCCGGCGGTGGTCTGGGAGGAATCGACCGCGACGAAGGCGGTGTA
>Ga0105100_10002649_pt1 | contig 10426 bp, 7 predicted proteins | sample PPLLak12cMay2015_2_FD_87033 | JGI IMG/M metagenome (GOLD analysis project Ga0105100, IMG submission 87033) | Freshwater sediment microbial communities from Prairie Pothole Lake near Jamestown, North Dakota, USA - PPLs Lake P8 Core (1) Depth... | ecosystem: Environmental > Aquatic > Freshwater >... | reverse complement strand
CCAGCCATTTCGCACCTTTGGCTACGTCCGGGGCGAGAACGACCGCTATCTACAGGCCAACCGGCTTGAGAACCTGGTGACGCTGTGCCGCTCCTGCCACCAGCGGGTGGAGGTGGACCAGATGGTGCGTGGGACGCTGGCCGGCGTGGCTCACCTGCTGCGCCACATCGCCCCTTTGCACCTGATGAGCGGCCCGACCGACATTGGCGTGATCAGCGAGATCAGGTCGTCTCCCGGGGGTCCTGGCGGAGAAGGCCGGCTGCCGACGATCACCATCTATGACAATGCGCCGGGGGGCCTGGGGTTCAGCCAGGCGCTGTACGAGCTGCACGACACGCTGCTGGCTGCCGCCCGCGACGTGATCACCGCCTGCGGCTGCCCGCGAGGCTGCCCGTCGTGCGTTGGGCCGGTGGCCGAAGTGGGCGAGGACGCCAAGGCGAACTGCCTGCGGCTGCTGGATCTGCTGCTGGCATAAAAACCACCGTTTGAACCACGGTCGGACCACCGTACCGCCCCAATTCGGAAAAGGCATGGTCTCAAAGAAGGTGACGTTACTTTCGTTTGTTCAGTGTTGACAGAGCATTCAGGCGGATCGCTGCGCCCAGATTACGTTGGATGCCGCGTGGCGGCGCCGGCGGGAGGTCGTGATCTGGCCCGGCCCGCCGACCGCCTGGCTGAAACTGCTCGCGCCCGGCCTGCTGGACCGGATCGTCCTGCGGCCGGCCATGCGGCAGGGTGATAGGTATCGCTGCCGCCACCTGAGACACTGAAACTGGGACCGGTTGCTGATCAATCCAGGGGACTGCTGACAGCCAGGCGCTGACTCGACGGCTTGACAACTACAGATTCCAAGTGCATAATATGGGCGTCGCTGGATCTGCCCGGCAGACCAGATTGGCCGGTAAGGCTTCATGCTTTACAGCCGGAATCCGGCAAGCCCACTTTTCGGGGGTGCTACGATGATGAATCAAGGTACTGGCGCCGAAACCGTTGACTCGGCCTACAAGAGCCTCTACAAACTCGGCAGCATGGCCGCCTTGATCGTGGTAGTCTTGACCCTGTGCGAGGTTGTTCTTTTCGCTCTGTACCCGCAGCCTGGCATGGTGAGTGACTGGTTCACGCTGTTCAAGAGCAATGCGATCATCGGGCTTGTCGACTTTTGGGGGTTGGAAGTTCCGATGTACGCCATGTTCATCATGGTATTCCTCGCCCTCTACATTGTGCTCAGAAAAGCCTGTGAAAGCCGTATGGCAATCGCCGTGACCCTTGCCCTCCTTGGGATCGGGATCTTTTTCGCAACGAACAATCCCTTTTCCATGCTTTCCCTCAGCAACCAGTACGCGGCCGCGACGACGGACGCGCAGAGATTAGCGTTCTTGGCGGCAGGGCAGGCAACGCTTGCCAATACGGGCCAGCGCGCCGTCGGCGGGTTCAACATGGGCCTCTTCCTGGTGTCCATTGCCGGCCTGATCGTCTCAACGGTCATGCTCCGGAGCAGGTCCTTCACCAGGTTAACCGCCTATGTGGGAATTGTGGCCTATGGTCTGTCGTTGGCCGACTATCTCAGACAAGCTCTGACCCAATCGGCTATGGTCGCCCTTCCTCTGATCCTTTTGGGTGCCCTCGCCCTGGTGCTATGGTTCGTCTTGGTCGGCCGAAGGCTCTGGGAGCTGGGGCGTCTCGAAGGGCAGACGCTTTCCAAACAGCCGTGATCTGAAGCGTTCGAGTGGATGCCGCAAAGCTGCGCTTCCCTATCAATCTGCTAGCCGGCAAGGTGCCGGCCACCGACCTGCGAGACTGGACGGCGATCCGCGCCTGGGCTGCGAATCTGAAGCCAATCCTGGCGGTATAACCTGCAAGATGTGCCGAGTTTAAGCCAGCAGGGCAGCCGCCGTTTGGCCTGAGGCTAGCCCTGGGCCAGGATCGCGCGGATCTGGGCGGCGTACTCCTCGCTCTGCGCATCGGCGCTGACCAGCTCGATCTGTTCCGGGCCGTGCACGCCCAGGTCCAGCTCCACGGCGCGGGCGATCTGCGCCAATTGGAAGATCGGCCCCTGGCTGACCCGCCGCGTCGTCCCCAACTGGCGCAGGACGGCCACGCCGACGGCGTCCACCGCAATGCGGTCGGTGCCGGCCAGGATGACCTGGGCGTCGACGACCGTGCCCCGGTTGGGTCCGCCGTTCACAAAGGCCTCGACTCCATCCACCACGATCAGGTCCGTGCGGCAGGCCGCGTTGATCTCGGCAATCATGCGCCGCTGGTGCCGCGACAGATGCAGCTCGAACATATAGTTGTACCACTCGCCCGGAATCCGGCTGGCGACGAGCCCGACCGGGTTCTTCAGCGACAGGCTGAAATGCCCGCCGAAACGGTGCGTCTTTAGGCAGCAGGCCTGGACGATGCCGTCAGCGTCGAGGGCAGGCCGGGCCAGGGCAAACCCCCTTCGCCAGTGGCTGCCCGGCACCTGGACCATCTGCCAGCCGGCAGCATCCAGCTCGTCCAGCACGACCGTGTCAAACCCCAGCTCCTCGGCCAGGCGAAAGATGCCCTTGCCGTCCATCACCGCTCGCGTCCTGGCCATGCCGCTGCGGTCGCCCACGGTAATGCGCTCGGCGCCCTGAGCTTGCAGCCAACGGACCAGGGCGGTCAGCGTATCGTTGTGCGTGGAGCCGGGCGAGGGATCGGCAGTGTTATAGTTCGGCTTCAGGAACAGGCGCTTCCCCGTTAAGGGGCCGGCCCCCAGCAACTCCAGCGCTCGAGGAACGCCGGTCAACCGGTCCCGGGTCTTGATCAAGGCGACTCGGGTCACAGTTCCCTCCTCTTCATTCCCATCCAACAACTACTGGAACCGACGACTGCCGGGAAAACCACCCACAGGAAGGATACCAGGCTCTCCTCCTGAAAGAGAATAGTTCTCACCTGCCAGAGGGTCCGCTCCGCTAGCGCCGCGGCATACGGCGCCGGACGGTACGGGACTCCCTGCGGTGGTGGCCCCCTTTTCTCTGTCCAGACTATGGCTTGGGCGTAGAAGTTGGCTGCGGGACGACGGTGAGGCCGGGCTTGCGGGTAGGGCTTGGAGCCTGTGGCAACGGCGTCACGCCGAGCGCCGGTCCCTGCGCCTGGTCGAGCAGCTCGCGCAGGCCAGAGAGGAAGGCGTCGAAACGTCTGGCGACCTGCCGCACAGCCTGTAGATCCTCTGCCAGCCCTCCGAACTGCGCTTCGATGGCGCGCAGCCGGCCCTGGAAGGTCTCCACGTCACCTCCCACCCGGGCCATCTCCTGGTTCACAGCCCTCAGCTCGGCCTGCGCGGCCGCCAACCGGCTGTCGACATCGTCCAGGCGGCCCTGCATCTGGCGCAGGCTGGCCCCAAGCTCGCCTGCCTGGCCGTCGAGCTGCCTGGCTCGGGCTTGCACTTCCCTGACCGCGTCGCTCGGCCCAAACTCGAGCGTCCCGTTGATCGCCAACAGGAGCACAAGCGCCAGGCAGGCGCCGGCGATGGCGCTGACTAGGCCTACGGTCAGGAGGGCCGGCCAGCCGGCTCCTCTCCTTGGTTCGGGCGCCGGCCGGGGTCGCGACAACGGTGCGGAGGGCGGCGGTGCAGGGGGCACCTTCCGGAAGACTGCTGCAGGCGCCTCCGGCTCGACCACAGGCACTGCCGCGTCCGGCTCGACCGCCAGCACCGGCGCTTCCACCCCAACCGGCAGCGCAGGCGTTTCCGGCTCGACCACCAGTGCCGGCACTTCAGGCTCGGCCGGCAGTGCTGGTACTTCCGGCTCCACCCAGGGCACCGGCTCGACCGAGCCGACGGTCAACAGGTCGGCGATGCCGGCATAGAGCGCCGCGGAGACGCCGCGCACCTGGGTGATCTCGGCCGTTTCGCGGAAGGGGTGAACCTTGGTGCGGTATTCCACGATCCGCCCGGCCAGCTTAGCCCCGATGCCGGGCAGCCGGCTCAGCTCCTCGACGGCGGCCGTGTTCAGATTCACGATGTCAATGTCCTTCGTCAGCGGGCGCTTGAGCCTGGGTTGCTGTTCCTGGCCGGCGACTGGTTCGTCCTGTTCGTTCATCAGCTCCTCCTTCTTCCTCGAGCTATCAGTCATCAGCTATCTGCTATCAGCTATCAGCCATCAGCTATCTGCTATCAGCTATAAGCTATCCGCCATCCGCTAAGGTTCCGTAGCAGCAGTGAGCGCCTGCAATGCCTGTTCCAGGGCATCCATCTCCCGGCCGTAGCAAGTCCAGTCGCCGGTCTGCAGGCAGGTTTGGGCGGCCTCGTAGTGCTGGCTGGCTTGCTGCACCAACGCCGCCACGTCGCCTTCCACAGGCGGCAGAGTTGGCTCGGTGACCGGCGGCGGCGGGGCAACACCCATCACCTGGGCCAGGCTGGCAGCCAGCGTCTCGGTCATGGCGATCCGGTTGCCATAGGCGACGATCACCCGCCGCAGCTCGGGCAGTTGGCTCGACTCGGCCTGCAAATAGATCGGCTCCACGTACAGGATGGCCCGGTCGACGGGAATGACCAACAGGTTGCCGCGGATCACCTGGCTGCCGTGCTGGTTCCACAGCGTCAACTGGGCGCTGATCTCGGGATCCTGGTTGATGCGCGATTCGACCTGCGCCGGGCCATAGACCAACTGCTGCTTGGGAAAACGGTAGACGCCCAACTGGCCATAATTCTCGCCATCGTTGCGGGCGTAAAGCCAGGCGATCATATTCTGCTTGTTCGACGGGGTGTAGGGCGACATCAGGATAAACTCGTTCTCGGCCTGCCCTTGCAGGCGCATGTTTACATAGTAGGGCTCGGTGCGCACCGTCTCGCCGCCGACAATCTCCTCCGCCCAGGTCCACAGATCCTCCTGGTTGTAAAACACCTGGGGATCGGTCATGTGGAACGACTGGTACTTGGTAGCCTGGATGCGGAACAGGCCCTCGGGGTAGCGCCAATGGGCCACCAGCGCCGGGTCCATCTCACTCGCCGGCCGGAACAGGGCGGGAAAGATGCGGGCGTAGGTTGCCGCCAACGGATCGGTGGCATCGATCAGGTAAAAGGTCACCGTCCCGTCGTAGGCGTCGATGGTGATCTTGACCGGGTTGCGCATATAGTTAATCACGCCGGCCATGGAGCCGATCGGCTCGGAGTAGGGGTAGCGGCCGGTGGCGGTGTAGGCATCCAGGAGCCAGATCAGCCGCCCATTGAGCACGACCGGGTAGGGGTCCGGGTCGTAAGACAGGAACGGGGCCAGGGTCCGCACCCTCTCCGAGATCTCTCGCCGCCACAGCAGGCGGCTGTCGGGCGTGATATAGCCGCTGAGCAGCACCTGGCTGCTGCCCAGCCGCAGTGCATAGGCCAGCCGCGTGAGGGGCGAGCCGAGGCGCACGCCACCCGTGCCCTGATAGGTGGTGTAGACGTTCTGCTCGCCCAACGGATAGTCAAACTCCTGGGCGCTGGTGTTGGCGATGACGTAATCGTATGTCAGCTCGCCGTGATAGATCTGGGGCTGGGTCAGGGCCAGCTCCGGATAGATAGACTGCGGCGGGATGTCGCGCACCCACAGCACGGGCAGGCCCTCGTCGCCGACCTCGTTTACCGGGCTAAGGACCACGCCCGAGCCATGGGTATAGATCAGGTGGCGATTGAGCCAGGTCTGGGCGGCCTCGGTCAGTTCGTCGTGATTTATCTCCCGCGCCGACAGGGTCACCTGGCGGTAATCTCCGCCCAGCCGGTAGCGGTCGATGTCCACGTCGTTAAAGATGTAGTACAGGCGGATGGCCTGAAGCTGGCTGTAGGTACGCCCCAGCGGCCGATAATCCCACAGCCGGATGTTGCGGATGGTCGACTCGTTGGCTTCCAGGTCGAGCGGCACCGCCTCTTCAGACACCGGATAGTCGGCCGTGGTGACTGCATCGAGGCCAAAAGCAGTGCGGGTAAACTCGATGGTGTGCTCGATATATGCCTGTTCTCGGGTCAGCTCGTTGGGCTCGACGCTGAATTTCTGGAGCAGGCTGGGGTAGATGTTGCCGCCGACCAAGGCCACCAGCAGCCAGGCGCCGACGGCGACGTAAGGCAGCCGCCGCACGCCGACCGAAGAGAGTCCCCGGGCGCCAGCGGAGCGGGGCACGACCATGCTCACCAGCAGGCTGGCCGCCCCGGCAACGGAGATCCAGGTCAGCAGTTGCAGCACCGGCAGCCGGGCGTGGACGTCGGTGTAGCCGGCGCCGTACGCAGCGCCGGAGGTCGAATACAGGAGCTGGGGGATGCTGAGCTGGTAGCCCCAGGCCAACAGGCCGAGGGCCACAGCGCCCAGCACCAGCAGGTGTCGCCACGCGGCGGGCGCCAGCCTGAGGCGAAACCGCCGGATGTCCGGCGCTTGCACTTGCGCGGCTATCTGGCCGGCCGAGGCGATGCCCAGGTAGATCAAGGCCGCGCCGGCCAGGGCAAACAGCACCAACCACAGGAACCAGCCCTGCAGGAAAGTCTGCCACGGCAGGTGAAAAACGTAAAAGCCGACATCGCGGCCCAGGATCGGATCGACCTTGTCAAAGGGGACCGCCTGAAAGTTGGCCAGCGCGGTCAACCACATGGCCCGGGCCGGCATGGCGAAGAAAAAGCCGAGACCCACCGCCAGCACGGCCAGCAGCACCCCAACGGCCCTGGCGCTAACCATGCGGATGTCGGGCTGCATGACGACCGTGCCCCGGTACGGCCCGCGTTGCTGCCTGAGCAGGGGCACGGCCATCTGCCCGCCGCCCGCCAGGCGGCGAGCCAGTAACCAGTTGGCAACCAGGACGGCCGAGGCGACAGCCCAGGCGGCGATGAGCAGCAGCCACTTGGCGCCGAGCCTCGTCCAGAACAGCGAGGCGAAGCCCAGCGAGTCAAACCAGGCAACGTCGGTGTACAGCTCCACGCCGACGCCCACCAGGATGGCGACGGCGATGATCACGATGGCGCTAACCAGGCAACCCTTGTCTCTTGACATGTTGCACTCCTTGGGGGTATTATGGCACAAAACAGATTCGGTGTCAATTGGAGGGCTGGAAGGGCGATCTTCCAGTCCCGATTTTCTCACAGCCTGAAACTGGCAGTTTCCTAGAAAATGTGATATGCTACCAACTATGACTGGCGTGTGCCCATATCTGTGCACTGCCGACGGCCTGGACCTTCTCGTCGCCGAGATAGACGCAGCCAACGGCTGTTGCGCGGTGTCAGCCGACCAGCCGGCAGAGATCCCGTTGGACTTTCAAGGCAGCACCTGCTTGACTGCGGGGTTTGGCCGCTGTTCGCGCTACAAGGCAGCCATGAAACGGACGGCGGCGCCCCCTGACCGCCGGCTGTTGATCCTGGGCGGAGGGCTGGGTCTGTTCGTGATCGTGGCCATCTGCGCCATCGTGGTCGGGCTGGCCGTGGCTCTGCGTGCGGCGGGCGTCACGACGTCAGAGGCTGAAGCCAATCAGACCGGCACGGCGGCGGCGATGCTCACGGGTTCCGCCACTCTGACGCCCACCCTGACCGTATCGCCGACCGTTATCTACCTGGCCCCGACGCCGACGCCGACGCCGACGCCTACACCTACACCGACGCGGACCGCCACCCCCAGCCCGACGAGCAGCCCGACGACGCTGTTCAACTCGCCGCTGCAGACGCCAACCTCAGCAGCACCGCCCACGCGCACGCCGACCTCCTCCTGGCGGCCGCCGGCTACGGCGACGCTGGTGCCGAGCGCCACGCGCACGCCGACCGCCACCGGCTCGCCGACGAACACCCGCACGCCCACGGTCACGGCGACGACGGTCGCGGTGTGTGGCACCTCGGACATCATGGTCTTCGAGCCGGCCGTGCCGGCGCCCACCCAGCTGTTCGCGATCAGGGTCAAGTCGACCAGCCCCTACGCCGACGTGTCGCTGACCGGAGGCCACAGGCCGCAGTACAAGGGCCTCAGCCGCGACGGCACCCTGTACGTCTGGAGCTGGGAGGACGACATCGACACGGAGGGCACCTACACCTACTCGTTCTACATCAAGAGCGGCGCCAAGATGTGCAAGTCCGGGACGGTGACGATAGCCGTTCCGACCGCAACGCCATCGCCCACACCCACGCCGAGCAACACGCCGACGCCGAGCGACACGCCGACCATCACCCCGACGCCGACGGCGACGCCGTACTATCACTTTGTGCTAGACACTTTCGTCCCTGACGAGCAGTCGATCGACCCGCCTGCGGCACCCGTGCCGCTTACCTTTTCGACGACATTGACGCACTTTGGCAACCGTACGGATACGTATGTCATCTGGGCAGTGGACGATACCGCTACCGGTTGGACGGTGCAGTTTTGCATTGAAGCTAACTGCTATACGCCTGCTAATGCGCAGAATATAATCTTGGAGCCTGGCGCTGCCAGTGTGAACTTGTCCATCAAAATCACAGTACCGGCAGGCGCTCCCAGTGGTACTATAGGGCTTGGAATCCTGAAGGTCAAGTTGCTTGCCACCGGAGCCATCCAGAGCCAGACCGGCACGGTTCGCATCAAGTAGCCGGTTGCAGCCAGGGCAGGTGGGCGGAATGTCCAGCGCTCCCAGCGGAATAGCTCCGCCGGGAGCGCTTTTTGTCTTTACAGACCTGACAGGTTTGAGAAAACCTGTCAGGTCTGGCCTCCTGTAGGCCTGACCTCAGCCCCGGTGCAGCGACACCAGGGCCGGGACCCTGTCAAACATCCAGAACCCGACCGGCAATCCGATGATCGTCAGGCAGATGGCATAGGCCAGCTCCATCCAGATGGCGCTCAGCCACCAGCCTATCAGCAGCAGGTAGACGGCCCGCAATAGGATGTTGTGCTGCGGGACCGGTGCCCCTACCGTTACCGTTGTCACATCGCCCAGCCTGGCGACCGCGGTGCCGCCGGACTGCCCGCGCAGCGCAATCACCTGCGGAACCTTGTTCATCATCGCCACGCTCAAGGGGATACCCACCACGGTCAGCATCAACAGCCATGCCACGGCGATCCAGATCTGGCCGGCCCACCAGCCGATAAATACGAACCACAGAAGCTGGACCAGGCATCCAGGGTTCTGTTGAGAGCCCCTGACGACGACGGTGCTCATGCTGCGCCTCCTTTGGTCTGTGAAATACTCTTCCCTGCCTTCGGATTATACCCCAGGCCAACCCACAGGTCAACTGTTCTGCGGAATGGCCGGGCACACAGCAAAACGCCGCCGCCTGGGAGCCAGGCGGCGGCATTGGACGCAGATCTGACCGGCGCCTGCACAGGCGCCGGATCTCAAACGTTGAACCGGATGTTGAGGATGTCGCCGTCCTGCACGACGTAATCGCGGCCCTGCAGGCGCACGGTGCCCTGCTTGCGCGCCGCGTCGAGCGAGCCGGCCGCGACCAGGTCATCGTACTTGACCACCTCGGCGCGGATAAAGCCGCGCGCCAGGTCCGAGTGGATGGCGCCGGCCGCCTCGACCGCGGTGGCGCCGACCGGGATGGTCCAGCTCCGGACTTCGTCCTCGCCTACGGTGAAAAACGAATGCAGGCCCAGCAGGCGATAGCTGTGGCGGATCATGCGGTGCAGGCCCGGCTCGTCGATGCCATACTCGGAGAGAAACAGATGGGCTTCGTCGGGCTCGAGCTGGGCGATCTCCATCTCCAGCCCGCCGCGCAGGCAGATGACCTGGCTGCGGCGGTGGCGGTAGGCCAGGTAATCCTCGGGGCGATCGCTGCCGTGCTCGCCCACGTTGAGCACGACCAGAACCGGCTTGCCGGTCAGGAACTGGTAGCCGCGGATGGCGATCTGCACCTCGGGTGACAGGTCGAGGTCGCGGACCGGGACCTCCTGCTCCAGGGCGGCCTTCAAGCGGTGAAGCAGCTCGTGCATCGCTTCGTCGGCCGGCCGCTCAAGATAGGCCCGTTTCTTGGACAGGCGCTCGGCCAGCCGCTCCAGGCTCCGCTCCACGATCATCAGGTCGGAGAAGAGCAGCTCAAAGTCCATGGCGGCCAGGTCGCGGGCCGGGTTGATGGAGTCGTTCGGATGGGGCACATCCTCGTCCTGAAAAGCGCGCACCACGTGCAAAAAGGCGTCGTTTTGGGCCACGGCGTTGAGCAGCGGGCCGCTCAGCCCGCCCTCCCGGCCGATGCCGATCCGCAGCCCGGCGATGTCGTTGTATTCGATCTGCGCCCAGGTCGTCTTGCGCGGCTTGAACATGGCGCTCAGCCGGTCGATGCGCGGATCGGGCACGCGCACCGTGGCGGTGTTGGTCTCGACGCGCCCGGTAGAGTACGCGGCCGTCTCCACCTGGCTGCGGGTCAGGGCGTTAAAGATGGTCGTTTTCGTGCTGTTTGGCAAACCGATGATGCCGATTTGCATGTAAAGCCTCCTGCTTAACACAAGGCAAAGCACCCCGTGAGGGGCGCTTTGCGGCGGAGCATTCT
>Ga0105100_10002648_pt1 | contig 10426 bp, 8 predicted proteins | sample PPLLak12cMay2015_2_FD_87033 | JGI IMG/M metagenome (GOLD analysis project Ga0105100, IMG submission 87033) | Freshwater sediment microbial communities from Prairie Pothole Lake near Jamestown, North Dakota, USA - PPLs Lake P8 Core (1) Depth... | ecosystem: Environmental > Aquatic > Freshwater >... | reverse complement strand
TCCAGCAGATGCTCCTCGCGTGGAAATCCACATTGGTCCATGATTCGCAGCCCATTGGGGACGTTGTTCCAAAAGATCTGCACCCAACTCCTTTTCATTCTGCAGAAGGGCCTTTGATATTATACTCGTTGAGGTTGAAATGTTGCGTTCGTACTTCGATACCTCAGCACGAACGCAGTTCCGTTTCCCGTTCACCCTGAGGTATCGAAGCCTGTCCTGAGGTATCGAAGGGGGCGAACGGGAAACGAAACTTCTGATCCTTAACGAGTATAAAATGAAAGATGATGGCGGAGCTAATGCCGGCTGCAGTGGACGTTTGACTCGAAGAAAACATGATTGAGGATCAGCGCATGACTCCAAAGCAGTTCTATGACTGGCAGACGGCAGGTGGCACAGACGATGTCATGCGCCTGGTCGATTGTCTCGAGCGAGCAGATCTGGCATGGTGTGCCATCGGAGGCATTGCTGTCAATCACTGGTCCGCTGAAACCATGGTCACTCAGGATGTTGATTTTGTTGTTGCGGCGGAATCCGTGGACCTTGCAACTAAACTTCTCGAGGCAGCGGGTTTTACATCTGAACGTTTTCCGTGGTCAATCAATTTTCGGGGCCGTTCCAAGGTCAGCATTCAATTGAGCACTGAAATCTTCTATAGCGATTTTCCGAGTTGATCCGTTCCAGCGGACATTCACGGGATTCTGATGCGGGTTGCGTCTCTCGAAGACACCTTGCGTGGAAAAATCAAGGCATGGCGGGATACAGAACCGCGACAAAGCAAGAAACTCAAAGACCTTGGTGATATTGCCCGGTTGGTAGAAAGTCACCCGCACTTGTGGGAGCTGCTTGATCCGGATTTGAAAGCAATCATTCAGAAGCAATAATGGCAGGAGCAGGGCGGAACTTGCCCGTCCGGGCACAGAATGCCCGAGTGCCGAGTGTGCGGAGCCATGCGTTGATGTGTGCATTCCTCATGCGATCTGGAATGGAAAAGCGAGAGGAGTTGGATACAGATCGGGTGAAAATGCATTGGGTCAGTGAGCCAGGATGCGGGCGGTGGCGTTGGCGAGCTCGATGAGGGGGTAGGGGAAGAAGCCGGCGACCACTATGACGGCGATGAGGACTCCCGAGAGCAGCTTGAGGGAGGGTGAAAGGACCAGGGGCTTCGGCTCGTAGGCCGGTTCCGCCTGGTAGGCGGCCTTGATGAGCAGCAGATAATAATACAGGGATATCAGGACGTTGATCATGGCAATGAAGACCAGCGTGAAGAATCCCTTCTCCATGGCGGCGACGAAGACCAGGAACTTGCTGGTGAACCCGATGGTCGGCGGAATGCCGGCCAGGCTGAAGAGGGATACCATGAAGGCCAGCGCCAGGATGGGCGACCTCCGGTGCAGTCCCGCCAGGTGCCTGATCTGCGGGTTCTCCCCCTCGGGGCTGATGGCCACCACCACCAGGAACGCCGTGAACTTCATCACCAAGATCGACAGGGCGTAGAATATAGTCGCCGCATAGCCGGCGGCGTTCATACTCAGGATTCCGATGAGCACGTACCCGGAATGGGCCATGGTGGAGAACGCAAAGAGACGTTTCACGTCCTTCTGGGCGATGGCCGCAAGATTCCCCACGGTCATGGAGACAATGGCGAGCCCCACCAGGACGTGCACCAAATAGATGCTTCCCTGCCCCGCCAGAGCCACCACCCGCAAAAGCACCCCGATAGCCGCCACCTTGGATGCCGTCGCGATGTAGGCCGCCACCTGGTTCATGGCTCCCTGGTAGGTGTCCGGAGCCCAGAAGTGGAACGGAAATACGGCCAGCTTGAAGAATAAGCCTCCGAGGGTCAACAGCAGCCCGATGAGCACCGACGGCTGCTGGATCATTCCGGGCAGCACCGGAGCCATTTCGCTCAGAGTGGTCGCCTGGGCCGCGCCGTAAAGCAGGGCCAGCCCGAACAGCATCAGAGCCGATGACAGGATCCCCACCAGGAAATACTTGATGCTCGCTTCCAGGGCCAGGTCCTGGTTTCGCCGCAGGCCCACGAGGATGTACAGGGAGTAGCTAGAAAGCTCCAGCGAAAGGTAGACGGCAAACAGGTGGTCCCCGCTCACGAGCAGCATCAGGGCCAGGGTGCACACGAACAGCAGCACGTAGAAGTCGTGCCGGTTGCGGTCCTCGATATCCCGCATCTCCCCGCAGAGGCAGACGATGAGAAAAAGCCCCAGGGCGAGCATCACCTTGAAGACCTGCGAGAAGAGATCCGCCCGAAAGGCCTTGACGAACAGGTACCCGTCGGAGTTGACCGAGACCAGGCAGACCGCCACACCCACAGCCGACAGCAGCAGCGCCGTCAGGTGCTCCCGCCGGGGGTCGGGACGCGCTGCCAGGGAGAGCAGCAGGAACCACATGGCGGCCAGGAAGGTGAAGATCTCGGGGGCGGCGATCATCCAGTTCATTGGGCCAGTCCACTCATGAAGGGGATTGATGCGGTTTGGATCACGTCGAAAATGATGCCCGGGAAAAAGCCGAAGATGACCAGGACCACGGCCAGGATCATCCGGGGAATGCCCAGAAAAAGGGAGACATCGGGCAGCTCCGCGAACTTCTCATTGGCAGGTCCGTAAAAAGTCCTCTGGATCACGCGCAGCATGAAAAGGGCCGTCACCACCAGGGCTAAGACGGATACGATGCCCTGGATGGGATACACTTTGAAGGCGGCGATGAGGACCGTCAACTCACCCCAGAAGCTGGCGAGCCCCGGGACCCCCATGCCGGCCAGGGCGGCCAGGATGAAATAGCCCGAAGCAACGGGCATGGTCTGGCTCAGCCCCCCGAGCTCGGGGATCAGCTTGGTGTGAGTCCGGTCGTAGATGTAGCCCACGGAAGAGAAGAGGAGGGCCGTCATGATCCCGTGGGCGAACATCTGGAACACGGCTCCGTTGAGCCCCTCGGCCGTGACCGTGGCGAGCCCCAGGCCCACGATGCCCATGTGCGACACGCTGGAGTAGCCGATGACGTACTTGAGGTCCGTCTGCCTCAAGCCCGCCAGCGCCCCGTAAACGATGCCGATGGCGGCCAGGATGGCCATGAGGTCGGCCCAATGCCGCCAGCCCTCGGGGCAGAGCATGATCCCCACGCGCAGCACGCCGAAGGCTCCGATCTTCATGAGAACGCCCGCGTGCACCATGCTCACCGCATGGGGCGCCGCCACATGGCCCACGGGCGACCAGGTGTGAAACGGCCAGACCGCAGCCAGGATGCCGAATCCCAGAAAGATCGGGAGGAACGCAAACTTCTGCTGATCGCCGGACAAGGCCCCCGGCTGCATCAGGGCGACCACGTCGAAGGTGTGAAGCCCCGAGCCCACGTAAAGATAAATGATGGCCGGCAGAATCAGGGCGCTCCCGGCCAGGAGGTAAAGGGTCAGCTTCATGGCCCCGTATTCCTTGCGCGTGGTGCCCCAGACGGCGATGAGCAGGTACATGGGAAAGAGGGAAACGTCGTACCAGACGAAGATGAAGAAAAGATCCAGGCTCATGAAGAGCCCGAACACACCGGTCACCAGCAGGAAGTAGAGGGCATAGAACTCCTTCACCCTCGTCTTGAGCTCCCACATGGTGAGCACACCCGTGAAGAAGACGATGCCGGTCAGGAGCAGGTTCGGCAGGCTGAAGCCGTCCACGCCGTTGAAGTAGTGAATCCCGAGGGAGGGAATCCAGGCCACCCGCTCGACGAACTGGAGCCCCCCGAGCACGCGGTCGTAGGCCACGAACAGATAGACCGACAACAGGAGGGTGATGCCCGAGAACAGCGCGCTCACCTGCTTGACCAGCTTCTCGCGGTCTTCGGGAAGAAAGACGATGACCAGGAGCCCCAGCACACAGCTCACCAGGATGGCGGACAGGACTGGCAAACCGGCGTGTTCTATGGGCATGGCTCAAAGACCTTGGGTTTCGAGTTTCGAGTTTCGGGTTTCAAATTCTGAGCTCCTGCTTTCCGGTTCCTGGCTCTATCTATCGTCCCTTGCCCTTGGCCTTTTGCCTCTTGCCTTTTGCCTCTTGCCTTTTGCCTTCAGCCTGTTCCATTCAATCAGCCGAAGAAGTAATACAGCGACAGGAAGACCATGACGGCGAAAGTCACGAGGAGCCGCGCCTGGATGCCGCCCGTGTGGAGAAAGGCCAGGAAGCGGCCGCCGTCGACGGTTCCCCGACTCATGCCGTCTATGCCGCCGTCGATGACTTTGTTGTCGGTCTGGAAGCACAATGCGGAGATCCCGCGATCGACGACCCGGTCCAGCAGGAACCGGTACGCGTGGTCCAGGTACCACCGCTCCTCGAACAGCCTCCGGAGCCAGGGAATCCGGTCCACGAATCCCACGCGCGGGGCGCCACGGCGGCCGAACTCGAGCCAGGCCAGCCCGACGCCTGCTGCGGCCATCCCCAGGGGCACCAGGGTCACCCAGATGGCGGGGCCGGCTTTGTGTGCCGCTGAACCCGGCGAGTGGCCGACCAGAAAGCTTTTCAAGGGATGCTCGAAAAAGCCCAAAACCAACGTCAGCCCTGCCAGAACCACGAGCGGCCAGGCCATGGCCCGGTATTCCGCTTCGTGGCGGTCTGTGCCATGGTCTGAACGGCCGCCCAAGGGTGCGGTTTCATGAGATCCGGGCGGGGGGAGGAAGACAACGAAAACCAGCCGAAATGCATAATACGCCGTGAGGAAGACCCCCAGCACTCCCGCCGTGAACCACACGGGATTGGCGAGGGCGGCCAGGTCCGCCATGATGACCTCCTTGCTGAAAAAACCGGCCAGGGGAGGCAGCCCCGCCAGCGCCGCAGCCGCCACCACCATGCAGGTGGCCGGAATCCTGAGTCCGCGGCAGTCCAGCTCGGAGAGCTCGAAAATGTCGTTGGTGTGATACAGGTGGATGAAGACCCCCGAGCAAAGAAAGAGCAGCGCCTTGAAGGCCGCATGCGTCGTCAGGTGGAAAACGCCCGAGAAGTAGCCTCCGGCCGCCAGGGCCATGATCATGAGTCCCAGCTGGCTGATGGTGGAATAGGCCCAGATCTTCTTGATATCCCGGCTCACCAGGGCCATGGTGGAAGCCAGCAGCATGCTGAGGGTGCCGACGGCGAGGAAAACGGACATGGCCGTCGGCGACAGGCTGAAAAACGGAAAGAGCCGGGCGAACAGGTAGACTCCTGCCGCCACCATGGTCGCCGAATGGAGGAGGGCGCTCACGGGCGTCGGGCCCTCCATGGCGTCGGGAAGCCAGGTGAGCAGCGGGAATTGCGCGCTCTTGCCCACGATCCCCCCGAAAATGAGGAGGGACGCCAGGGTGAGTGCCGAGGGAGCCATGAGCCCGGTCACTCGAGGTCCGTTCATCTCCAGGATGGAAAGGTTTCCCAGGCCGAGCAGCACCACCAGGAACCCCAGAAAAAACAGCACGTCCCCCGTGCGGGTCATGACGAACGCTTTCTTCCCCGCCTGCGTAGCGCTGAATTTCTCCACCCAGAAGCCGATGAGGAGATACGAAGCCAGCCCCACCAGCTCCCAGAAGATGAAGAGCTGAAGCAGGGTGGGGGCCACGGTCAGATTCATCATGGCCCAGGCGAAAAGCGACATGAAGCCGTAGTAGCGCGAATAGCCCGGGTCGCCGGCCATGTAACCCAGGGAGTAGACCTGAACGAGGAAGCTGATGACGGCCACGATGGCCAGCATGAGGAGGCTCAGGGGGTCCAGCAGGAAACCGAAGGGGATCTCGACGGAGCTCGAGACCAGCCATCGGACCGTGACCTGGACGGGCTTTTCCATGCGCCAGTGGCCGGCCAGGAGAAAAAGGGCGCAGCCCAGGGAGACCGTCACGGCCCCGATGGAAAGGCGGGCCGAGAGCCGGGGGCGCGAGCGTGCGAAGAGCAAAATCGCGGCAAAGGCCAGGAGCGGCAGGACTGTGGCCGCCAGGACGGCCGGAATCGCTGCGTTTTCAGCCCAGGACATGGTCATCTTATTTCCTATTTCAGCAGGTTGTACGTGTTCGGGTCAAAGGAGCCCGACCGCCGGAACGCGTAGACGATCACGGCCAGTCCGACGGAGACCTCCGTGGCCGCCACGGCCAGGATGAAGAGCACCAGCGCCTGGCCCTCGATGCTCTTCCAGTGGAGCGCCGAGCCCACGAAGGCGATGGATGCGGCGTTGAGGGCGATTTCGATGCCGAGCACGATCATGATCAGGTTGCGCCGAGCCAGGGCGCAGAACATTCCCAGGGCAAAAAGGATTCCAGCCAGCAGGAGGACATGGCCAAACGGCACGATCATAGCTCAACCTCGACCTGTGATTTCCCCTTACCCTTCCCCAGCCGCAGGGCTCCCATGAGCGCGACGAGCAGCAGGAGCGACACCACCTCAATGAGAAACCAGTGGTGCTGAAAGACATAGAGTGCAAACTCTCGCGGGGAGGCCCAGAGCATGGCGAGCGGAGCCTCGGTCCCCGGCGCCGAGGCAACCATGAGAATCGTGACGACAACATACACGGCGCTGAAGACGGCAGCGGGAGCCCACTGACTCAAGGAAAACATCATCTCGCCATGGGATTCCGGCTTGATCATGATGACCACGAACAGGAAGAGCACCATGATGGCACCCGCATAGATGATCACCTCCAGGACCGCCAGGAGCGGCGCACCCAGAAGATAGAAGAGCATGGCGCTGCCCAGGAAGGAGAAAATCAGGTAGACGACCGCGTGAACGAGGTTGCGCCGGGTCACGGCAATGCCCGTTGCGGCGACGATGACCGCTGCGATGACATAGAAAAGCAATCCGTAAAGTGTCATGGGTAGCCTTAATCCAATATTGAGGAATTAGCCCTTAGCTGTTAGCAGTCCCTCATGCCCCTTCGGGCCACCCCAAACAATGAAAAGGCGCATTGGGGGCTGGTTTTCAACTAGAAACTCGAAACCCGTAACTCGAGACTTTTCAGAGCGGTTAGGTGATGTTGCTCCGGATGCTGACGGGGGCGTCCTCGTTGGTGTGCTCCCCCTTGTCCGCCACTGCCGTCGCGATGCCCGCATACCTGTAGAAGTTGTATTCCGGGTCTTTTCCCTGGTGGTCCACCAGGAGATCCTCCTTCTCGTAGACGAATGAGAGAATGTCCTGCTTGCAGAATTCGTAGTCGGGCGTCAACTGGATGGCTGCCGTGGGGCAGGCCTCCTCGCAAAGCCCGCAATAGATGCAGCGCCCGAAATTGATGCGGAACCACGCAGCATAGCGGCGCCCGTCTTCCTTCTCGGCAGACTCCATGGAAATGCAGTTGACGGGACAGACCGCTGAGCAAAGATAGCAGGCCACACAGCGCTCACCGCCATCGGGGTCGCGCGTCAGGATGATACGGGCCCGGCTGCGGGCCGGAAGCGTCCGCTTGAATTCAGGGTACTCTTCGGTGATGGGCTTCCGGAACAAATGCATGAACGTGGTGGCGAACCCCGATCCCAGAGCCTTGACTGCATCCCAGACCGATTCCATGTGCTTGGACTTTCCTCCTCAACGGGGTTTCAACCCCTGAAATCATTTACCACAGAGTCGCAGAGCTCGTTGAGGAAACCCGCAAAGAATTCTGATCTCTGCGTCCTTGGCGCCTCTGCGGTGAAAAATGGGCTTCAAGAAACCAGCAAACTCACAACAGCCCCACGGCCGCTGTCACCACGATGTTGACCAGGGCCGCGGGGATCAGCACCTTCCAGCCCAGGGTCATGAGCTGATCGTACCTCAGGCGCGGCAGGGTTCCCCGCACCCAGATCATGAAGAGGGCGACGGGGACGATCTTGATCACCAGCCACACGAACGGGGGCAGCACGGGGCCGCGCCACCCGCCCAGGAAGAGCACCGCGATGATGGCGCCCAGCACGATCATGTTCACGTATTCGCCGAGGAAGAAAAGGCCGAATCGCATGCCGCTGTATTCCGTGTGGAAACCGGCGTTCAGCTCGTTTTCGGCCTCGGGGAGATCGAAGGGGATCCGTTTGGCCTCCGCCATGGCGCTGATGACGAAGATCACGAAGGCCAGAGGCTGCACGAGAACGAACGGGACCTTCTCCTGGGCCTGCACGATGTCCACCAGGCTGAAGGAGTGGGACAGCATCACGATGGGAACCAGCGAAAGCCCGAGCGACAGCTCGTAGCTGATCATCTGGGCCGCGCCCCGTATGCCGCCAAGCAGGCTGTACTTGGAGTTGGACGCCCAGCCGCCGAGGGCCACCCCGTAAACCCCGAGCGACGACATGGCGAAGACGAAAAGGATGCCGATGTTGAGATCCGCAATGACCATGGGAATCGTGGCGCCCCAAAGCGCGAGGTCCCTTCCCAGGGGGACCACGGCGAACATCAGGAAGGCCGTCCCGGCGACCACGGCCGGCGCCAGCATGAAGAACACGCGGTCGGCGCCTTGAGGAACGGTGTCCTCCTTGGTCAGCATCTTGACCACATCCGCAATGGGCTGCAGCAGCCCGTATTTCCCCGCGCGGTTGGGGCCGTAGCGGATCTGCAGCCGCGCCAGGAATTTGCGCTCCACCCACACGAGGTAGGCGGCTCCCATCAGGAGGAACAGGAGCACGGCGACCAGCTTGATCATGAGCAGAATGAATCCGGCGATCCAACTCAGCATAGGCTCGCACCCGATGGTTCTGAAACGCTCACCGGTCGATGTCCGGCAGGATGAAGTCCAGTGAACCGATGACTGCGATGAGGTCGGCGATGCTTCCGCCGACGGTCATGAGGGGCATGACTTGCACGTTGGCGAATCCGGGGCCGCGGATGCGCAGACGGTATGCCGATCCGAGACCGTCGCTCACGGCATAGTAGCCCTGCTCCCCCCTCGGAATCTCACAGGACACGTAGGCTTCTCCCCGGGGCACCTTGGGCCCCCGGGTCACGTTGATGAAATGGTGGATGAGACTCTCGATGTCCCGGAGCATGTCCCGGCGATCGGGAATCACGTACCGGTAGTCGTCCGTCATGACGCGCCCCGCCGGCATATTCGCCGCGGCCTGCTCGATGATCCTCAGGCTCTGCCGCATTTCCTCGACCCGCACGAGGTAGCGGGCGTAACAGTCCCCCTCGGTGGCCGTGGGCACCTCGAAATCGAAATTCTCATAGCCGGAGTAGGGCATCTTCCTGCGCAGATCCCATTCCAGGCCGCACGCCCGCAGATTGGCCCCGGTGACGCCCCAGTCCATGGCCTCTTCCCGTGAAATCCGGCCCACCCCCTGGGTTCGAGCCAGGAATATGGGGTTTCTCCGGGTCAGACGCTCATATTCGTCGAGGCGCCGGGGGAAGATCTTGACGAGGCTGTCCACGGCCTCCTTCCAACCTTCCGGCAGATCGGCAGCGACCCCGCCCAGTCGAAACCACGCCGGGTGCAGCCGTCCGCCGGTGATGAGCTCCACGATGTCGAGGATCGTCTCCCGTTCGGCGAAGGTGTAAAAATTGGGCGTGATGGCCCCCAGGTCGTGGGCGAAAGTGGCGAACCAGACCAGATGGTTGCTCAGCCGGAAAAGCTCGCTCAGCAGGACGCGAATCACCTGGGCCCGCTCGGGGACCTGGATGTCCGCCAGGGTCTCCACCGCCAGCACGTAGGGAAGCTCGTTGGCGCTCCCCGCCAGGTAGTCGACGCGGTCCGTGTACGGGATGAACTGGTGCCACGACTGCCGCTCCCCGAGCTTTTCAGCGGCCCGGTGATGGTAGCCGATGTCGAGGTCGAGCCCCGTGATCTCTTCTCCCACGAGGGAGACGATGCAGCGCAGCAGGCCGTGGGTGCTCACGTGGTGGGGCCCGATGTTGATCACGAGCTCCTGCTCGCCTTCGGGCAGGCGGCGGTCCTTTTCCATGGCAAGCCGGGCATCCAGGGGCTGCTTTTCGCGGGCGTCAGCCAGGGTGAAGGGAGGCATCTCCGTCGCCCGCCCGGGGTGGCTCTTCCTCAGAGGATGACCCTCCCAGTCGTGCGGCATGATGAGGCGCCGTAGATTCGGGTGTCCGTCGAAGCGGATGCCGAACATGTCGAACACCTCCCGCTCGTACCAGTTGGCGGAAGGCCAGATGTCCGTGATGCTCGGCGCCGTGGGGCTCTCTCCGTTCAGCCCCACCTTGATTCGCAGGCGGCTGGCTGCATCGAAGGAGAGGAGATGGGCTACCAGGGAATAATCGGGAAGCGGCCGCCGGGCCATTTCGCCGAGCCGCCCCGCGGCCCCGATGTCCGTGACGGCCTGGTCGAAGCTCCGGTCCCGAATCCGCTCCCTGCGAGCCGATTCGTCGACGGCCGTGAGATCGTCCAACCGCTGAAATCTGGGCTCGGCCTCGTGCTTGAGGAAGCGCAGGACGTCCTTGAAACGGCCCGGTTCGACGTGCAGCGTCATCATGTCCGACGTTTGTTTTTCCTGAACGAT
>Ga0105100_10002641_pt1 | contig 10440 bp, 12 predicted proteins | sample PPLLak12cMay2015_2_FD_87033 | JGI IMG/M metagenome (GOLD analysis project Ga0105100, IMG submission 87033) | Freshwater sediment microbial communities from Prairie Pothole Lake near Jamestown, North Dakota, USA - PPLs Lake P8 Core (1) Depth... | ecosystem: Environmental > Aquatic > Freshwater >... | reverse complement strand
TTTCGACCTGCATAAATGGATGTACATGCCCTATGATATCGGCTGCATCCTGGTGCGACATCCGGATCACCTGAGCGATACCTTTTCCATAATGCCCGACTACCTGGCTCACGGCGAAGGAACGCGCGGCCTGACCGGCACCGACCTGCCCTGGTTTGGCACCTACGGCATCGAGCTTTCGCGCAGCTTCCGGGCGCTCAAGGCCTGGATGTCGCTCAAGGAGCACGGTGCCCTCAAGTACGGGCGCCTGATCCAGCAGAACATAGACCAGGCCGGCTACCTGGCCTCGCTCATCCATTCGCAGCCTTCACTCGAACTTTCCGCGCCAGTAAGTTTGAATGTTGTTTGCTTCCGCTTTGTGCATCCTGGAATAGACGATACCACTCTCGACCAGTTGAATAAGCACATCGAAGTAGAGCTGCAGGAGAGCGGAATTGCGGTCACGTCTGGGACCCGGATAAATGGACATTATGTCCTGCACCTGGCACACTGCAACCACCGCACCCGCAGGGAAGATTTTGAAATCCTGGTCGATGAAGTCATCCGCCTGGGACGAGAATACCTCGTAATTATTAACCCAGATTTTGTGCTTTAATTCAATCACGGGAACAAAAACAGATCGAACAGGAAGGTTTACCGCGCCTTGTCGAAAATCGAAGAATACCGCCGCAAATTAATTTCCTTGAGCAGCTGGGATGAATTCCTGTTGGAAAATTCCGGTCTCCCCGGTCCGCGCGGTAATCTAGAGCTGGCGCAGGCTGTCGCTGACCTGGGTACGCCCCAGCTTTTTGAGCGCTACCGGGCTTACCATGCAGACGTGGCGCCCACCGGCTCTCCATATGAATTCCTGGCATTTTGCGGCGTGCTCGGGTTGGGGCGCCAGTTGGCGGAAGGCCAAGTGGAGGTGCTTCAGGCCTTAAGGGTTTCAGCCAGCGACCCGCGCTGGCGGCTGCGCGAAGCAGTTGCCATGGCTTTGCAGAGCTTTGGCGATGCGGGTATGCCTTCATTGATCTACGAGATGCAGTCCTGGAGTATGGGCTCTCCCCTCGAGCAGCGTGCCGCAGCTGCCGCCCTGTGCGAACCCAGGCTGCTGTCCAGGGAAGAACACGCCCGCGCAGTTCTGCTCATACTGGACCGCATCACAGCCTCGATCCTGGAACAGCCTCATCGCCGCGCAGAAGACTTCCGCATCCTGCGCCAGGGACTGGGATACTGCTGGAGCGTTGCGGTCGCCTCCGATCCAGAAGACGGAAAAGCCCTGATGGAGAAGTGGCTGCTTAACCCGGACCCGGACATCCAGTGGATCATGCGCGAAAACCTGAAGAAGAACCGCTTGGCGCGCATGGATACAGATTGGGTGCATTCGTGGCAGGTACGAAAAGGAGAAAAATCATGATCTCCAGCGAGCAGTACAGCCATCTAGTCAGCGTGCTGCCCATCTTGAAACAGGCTGACGACGGACTGGAACGCGAATTCCAGCGCGAGGCCTTCTTCGCCCACATTCCGGCAGGTAGGGACGTATTCTTGGAAGGCGACCGTGTGGACGCCATTGCGCTGCTGGTTTCGGGAGTGGTGCGCGTATATAAAATCGGTGAGACTGGCCGCGAGATCACCCTTTACCGTTTTGGCCTGGGCGAATCTTGCATCCTGACAGCGAACGCCATCCTGGTCCAGCAGTCTTTTCCAGCCATCGCCACCGTGGAAAAAGATGCCGAAGCGGTGATGATCCCGGCAGGGACGTTTCGCGACTGGGTGCGCCGCTATGACCTGTGGCGCGGTTTCGTCTTCGACCTGCTTTCGCACCGGCTATCCATCATGCTGGCGATCGTGGATGAAGTGGCCTTCCAGCGCATGGATTCCCGCCTGGTGAATTTCCTGCTTAATCGCAGCCAGATCGAGAACCCTCTGCGCATCACCCACCAGGAAATCGCGGCTGAATTGGGCAGCTCGCGCGAGGTCATCAGCCGGTTATTGGAGGATTTTGCCAACCGGGGATGGGTACAGTTAAGCCGCGGAACGGTTGAAATTCCGGATCTGGAATCTCTACGAGATTCATTTCGAATGTGACTTTGTCACAGACAGGATGTATAATTTCTCCTAAAATAAGGGCAATTGTGAATATTAATCATATAGAAAATTGTCAATAAGGAGAAATATTCGATGAATCCATTCATATCCTTCATGGCCTCGACATCCGGCCGCATCGTCCGCGTGGTCGCAGGCATTGCGCTGATTGCATGGGGTCTCTGGGGTCTGGGCGGCACCGCTGGCATCATTATTGCCCTCGTCGGCGCCGTTCCATTCCTGGCTGGTCTGTTCGACTTCTGCGTGTTTGCCCCGTTGTTCGGCAATCCGCTGAGCGGAAAAAAGATCCGCGCCGGCAAATAACACCTATTAATCACCATAAAAAGCACTACCCGATGCGGTGGTGCTTTTTTTTATTGGTCATTCAGCCCTTATGCTATAATTATTCGGATTATTTTGCTCAATTAAAGACTTATTATCGGGGTCATACTTGAGGAGGAATACCGAATGTTATTTCTCATGATCATATTACGTGTCATCCATATCTTTGCGGGAGCTTTTTGGGTCGGAGTTTCATTTTTCAACATCTACTTTCTCCAGCCTACCGTCCGGGCAACCGGCGCCGAGGGTAGCAAAGTTATGCAGCACCTCACGCGCGGCACCCGTTTCACATCCACCGTCTATGCAGCTGCCACCCTCAACATGCTCTCTGGCTTGATCATGTACTGGGTCATTTCCGGTTTTGACATCTCATTCCTGTCCAGCGGGTACGGGCTGGTGCTTACAATCGGTGCAATCGCGGGCCTGGTTGCCTGGCTGGTGGCCATCCTGGTAATTCGCGATGTTTTGAAGCGTATGGCTGGCATCGGGCAGCAAATCCAGGCCCAGGGTGCTCCGCCGAGTCCAGACCAGTCCGCCCAGCTGGGCGCGTTGGGTGCCAGGTTAATGTCGGTTGGACAGGCCAACCTGGTCTTCATGACCATTTCGCTGCTCGGGATGTCTGTGGCGCAGTACGCCGCATTCTAAACCTTGAACCCTGAACGAACCTCACTCACTCGCATATTCGAGGGCTGGGAAGGGTACAATACCAGCCTGGTGCACGCCCTCACTCCATTAACCCCCATTCAACTCGGCTTTCGCCCCGCAAACCACCTGCGCTCCGTTGGCGAGCTGGCACGCCACATCAGCCTGGGACGCCTGACCTGGTTTACCCGCCTGGACGCACCCGGCAGTCCTGACCTGGTGCAGCAGGTGAGCGCATGGGAGACAGATGACGATGGCAACCGCTATCCGCAGGAAGATTCTCTCTCCATCGCCGAGGAATCCACACAGCTGGTGAGTTGGCTGGAAGCAACATGGCAGATGATCGCCGATACAATTTCTGAATGGACGGTCGACGATCTCTTCCAGACCTACTGGCACACCTGGAACGGGACCACCTATGCTGTCTCTCGCCAGTGGACGATCTTTCGCATCCTGGCTCACGATATGCACCATGGAGGCGAGCTTTCGCTGATGCTCGGCATGCAGGGTATCGAGGCATTCGAGCTCAGTGCTTTGGGCGGGCATATCCTCCTGCCGCCTGTAATTGAGTAGCTTCTATTCTAGAAATTCCTGCAGGATAGTAGATAGTAGATGGAGTTTCCATCGTAACTATAATATATTCGCAATCCGAAAAAACAAACATACCTGGAGGGAGAATGATGGATCGACCGAATTCTGTGATGGGTGAGATAATTGCAGGGACTCTTGCGCTGGCTGCCAGGCTGGAGGGAGAAGGACAGTACAACATTGCCAAGCTGCTGCGCGCAGGCGCCGCATCCGCAGTCAACCGGGCGGCGTTCAGGTTGGTGCTGCCTGCCGACAAGGCACAGCTCACCGGTGAGATCATGCGTGCGGTTGGAGCACTATCAATCCTGGAAGTGGAGAAGTCTTTACTGGCTGCTCTCCAGCAAGGAGCAGCTGCCATGGCTGAGGAACGCCTGCCGTTGATCGATGTGACGCCTAACCCTTATGTCTGCCGTACCTGCGGTCATATCGTGCTGGAGAAACCAGCCGCAGACTGTCCGGGTTGCAGTGCACACCCTTCCACTTTCCGGGCCTTCTTGCCGGTTTACTGGTTGGAGGCCTTTGATCCCTTCCAGGTGCTCGAACACCTGGCGCTGACACCGGAGATCGTCTCAGGCTACCTAGTTGGTTTGAGCGAAGATGCAGTGACTCAGCAGCCGCCAGACGGCGGCTGGTCGATTTACCAGATCCTGCTGCACCTGCGAGATGCACAGTACCTGCTTAATTTCCGACTTGGCCTGATGCAAGAGCAGGAGAAACCAACGCTTGAATCTCAAGCGGTTTTCGAATGGGCCGATAGTGAAGCACAGGATCCGTCCAATCCTGCTCCTGTTTTCGAGTCTTACCGGCAATCCCGCCAGCAGACCCTCACACGGTTGGAAGGTCTCCCGCTGAAGGACTGGTGGCGGATGGGATTGCACCAGGAATTTGGCACGGTTACCATCCTGCAGCAAGCCAGCTACTTCGCGGCTCACGAGCTGACTCACCTGCCGCAGTTAGCAAAGCTTAGGACCGATTGAGGCACCATGTTCGAGCTACCCGAATACCTCACCCTGGCCGGACAGATGAACGAGACCCTGACCGGCAAGACCGTTCGAAAGGGCAGCCTGGGCAACTCCCCACACAAGTTCGTCTGGTACAACCGCAGCCATCCAGAGTTCCAAGGGCTTTCCCAGGGAAAAACGGTTGGCGAAGCCCGCGTGAAGGGCAGGTGGCTGTTCCTGCCTTTCGAGCCGGGCTATGTGCTGGTGCTGGGCGAATGCGGGGGCAAGGTCTTATACCATCCGGGTGGCTCACCCCTGCCTCAGAAATATCACTTACTCGTCGAATTTTCAGACGGCTCAGCCCTTTCGGTATTCACACAGATGTGGGGGGCGATGGAGCTGTATGCCGCTGGAGAAGAGCAGGAACGGCAGTATATCAAGGGTATGCGCCCCTCGCCAGTCGATCCGACCTTTACCCAGGAATACCTGGATGCATTAGTCATCGAGCTTTCAGCCGTCGAGAAGCGCAGTGCCAAGGGCCTGCTGACCCAGGACCAGATCATACCCGGATTGGGCAACGCCATCGCTCAGGACATCCTGTTCGTAGCAAAACTCCACCCCCGGCACCCAATCAACCAGTTATCTGCCCGCCAGACATTTGACCTGTATAGTTCCATCCGCAGACTGGTGAGTGAAGTTACTGCCTGCGGTGGCCGTTACGACGAGGTCGACCTGTACGGTCATCCCGGCGGTTATGTCCGCCTGATGGACAAGAACTCCGCCGGGAAACCCTGCCCAGTATGCGGAACGGTCATCGAAAAAATGCAGTACCTGGGCGGAGCGTGCTATTTCTGCCCGAACTGCCAAGTTTGAAATGGGTATTCATTGATGCTGCTCTCGCGGCTGAATGGTGCTACAATTCGCTTAACCAAATAGCTTCCCTAAACATTACCAGATCACATTTCAGGGCTTAATCATCACTGTTCGCCCAATAAAGAATAGCTCTGGCATTACCGAAAGCGAACCTTAAAGACAGGTTTCGCTTTTTTGTTGTTTTACAGGTGAGACAAGAAATATCTGACGGTTTACCCATCTCAATGCTGAACCTGATTTCTCTCTGGTAGAAATACCGCCCATCAAAAGAAAGGAGTTGGAATGAAAGTCCAAAAATCAATCGAGATCAACGCCTCTCCTGAAAGAATATGGACTTACATTGTGGAGCCAGAAAAGGTTTTACGATGGTGTATCACGTACAAAAGATTTGAATACACCAGCGATCAACGCAGCGGGGCAGGAACTCCACTCTACATCGAGGAGCAGGCCGGGGGTGGTCTCACAAAAATGCAGTTTGAAGTCACAGAGTGGAAGGAAAACGCCAGGCTTGCCCTTCAGATGGTCTCAGGCGCCAGCTATAAATCTTACCGGCAGGAACTAATTCTCGAGCCGATCCAAGCTGGCTCCCGATTCACCTTCATGGAAGAAATCATCCTGCCCTATGGGATCATCGGCAAGCTGATCGGCATTTTCGCAGAAAGGATGTCATCGGAGACGGTCGATAAGATGTTGACCAAACTCAAAGCCCTGGTCGAAGCTTGAATGAGCACACCGAAATGATTGGCATCTGGCAATCCTATTCTGATGTTTATTTATATGTCGTCGGCGTAGCAATGTTGGCTGCCTTCGGCCTCCCCCTATTGGTAGTCCCACTGCATTGGGCCCGGGCTTTCCGCTGGGAAATCCCGCAGCTCGAGAATCTGGCCGTGTTTCTTGGTCGTTCGCTGGGTATTTTACTTTCAATGCTGGCAATATTCGCTTTCATCGCAGCCAATTCACCAGAGGCAAAACCTTTCTATTTTGACTTGATGCTTTCAGTTCTGGCAGCGATGGGTGCACTCCATGCCTATGGGGCGATCAAGAAAATCCAGCCTGTGACTGAGACAGTCGAAATCATTTTATGGGTCGTTCTATTCCTGGTAACACTCTGCTTCTATCCAACATAAGCCATAAAATACACATCTATAATGGCAACCCACCTGAGTACTGCTGTTCAGGGTAAACTCATCATCAAACATCTGCTGCTCAAGCATTGAAGTGCTGGAGCCAGCCCCACCGGCATGCCGGGCAGTTATGAAATCGGCCTGCGACAACGAAATTTATCCATATCATCCTGTTTCTAAGGTCTAATTCACTTACGTCAACTTGAAACCGGGTTGATTCCCATAATAATTGCTGATTACTCTTAATTAGTTGATTGTCATTGCGAGCGTTTTTCGCGCACCTGTCTCGATCTTTGAAGGGAGCACTCCCCGTTTTGCGTGATTGACGAATTCCGCCATCTTATATTTGTCAGGAGAGGAAAATTCCATTGTGCTACAAAAGTGTCATAGTCAATCGATTTGGCGGGCCAGAAGTCCTGCAGGTTGTTGAAAACGAGCTGCGCCCTCCAGCGCCAGGCGAGGTGCGTATCCGGGTGCTGGCCTCCTCCGTCTGCCAGCCCGACATCACCGTTCGGGCAGGAAAATCGCTGTACAGCGGCACACCGCTCGGACCCAAACCGCTCTTCGTTCCCGGGTACTCCGTCATCGGTGATGTGGATGCGCTGGGTGATGGCGTTGCTGAGGTCTCGATTGGTGAGCGAGTCGGCGCCCTGACGGTCACTGGGGGCTACAGTGATAATGAGACAGTTTCCCCTCCTTGAAGCGGCTCAAGCCCATTCTTTGCTGCAAAGCGGCCAGGTTGTCGGCAACCTGGTATTGGTAGCGCCAGAACTGCTTTAAATTTCCTTCCCACTTGCATCCTTTCATCCCGTAGAGGGTTAAAGTAAAATCCAAATTGGTGTCTTCCTATCCAAATTGTTGCGGGAGGCTCAATTTGCAGACCTCCCGGGTCGCCAGAGCGGCTCCACCGAGACCTGGGAGGTCCATCCCTCGTATTTTCCTTTTCAGGTACAAAAATTCATCTGCGACCATGCTCCTGGTTGGACGGTCATCATTCTCCGTATGAAGCGATAACCAAAGGCAGGTGTATAATCATCGCAGGGATTGGGTCTAGCACAGCAACCAGCATCTCTGCCTGAAAAGAATACTCTGGAGCCGGAACTGTAGCTTCTGTTCTCCGGCAGAAGCGGGATAGCCCAAGGAGGGGACAACATGTCTTCGCCAATCCTGGTCCTGACAGCCATTGAATCAGGCTTTGGTTTCCTCTTATCCAGCCTCATTTTCGTACTGGTTCTCATACACGGGAGAAAGACCTATCACTACCTGTTCGCGGCATTCCTGTTCATCTGCATGTTCTGGGATTTGGGCACCTTCTTAATCGCGATCAGAAATGAGCATATCGAAGAGCTTGTTATCTACGGTTATGTCATCGGTTTCCCCTGTGCATTTATCAATGCCCTGATCTTTCATTTTGTAAATCTCTACACCGGCCGGCCCGTAAAATGGGCTATCGTGGCAGTTTGGGTGGTCACTGGAGTCATCGTGCTGCTGAGCCTGGCAGGTTTGTATTGGAAGGTAGATGGAGTGTATACCTACCATTGGGGGAATATATTCAGAGTCGCTCCAAATATTTTAGACCCTTTAATGATTGTGAGCTGGTTTGGGATTAATTTGTACGCCTGTTGGTTGTTATATAAAGCCGCGAAAAGAGCTGAGACTCCGCTGGAACGAAGGCATTACCAGTATGTCACTGCCGGCCTGCTGGTGATCACTTTCGCGATCGTAAAAGTGGGTGTAGTCATGGGAATCAACATACCCTTTCTTCTTCCCCTGGGGATGTTCCTGGTAGACATCTTCAATGCCATCATTGGCGTGGCAATTATCAAGGACCGGCTCTTCGATATCACCGTGATCGTCAAGAAGGGTACCCTGTATTCCATCCTGGCAGGACTGCTCATCTTCGTTTACAGCTTCACGGAACACATTCTTATCACCTATGTATCAGAGAGATTTGGAGAAGAATCCAGCAGGCTACACCTGATTTCGGTCGCGGTCGGGATTGCCGTTTTATTGCCCCTAAAGAACCGCCTCGAACACGGGATAGAAGCGTATTTTGCAAACAAGAAATTAGTTTTTTAGAACAATCTCTTGTTACTGTGGTTCGATACCAGGCACATTCGGGAGGAAAAGAAAATGAACGACTGGACACAGACGGACTTTGACGCCATCGTGGTCGGCACAGGCCCAGGCGGCGCGACAGTCGCAAGAGAGCTAAGCAAGCGGGGAAAGAAGGTACTGGTATTGGAACGCGGCAGCGGAAAACCTATCCAGGGCACCATACTTCAATTTCTCTCCTTTGGGGTGATTCCGGGGAGGAGCCTGTTTATCACCCCGCAGTTTCTGGCTCTCTTCCGAGCAATCATATACGGCGGGAGTTCGATTGCCTCATATGCAGGTGCTTTTGATCCGCCTTATGAGATGTTTGATAAATACGGAATCGACCTGCGTCCCGAAGTCGCCGAAGCCAAGAAAGAACTTCCGATCGCCCCGCTTGCCGAGGAACTGGTTGGTCCAGCTGCCAGGCGAATCATGGAGAGCGCCCTGGAACTTGGCTATGACTGGCAGAAATTACCCAAGATTGTGTATCAAGATAAATGCCGGCGGGACTGCGACAAATGTACTTTAGGGTGTCCATACGGCGCAAAATGGACGGCTCGGGTGTTTATTGAACAGGCGCTTGATAATCAAGCGATATTATTAACCGGCGCACAAGTCAGAGGTGTGGTCAGGAATAACCAGACTGCTGAGTCTGTAATATTTGAACATAAAGGGAAAAAACATCGCGCCGCTGCGCCTGCTATCATCATCTCCTCCGGTGGCATTGGGACCCCCGAAATTCTCCGTAATTCCGGGATTCGGAACGCCGGTTATGACTTTTTCTTCGATCCACTGATTGTTGCGAATGGAACTGTCAGGGATTTGAACGGAGGCAGGGAATTCCCTATGGTCGCTGGCGTGCACTTTAGGGAGGATGAATATATCCTTACCGATCTTGTCTGGCCTGGTTTAATTTATGGGATTTTCACGTCTGAAGTACTAAGGCTGGATCGTCTCTCTTCACATTCTCGCACACTGCCGATCATGATCAAAGCCAGGGATAGTTTAGGGGGGCGCCTCACGGATCGGGGATGGGTTAATAAACGTTTGGGTGAAAGCGACAAAAAGAAACTCTTGCATGGGTATGGTCGCGCAAAAAAGATTCTGGAGAATGCTGGCGCCCGGAATATTTTTAAGACCTGGTATGTGGCTACCCATCCCGGCGGCACAGCCAAGATCAACGACGTGGTCGATTCCGATCTAAAAACTGAATTTGATAACCTGTACGTCTGCGACTGCTCCGTGATTCCCGAAGCCTGGGGGTTGCCGCCCACCCTCACCATTATTTCCCTCGGGAAGCGATTAGCAAAACACCTGTCCGGTGATCGTGTGCGAGTGAACTAATCAGGTGATCTCTCTAAAGAAGAATAATCTCAATCAGGGGTTTTCTAAAAGAAAATCGATCTGATTTCCTTTTCAAAGGATCGACTTGGAGCACAATTTTTGCATTCCTGCCCGGCAGGCAGCCAAAGGCAGGCTTGGGAATGCTCAACCAGTTTACCAGCGGGTTAACCTGCCCGTGCAGGTAGCCGCGTATGCTGGCATTGCGGATGGTGAGAGTGACCACTTTGGAGGGCGTGCCGCGCTTCGGGAATAGACCATATCCCAGCTGGCTCAGCACCTCGTGCGCATTCGTGCTAAATTTTCCCGGCGGCTGCGCACCCGCCAACCGCAGCACGTTTTCCAGTCCCGCATTGGGTTCTGCTTGTTGGCGGGCAGTCTCCGCTGCCTGGCGAATTTTTTCCTGATGCAGGCTTGCCAATAATTCT
>Ga0105100_10002635_pt1 | contig 10451 bp, 9 predicted proteins | sample PPLLak12cMay2015_2_FD_87033 | JGI IMG/M metagenome (GOLD analysis project Ga0105100, IMG submission 87033) | Freshwater sediment microbial communities from Prairie Pothole Lake near Jamestown, North Dakota, USA - PPLs Lake P8 Core (1) Depth... | ecosystem: Environmental > Aquatic > Freshwater >... | reverse complement strand
TCTGATCGAGGAAATGGACGTTGGCCTCGTCGGGGCAGCCGATGCGAATGGAGCCGCCGTCGAAGTGGAGCACGACGAGTTCATCGAACCACTTGCGCGCGTTGACCGGGTCCATCGCCCTGGCCCGTTCGACGATCTCGGCAAAGATGCGCTCCTCGTCGTGAGTCGGCAAAGCCATTCTCCTTCAGTGACACGCCACTCGGTCGTCAGAAACAGGAACCGCCCTACTCGATCGCCCCCGTCCGCGCCCACGCGACACGAACACCGAGCATGTTTACCCGCCGGACTGTGCCTTGTCAACCAAATATCTGCCGGAGACTGTGACTCAACCAAGCGGTGGCATCGTCAAGCGTAGCTCGTATGCAGTGTGCCCGTAAGGGCATAAGAAGCGAACGCCTTACGGCGTCACTACGAGCAGGCCTTCGGACTTGACGATGCCGCCCGACCCGTTTTGGCCGAGTGCCTGATTTCGACGCACGCCCTTGCAATTCCGCAGAATCCCGCTACTATCGGCAACGAAGGAGAACGATGCTCGGCACCCGTGACAGACGCGGCCGGGCCGGACATGATTTCTGCGTGGAAAGGGACTATGGGAATATTCTCGAAAACGGCAGAGTACTTGAAGCAGCGGCTGGGCAAGACCCGGACCGCCATCAGCAATTCGCTTTCGTCGGTTCTGAGTATCGGCCGCAAGATCGATGAGGACTTGCTCGACGAGCTCGAGGAGACGCTGATCCGCGACGATCTCGGTGTTGAGACGACGGAGAAACTCACCTCGGAGCTCCGCGAGGCCTATCACAACCGCAAGATCGCCAACGCGGAAGAGGTCATCCCGTTTCTCAAAGAGCACATGAAGAGCTACTGGCCGCAGAGTGACAGGGAGCTGCGAAAGGCCCAGACGGGCCCAACGGTGATTCTCGTCGCCGGCGTCAACGGAACCGGCAAGACCACGAGCATCGCCAAGCTTGCCTACATCCTCAAGCGCAACGGCAACAACGTGATCGTCGCCGCGTGCGACACGTTCCGCGCCGCCGCCGTCGAGCAACTGACGATCTGGGCCGAGCGCATCGGCGTGCAGATCGTCAAGCACCAGGCCGGCAGCGACCCTGCCGCCGTCGCATTCGACGCCTGTGATGCGGCCCTGGCCCGAGGCGCCGATATCCTGATCCTCGACACCGCCGGCCGGCTCCATACCAAGAAAGACTTGATGCAGCAGCTCACGAAGATTCGCGACGTGGTGACCCGCAAGATCCCCGGCGGGCCGCACGAGGTCCTGCTCGTCCTCGATGCGACCACGGGCCAGAACGCCATCTCGCAGGCCAAGCTGTTCACCGAGGCGATCCATGTCACCGGCATTTTCCTGGCCAAGCTCGACGGCACCGCTCGCGGCGGCATCGTCATCGCCATCAAGGACAAGCTCGAGATCCCGGTGAAGTTCGTTGGCCTGGGCGAAAAGCCCGAAGACATCGCGGAGTTCGACCCCAACGCCTTCGTCGAAGCATTGTTTTCGAACCACTGAGCCCAAGCCAATTGGAGGCAAAGGTATGAGGTACATCGCGCACAGGGTTCTCTTGTCGTATGTCGTCCTCGCGCTGACCGGATGCTGGTGCACGTGCGCGATCGCGGCGGTCGAGCACAAGGAGGGTGAGCACTTCAAGCCGTTCATCTGGCCCTCAGAGCCGCCAGCGGACTGTCCATTCGAGCCCTCCAGAGATATTGTGGGGATCGCATTCCTCGGCGTCCACAGTGATTACCATTTTGCGGATACCTGGTATCCGAGTTGGGCCAGCGACGGGAACCTGTACTCGCCCTATACGGACGGCAGCGTGCCTCGGTCCGACGGCGGGCGGGACCAGTCGAACAGTGGAGTGGGCCCGGATGCGGTGACCGGTCAAGCCATCATGATCGGCGACGATCCGGTTAACCTGAAGGTCATCAGCCTCGGCCTGACCAAAGGCGACGCCTCACCGTACCGGGGCCGCTACCCCTGTGGCAGCCTCGTGCGTAACGGCGTTTGGTACTATGGCACCTACTGCCTGGCGCCGGATGGCCTGATTCGCTACGGCGATCAGGCCTTCAATTGGCCTTGGCTGGGACCATTCGTGGGCTTTCGCATCTCGAAGGACTTCGGCAAGACCTGGACGGACACGCCGCACACGCCGGCCAAACCGCTCTTCGGCGAAACCGGCATGTGGGGCCACCCCGTGAAAATCGGCTCGCCGCACTTCGTCGATCTCGGCAAGAACATGCAGCACTCGCGGGACGACAAGGCGTACCTTGTCGCTCATGGCGCCCCCGAGCCCGATCCGAAACCGCGATTCGGCAACCTCAGTTGGATCAGCGGCGACCAGATCTACCTGCTGCGCGTCACGCCGAGTGTCGAGACTATCAATGATGCCTCCGCGTATGCGTTCTTCGCCGGGTACGCCGCCGACGGCAAGCCCCTTTGGACGGGCGACTTCTCCAAGATCAAGCCGCTCATCGACTGGAACAACAACTGCGGCTGCGTCACGGCTACGTACAACGCCCCGCTCAAGAAGTACCTCATGTGCATCACCGACGGCTGGCCCACCTGCGCCAAAATGAACTCCTACATCCTCGAATCGGACGCTCTCACCGGCCCCTGGCGGCTCGTGACCTACATGAAGGACTTCGGCGAGCAGGGCTACTTCTTGAACATCCCGACGAAGTTCATCAGTCCCGACGGCCGAACCGCCTGGCTGTGCTACTCCGGCAACTTCGCCAAGGACTGGCGCGGTGAGGTGATGCAGGAAAAGCCCCCCGGCAGCCACTACGGCTTAGTCCTCCAGCAGATCAAGCTCCTGGACGAGCCCACTCGGCGAGAATATGCACGGTAGCATACGGCGCGTGCCGGGCAGAAGCTCCGCCGAATGAGCCCAAACGGTAAGGCGATCGCTCACCGGTGGTTGCTATTTCATCCAGTTCCCGATACAATAAGGTTGTGCCGGCGATGACCGCAGCGAAACATGGCATGAAAGGTGGATTGAAATGGCAATTCCGAAACCTCGATTCATCGTGGATGACCGCGGAGAGAAGACCGCCGTGATAATAGACATCGCAGAGTACAAGAAACTACTGGAGGAGGCGGAAGAACTGGAGGCGATTCGGGCCTATGATGCTGCCAGAGCGTCTGGCGATGAGGCGATTCCCTTCGAGCAGGCTGTCGCCGAGATTGAGCGGGACCGGAAGTGACATACGGACTTGTCATGTTGCGGCGTGCACAGAACGAGCTGTCGAGCCTGCCGCAGGAACCTATGTCCGTGTGCGTGATGCCATTCGGAGACTGGCCGAGGAACCAAGGCGGGACGGATCGAAGAAACTGACCGGACGCGCTGGATGGCGAATCAGGATTGGGCCATATCGCGTAGTCTATGAGATCGATGACCACAATCGCATGATCACCATCATGCACATCGGTCACCGGCGAGATGTCTACCGATAGTCGCGATACGGTGCCTGCTAATGTCATAAGAGAGGATTTGCGATGGGCGCAGGGTCATTGATGAGGAGAGTACTCGCGATGCTTCTGTGTGCATCGGCGATCACGAGCAGAGGCATTGCGGCGCAACAGATGCCGGAGCCAAAGCCGGTGCCGCGATTACAGGTAGTGCCGCAGGCACATGACCAGGCGTCGTTTCAGCGGGATGGGACAGAGATCACGCGGTATCACTTCGGGGCGGAGCTGGAGCGGCCGTTTCTGTTTCCGGTGATTGGACCTTCCGGGCGGAGCCTCACGCGCATGGGACACCCGCACGATCCACAGGGGCACAGTCACCACAATTCCGTCTGGCTGTCTCACGTCGATGTCGGGGGCGTGGACTTCTGGAGCGACAAGCGACTCGGGATTGTGCGACACAAACGCATTGTCAAATACGAGGATGAGGGCGAGAAATCATACCTCGTCGCGGAGAACGAGTGGGTGGACAAGGACGGCAGGGTCTTGCTCAATGAAACCCGTCAGATAAGCGTGACTCTTCTGGAGGGCAAGGAGTGGCTGCTGATTATTGACTCGACCTTCGCGGCTAAGGACAAGCCCCTAACGTTGGGCAAGACGCCGTTCGGGTTCATCGGCGTACGAATGGCCAAGACGATCGGCGTCAACGACGGCGGCGGGCGCATCCACAACTCCGAGGGCGGCGTCAACGAAAAAGACATTTTCTGGAAGAAGGCCCGCTGGGTAGACTACTCTGGACCCATCGAGACCGGCAAGATCGAAGGCGTTACGCTCTTCGATCATCCGGATAATCCGAATCACCCGTCGAATTTCCACGTGCGAAACGACGGCTGGATGGGCGCCTCGCTGACGCACGAAGGGCCGCGAGAAATCACGCCCGACAAACCCCTGCACCTGCGCTACGGCCTTTATATTCACAACGACACGAAATCTGAGGACCCCATCGAGGCGATGTGGAAGCGATTCAGCGAAATGCGGGGCTAAGAAAATCCCTTGGAGGCGGGTTTTCTCACGTTTCTCTCATCTTCACCTTGTTACCGTCGTGGTCAACAAAGTCGGCTTGACCACGATGGCAGGCCGCAGAGTTGATGAACCCTTGTGTAAGGAGACTCGCAAATGAAGCGGAGATACATGACATTGGCGATCGTGCTGGCCGGCGCGGGCGTAGCCCTCTGTATTGGGGTGGTGGCTACTCAGCGACTTGGAGACGACGAGGTAACCGTGTCCATCGACCAAGTGCCCGCTCCTGTCAAGACCGCCCTTCTCGCCCAGGGCGGCACGATCAACGAGATCGAAATGGAAACGGAGAACGGCCAGACCGTCTACGAGGCGGAGGTCGTTGTCAACGGCAAGGTGGTCGATGTTGCAGTGTCGCCCGACGGCACGGTTCTCGGCGCCGAATCCGACGACGAGGATGAGGCCAACGACGCAGATGATGAAGAGGATCAAGACGATGAGGTCCAGGTGTCGCTCGCTGAGGTACCGGAGGCAGTCAAGGCGACCATCTTGAACGAGGCTGCCGGCGCGGAGATCAAGGAGATTGAGAAAGAGACGGAGAACGGCCAGGTTCTCTATTCCGCAGAGCTGGTCGGCGACGGACAGGAAGTTGGCATCGAGGTCGCACCCGATGGGAAGCTCCTGGGCAAAGAGGTGGAAGACGAGGACGACGATAAGTAATCAGGGCGCATTGGTCAACTGATGGATATAATCACGTAGGGTGTGCAGGGCATGGCACACCCTGTGTTTCCTATGGAATGAGCTTCTGGATAGGAGATTCACGATGAAGGGTAAGTCCGCTGGGTGTCGTGTCATGGTGGTCGCGGTCGGATTGGGCGCAATGCTGATGGTCACAGGACTCTTTTCGCAGGCGACGGCACAAGAGCGGAAGGTCCCTGTCCCGCCGTCGGAACTGCCGGCCCCGATAGAGAAAGCCATCCGTGGAGCTTTCCCGAAGGGAGAGGTCCTGGCCATTCAAAAGGAGGTGGAAGGAGAAAACCCGGGGCAGTACGACGTGGACATCCGTTCCGACGGAAAAGAGTACGAAGTCGAGGTCTCCGCGGAGGGAAAAGTCATCGAGAGCAAGGAGAAGGGATCTGACGAGGAAGCCTCGGGCTCGCCGGGAGACAAGAAGTGGACAGATGCCTTCCATCAGGAGGACTGTACGTTCTCCTCAACCGGCAGGAATCGGTTCTTCATCCTGGTGCCCGGTTATCAGCTCGTGCTGGAGGGTCCCGGGCAGAAGCTAACCATCACCGTCACGAAGCAGACGAAGAGGATCGGCGGCGTGGAAACGCGAGTGGTGGAGGAGCGGGAAGAAGAGGACGGCAAACTGAAGGAAGTGTCGAGGAATTTCTTCGCCATCTGCCGGGAACATGGCGACGTTTTCTACTTCGGGGAAGAAGTGGACGATTATGAGGACGGCAAGATCGTCGGGCACGGCGGGGCCTGGCGGGCGGATGAGAAGGACTCGAAAGCAGGCATCCTGATGCCGGGGACGGTCTTGCTTGGGGCCAGACACTATCAGGAGATCTCGCCGAAGGCGATGGACCGTGCTGAGATCGTGGCCGATGACGTGACGATGAAGACTCCGGCGGGCACATTCAGCGACTGCATCAAAGTCGAGGAGACCTCCGGCTTGGACGCGGCTGAAAAAGGCTACAAGACGTACGCTCCCGGCGTGGGACTCATTCAGGACGAAGATTTGCTCTTGACCGGATACACTCAAGGCAAAGCATCCCGCGCCCCGAAGGTAAAACGAGGCAACCGGCAGAAATAGGTGCGGAAACGGCCCGCCACGTGGCCCGATCTTGACGTGCGATGCGTTTGCTCCTCATAGAAGATTATCGACCGTTGCGGCAGTCGCTCACGAAAGGGCTGCACGAGGCGGGTTTCGCCGTGGATGCCACAGGCGACGGCAATGAGGGACTGTGGTATGCCCTGGGCAATGAGTATGACGTGATCATCCTCGACCTCATGCTGCCCGGCATGGATGGCCTGGAAATCCTCAGAAGGGTTCGCAGCCAGGGCCGCAAGGCCTCCGTCCTGATCCTGACCGCCAAGGACACCGTCCAAGACCGCGTCACAGGTCTGGACCTCGGGGCCGATGACTACTTGGTCAAACCATTCGCCTTTGAAGAACTCCTCGCGCGCGTTCGCGCCTTGCTGCGGCGCAGCTATCAGGAGAAAAACCCGTGCCTCGAAATCGCCGACCTGCGGATCGACCTCACCGCGCAGAGAGTCTGGCGCGGCACGGAGGAAATCCAGCTCACGGCGCGGGAGTACGCGCTGCTCGAGTACCTGGCCATGCGCGCCGGCCAGGCAGTCTCACGGACGGGCATCTGGGAACATGTCTATGAGTTCAACGCGTCGGCCTCCAGCAACGTAGTGGACGTCTACGTCGGTTATCTGCGCAAGAAGATCGAGCGGACGGACAAACCTGCGCTGATTCACACGCTCCGGGGTCGGGGCTACATGCTCGGAGTGAAACCATGATGCGTTCCCTGCGAGCCCGACTGCTGGCCGGCGTCATTGGCGGCATGGTCCTGCTGCTGACGCTCTTCAGTCTGCTGCTCCACGCAATGATCGCCGGCGCGCTGCGCAGCCAGTTCGACATATCGCTGGCCTCGGTCGCCCAGATCCTGGCGGCTTCGGTCGAGAGCGACGAGGACGAGGCTGAGCTCGAAATCCAGAGGATGCCGGCGCTCCAGGACGCAGGACGGCCCACCTACTATCAGCTCTGGGGACCGGACGGACAGGTCGTGATCAAATCCCCTCTGCTAAGCGCCCACAATCTCCCGCGCGCCGATACTCCCGTCCAGACGCCGATCTTCCGGACAGCGCAAGTCATCCACGGCAAGTTCTGGCGGATCGTCAACCTGAGGTTTGTCGCACGGCCTTCGGAGTCCGACGGAGAAAACGCCGCCCCGGCGACAGAGGAACGATCGTTCACTCTGGCCGTGGCACGGGACACGAGTGAGCTTCGGGAGCAACTGCACTTCCTTCAGTGGCTTCTGCTCAATGCGTCAGGCGTGGTGATCACCTTGTCCTTCCTGATCGCGTGGTGGGTCGTCAGGCGGGGTCTCCACCCGTTGAACTCCCTCGCCGCGGAGATCGCGGCCGTTCGCGCGGATACCCTGACGACCCAGATCGGCGCCGACAACGTGCCCTCCGAAGTCGCCCCTATCCGGGACCGGCTCAACGAGTTGTTGGCTCGGCTGGAAGCGTCGTTCCGGCGCGAACGACAGTTCAACTCCGACGTCGCCCACGAGCTGCGAACGCCTCTGGCCGGGATTCGCTCGACCATAGAGGTGGCGCTGGCCCGCCACCGCGAGGCCACCGAGTACCGAGCGGCCCTCGGCGACTGTCTCGAAATCACGCAAGGCATGCAGTGCGTGGTCAACAATCTGCTTCTGCTCGCGCGGGCGGACACCCGGCAGATCAGCTTCAAGAACGAGCCAATCCCACTGGCCGGTTTGGTGAGTGCCTGCTGGTATCCCTTCACGAACAAGGCACGTGAGCGCTGCATCGCTTTTGAGAATCGCATTCCTGTCAAAATGACCTGCGAGTCAGACGCCGAGCACCTGTCCATGGTCTTCTCGAATCTCCTGGGCAATGCAGTCGAGTATGCTGACAAGGGCGGACGCATCTGGGCGACGGCCCGGACAACCGGCGATTCGATTCTCATCACACTCTCCAATACCGGTTGCCGTTTGACTGCCGAGCAGGTCTCCCACGTATTCGACGCCTTCTGGCGAGGTGATGCCGCACGTCTGGGCACAGGCACGCACTGCGGCTTGGGTCTGGCGCTGGTCTACCGCCTCGTTGGAGCCTTGGGCGGCCACGTCATTGCGGAGGTCCAGGACGGCGTATTCACCGTACGACTGACGTTCCCCTCGACCGGAAATGAAAAAGGCCCCGGCCAGGCACAGAGGTCCGTGCCAGGGCGGGGCCTGGAGAGTACCGGATAAACCTACACTCTGGGATGGCCCCCGAGGTATTCGGTTCTGGGCAGCTTGCCGACCAGCGGCAGTGCGTAGTCCATGAAGGCCTGGGTTACGCCGTTGCCGTCGGCGTTGATGTACTCGGCCGGCATGGACTTGGTCTTTTCTGCCACGTTCTTCAACTCGGTGCGGAATAGCCTGATGGCGTACTTGCCGTCGGCGCCGGCGCGTTTCATGGCCACCGAGCCGTTGTCCCGGCTCATAGCATACTTGACCGCCTGTCGTCCGCAGCGCCGGGCCTCGCTCACGTCCACCGTGGACTGGAGTCCCGGGAAGCTCCGCTGTAGATAGCCGAAGGTATCCGCGCGGACGCGTTTGATCTTCAGCTTGTCTTTCACCTGGGCGGCCAGGAAGTCGGCAAGGGCGCCCGTGCCGGAAAGCTGGACGTTGCCGTGCGCGTCCTTCTCAGAGGTCTGGACGATCTTCTCCGCCCACACCTTGCCGTCGGCGTCGCACATGCCTTCACTGACGGCGATCACGCAGCGATTCAGTCTCTTGTAGACCGCATCGACGTCGGCCAGGAATTTGTCCATGGAGACCCCGCGCTCAGGAACGTAGACCAGGTGCGGTCCGTCGTCGTCGCGAGTCTTGCCTAATGCGGCCGCGGCGGTCAGGAAGCCCGCGTGCCGGCCCATGATGACGTCGATCTTCACGCCGGGCAGCGCGCGGTTGTCGAGGTCGTCGCCCATCAGGGCCATCGCGACGAACTTAGCTCCGGTGCCATAGCCGGGGCAGTGGTCCGTCACGAGCAGGTCGTTGTCGATGGTCTTGGGGATGTGGAAGGCCCGCAGGTCGAAGCCGGCTTCATCGGCCACCGTGTTGACGATGTGGGCCGTGTTGGCCGAGTCGTTGCCGCCGATGTAGAAGAAATACCGGATATTACGCCTCTTGAACACTTCGAGGATCTTGCAGCAGTACTCCTTGTCCGGCTTGTCCCGGCTGCTGCCGAGCGCCGACGACGGGGACGCCGCTACCGTCGCGAGCGTTTCGTCCGGGAGCTTGCCCAGGTCAATGAACTGGTCCTTGACCATTCCCGCCACGGCATGGACCGCCCCGTAGATCGTCTGAATCTCAGGGTGCTTCTTGGCCTCTTCAACGACGCCGACCAGGGAGGCGTTGATCACGCCGGTCGGCCCGCCCGACTGCCCTACCACTGCATTCGCTACTGGTGCCTTTGCCATTTCGAATATTCTCCAAACAAATCAACCGGCCGGTGGGGGAAGCATCGATCCATCAGCCCATAGCTCACGTTTCCCTCCCACGCGAAGCCGCCATTATACCCAGGAGGCCCCACCACTCAAGAGAATTCCAGGCATGCGCTTCCCTTGTCCGGGAAATCCACTATCCTGTGGGGGACCGTCTACGTGACAGGAGAATGAAATGAGCATGTGCAAGAAGTGTTTGTTCGCAGCAGTTCTGGGGTCCCTCTGGTTTTTGCAGGCGGCGTGGGGCGGAGATTCCGGACCGCAGAGACAGGCGGCCCTGACGGTTTTTGGGTGGTCGGATCAGCACGTGCAGGTCGACGGCGACGGCCAGCACCTGACCCCGGCCATCGAGGCGATGAACGCCCTGCCCGGCCGGGCATACCCGGAGGCTGTCGGCGGCATCGTGGAGAAGCCCGCCTTCGTCATCGGCCTCGGGGACATCACGGAATGGCCCAGCCGTGCCGCACTCGACACCTACGAGCAGTTCGTCACGAAGCGACTCAAATTCCCCACGTATGAGGTCTGTGGCAACCACGATCTCGGCGGCCTGTCACCGGTGGACACCGTCACGGGCTGGCTTGTCAAACGTTACGGGGCGCTGCGATACACCTTCGACAAGGGCGGCATCTGTTTCATCGGCCTGTTCTCCGAATACGACGAGAAGCTGAACAATCCCGCCCAGCCCATCACGAAGGAGGCCCTGAAATACCTCCGCGAAACACTGGCCAAAGTCCCCGAAGGCAAGCCGGTGATCGTCGCGACACACCTGTG
>Ga0105100_10002632_pt1 | contig 10456 bp, 10 predicted proteins | sample PPLLak12cMay2015_2_FD_87033 | JGI IMG/M metagenome (GOLD analysis project Ga0105100, IMG submission 87033) | Freshwater sediment microbial communities from Prairie Pothole Lake near Jamestown, North Dakota, USA - PPLs Lake P8 Core (1) Depth... | ecosystem: Environmental > Aquatic > Freshwater >... | reverse complement strand
GCGCCCACCGGTCCCATCCCCATGTACTCCGGCTCGAGGCCGACCACCGAGGAGGCAATGATCCGGGCGAGAGGCTGCAGGCCGACCTCGGCGGCCCGGACATCGGACATGACGAGCACTGCGGCGGCCCCCTCGTTGAGAGGGCAGGAGTGGACTGCGGTGACCGCCCCGTCCGCCTGAAAAGCCGGGGGGAGAGTGGCCAGCTTCTCCAAAGTCGTGTCGGGACGGGGCGCGTCGTCGGCGACGATGGTGCGGCCGTCGGGAACCTCGATCGGGGTGACCTCCCTGTCGAAGAAGCCGTTCTTCTGGGCCTCCACCGCGAGGTCCTGGGACCTCTTGGCGAACTCGTCCATGCGCTCCCGGCTGATCCCGTGTCGGGCGGCGACATTCTCGGCGGTGTTGCCCATCGGGATGTAGACATTGTCGATGAAGTCGTCCCGGCCCGGCTCGGTGAAGCGGGGGTTGAGGTCCTCACTTTCGAAGGCCCTGCCGTAGGTCCGCGACACCGATTCCGTGCCGGCGGCCACGTAGGTGTCACCCTCACCCCGCTCGATGGCGTGAAACGCCATTCGAATCGTCTGCAACGAGGAAGCGCAGAAACGGTTCACCGTGGTGGCGGGGACACTCTCGGGCATCCCGGCGAGCAGAGAAGCGGGGCGGGCCAGGTTGAACCCCTGCTCGTGATGGGTGAGGCCACAGCCAACCATCACATCGCACACCGAGGCACGATCGACCTGCGGCACCTTCTCCATGAGAGCATTGATGGCAAAAGCCGCCAGGTCGTCGGCGCGCACATCGATCAAAGAGCCCTTGTAGGCGCGTCCGATCGGTGAACGGGATGTGGCAACGATAACGGCTTGCGACATGGCAATCTCCAGTGTCATTCGATCGACGGAATCTTGATTGTTCGCTCAAATGTAATGGCCACCCGTAGCCTCCCGAACATGCGGCCACCGGCACTGCTCCTGATCGCCCTCGTCGCTTCCTGCGGGATCGCATCCAATGCCCCAACGAGCACGACGACCGTCACCACGACAATCGGGACGACAACGACCGCCACCTCGTTGGCAGCCGGCACAACCGAGGCACAACCCGTTGTCGGATGCCCAGCCGATCCGGCATTCGTCGACCATGGCCGGGTCACTCGCCTCGATCAGCCGACATCTGACACCCGAAGCCTGGGGCTCATCTCATGGCAGGTCGATGATGGATGTGAGCGCTTCGGCATCGACTTCGAGACCACCGAGGGCGCTCCGGCGACGACGCCCCCCACGGTCGTGGTCGACTTTCTGGAGACACGCCAGATCCTGAGGATCTGGATGGACGTTGCCTCGACGGTGGTCACAGATCAATTGGTCGAGACGCCTCTGGTCGATCGCCTGTTCGTCGTACGCGCCCTCGAGGGCGGGATGTTCATCGACATTCACCTGTCCGGCCCAGCCCTGGCCAGGGTCGCCATCTCCAACTCCCCTGCTCGCATGAGCCTGGAGCTGCAAGCCGGGACCGACCCTCTCGTTGCCGCGCCGGCGGCGGTGACCGAAGACGTGGTCGTGGTGAGCCCGAGCATCGGAATCGAGACCAGTGCAGAAGCGGATGTGTCCGGGTATGTCCGCACATTCGAGGGCAACGTGCTGGTGAGGGCGACGGTCGCCGACTCGGTTGTGGCCGAGACCAGCGCCACTGCCGCCGACTGGGTGGAGACCTGGGGCGAGTTCCGCGCTTCGATCACCCTGCCCACCGGCCAGGTCGACCTGTTCGTCGGTGAGATGCGCCCCGATGACGGTCAACCGGTTGGCGCGAATCTCAGCCTGACGGTTCGGTGAGACCGGGAATGGACACGATCTCGATGCGGCCGCCGGCCAGATCTACCACGGGCACCAGGTCGTGGACGAACGGGACCTCGAATCTCGAGCCATCGCCCGCCTCGACCAGGAGCCGCTCCTGGGCTGCCCCGAAAAGGACATCGGCAACGGTTCCGAGCGAGGCGCCCTCCTGGTCGTAGACGTTCAGCCCCACCAGGTCACCTGGCCAGTACTCCCCGTCTCCCAGCTCCCTACGGGACTCGACCGATACATCGAGGCCTCGCAGCAACTCGGCTGTCGGTCGATCGAACACGTCCTCGAAGGCAACCTGATACCCGCGGTCCGCCCTGCGCAGCGCACGAACGAGGTGCGGTTCGTCTCCCAGGAACACGGTGGCTCCGGGCTCGACCGATGCCGCGTCGTCCTCGTCTATGTAGAGGCCGAGGAACCCGTCCAGGCCATGGGGCCGGCCGAGCCGGCCGACCACGAACCGGTCGGGGTCAGTCGAGGAATTCGACGCCAGCGCTGATGCCCTCTTCGTCGCCGGCGGCACCGGCGGCGGCGCGTATTGCCTTGGCCACACGGCCACGCCGGCCTATGACCCGGCCCATGTCCCGCTTCGCGGTGCGGACCTCGGCGATGACCTCGTCCGGGCCTTGCTCCACCATCGTCACCGAGACCTCGTCCGGCTCCTCGACGATGCTCTTGACCACATAGGTGACGACACGCTCCACGATTTCGCCCTTGGCCATCACTCCTCCTCAGAGGCGGCTTCGACGGCAGCCTCGGCGGTCTCGGGCTCGGTCGCGGCGGCTGCGGCTGGCGCCGGGGCCGGCTTCGCACCCACGGTGTGGATCTGGCCGGTGCGGATCTTCATGGTGTTCATCGCTCCGGAGATGTTGAGCAACTTCTCCACGGCTTCGGTGGGTTGGGCCCCCTTGGAAAGCCATGCCGTGGCCTTCTCGTTGTCGATCTCGACCAGGGACGGGTCTTGCTGTGGGTCGTAACGGCCGATCTGCTCGATGTATCGCCCATCGCGTGGCGACCTGCCGTCCATCACCACGACGCGGTACGAGGGCGATTTCTTTTTGCCCATCCTGATCAATCTCATCTTCACGGCCATCGGTTCACCTCTTGGTTCGCTGCGCCGAGAGGAGGCCCTGCAGTGAGGGTGCCCCTCTGCCTCCGGCCAGCGCTTTCATCATCTTCTGGGCCTCGGCGAACTGCTTCAGCAGCCGATTCACGTCCTGGGGCCGGGTGCCCGAGCCGGACGCGATTCGGCGCTTTCGGCTGCCGCCGATGATCCTTGGGTTCCGGCGCTCCTCTGGGGTCATCGACTGGATGATTGCCTCGACCCGACGTAGATCGCGATCGTCGACATCCACCTCGCGAATGAGCGACCCGGAACCCGGGAGCATAGCAAGGATGTCCTTCAGAGGCCCCATTCGCTTCATCGCCTGGAACTGGCCCAGGAAGTCCTCGAGAGTGAAGTCGCCCTTCTGGAGCTTCCGTGCCGTCTTCTCCGCCTCGGCCTCGTCGAACGTGGCCTCCGCCTTCTCGATCAGCGTCATGACGTCGCCCATCCCCAGGATCCGCGATGCCATCCGATCCGGGTAGAAGGGCTCGAGGTCACCGAGACCCTCCCCGACACCGGCGAACTTCACAGGGGCGCCTGTCACCTCGCGCACCGAGATGGCGGCTCCACCCCGGGCATCTCCATCCAATTTGGAGAGGATGACGCCAGTCAGTCCGATCTGCTCCTGGAAACCCGAAGCGACATTGACCGCGTCCTGACCGGTCATCGCGTCGACCACGAGCAGCACTTCGTCGGGATCGGCTGCCTTCCTCACGTCGGCGAGCTCTCGCATCAGCTGGTCGTCGATCTGAAGACGACCCGCAGTGTCGACGATGACGACGTCGCGGCCCATCCGCGATGCCTCCTTCATCGCCGTCTTCACCAGACGGGCCGGCTTGCCTTTGCGATCGATGAGCACCGGAACGTCGATCCGTCCGCCCAGGGTCTCCAACTGGTCAATCGCGGCCGGGCGCTGCAGGTCGGCGGCGACGAGGAGCGGGCTCCTGCCCTGGGACTTGAGGAGAAGGGCCAGCTTGCCGGCGGTCGTTGTCTTGCCCGAGCCCTGAAGACCGACCATGAGGATGGTGAGGGGCGGTGCGGCTCGCTTCAGAGGGACGGCCTCCGTCCCGAGGACGGCCACCAGCTCGTCGTGAACGATCTTGATCACCTGCTGGCCGGGTGTCAGCGATCGGGAGACGTCCTCACCAACGGCCCTCTCCTTGACCCGGGCCAGGAACTGCTTGACCACCCGCACGTTGACGTCCGCCTCGAGCAAGGCGAGGCGGACCTCGCGCAGCGCCTGGTCGATGTCCTTCTCGGACAGCCGCCCTTTACCCCGCAGGGTGGTGAAGACGGTTTCGAAGCGCTGGGTGAGACTGTCGAACATGGTGGGTGTCGGGAGTCGGCTAACGGGTGGTGGTCAGGACTCTATGACGGGGAGGGCGACAAACCCGAAGCGCCGCCTCGCACAGGTAACCGGACTGCCGTCGTAGAACTCACTGTCGCATGATGTCCTGGTCGAACCTGGCGCTCAGCCGGCGCCGCCTGAAGGTTGTGGACAGAGGTCATGGCGAGGGTCAGTTTCGATGCCGGCGGTTGCGTTCTCGGAGAGGAGGAGGTAGGTGCTCATCTCTCCCTTGCCCTTGATTTCGACTGTTCCTCGCGGCTCACAGACGAAATCACTCTCGATCAACTGGTAGGTGGCCGTTGTGATCTGCCACCAGCCATCAAAAGGCCACGCAGCCATCGAACGACCGTACTCGTCCAGGCTCATTGATACCCGACGCCTGATGACCGACGACGGATCAGCCCGGTTGGATATCTCTCCTCCGGAACCCGACCAGCCCGGCGCCAGTGAGCGCCAGGGCGATGACCAGAAGCACTGCCAGGGGCAGCACCTCCAGTTCCTCGACCGGGATCAGCGGGATGTGGGTGAACGGGGAGAGGTCGAGCGCCCACTGCGGGAGCTGGAGGATCTCCCCGAGCTGACCGAGGAGCAGACAAGACACCAGGACCGCCCAGCTCACCGCGACCAGACGGGGAGCCAGTCCGTACAGGGCCATGGCCACCCCGGTGAGCACCCAAACCGCGGGCAGCTGGGCCAGGGCCGAGCCAAGGGCTCGCCAGATCTCCCCGCCGACATCCCCGACCGCCACCCCGTAGGCGAGACCGGCCACCAAGGCGGCGAGGCTCAGCATCACCGCCGGGCCTAGTAGACCGAAGACGAGGTGGCTCGACGACCAGCCGAACCGGGTGACGCCGGTGGCCAGCACCGGTTCCGCCCGCATGCCCTCCTCCTCGACACGGAGGCGGAGCACGGCCCGAATCGCGTAGGCCGAGGCGACCAGGGCGATGATGCTCACCGCAACCGAGAAGAAGACATCTGTGATCGCCTCCTCCCCACCGAAACGCTCGAAGATCTCCGCCAGCTGAGGGTTCTCTGCGAAGAGATCCCCGATGCTGTTGGCCACCGATCCGAACACCAGGCCGATCGCCGCCAACCCGACCGACCAGCCGAACAAGGCCCCCCGCTGCAGGCGCCAGGCCAGACCGAACTCGTTGCGCAAGCCCCATCCCGCCATGGCCTGCCCCGGCCGGGGCGGGAACGCTCCGGCGCCGACGTCGCGGCGTGCCGTGATGGCGAAGGCCCAGACCACGACCACCGTGCCCAACGCCAACCAGAGCAACAGCACCCACCACTGCTCGTCGGCGAAGGGGCGGATCCTGGTGAACCAGCCGATCGGGGACAGCCAGGAGAGCCACCCCAAACCACTCGCCTCGGCGCCGTCGCCGGCGACGCGGAGGAGGAAGGAGAATCCGACGATCCCGATGCCGATGCCCCGGGCTGCGCCCGCCCCCTCGGTGAGCTGGGCGGCGAGGGCGCCGACTCCGGCGAAGGCGGTGGCCACCCCGGCCAGTCCCAGCCCGAAAGCGAAGGCGCCGGTGGCGGGTAGCCCGATGCCGATCATCCCGGCGGCGACGACCACTCCGAGCACGAGCCCGGTCCCGATCGCCACGACCAGGGCGGCGAGCAGCGGTGCATGACGGCCGAGCACGGTGGAGCCGAGCAGCTCGCGCCGACCAGTTTCCTCTTCCTCTCGGGTGTGCCGGATCATGGTCCCCACGGTCATGATCCCTGTGAGCAGGGAGATGATGGTCCCTACCCGCCAGGCGGTGAGCGCCCCGATGCTGGAGTCGTACACCGGGCCGAGCAGGGCGGTGAGGGCAGGGCTGGCGCCAACCGAGAGAACCAGCTCCTGACGGGAGGCCTCGGTCGGGTACAGCTCGATGAAAGCGTTGGCCACCCCGATCGGGACCAGCGCAAGCACCGCCACCCAGATGGTCAGCCGGAGCCGGTCCCGACGCAAGATGAACCGGGCCAGCCGCCCTGTTCCGAGGAGGGTGCCCATCATGTTGCCTCCCCGTCCCGGTAGTGCCGCATGAAGAGCTCCTCCAGGGTGGGCGGATGGCTGATCAGGCTGCGCACCCCGAGCGGGGCCAGGATCTCGACGGCCTCGCCGAGCCGATCGGAGTCAACTTCGAAGTCGACCTTGTGATCGTGGAGAAGCAGATCGTGAACCCAGGGCAGTTGGGCAATTGGGCCCGGATCCTGGCTGACCTCGGCGGAGATGGTGGTGCGGGTGAGATGCCTCAGTTCGGCAAGGGTGCCGCTCTCCACTATCTGGCCCTTGCGCACGATGCTGATCCGGTCGCAGAGCGCTTCGACTTCGGCAAGGATGTGGCTGGCCAGCAGCACCGTCTTCCCGTCGTCGCGGTCCTCGTCCATCGTGTTGCGGAACTCCGCCTCCATCAACGGATCGAGCCCGGCGGTCGGCTCATCGAGGATCAGCAGCTCCACGTCGGAGGAGAGGGCGGCGATGAGGGCCACCTTCTGCCGGTTGCCCTTCGAGTAGGTCCGTCCCTTCTTGGTCGGATCGAGATCGAAGCGCTCGATGAGACGCTGCTTCTTGGCCAGGTCGAGGCCTCCTCGGAGCTTGCCGAGCAGGTCGATCACCTCCCCGCCGGTGAGGTTGGGCCACAACATCACATCTCCGGGCACATAGGCCAACCGGCGATGCAGCTCGGTCGCCTCGCTCCACGGGTCGCCTCCGAGCAGGGTGGCCGATCCCCCGTCGTGCCGGAGCAGACCGAGGAGGATGCGAATGGTGGTGGTCTTCCCGGCTCCGTTGGGCCCGAGGAAGCCATGGATCTCTCCGGTGGCGACTTCGAGATCGAGCCCGTCGAGGGCCCTGGTCTGCCCGAAGTTCTTGACCAAACCCGAGATGGTGATGGCACTGGACATGACCACCGGATCCTAGGCCCGCCTGGTGCCCATCGACGAGACTCGAATCGGGCGGGAACCGAATCCAGTTCCGGGAACGTAGAGGCTGATGCGGCCGACGCGCAAACGAGCGATTGCGTATGGTCAGAGCCGGATTCCGGGCCCCACCGGAGTCCTCCCGTAACGGAGGCGTCAATGTATCCGAACAAGTTCGACTACCTCGCCCCAACGTCTCTCGACGAGGCGCTCGGCATACTCGCCGAGAAGGGACCGGCGATAAAGGTCCTCGCCGGCGGACAGAGCCTGATCCCGATGATGAAGCTCCGGCTAGCCAACCCGTCCGCCCTGCTCGACATCAACCGGATCCCGGGGCTCGACTCCATCGGGGAGTCGAATGGGCATCTCACCATAGGGGCGCTCGTGCGTCACAACCACGTGCTCAAGTCGGATCTCGCCAGGCGGTCCAATCACACCGTCGCATCGGCGGCGCCATGGGTCTCCGACCCGATCGTGAGGAACCTGGGAACCGTTTGCGGCTCGCTCGCCCACCACGACCCGGAGGGAGACTGGGCTTCGGTGATGCTCGCCGCCGGGGCCGAGGTCGTGCTGAAGAGCACCCAGGGGGAACGAGTGCTTCCCATCAACGATTTCTGCGTCGACATGTTCCAGACGCTGTGCCGGACCGACGAATTGGTGACCGAGGTTCGGGTGCACAAGCACACAGCGCGCGGTGGGGGCAACTACCAGAAGCTCGAGCGAAAGGTCGGTGACTACGCCACAGTCGGCGTGGCCACATCCCTGGAGCTGGACGAGCACGGGAGGATCGCAGGTGCGGGCATCGCGCTCACCTCGGTGTACGCCCACAATCTCAAGGTGGGCGAAGCGGAGCTGCTGCTCAAGGGCAAGCAGCCCAGCGCTGAGCTGTTCAAGGAGGCCGGGGCGATTGCCGCTGCCGCGTGTGACCCGGCCAGTGACACCCGGGGCAGCGCCGCCTACAAGCGGCATCTGGTCGGGGTGTTCACCGAGCGTGGGCTCACCAAGTCACTCGAGATCGCCCAGGGAGGTCAGTCGTGAACGTAACCGTCACCGTCAATGGAGCCGAGCGATCCGCCGACGTGGAGCCCCGGATGCTCTTGGTCGACTTCATCCGACAGACGCTTGCCCTCACCGGGACCCACCAGGGTTGTGACACCACCCATTGCGGGGTGTGCACCGTCCTCCTCGATGGGGTGCCGATCAAGTCGTGCACCATGTTCGCTGTGCAGGTCGATGGCCGTGCCCTGACCACCGTCGAAGGGCTCAAGCAAAACGGCCAGCTCTCGGCGATCCAACAGGCCTTTCACCAGGAGCACGGGCTCCAGTGCGGGTTCTGCACGCCGGCGATGATGCTGGTGGGCACGGCTCTGTTGGAGGAGAACCCGAATCCAACCGAAGAAGAGGTCCGATGGGCTATATCGGGCAACCTGTGCAGATGCACCGGCTACATGAACATCGTCAAGTCGATTCAGGCCGCAGGCGCCATGAAGAGTGAGGAAGTCTCAGCATGACCACGACCGCCGAACATCACGCCCTCAAGACTACGCCCGAGGTAGGGGGGTTGGGTCACAGTCGAAAAAGGGTCGAAGACGCCCGCTTCCTCGAAGGCAGGGGCAACTATGTCGACGACATCGTCCTGCCCGGGATGCTGTACATGGCGATCCATCGCAGCCCGGTCGCCCACGCCAGGATCGTGTCGATCGACACCTCCGCGGCCGAAGCGGTCGAAGGCGTGATCGCGGTCGTCACCGGAGCGCTCCTCGCCAACTACAACCTCGCCTGGATGCCAACGATGTCCGGCGACACCCAGGCCGTGCTCGCCACCGACAAGGTCCGCTTCCAGGGGCAGGAGATTGCCGCGGTCATCGCCACCGACCGATACATCGCCCAGGACGCCGCCGACAAGATCGTGGTCGACTACGAGGAACTGGAGCCGATCGTCAACCCGCAGCGCTCGCTCGAGGCGGACGCCCCGTTGATTCGCGACGACAAGGAGGGGCAGACCACCAACCAGTGCTACACGTGGGAATCAGGCGACAAAGCCGCCACGGACGCCGCCTTCGCCCGTGCCGACAAGGTGGTCAGCCTCGACACTCACTACCCGCGCTCGCACCCGTCTCCGCTGGAAACGTGTGGCATCGTCGCCGATGTCAACTCGGCCACCGGGCAGGCCACCCTCTACATGACCTCCCAGGCCCCACACGCCCATCGCACGGTCTTCGCCCTGGTCGCAGGGTTGCCCGAGCAGAACATCCGCATCGTGTCCCCCGACATCGGCGGCGGTTTCGGAAACAAGGTGCCTGTGTACCCCGGCTACGTGGTCGCGACCGCAGCATCACTCGTGATCGGCAAGCCGGTGAAGTGGATCGAGACCAGGACCGAGAACCTGATCTCGACCGGGTTCGGGCGCGACTACTACATGCACGGTGAGCTGGCGGTGACCAATGACGGCAAGATCCTCGGTCTACGCGTCGACATGATCTCCGATCAGGGGGCGTTCTTCTCCGACGCCCAGCCCACCAAGTTCCGGGCCGGCCTGTTCCACATCGTGACCGGGTCCTACGACTATCCCGTTGCCCACGTCACCACGCGCGGTGCCTACACCAACAAGGCGCCCGGCGGCGTGGCCTACCGCTGCTCGTTCCGGGTGACCGAGGCGTCGTACCTGATCGAGCGTCTGGTGCAGAACGCCGCATATGAGTTGGGGATCGACCCGGCCGAGTTCCGGATGAAGAACTTCATCAAGAAGGACCAGTTCCCCTATCTCTCCCCCACCGGCTTCGTCTACGACTCCGGCGACTACGAGACCGCGTTGAAGCTGGCCATGGAGATGGTCGGCTACGACGAGATCCAGAAGGAGAAGGAGCAGGCCAGGGCCGAGGGGCGGCTGGTCGGCATCGGGGTGGCCTCATTCACCGAGGTGGTCGGCGCCGGTCACGGCGATGACTACGACATCCTCGGGCTGCGCATGTTCGACTCTGCCGAGCTGCGGATTCATCCCACCGGCAAGGCGATCCTCAAGCTGGGTGTGCGCTCGCAGGGCCAGGGCCACGAGACCACCTTCGCCCAGATCGTGGCCGAGGAGTTGGGAATCCCATCTTCGGACATAAAGGTGGTGGAGGGCGACACGGACAACACGCCATACGGTCTCGGCACCTACGCCTCCCGGTCGACTCCGGTCGCCGGAGCCGCCACCGCGATGATCTCCCGCACCCTTCGCGAGAAGGCGAAGAAGATCGCCGCACATCTGCTGGAAGCGTC
>Ga0105100_10002628_pt1 | contig 10468 bp, 10 predicted proteins | sample PPLLak12cMay2015_2_FD_87033 | JGI IMG/M metagenome (GOLD analysis project Ga0105100, IMG submission 87033) | Freshwater sediment microbial communities from Prairie Pothole Lake near Jamestown, North Dakota, USA - PPLs Lake P8 Core (1) Depth... | ecosystem: Environmental > Aquatic > Freshwater >... | reverse complement strand
GGTTCCCACCATTTTTTCCTGACGCCCGATGACGCCCGCCCCCGATTTGTTGACCCTTCCCCCCGACCTGCAGCAGGCTCTGCTACAGGCGAACGAATTTCGCAAGGGCGGGCGCCCGGCCGAGGCCGCGGCGCTGTTTCGGCGGTATTTGTCGCAATATCCGCAACATCCCATCCTGCTCGGGCAACTGGGTGAACTGCTGATGCAGCAGGGCGACTTCCAGGCGGCGCTGCCGCTGCTGGAGCAGGCGCGCCAGACGGCGCCCGGCCATGCCCCCCACTGGCTGATGCTGACCCAGTGCCTGCTGCAACTGGGCCGCGCGAAGGAGGCGAAAAAGATCATTATCGAAGCGATCGGCAAAGGCCTGCGCCATCCGATGGCCGAAGAACTGCTGAAGCAGGCGCGCTCCGGGCACAAGCAGAAACCCGGGAAGCCCGTTCCCTTGAAGGATGCGTTGCGCCAGACCGAAGCACTGTTCCAGGCAGGCCGCTATGCCGAGGTGGAAACCCTTGGCCGGGAACTGCAGCGACGCCACGCCCGGGTCCCCCGGCTCGACTATCTGCTCGGCTCGTCCGCCCTGGTGCTGGGGCGCCTGCAGGATGCACTGCAGCCGCTGCGGCGTGCGGTGGAAGTCGATCCAAAGCTAGCACCGGCGTGGTTCAATCTCGGCTACGCACTGGAAGAACTGGGCCGCCTAGATGAGGCGCTGACGGCCTATCGGCGCGCGGTGGCCGTTGCGCCACAACTGGCGGAAGCGCACAACAACCTGGGCAATGTGCTGCAGAAGCTCAAGCGCCACGACGAAGCGGTGTCGGCATACGAGGCCGCCCTTGCCCTGCGGCCGGAAACCGCCCAGTACCACATGAATCGGGGCGATGCCTTGCGCGACCTGGCGCGGCTGGAAGACGCGGAAGCAGCCTATCAAGCCGCGATCAGCCTCAAACCCGATCTGCTTGAGGTGTATCTCAACCTCGCCCATGTTGTGCATCTGCAAGGTCGCAACGAGGCTGCCGTGGAAGCCTTCCAGCGTGCGATCGAATGCAGGCCGGATTATGTCGAGGCTTATCAGGGGATGGGCCATGCTTTACGTCGGTTGGGACGCCTTGAAGAAGCAGAAGCAGCGTATCGACGCGCAGTAGAACTCAAGCCCGATGACGTCACATTACATATTGATCTTGGCAAGCTACTCAGGGAAACATCCCGCTATGCGGCTGCGCTCGGCTCGCTGCAACGGGCGCTGGCCTTGAACCCGGATTCCGATGAAGCAATCAATCATCTGGCCGTTACCTTGCTGGACATGGGGCGTCATGACGAAGCACTCGAGGCCTTTCGGCGCGGTCTGGCGCTCGTTCCGGACGGGCTGTTTTATCTGCACAGCAATTTGCTGATGATGCTCAACTATCAGGCCGGAGGGACACCAACACAGATGCTGGCCGAGGCGCGTGCCTTTGGCGAGAAAGCAGCGCGCAAAGTGGTGCCGTTCATGCGTCATGACAATGTGCCCGACCCCAATCGCCGCCTGCGCATCGGTCTGGTGTCAGGTGATCTGGGGCAACATCCGGTCGGTTTCTTCCTGCAGAGCGTGCTGGAAAACCTCCATTCGGACCAGTTTGAGGTATTCGCCTACGAGACGTCTCAACGCAAGGACGCGCTCAATGAACTGCTGCGCCGCGCCGTCCACCATTGGCGCGATGCCAGTTTTGCCAAGGTGAATGACGAGGCGTTGGCAAACCGGATCCGGGCCGACGGCATCGATATCCTGGTCGACCTCGCTGGACACACCAGTAAGAACCGGCTGCCCATGTTTGCCAGGAAACCGGCGCCGGTGCAGGTAAGCTGGCTGGGTTATTTCGCCACGACCGGACTGGATTCGATCGACTACATTCTTGCCGACCCTTGGGTGTTGCCGGTGTCAGAAGAGGAACACTTTGTCGAGACACCTTGGCGTCTGCCGGATGTTTACTATTGTTTAAGTCCCCCAGAAGTGGCGATTGATATTGCGTCGTTGCCAGCATTACAAACCGGCTTTGTGACGTTCGGCTGTTTCAATAATCCCAATAAATTAAACGACGCTGTGATCGCGTGTTGGGCAAAGGTACTGAATGCCGTTACCGACAGCCAGCTATTTCTCAAATACAAGGGATATCAAGACGTCAACCTTGTCAAGTGGATTCACGACCGTTTTGCCCAGTTCGGCATCGCTGGGGAAAGGTTGCGCTTCGAAGGAAGCTCGCCGCGAGACGAGTATCTGACGGCCTACCATCATGTGGATATTGCCCTCGATCCCTTTCCCTACCCTGGCGGAGCAACCAGCATCGACGGCTTATGGATGGGAGTTCCCGTGCTTACCTTGGCCGGACAACGTTTCCTCAGCCATCAGGGCGAAACGATTCTGCACAACGTCGGACTGCCGGAATGGATCGCGTCGGATGAAGTCGACTACGTGGCGAAAGCGGCGGCTTTTGCCGGGGATATACAGGCGCTGGCTAAACTGCGGGCGGGATTGAGGGATCAGTTGCTGGCGTCACCGTTATGCGATGCGCCGCGTTTCACCCGCAATTTCGAGCATGCCATGCGGGGCATGTGGCAGAAATGGTGCGGGCAGCGGCAATCCGCTAACGCGGCGGAATAATTTCGAACTACAGCCGCTGGCTTCGTGCGGAGCCCGATTTTCTAGCCTTCCACCACCACGAAATCGTGCGTGATAGTTGCAACCTTGCCGAGCATGATCGAGGCCGAGCAGTATTTCTCGGCAGACAGGTGCACCGCCTGTTCGACGCGCTTGGGATCGAGTGCCTTGCCGGTGACGGTGAAGTGGACGTGGATTCTGGTGAACACCTTGGGGTCGGTGTCGGCGCGGGTGGCATCGATATCTGCGACACAGTCGGTGACGTGCTGGCGCCCCTTGCGCAGGATGTGGACGACGTCAAACGCCGAACAGCCGCCCAGGCCCAGCAGCAGCATCTCCATCGGGCGCACGCCGAGGTTCTTGCCGCCGGATTCGGGCGACCCGTCCATGACAACGCTATGGCCGGATTCGCTCTGGCCGACAAAGCTGACGCCTTCGATGAGTTTGACGCGGGCTTTCATGGGGTTCCTTCAGGCAACGATCGAGCGGAGTTTGTACCACAAAATCCCCAGCCATTCGTGCAGGGCGAAGGTGCTGTCGCGCAGCCCGACGGGCGTGGGCAGCAGGTCGAGAATCGAATCCACATGGACACTGGAAAATTGGATGCCGGCGGGAATCACGTTGAGTCCTTGTGATTCGAACAGCGGCACGGCACGGTGCAGATGCCAGGCGTGGCTGACCAGCGCGATGCGCTGGACGCCAGCCTGCTTGAGCAGGGGCGCCGAGAACCGGGCGTTTTCCCAGGTGGTGGAAGAGGCGTCCTCAACCCACTTGGCAGAGAGGCCGTATTCGCTTTGCAGGATGTGTTGCATGATGCGGCCCTCGCTCAGGGTTCCTCCACCAGGCTTGCCGCCCGTGACCAGGATGGGCAGTTCGCTGCTTCGGTGTAGGTGGGCGGCGTAACGCAGGCGTTCCAGACTGAGGCTGTTGAGCGTGTCGCCGCCATATTCGGCCTCCGCAAAGCGCCGCCCGCCGCCGAGGACGACAATGGCGTCGGCGGTCTGTAATTGGGCCTGGCTCACCGGCCCACTGATTTCCAGACTTTTCAGCAGCAGGCCGCCGACCCATGGCATGGACAGGGCGTAAAGTGCTGAGGTGGAAAGCAGAATCAGGGACAAGGCGAGACGGCGGCGTCTCTGAACGACAAGCCCGGCGACCAGCAGCAACACCAGCGATAGCGGCGGTAACAATGCGGCAGCGACAAGATGGGTAGCGAGCCAGGCAGTCATCGCGTGGATTGTATGTCAGCGAGGAACACGATTCGCATCGAGTGTTTGACTTTGTGCGAAGGGGACGGTTAAAATGCCCGGCTTTCCGAGAATATCCTCTGTGCAGAGGTTGGATCATGAAAACCTTTTCCGCTAAAACGCATGAAGTCAAACGCGACTGGTTCGTAGTTGACGCTGATAACAAAGTGCTGGGTCGCCTGGCTTCCGAGATTGCGCACCGCCTGCGTGGCAAGCACAAGCCCGAGTTCACCCCTCACGTCGACACCGGCGACTACATTGTGGTGGTCAACGCGGGCAAGATGGTCGTGACCGGCAACAAGGGTCTCGACAAGAAATACTATCGCCACTCCGGCTACCCCGGCGGCATCTACGAAACGAACTTCGACAAGATGCAGGAGCGTTTCCCCGGCCGCGCGCTGGAGAAAGCCGTGAAGGGCATGCTGCCCAAGGGTCCGCTCGGCTACGCCATGATCAAGAAAATGAAAATCTATGCGGGCGCGGAACATCCGCACGAGGCTCAACAGCCCAAACCACTGGAAATCAACGCTTAATTCTTTAAGGTCACAACATGATCGGTAACTACAATTACGGAACAGGTCGTCGCAAGTCATCGGTTGCGCGCGTGTTCATGAAGGCAGGCAGCGGCAAGATCGTCGTCAATGACAAGCCGGTGGACGAATATTTCTCCCGCGAAACCGGCCGCATGATCGTGCGCCAGCCGCTGGTGCTGACCGACAACCTGAACCGCTTCGACATCATGGTTAACGTCTCCGGTGGCGGCGAGTCGGGGCAGGCCGGTGCTGTACGCCACGGCATCACCCGTGCGCTGATCGAGCTCGACGCCGAGATGAAGCCGACCCTGAAAGCGGCTGGCTTGGTAACGCGTGATGCCCGTGAAGTGGAACGGAAGAAAGTCGGCTTCCACAAGGCGCGTCGTCGCAAGCAGTTCTCCAAGCGCTGATCGCTTGCCTGTGCAAAAAGCCGTCCGAAACAGGGCGGCTTTTTTTTGCCTCTTATGGGCGGTGACTTACAATAAGTCTCAATCTTTGCAATGGATTCAAACATGATCAAAGTTGGAATTGTGGGCGGCACCGGCTACACCGGCGTCGAGTTGTTGCGCCTGCTGGCGCGCCATCCGCAGGCGGAACTGAAAGCCATTACCTCGCGCAAGGAAGCCGGGATGCCGGTGGCCGATATGTTTCCCAACTTGCGCGGGCGGGTGAAGCTCGCATTTTCCACCCCGGAAGAAGCCGGACTGGAAGACTGCGATGTCGTGTTCTTCGCGACGCCCAATGGCGTGGCGATGCAACAGACTCGCGCGCTGCTCGACGCAGGCGTCAAGGTGATCGACCTGGCGGCGGACTTCCGCATCAAGGACGTGGCGCTGTGGGAACAGTGGTACAAGATGGAGCACGCCTGTCCCGACCTGGTGGCCGAAGCGGTATATGGCCTGCCCGAAATCAACCGGGCAGCCATTAAGGGGGCGCGGCTGATTGCCAACCCGGGTTGTTACCCGACAGCGGTGCAACTGGGTTTCCTGCCGTTGCTGGAGTCTGGCGCGGTCGACACCGGTTTTCTGGTGGCGGACGCTAAGTCCGGCGTTTCCGGAGCCGGGCGCAAGCCGGAGACCCACATCCTGTTTGCTGAGGCGGCAGACAATTTCAAGGCCTATGCTGTCGGCGGCCATCGCCACTGGCCGGAAATCAAGCAGGGCCTGGAGAGCTTTGCCGGCAAGCCGGTGGGGTTCACCTTTGTTCCGCACCTGACGCCGTTGATTCGCGGCATCCACGCGACCCTGTATGCCAGAATCAGCGCAGACGTCGATCTGCAAAACCTGTTCGAGAAGCGTTATGCGGACGAAACCTTCGTCGATGTGATGCCCGCCGGTGCGCACCCTGAAACCCGCTCGGTGCGGGGTGCAAACACCTGCCGCATCGCCGTACACCGGCCGCAGGGCGGCGACACCGTCGTGGTGCTGTCGGTGATCGACAATCTGGTCAAGGGGGCAGCCGGGCAGGCAGTGCAGAACATGAACATCCTGTTCGATCTGCCCGAAGATACCGCGCTGGGTGATGTGGGGATGCTGCCCTGAATGACACCGATCCACTCCGGTCGCTTGTTCCCTGATAGGGGTGGAACTCCGTGTCTCAAACAGGGTCTTTGCTTGACGCCAGACGGGTGATGCGGATAATTACCCTACACATTTTTTAGGAGCAACACCATGAATGCAACAACCGAAATGGAATCCCCGCTGATCTTCTCAGATAGCGCGGCCAGCAAAGTCAAAAGCCTGATCGACGAAGAGGGCAACCCAGACTTGAAACTGCGTGTGTTCGTGTCTGGCGGCGGATGCTCCGGCTTCCAGTATGGCTTCACCTTCGACGAAGCGCAGAATGCAGACGATACCGTGTTGGTCAAGAACGGTGTCACCCTGCTGGTCGACTCGATGAGCTTCCAGTATCTGGTGGGCGCTGAAATCGATTATTCGGAAGGCCTGGAAGGCGCGCAGTTCGTGATCAAGAACCCGAACGCCACCACCACCTGCGGCTGCGGTTCGTCGTTCTCGGCCTGAGCAGTCAGGGCAGCAACAACTTAAAAGCGGCCTTAGGCCGCTTTTTTTCACATACGTGGCCAGGGGGCCGCGTTTTCTGTGGGTGATGTTCAGGCGGGATAAATCGCACCCAAAATGCGCTCACCGCGCGCGCCGGTCACCGAGGGAAGATTGCCGGTCGCATGATGCAGCGTCTGCCGGGCCAGCCAGGCGAAGGCGAGCGCTTCCACCCAGTCCGGGTCGATGCCGAGCGTGCTGGTTGTCGCCACCTTGATGTTCGGCAAATGTGCGCTGATGCGCTGCATTAAGGCTCGGTTGTGCGCGCCACCGCCACAGACATACAGCTCCTGAGTTCCAGGGCATTCGCGCATGACCGCATCGCACAGGCTGACAACGGTGAATTCGAGCAGCGTGGCTTGCACATCGGCCGGATTGAGGGTTCGATCAAGGCGGTCGAGCGTTGCGTCCAGCCAGGTCGGATTGAATTGTTCGCGCCCGGCGCTCTTGGGTGGGGGCTGTGCCAAGTAGGGATGGTGGGTCAGTGCAGTGAGCAGGGCGTTTTGGACTGTACCGCTTGCCGCCCATGCGCCATCGCGATCGAAATGGGCGCCGTTGTGCCGCCTGATCCACGCATCCAGCAGCATATTGCCGGGCCCGGTGTCCCATCCGCGCACCTCGCCATTAGCCGGCAAATCGGTGATATTGGCGATGCCCCCGATATTGGCAATCACCCGGTGGATTTCAGGATTTCGCAGTATCTGGGCGTGAAACGCGGGCACCAGCGGCGCACCCTGGCCACCTGCCGCAATGTCTCGGCTGCGAAAGTCATTGACGACCGTAATGCCGGTGAGTTCGGCCAGCAGGGCGGCATTGCCGATCTGCAGCGTGTAGCCGTCAGCCGGGCGGTGACGCAGGGTCTGGCCGTGGCAGCCAATCGCACGAACAGATTCGGGGGCGATGCCGTGGAGCAGCTCCTTGCATGATTCTGCATATAGACGTGCCAGTTCATTGGCGGCTACCGCCGCAAGGTGGATTTCATCGGGTTGCGGTGCGTGCAGCGCCAGCAACTGGTCGCGCAACGGGTCAGGATAAGGAAGGTAGTGGGTATGAAGTAGCCGGATCTGACCACTGGAGTCTATTTCGGCAAGGACTGCATCGACACCATCCAGACTGGTGCCGGACATGAGGCCGACGTAACGTCCAGCCTCATGGTTTGACGCTGGAATCAATCGAGTGCAGCGAGGTTGGTGCCGCGAAGCAGGGTCAGTTTGTCAGACCAGGCTGCCGTCTGCTGCAGGAAGTGTCCACGCTGTGCCGCAGGCAGCGGAGGCGACCCTGGCAACTTGATGGCCATGGGGTTCTTCGGCTGACCCCCAATCCGGACTTCATAGTGCAGATGCGGGCCTGTGGAAGCGCCGGTCGTGCCGACGTAGGCGACCACCTGGCCCTGGCTGACTGAGCGGCCGGGACGGACGCCAGACGCAAATGCGCTCAGGTGAGCGTAGTAGGTTTCATAGCCGTTGCCATGCCGCAGGATAACGAGGTTGCCATAGCCACCCTTGCGCCCCGCGAAAACGACAGTGGCATCACCCGTGGCCTTTACCCGGGTGCCGGTAGGGGCACCGAAGTCGACGCCGGTGTGAGCCCGATGAAAACCGTAAAGAGGATGTCTGCGCGAATTGCTGAAACTGGACGTTACACGGGAGAATTCGAGGGGTGAGCGCAGGAAACCTTTTCTCAGCGATTCGCCTTCGGGCGTGTAATAGCCTTCGTGGCCAAAGGGATCACGGAACAGGACGGCGCGGTGAGGTTTGCCGGCATTGACGAATTCGGCTGCGAGCAATTTGCCGGCGGCAATGGGCTCTCCGTTGCGGTAGTTGACCGTGTAAACGACAGAGAACGTGTCCCCGCGGCGGAGATCTTCACGGAAATCCAGGCTGGTAGAGAAGGTTTCTGCCATCTGATCGGCGATCTTGTCGGGAATGCCGGCGCTGTCGGTGGCACCGAACAGCGATGACTGAATCTGGCCGGAGCGCATTACAACGCGGGTTTCAAGCAGTTCGCTGCTTTCTTCGGCGACAAAGCTGTCCCCCTGCCTGCGCACCGTCAGGGCGGGCGCGTCACTGCGTTCGAACTGAATGGTCAACAACTGACCTTCCTGGGTGGTTGTGGCCTGAATGCGTTTGCCTGAACGTATGTCGGAAGCCAGTTGTCGCACTGCATCGGTGGCCAGCAGGCGCTGAATTTCCAGATCGTCAATCTTGAGCCGCGACAGCGCACTGGTGAGAGTGTCACCTGACTGAATCATGCTTTCGCGTGCGAACGTGCCGTCAATGTTCACGCTTTCCAATGCGGGCAGGGCAATGACTTCGGTGATGGTTTGCGGGGTGATATCGAGTGTGTTGGTCTCAGGTGCCAGGCCGAATGCCGCAACGACGCCAAATAGGGGCAGGCTGGAAAGCACGACAAGCGTACGCAGTCTGAAACGGCGTTCCGCTCCTGTCATGCGATGGGTTAAGATGCTCAGTTTGGTGAGCGGCATAGACCATCTCCCTTCCGTAATCGATCGGGGATTCTACCACAATTGCCCCATGGGGATTTTTTCAATTCAAACAGCTGTTTGTATGCGCTGGATGAAGTAGTGCACATCATTAGTATACGGACGGAGGTGGCCAAACTTGACCCCGTTACATGAGAGGAATTTGATGCAGGACACGTTGCAGGAAATCAAGCGTGGGGCCGACGAACTGCTGGTCGAGGCCGAATTGATCGAAAAGCTAAAAACCGGCCGGCCTTTGCGGATCAAGGCGGGGTTTGATCCGACTGCGCCAGATTTACATCTTGGACACACGGTTTTGTTGAACAAGTTGCGCCAGTTTCAGGCACTGGGACACCAGGTGATTTTCCTGATTGGTGATTTTACCGGCATGATTGGCGACCCGACCGGAAAAAACACCACCCGTCCGCCATTGACCCGCGAGGCAGTGGCCGAAAACGCCAAAACCTATCAGGAACAGGTATTCAAGATCCTCGATCCAGCACTGACCGAGGTGCGCTTTAATTCGGAATGGATGGAAAAACTGGGTTCGGCCGGCATGATTCGCCTGGCTGCGACCCATACCGTAGCGCGCATGCTGGAAAGGGACGATTTTCACAAGCGCTATACCAGCCAGCAACCCATCGCCATCCATGAGTTTCTTTATCCGCTGATTCAGGGATACGACTCGGTGGAACTGAAGGCGGATATCGAGCTGGGCGGCACCGATCAGAAATTCAATCTGCTGATGGGCCGTGAACTGCAGAAGCATCATGGTCAGAGCGCACAGTGCATCCTGACCATGCCACTGCTGGAAGGCATGGACGGCATCAACAAGATGTCGAAGTCGCTCGGCAACTACATCGGCATCAATGAGCCGCCACAAGAGATTTTCGGCAAGCTGATGTCAATCTCGGATGATTTGATGTGGCGCTATATCCAATTGTTGTCGTTCGAGTCGCTGGCGACCATTGAAAGCTGGAAGCGAGAGGTGGCCGACGGCGCCAATCCGCGCAACGTTAAAGTGAGGTTCGCCCAGGAGATCGTGGCACGCTTTCATGGCGCGGCGACGGCGACACAAGCCCTTACTGAATTCGAGGCGCGTTTCCAGCGCGGGGTCCTGCCAGACGACATGCCCGAGGTCAGCCTGCCGGGTGTCGAGGGAGTTCTGTTGGTGCCGCAGTTGTTGAAGCAGGCCGGGCTGGTGAGCAGCACCTCTGATGCCATACGCCAAATTGCCGGGGGCGGAGTCCGGCTTGACGGCGAACGCGTGGCGGATAAGGGCGTGAGCGTTCCTGTGGGCGCAACCGTGGTGGCGCAAGTGGGCAAGCGCAAGTTCGCCCGTGTCACAATTATTTAAAAATAATTCGCCGAAAGTGTTGACGGATGTTTTTTGCTCTGTAGAATGCGCACCTTCTCGAAACGGCCTGCTTGTAGGATTTGTGGGTTTAATCGATTGATCTTTAACAATTTACAGCCGATAGGTGTGGGTGTTGTTGCGGTAGTTGGGCCGATTTTGGTTG
>Ga0105100_10002627_pt1 | contig 10472 bp, 8 predicted proteins | sample PPLLak12cMay2015_2_FD_87033 | JGI IMG/M metagenome (GOLD analysis project Ga0105100, IMG submission 87033) | Freshwater sediment microbial communities from Prairie Pothole Lake near Jamestown, North Dakota, USA - PPLs Lake P8 Core (1) Depth... | ecosystem: Environmental > Aquatic > Freshwater >... | reverse complement strand
GGGCAGCCCACCTCTGCCCCCGGTGAATGCTCATTCTGTCGCATGGTGTTGCGCATCGAAGAAATCGGGTAAACTTGGCTTTATAGACGAACTTTATGCCGGTGGCAGCGTGGAGGAAGCCCTGCTTTCTCCCACCCGGCTTAACAAAACTGCGGCGGTCGCAGCCACCCGCCTCATCAAAAACAAGGAGCTCCCCAGGCTTGAACGCTCAACCTCTTCCAAATGCTTCACTGCAAACTACCCCGGGCGCGGCCTGGTTTTCACGCGCCGCCGTGCTGGTGGTGGCAACCTATATCGCTGCTCAGATGCTCTCGGATATCGCCAGCCTGAAAATCGGCGTGATCTTTGGGTTGGCGGTTGATATGGGGACCTTCATCTACCCAATCACCTTCACCCTGCGCGACCTGGTACATAAGCTATTGGGCAAACGCAACGCCCAGACCTTGATCCTGGCAGCCGGCGGGATCAACCTGTTTATGGCAGGCTACCTGATGTGGGCGGCACGCGTCCCTGGCAGCCCGGCCTGGGGTTTAAATAACGAGTTCGCTGCGATCCTGGCTCCGGTGTGGCGCATCGTGCTCGCCTCCATCGCCGCCGAGGTCGTCAGCGAACTCATCGATACTGAAGTCTATCACTGGTTCGTCACCCGCCTGACCCGCCGCTACCAGTGGCTGCGGGTACTGATCAGCAACGCGGCCAGCCTGCCGATGGATAACCTGATCTTCGCCATCGGTGCATTTGCGCTTACACTGCCCTGGGTGGAGGTAGGCCAGATCTTCCTGTTTAACCTGATCGTCAAATACGGAATGACCCTGGTCAGCCTGCCGCTGATCTACCTGATCCCAGGTCAGGGACAGTCCGCTGTGGATTGATCAGGCTGTTTCGAGATAACGCTCCAATTCCCAATCGGTCACTTTCATGCGCGCTTCATCAATCTCAGCCCATTTGGCGCGCCAGAAAGCTTCATAGATTGTTTCGCCCAATGCATCCTTGAGCACGGCGCTTTTCTCAAGTTCGCGCATGGCCTCTGCCAGAGAACCAGGCAGCTCGGCGATCCCGTGCGCCTGGCGTTCTTCCGGGGTCAGATGGTAGACATTCAGGTTATTGAGCGGTTCTGGGCAGGCGAGCTGGCGCTCAACGCCATCCAGGGCAGCTGCCAGCATCACCGACAGTGCCAGGTAAGGGTTGGCCGATGGGTCAGGGCAGCGCAGCTCGGCGCGGATGGATTTATCTCGCCCAGCCGTGTAGTACGGGATGCGAATTAATGCCGAGCGGTTGATCTGCGCCCAGCCAATATATACAGGAGCTTCATACCCGGGCACCAGACGCTTGTAGGAATTGATAGTGGGCGCAACGACGGCTGAGAGGCCGCGGGCGTGTTCGAGCTGACCGGCAATAAAGCCGTATGCCAGAGGTGACAGATTGTAGGTATCATCCGGGTTGAAGAACAGGTTATTCCCGCTCTTGTCGAACAAAGATTGGTGGCAGTGCATACCCGAACCGTTGATGCCAAAAATCGGCTTGGGCATGAAAGAAGCCACCAGCCCGTGCTGGGCGGCGATGGCTTTGACCGTATATTTCAAAGTCAGAATATTGTCGGCAGCCTGCAGGGCATTGTCGAAGCGGAAGTCAATCTCATGCTGGCCCAGGGCTACCTCATGGTGACCCATCTCTACCTGCAAGCCCATCCCCAACAAGGCATCCATCAGCTCGGTGCGCACGGTCACAGCTTCGTCATTGGCCGAAAAATCAAAATAGCCGCCAACATCATGCGGTACAGGGTGCGTAGGACGCTCGCCATTGCGTTTGAAGAGGAAGAATTCCGGCTCGGGTCCCACATTATAGATCCAGCCCTGTTTTTCAATTTTTCCCAGCAGACGCTTGAGCGTGCTGCGCGGGTCGCCGGCAAAGGGCGAACCATCCGGCGTATAAATATCACAAAAGACGCGCGCCCGGCGATATTCGGGGTTGGTCCAGGGCAGCACCACAAAGGTGGCGGGATCAATCACCAGGCGCATATCGCTCTCCTGGATACGTGCAAATCCCTCTACCGACGATCCGTCGAACCACATCCCATCTTCCAGCGCTTCCTGAGCGCGATGCACCGGCATATCCACACTTTTGACTACCCCGGTTACATCGGTAAACTGCAAGGAAATAAATTTCACCCTGTCTTCTTTAATCCGTTTAAGCATTTCTCGCTGATCCATAGCTGCCTCCTGACTCCGGCTGTTAAAACTCCACGCATTCTAGCAAAGTAAACGCCAGCCGTCAACAAAATATCAGGATTCTGTCTTATACTTGCCGCTATGCAATCCACCCAACGCTATTACCTGGGCATCGATACCGGTGGAACCTTCACCGATGGCGTATTACTGGACCCTGATACAGGCAAGGTCCTGCAATCCTGCAAAGTCCTGACAACGCACCATGATCTCGAGTTGTGCGTTGGAGAAGTACTCGAACGCCTCACCCCCGCTGAACCCAAACAGGTTGCCCTGGTGGCGATCTCCACCACCCTGGCAACCAATGCCATCGCTGAAGGCAAGCGCCGGGCAGTAGGCCTGCTGCTCTTAGGCTATGACCCGGAGCTGGTCCAAATCTTTAATTTCCAAAACCAATTCAGCACACCTTACTATCGCTTTGTGCCTGGGCGGTATAACCTGGATGGAGTGGAAGTTGAAGCGCTGGACGAAGCTGCCTTGCGCCAGGCGGCTGCTGAATTAGCTGGAAAAGTAGAAGCCCTGGCTGTGGCGTCGTTTGCCGGACCCGTGAACCCCAGCCATGAATTGCGCGCCGCCGAAATCCTGAGTGAAGTGACTCCCCTGCCAATCATTCTGGCGCATCATTTATCGTCTGAGCTGGATTCGATCCGCCGTGCGACCACTGCCAGCCTGAACGCGTCCTTGATGTACAATACCGAGCTGTTTTTCAACGCCATGCAGGTCAAGCTGCAGCAGCGCGGGATTACCTGCCCGGTGATGGCCGTAAAGGGCGATGCATCGCTGGTCAAGGCCGAGCTGGCTCGCCGCCGCCCGGTGGAGATCATCCATTCTGGCCCTGCTACCAGCGCCATCGGCGGGCAGTTCCTGGCGGGGGTGCAGGATGCACTGGTGATCGATATCGGTGGGACGACCACCGATCTGGCGCTGGTGGAAAACGGTCAGGTGCGGATTGCCAGCCAGGCTGCCACGGTAGCCAGCTATCGCACCTGCGTGCGCACCGTGCATACCCATTCCATCGGCCTGGGTGGGGATAGCGAGCTGCGTTTCAATCCCTGGGGGGAGATCAGCCTGGGGCCGCAGCGCGTACTGCCGCTGGCTTATTTGTGCCAGCGCGACCCGGGCGCCCGGCGGGAGCTGCTGGGGTATCTGAGCGAAAAACGCCATCTGCGTTCCTCGGATGGGCTGGAATTTTGGGCTTTGCGCCGCAAGCCAGATCGTACACTGGGTGATGCGCAATTAGAGGCACTGGTGCAGTTCCTGGGGCGGGGTGCGCGCCGGCGAGCGGTGGTTTTAAAGGCGATCGGCCCAATCCCACCTTATCTGATCCAGGAATTGATCAGCCAGGAAATCATCGAACGCTCCAGCCTGACCCCCACCGATCTACTACATGTGACCGGCGAATACAGTCCCTGGGATGCACGGATTGCCGAGCAGGTGGTCGACGCCGCGGCTCATGGGCTCGAGAGGCCAGTTGAGCGCTTTATCGCCCAGGTGCGCGAGCAGCTCACCGGGATGATTGTGGCCGAGGTGCTACACTTCATCAGCGGGCATGCCTTATCCCTGCCACCGTTGATGATGAAAGACGAGCCCCTGGATCGCTGGCTTTATCGTGAAAGCCTGAAACCCAGCAACCCTAATTTAGGAAGCAGACTGGAACTCAAAGTACCCCTGGTGGGCATCGGCGCGCCGGCTGGAGCATACCTGCCACCGGTCGCCTCGGCCCTGCATACTCAGATCTACCTGCCTGAGTACTATGAGGTGGCCAATGCCGTGGGAACTGTGGTCGGCAACGTGGTTGTGCAGCTCGAAGGGCAGGTCTCACCCTATGTCCAGGGAGCGTCCGTGATGGGCTACACGGCTCGAGCTGCCAACCAGCAGCAGATTTTCCCCCATTTCGAAGATGCACTGGTCTTTGCTCGCCAGCGTCTCTGCAGCCAGGCTGCTGAAGCTGCCACAGCAGCGGGGGCGACTCAGGTCAGCCTGGAATGTGAAGGGCGCCAGATTTGGGATGGAATGGTGGCGCTAACCGTCCTGGCAACTGGCAGGCCGGGCAATGGAAAAATCGGGAACGGTTACACCGCAGGCGAGTAACAATAAAATAAAAATCACCCTGCCAATGAAGACAGGGTGAGCTTGGATGGTAAAATCTGTTACAGGTCACTTAATCTTTGTTATCTTTTTTTGCTTCCGCAGGCGCCGGGGTAGTTTCCTTGCTGGAAGTTTTGCTCTCATCGTCGCTGGTCTTCGTGCTGGAGCGGCTGGTCCCCGATGGCGAGCGGTTGTCGGTGGCATAAAAACCAGAACCCTTAAACACAATTCCAACAGGGAGGTACACCTTGCGCAGCGTTTTCTTCAAACACTCCGGACAACGGGTTAACGGAGCATCACTGAAGGATTGGTGGCGTTCGAACTGCACTCCGCAATTTTCGCACCGGTAGGTATAAATCGGCATAGCTTTCTTGTGACCTCACTAGAAATACAAATAACAATAAATGATTATAGCGCGCAGGCAGGGGCTTGACAAGAGGCGGCAGAACTAATCATATAAACCTCTAACAGTCCAGCCAGAGCAGCCTTACGGATTACTGCCCGCATAGATACCCAGGTGATTACCCACCACCCGCTCGCGACCGGGGATGCCCTGATCCACCGGGGAATTGAGTACTTGAGCGCCGCCTGTAGTGCTTTCTCTAACCAGGGTGCTGGAGCCGCCGCCATCCACGTTCATGCCTGTATAGCCGCCAAACTCAATGATCAACGCTGCAAGCTCCGCTAATGTAGCGCCTTCGGAGTAGCCGGGCTGGCGCCCATCCACTACCAGGATCAGAAGTGTGCGCCCGCGCCGGTCCAGGGCCAGGGCAGTGCGCGGCTCAGACTCACCTTCCAGTGCGGTCAGCGCCTGACCACGTGTTACCAGCATCAGATTACCTGAAATTGCGTTATATACCCTGCCGCCCGGTGCATTGAACTGCGCCCGGTTATTGCGACTGATATATAACACCGGCTCATCATCTGTGAGCGTTGAATACTGCACACCCTGTGAGGCTGCCAGTCCGATTGGGACAACTGCATCCCCGCTTTTTGGATAGACATCCAATGGGCCATTCGAACGCCAGGGGGTAAAGCCATCTCCGTTCACGGCCAACTGCAGGTTGAACTCTTCGAGGAACTGGGAGGTGGTGCGGGCGAACAGAGGCAGCTCAGCTGTTGGATCGCCGGGCGTGACCAGCAGGGAAATACCCTCTGCGCGCAAATCTACCTGTACCAGGTGGATCACCATCGGGCGCGGCGACTGCCGTACCTGGCGCGAATAATGCACGCCTGGAAAAAGCTCCTGGCTTTTTTCCGCAGGTTGCGCGCGCCCACCAAACCAATACCAGACTGCTCCCAGGCCAAGCACCAACAGCAAGCAGGCTGCGCCGGCAGCCGCTCCCAGGCCAAGCCCTAACGGACGTTTCACGGTTGGACTTCCCAGATGCGCACCTCACCATCACTGCATGACCCAGCCACCCGGTCGCCATCGGGCGAGTACGCCACACTTGTCAGACCAGCGGTAGAGCCGCTTAACAGGCGTGAGGGAAGGAAGCGAGCCAGTTGTGGGTCATAACGCCACAAGCGCAGGCTACCATCCTCAGATCCGCTGACCAGGCTCGAGCCATCCGGCGAAAACGCCACGCCGGTAACAGCTCCTGTATGACCGGTCAAGACCTGTAATTCTGCGCCGATAAGCAAATCCCACACACGCACGGAATGATCATCGTATCCAACTGCCAGCCTATCCCCAGAAGGCGCCAAAGCCAGGCTACGGACCGCTGAACTGCTACCGTTCAGATGCTGCCGCCATTGACCATCGGACACATTCCAAATACGCAGCTCACCATTGGCTTCACCCCACACCAGCCCCGAGCCATCGGGCAGAAAGTCCAGGCTTTCAATGCGTTCAAGTCCTTCATCGACGATATCAATCATGCCCCCATCCAGCATGCGCCATACGCGTACAGTGAAATCCTCGGCCGTGCTGGCCAGCAGGCGATCATTGGGGGAGTATGCCAGCGCCAGTACCCAGCCGGCATGGCCCTGCAGCGTACGCTGCAACATACCGTCAGAAATCCGCCAGATGCGCACCAATCCATCGTAAGAACCCGTTTCCAGATGGGTGCCTGCATGATTGAAGGCCAGGCTGCGCACCGGATAAGGGTGACCGGACATAGTACGCAGCAGGCGCCCCTGCTCAACCCGCCACAGGCGCAGGGTATTATCCACGCCCACGCTGGCCAGCAGTCCCCCATCAGGCGAAAAAGCCACACTCCACACCTTACCCGTATGGCCCTCCAGGGTATGCAGCGGCTCTTGCGTCTCCCATTCAGGTTGTGCAGGAGGCAGGCAATCGGGTGAGAGGGTGGGGACTAACAATTGACGGTAATGCAGGTTATTGGACTCGTCACTTTCGGTCACTTGTGAATACAGATCGATGTGGATTTCATTAATGCTGTTATAGCCGGGGAACCATAGCGTTGCTTGATTGCTATGCAGCAGCACAACCTCCACAGCTTGCTCCTGCTGATTGACACTTACAGTGAATGGATTGGCGTCACCTGCACCCGCATTACGCACCCACAGGCGCACACCCAGCTCGGCCGTCGGATTGGCGCACAGATCATCTTCCCGGGTGGTAATTTCAACGCGGTAAAGGGTCAAATCGGGTAATGGAGGCGAAGTAGCAGTGGGAGTTGCTTGGAGATCAGGCGAAGGAGTCATTGGAGACCAGACCTGCACCGGCTGGCAGGCAGCCAGTGCAATCCCAATCAGGATGAAGAATAACAGCAGGCGTTTACCAGCCATGATGGGGCGATAAAGCAGGGGTTGATACAGGCCGCACAGGCCGCCCATGTTGGTTTAGAGCGCCAGCCGGTTTTCTTCCACCCGCATGGCATTAAAGGCGGCAATCGAAACTTCCAGCATAGAGAGATCCGGATCACGGGTTGTCATGTGCTGCAATGCCAGATTGGGCCGGATAATCATCCGCACCAGCGGCGAATCCAGGTGCCGGGAGGTCCAGCGGATGAATTCATAAGCCAACCCCGCCAGCACTGGCAGCAGCAATACCCGGCTGGCCAGCCGCCAGAACCAGGGCAGCGGCCCCAGAAGGCTAAAAAGCACGACCGAGAACAACACCAGGGTCAGCAGGAAAGCTGTCCCGCAGCGTGGGTGCTCGATGGAGTAGCGGGCCACATTTTCGGGGGTCAGCTCAGCGCCCGCCTCGTAAGCATTGATGGTTTTATGCTCGGCGCCGTGGTACATGAACACACGCCGGATATCGGGAATCCTGCCAATCAGGGCAATATATCCGATCAACAATACCAGGCGCACAATACCTTCAAGCAAATTCCCCCACCAGGCGCTCCAGCCGGTGAGATGTTCGCTCGCCTGACCCAGCGCTGCTGGAGCTAAAAAGAATAAGCCGATCCCAAAAGCTATTGAAAGCGCCAGGGTGCCATATAACGCCGGGCCTTCAATCTTCTCATCTTCGCCTGTCTGCGTGTTGGCGGCAATGGTCAGGGCGCGCAAGCCCAAACCCAGCGCATCCCACAGACCAATCAAGCCGCGCAAGAAAGGGATTTTGGCGATCCGGCTGCGATAGATCCCGCTCAGCGGTTCGGTATGGATTACAATTTCCTGATTCGGAGCCCGCATGGCAATGGCGACGCCCCGCGCACCGCGCATCATGACGCCCTCGATCACAGCCTGGCCCCCATAAGAAGGTAAAGATTCACTCATAGGTAAGAATTGTACGTTCTGTTGATACGCCCGTCAAGCCGAATAACCTGATACTCACCAATCTATTAGCTCTATAAGAAAGTATCAGGTTGTCCAAAAGCAGTATTTCAATCGCTTTTTTCGCTTTCGGTAAGGGCGAAGCAGTGCGGCGAGCGCCATCCGTGGCGGCCGAAACACGCTTCGCCCTCTTTTGGACAGTCCCTGAACGGACTATCCAACTTTTAGATTCAGCAGGAAATGCACCACCGCGTCAATGCCACGGTAAAGGGTAGGCAGATGCACCTTTTCATTGGGGGCATGCAGGTTATCATCGGGCAAGCCAAAGCCTGTGCAGACCGATTCAGTGCCCAGCTCCTTCTGGAATTTGGCCACGACCGGCACGCTGCCGCCTTCACGGCGATAGAGCGGTCGCTTGCCCCACACGGTTTCCAGGGCTTTTTCCATTGCCGCCACGGCCGGGTGATGGATATCGCTGATGCTGGCTGCTCCACCGGCATGTTTGACCAGCTCCCAATGCACAGTAGGCGGCGCGTTCTGCTCCAGGTACTGGCGTAATTGTTCCATCACCTGGTCAGGATCCTGATCCGGCACCAGGCGCATGGAAATTTTGGCCATCGCCTTGGATGGCAGCACCGTCTTAGAACCTTCGCCGGTAAAACCAGACAACAATCCATTTACTTCCAGGGTGGGGCGGGCGCCTATGCGCTCCACATTGGTATAGCCTGTCTCACCATACAGCGCCGGCACGCCGGTCTGTTCCAAAATGAAGTCATCTCCATGGGGCAGGCGCGCCAGCTCTTCACGCTCAACGGGATCCAGCGGGCGCACCGAATCATAAAAACCGGGCAGGGTCACACGCCCCTGGTCGTCGTGCATGCCCGCCACCAGCTCGCACAGCACCTGAGCCGGGTTGTGGACAGCCCCGCCATACAACCCGGAATGCAGATCCTGTTTGGCGCCAATCACGCGCACTTCAAAATAGGCCAGGCCGCGCAGACCATAAGTGATGGTGGGGATATCCGGCGCCATCATACCGGTATCCGGGTTCAAAGCCACATCACATGCCAGCAAGTCTTTATGCTCGGGGATAAATTTCTCTAAAGCCGGGGAGCCAATCTCTTCTTCTCCTTCGATGAGGAATTTGACATTCACGCCTAAAGTCTGTGTCTCCAACAAGGCCTGGACTGCCGCCAGGCAGGCGACTACCTGGCCTTTCATATCCGAAGCCCCGCGCCCAAATAGATTCTCCCCTTTTTCAGTCGGCTCAAACGCCGGGGTGTGCCAGAGCTCGAGCGGCTCAGCCGGCTGCACATCATAATGGCCGTAGATCAACACTGTGGGTTGGTTCGCGCCAGCTTTCATCCAATCACCATACACAACCGGATGCCCGCTGGTCGGCATGATGGCTACATTCTCGACCCCCATTCCGCGCAGCTGCCCCGCCACCCATTCGGCAGCGCGCTGCATATCCGGTTTGGCCTGTGGGTCTGTTGAAATGGATGGGATTGACACAAAGTCTTTCAGGTTTTGCAGGATGTGCTCGCGATTGGCGTGCACATTTTGGATCGCAGGATTTTGATCAGCCATTTAGACGACTCCTTGGAGGAAAGTTGGATTATTTCAAAATGAAAGCCTGCCGGTTCCATAAGTAAAAACAGGCATCCCAATTTTACCAGCCTAAACGGGTTTGATTCGGCGGGAACTCGAGTAACATTCAGGGATAAGCTCCCTTCTGCCCTGTTTTCATGCTAAAATTAGCTTTGGATCGGTGGTCGTCGCAATGGCTGTGTTAGCTGTGCGGCGGCGTCGGGAGCCGTCCAGGTAGGCGTGTTCGCCTGGCTAAGAGCTCCATCCCTGGCAGATAGCCGCCTAACAGGCCGGTCATCCGTCGAAAAGTGCCGCCATCCGGAACCCTAACGCCGGTAATCAAACCGGTGGGAAGGAGTGCACACCGATCCATGACCCTCTGGAAAACCTATCACCTAGCCCAATCCATCCCGGATGCCCTGCAAGCCCTGGAATCGGCACCAGGGACGGCGCGCATCCTGGGCGGCGGCACCGATCTATTGCTGGACTTACAGCAAGGCCGGCACGCGCCCGTCGATACTCTGGTGGATGTCACCGCTGTACCGGAAATGAGCATCCTGGAAATCCGGGGTGAAGAACTCTATGTCGGCGCGGCATACCCCCTCAATCAGATTGTCGCCCATCCATTAATCACAGAACACGCCCCAGCCCTGCAAGAAGCCTGCGGGCTGGTCGGCGGACCGCAGGTGCGCAATTCCGCCACACTGGGCGGGAATGTGGCTCATGCCCTGCCAGCGGCGGATGGGACCATCGCGCTGTTCGCCTGCGGTGCTGAAGCCGAGGTCGCCAGCGCCCAGGGCTGCGCACGCCGCCCCATGGCCGAGTTATTCCTTGGCCCAGGCCGCTCTGCACTCGATCCGCGGCGTGAATTATTGGTAGGGT
>Ga0105100_10002625_pt1 | contig 10476 bp, 9 predicted proteins | sample PPLLak12cMay2015_2_FD_87033 | JGI IMG/M metagenome (GOLD analysis project Ga0105100, IMG submission 87033) | Freshwater sediment microbial communities from Prairie Pothole Lake near Jamestown, North Dakota, USA - PPLs Lake P8 Core (1) Depth... | ecosystem: Environmental > Aquatic > Freshwater >... | reverse complement strand
TCATGGACATCCCGGCTGTGGCGCGACATGCTCACCCCATGACCAGCGAGGCGCGGACCGTCTTGTATTCTCGTCTGATGGAGGTGCTCGGTGAGGCACCTGCCGCCACGCTCATGTCATACCTGCCCGGATCGGGACCAGCTACCGCTTCCGGCCTCGCCGAGGTCGAGGGTCGATTCACGATCCGGATGGACCGATTCGAGCAGCGAATGGACCGTCTCGAACAGCGAATGGACCGATTCGAGGCGCACTTGGCGAGAATCGACGGTCAGATCGTCGACATCCACTCAGCCCTACGGGAGATGTCCGATCGGTTTCATGCCGATCTCCGCTCCCAGACTCGCACGGTGATCCTTGCCACCATGACCGCTGTGGTGACGTTGGGATCTGCCACCGTCGCCGTGGCGATCGCCACCCTCTAGGCAGTGGCCCTCCCGGCCTCGATCGGCCTCCGCTACCGGGGCTTGATCACTTCGATCTTGGGCTCGCCCGGTCCCGGCTTGTGGTGGATGACGATGACCGCGTCCTTGGGGAGGCTCTCCCGGTAGATCAGCCTCTTGTGCGGCTTGGTCCTGCTCAGATAGTTGAGCGCGGCCAGGCCCAGACCGACGAAGAGCTGTTTCTGATCCCCGGTGCGAAGACCGAGCAAGGTGCGGTCGAAACTGGAGAATCCAAGATCCCTGAACCCAAACAGACGGAGCAACCGTTTCATCTGTTTACATTCAACCAGCAAATGCAGAACAAGAAGTTCGTTCAGATTGTCATCTGGGTCGTGGTGATCTCCATGGTCCTCGGTCTCGGCATCACGGTGTTCGTCCTTCTGTCATGAAGCTCGAGGCCGGTGACCCGGCCCTACTCATCGACTCGAAGGGACGGCACTTCCTGCTCAAGCTCGAGGCGGACCGGACCTTCCAGTATCACGAGGGCCAGGTCCCCCACAACGACCTGATCGGGGCCGAAGACGGCACCTGGGTCACCTCCTCGACCGGCGCCCAATTACTCCTCCTCCGCCCCCGGTTGGCGGACTACATCCTCAAGATGAAGCGGAGCGCCCAGGTGGTCTACCCCAAGGACCTGGGCCCGATCCTCGTCTTCGCCGACATCGCCCCCGGGATGACCGTGCTCGAGGCCGGGACCGGCTCGGGGGCGCTCACCCTCGGTCTGAGCCGGGCGGTGGGCCCGAGTGGCAAGGTGGTCAGTGTCGAGCTGCGCGAGGACCATGCCGCCCACGCCCGCAAGGCGATCGAGCGCTGGTACGGGGAGATCCCGGCGAACCTCGAGCTGAGGGTCGGTGACGTCACCGAGGCCGTGGCCGAGGTGAGGCCGGAGCGGATCGTGCTCGACCTTCCCGAGCCGACTGTCGTCCTCGAGGCGGCGGCCGAGCATCAGCCCACCGGCGGCGTGTTCTCTGCCTACCTGCCCACCGTGCCCCAGCTGCAGACGCTGGTCGAGCGAGCCCGTGAGACCGGTTGCTTCGCCGAGATCGAGGTGAAGGAGTTCCTGTTCCGCGACTGGAACGTGGCGGGCCGGTCGGTGCGACCGGAGCACAACATGATCGGTCACACCGGGTTCCTCGTCTTCATGAGGAAGATCGCCCCCGGCACCCGGCTCTGAGGCCAATCCGGGCCCACAGGTAGCATCGCGGGGTCATGAAGGTCTGGATCGACCAGGATCTCTGCACCGGCGACGGTCTCTGCGAGGAGATCGCACCGGACGTGTTCGTCCTCCTCGACGACGGGCTCGCCTACGTCCGGGAAGGCCCCAAGATCTACGCCGAGTCCGAGGGCAACGCCCAGGGGGCGGCCGGGATGGCGGTGGTCCCCGCCGGTCAGGAGGACCTCACCATCGAGTCCGCCGAGGAGTGCCCCGGCGAGTGCATCTTCATCGAAGCCTGAGCAGGAGATCACCTGCTCAAGTCGGAGGGTCGGTTCGCCGACCCTCTTCTTTGTATCGAACTGATGGCAATATCAGGTGGGCCGGGCATTGAGTCCGAGAACCCAAGGAACTAAAGACACCCCTTCGTATACTGAAAACAAGGGCACCCAAGGCCAGGAGGAAGCCCGTGGACGACGGACGGAATACGGACGACACCACCCAGCTGCGCAGTGTGATCACGGCGCTGGAGGAGGAGATCGCCGTCCTGCGCCGCCGTCTGCGTGAGTCACCGGCCCGGGTCGAAGAGCTGGAGACAGAGCTCTCCCGGATGCGGGAGCGACTCGACCGGGCGATGAACCAGAACGACAAGCTCTCCGCCGTGCTCGAGGAAGCACGAGAGCAGCTCGGGGTCCTCCGGGAAGAGGTGGAGAAGCTCACCTCGCCGCCCAACAACTTCGGGACCGTGCTCCAGATCAACGACGACGGAACCCTCGACATCATGACCGGCAGCCGCAAGCTCCGGGTCGCCGCCCAGCCCAACGTCGAGGTGAAGCAGCTCCAGGTGGGCCAGGAGGTCCTGCTCAACGAGGCTTTCAACATCATTGACGTTCGCCACTTCGAGCCGGCCGGTGACGTGCTCAGGGTGCGGGAGGCCCTCACCGACGGCCGGGTGGTCGTCCTCGCCCATGCCGACGAGGAGAAGGTGGTGCAGCGGTCCGAGAACATGGCCGACTTCAAGCTCCGCGCCGGCGACTATGTCAGGATCGACACCAAGACCGGGCTCGTCCTCGAGAAGATGGAGCGTCCCGAGGTCGAAGAGCTGGTCCTCGAAGAGGTGCCCGACATCACCTACTCCGACGTGGGCGGTCTGGCCGAGCAGATCGAGCAGATCCGGGACACCGTCGAGCTTCCCTATCTCCACAAGGACCTGTTCAAGGAATACGAGCTCGAACCGCCCAAGGGGATCCTCCTCTACGGCCCCCCCGGATGTGGCAAGACCCTCATCGCCAAGGCGGTGGCCAACAGCCTGGCCAAGAAGGTATCCGAGCAGACCGGCAGCCCCGATGTCCGCTCCTATTTCCTCAACATCAAAGGTCCCGAGCTGCTCAACAAGTGGGTCGGTGAGACCGAGCGCCAAATCCGGATGATCTTCCAGCGGGCCAAGGAGAAGTCGGACGAGGGAGTGCCGGTCATCGTCTTCTTCGACGAGATGGACTCGCTGTTCCGCACCCGCGGGACCGGGATCAGCTCGGATGTCGAGTCGACCATCGTGCCCCAACTCCTCTCCGAGCTCGACGGGGTCGAGGCGCTGAAGAACGTGGTGGTGATCGGGGCCTCCAACCGTGAGGACCTGATCGACCCGGCCATCCTGCGCCCCGGCCGACTCGACGTGAAGATCAAGATCAACCGCCCCGACCCGATCGCGGCCCGGGAGATCTTCCGCATCTACCTGAGCGACGAGACCCCGCTCGACGCCGCCGCCATGGAAATCGAGGGTGGCGACAAGGCGAAGGTCATCGCCTCTTACATCGAGGCCACCGTCGAGGCGATGTACGCCGAGTCCAACGAGAACCGTTTCCTCGAGGTCACCTACGCATCGGGCGACCGGGAGGTGCTCTACTTCAAGGACTTCGCCTCGGGGGCCATGATCGAGAACATCGTGAGACGGGCGAAGAAGGATGCGATCAAGAGGCTGATCGCAGGCGGGGAGGCCGGTGTCCGTCTCTCCGACCTGACCGACGCCATCAAGCAGGAGTTTCGGGAGCAGGAAGACTTGCCCAACACCACCAACCCCGACGACTGGGCCCGGGTTTCGGGCAAGAAGGGCGAGCGCATAATCTACGTCCGCACCCTCGTCGACGGTGATGACGAGAGTCGCTTGATCGAAAAGGTCTCCTCGGGTCAATACCTCTGATGGCCATCCACAAGGTGCTCGGCACCGAGACCGAGTACGGCATCGTGGTGAGAGGCGATATCGGGTTCAACCCTGCAGTGGCGTCATCGCTGGTGGTCAACAGCTACCCCGGCGACCGGGTCAAGGTCCAATGGTCCTACGAGGAGGAGTCGCCCGGCCGTGACGCCCGGGGCTTCGGTCACGACACCTTCGGGGTGGTCGACCCGGAGGGGGCCGTGATCAACTCCGTCCTCTCCAACGGTGCCCGTCTCTACGTCGACCATGCCCACCCCGAGTACTCGTCCCCCGAGTGCTACGACCCCCTCGAGGCAGCCCTCTACGACAAGGTGGGGGAGTTGGTCATGCGCTCGGCGGCCCGGGCCGCCACCGAGGTGTCGGGGAAGACGGTCTCGCTCTACAAGAACAACTCCGACGGCAAAGGCAACTCCTACGGTGCCCACGAGAACTACCTGCTCTCCAGGGAGACCCCGTTCGGGGACGTGATCCGATTCGCCACCACCTTCTTCGTGACCAGGCAGATCTTCACCGGCGCCGGCAAGGTCGGCTCGGAGAACGACCGTCCCGAGGTCGGTTTCCAGGTGACCCAGCGGGCGGACTTCTTCGAAGAGGAGGTCGGTCTGGAGACGACCCTGAAGCGGCCCATCATCAACACCCGTGACGAGCCGCACGGCGACCCGTCGAAGTACCGCCGGCTCCACGTGATCATCGGCGACGCCAACCTCTCCGAGCACCAGAACTTCTTGAAGCTGGGGACCACCGCCCTGATCCTGGCCGCCCTCGAGGACGGCGCCCTTCCCGACCCGCTCGACCTCCTCGACCCGGTCGAGTCGTGCTGGCGGGTGAGCCACGATGTTGCTCTCGGCCGACCGCTCGAGCTGGACGGCGGGGGCACCGCCACCGCCCTCGAGATCCAGGCAAGGTATCTGGAGTGGCTGGCCAAGTACGTCGAGAAAGAGCTCGACGAGCCGGTCTGGCACCAGGTGATCGCCGAATGGGAGCGAACCCTGGAGCTGCTGGCCACTGACCCGTCCCGACTCGCCGACACCCTCGACTGGGTGGCCAAGAAGCGTCTCTTCGAGGGGTACATCGACCGCGATCGCCTGGAGTGGGACAGCCCCAAGCTGCGCGCCCTCGACCTGCAGTACCACGACGTCGACCCGGAGAAGGGCCTCTACAACCGGCTCATCGAGCGGGGATCGATGCGGAGGCTGTTCACCGACGCCCAGATCAAGGACGCGGCGACCAACCCGCCGCCGCGCACCCGCGCCTACTTCCGGGGGCGGTGCGTCGCCGAGTTCTCCGACTCGCTGGTGGCGGCCAATTGGGACTCTCTCGTCTTCGACACCGGCGAATCGCATCTCAAACGGGTTCCTATGATGGAACCACTTCGAGGTGGCGCCGACCTGGTCGGGGTCATGATCGATGAAGCCGAAGACGCAGCCGACCTCCTGCGTCGCCTAGGAGGATGAATCTGATGTCAGACAGAGACCGTTCCCAGTCCCGGGGACAGGACAAGGAACAGGGCGAGGAGCAGGCATCGGCCAAGATCGAGTCCGAGGCGGATCTCGAGGCCCTCGACGACCTGCTCGACGAGATCGACGAAGTCCTCGAAGAGAACGCCGAGGAGTTCGTGAAGAACTACGTCCAGAAGGGCGGCGAGTGATCGGATCCATCGGCCCCCTGCCCATGGAGGCGCCGAGCCCCGGATCGAGCTTCACCGACCTTCTCGAGTTCCTGGGCGCCAAGCCGACCTTGAGCGTCCCGGCCGGCGAGAAGAACGCACCGAGCGCACCGGAGGGCACCACCGTGCTGGCGCTCCGTTACGCCGGGGGAGTGGTGATGGCCGGCGACCGCCGCGCCACCGAAGGCAACCTGGTCGCCCATCGTCGGATCCGCAAGGTGTTCCAGGCCGACAAATACTCCGCTGTCTCCATTGCCGGCGTGGCCGGGATCGCCATCGAGATGGTGAAGCTGTTCCAGGTCGAGTTGGAGCATTACGAGAAGATCGAAGGAGTCCGTCTCTCCCTGGAGGGCCAGGCCTCCTTCCTCGCCCGTCTGGTCAGAGGCCAGCTTCCCCTCGCCTTCCAGGGGTTGGTCGTCGTCCCCCTGTTCGCCGGCTACGACGAGCGGGAGGAGCGGGGCCGTCTCTACAGCTATGACGCGGTCGGCGGCCGTTACGAAGAGGTCGACTTCGGGAGCACCGGCTCGGGATCGAGACTGGCGAAGTCCTACCTGCGCACCGTCTACCAGGACGACCTGAGCCCGGAGGAGGCCTCCGACATCGCGGTGCGGGCACTGGTCGCCGCCGCCCAGGAGGACACCGCCACCGGTGGCCCCGACCTGAGACGGGGGATCTACCCGACCGTGTTCCGCGTCGGTGCCGACGGGGTCGAGGAGCTCGATGACTCGGTGATCGGGCCGATGGCCGAGCAGGCCGTGGACAGCATCCGATGACCATCCCGTTCTACGTCAACCCGGAGCAGCAAGTCCGGGAAAAGGCCGATTTCGCCCGCAAGGGGATCGCCCGGGGGCGCTCGATCATCGCCATCGACTATGCCAATGGGGTTCTCATTCTCGCCGAGAACCCTTCGAAGGCGTTGCACAAGATCAGCGAGATGTACGACCGGATCGCCTTCGCCGGGGTCGGGAAGTACAACGAGTTCGAGACCCTGAGAAAGGCCGGCATACGCCAGGCCGACCTGATGGGCTACCTCTACTCCCGTGAGGATGTCACCGCCATGGGGCTGGCCACAGCCTTCGCCCAGACCCTGGGCGCGATCTTCACCCGGGAGCCCAAGCCGTTCGAGGTCGAGGTGCTGATCGTCGAGATCAGCGAGGGCGGCGACGAGCACCGTCTCTTCCGGGTCAGCTACGACGGCACCCTCTACGACGAGCGGAACTTCGTCGCCATCGGCGGCAAGGCGGAGCAGTTGGTCGAGGTGCTCCACGAGTTGTGGGAAGACGACATGACGCTCGAGCGGGCCGTGGAAGTGGGGTCCGAGGCGTTTCGTAGCGCCGAAGGACGCGAGATGGAGGGGTGGGAGGCCGCTGTCCTCGATTTCTCCAACGGGCGCCGGGCGTTCCGGCGCCTCACGCCCGAAGAGCTCCCCACCGGCTGATCCGCAAGCCCCGCGAATTCTTCCTCACCGCAACGACCGGTCCGGTTTAGCCTGCTCATGTGGATCGACGCATCTTCGGGCTGGAGAACGAGTACGGGGTCACCTGCACCCTGCGGGGGCAGCGACGGCTCAGTCCCGACGAAGTTGCGCGTTATCTGTTCCGACGTGTCGTCTCCTGGGGCCGCTCCTCCAATGTGTTCCTCGAGAACGGTGCCCGCCTCTATCTCGATGTCGGCTCCCATCCCGAGTTCGCCACCCCGGAGTGCGACAACCTCGAAGACGTGGTCGCCCACGACAAGGCGGGGGAGCGGATCCTCGAAGGCCTGGTGCGCGGTGCCGAGGAGCGACTCGAAGAAGAGGGCATCCGGGGCGAGATCTATGTCTTCAAGAACAACACGGACTCCGCCGGCAACTCCTACGGATGTCACGAGAACTATCTGGTCAGCCGGCACAAGGACTTCCACCGCACCGTCGACGTCCTCATCCCGTTCCTGGTGACCAGGCAGATCTTCCTTGGGGCGGGCAAGCTGACCCAGACCCCGAGGGGCACGGCCTTCTCGATCGCCCAGCGGGCCGACCACATCTGGGAGGGAGTGTCGTCGGCCACCACCCGGTCGCGGCCGATCATCAACACCAGGGACGAGCCGCACGCCGACGCCGAGCGCTATCGCCGTCTCCACGTCATCGCCGGGGACTCGAACATGTCGGAGTACGCCACCTTCGTCAAGGTGGGGACCATGGTCGCCCTGCTCCAGATGATCGAGCGCGACGTGGTGTTCCGTGACCTGACCCTGGAGAACCCGATCCGGGCGATCCGCGAGGTCTCTCACGACGTGACTTGCCGGCGGAAGATCAAGCTGGCCAACGGTCGGGAACTTTCGGCCCTCGACATCCAGTGGGAGTACTTGGACCGGGCCATGCGCTTTTCCCGGAGCCCGGGTTTCCCGCCCGAGGTGCAGGGAGCGATCGATCGCTGGGAGCACCTCCTCACCGGGCTGGAGAAGGACCCGATGACCCTCGACCGGGAGGTCGACTGGGTGATCAAGCATCGTCTGCTCGAGCGGTACTCCGACCGGCGCGGCCTGCCCATGTCGGATCCGAGGATGTCGATGATGGACCTCAGCTACCACGACGTCGACCGGAACCGGGGCCTGTACTACCTGCTCGAAGCGAAGGGCATGGTCGACCGGGTGGTCACCGACGAGAAGGTGGCCCTGGCGGTGCGCCAGCCGCCGCAGACGACCAGGGCCCGTCTCCGGGGCGCCTTCATCAAGGCGGCCAAGGCCAAGAAGCGGGACTTCACCGTGGACTGGGTCCATCTCAAGCTGAACGACCAGGCGCAACGCACCGTGATGTGCAAGGACCCGTTCAAGGCCCACGACGAGCGGGTCGAGAAGCTGATCGAGAGCCTCTAGGCGGGCCGCCCACCCGTTTTACCTCGTTTTCGGCACGTCCACGGTGGCCGAGGCGGTCACCGTGGCGCCGCAGCTGTTGGTCGCCTCCCACGTCAAGGTGTAGGTCCGCCCATCACCGCGGCCCGAGCGCTCGGCGCGCAGCTTCACAGTGAGGTCGTCCACGATCACGATGTCGTTGGCGGTGTCGCCGTCGCCGAGTCCGTTGTCCGGCTCGTCCGATGTCACGGACACCAGGCTGAGGTCGACCACGTCACTCGATGCCGTGGGGGTCGCGGCCACCGTCCTGTACTTGTGGTTTGGCGGCCACAGACGGTTCGGGCTGACGCTCACTGACAGTGTCGGCGTCTGGCAGATCCCGATGATCACCGGATCGTGGTCAGACGAGCGGAACGCATCCGGTGCGAACAGCGTGTTGACGTGGTTCGTCGTCTTGAAGTTCGTGTTGTAGTCGAGCGCGATCGGCTCGTCGGCGTTGATGTGCCACTCGGTCACCCCGGTCACCTGCGGGGTCAGGGCTGCGTTGGCGAGGGCGTGGTCGAGGTAGCCGGACTGGCCGTCGAACACATATGAGTACGCCCCCGGTCCCTGGAAGCTGGAAGTCAGGTTGGTGTACCCGTCGGCTTCCAACGCCTTGATCGGATCCTCCTTGGCGTAGGCGTTGAGGTCTCCGATGATCAGGAAGTCGGTGTCACCGCTCCCGGTCGGGTCGGTCTCGAGCCAATTGGCCAGCGCCGTCGCCGCGTTGGTCCGGGTGATGTTGCAGTTGCCCTGACCGTCACCGGTGTCGGGGTCGCCGGCACACGCCGAGCCCTTCGATTTCAGGTGGTTGACCACGACGGTGAATCGGCCGCCGTTGGCGTTCTCGCTGAACGTCTGGGCGAGCGCGGGGCGGTTCAGTGTGTCGATGAACAGCGGATCGTCGGCCGAGGTCAGGGTGTCGAAGGCGCCGACGGGGGTCACCGACGCCGGCTTGTAGATGAGCGCCACCCGGATCTCGTCACCCCCGATGATCCCGGTGTCGACGTAGGAATAGGTCCCGGCGCCGACAGCTGCGTTCAGCGCTCCGGTCAGCTGGGCGATGGCGCTCGTCGGGCCAGAGGCATCGTTCTCGATCTCCATCAAGCCGACGACGTCGGCGTCGATGCCTGCCAAGGCGGCCACCAGCTTTGCCTCCTGCCGCTGGAGCTCGAACATGGTCTCGGCCCCACGAGCCGTCGGGAAGCCGCCTCCGGCGCCGTCGCCGTTGAAATAGTTGAGGACGTTCATCGAGGCGACCTCGAGCCCGCCGCTGACGTCGGCCGGAGACGCTGGCCGCGGGTTCTCCGCATCGAACGTCACCGGTGCGACCGGCTGGATTCGGTAGAGGCTGAATCGCTGGTCGAGGATGCCGTCCAGCCCGCTCGTCGTGTATCCGGAGCGGAGAGTGCTCGATGCGCTCAGCCCTCCGATCGGGTGAATGGTCGGGTCGATGTTCTGCTGGTTGTTGCCGTCGTCGAGCAGGATGCGGCTGCGGTTGTTCAGGTCCTGCTGGGCGATCGCCGGTGCACCGGGGTCGACGATGCTGGTCGGGTTGAGCAGGCGGCCGCCGACGGACAGACTCACCTCACCGAAGCGGCCGAGGGTGAACGTCTCGGTGACGGTCAGCTCCTGCGGGAATGTGACCCGCATGCCTTCGTACCGCTCCAGGTCGGTGACCGCGGCCACCGGCAGGTTCACGGTTGTCGGTGTGACGCCGGAGGCGGACTCGCAGATGAGGACCGAGGACACGTCGGTCAACTCGGTCAGTCTGGTCGACCCGGAGATGAACTCGATCACGTTGCCGGTTACCCGCACGATGTCACCGGGGCTCACCGGGAAGGCGGTGTTGAACACGAAGATGCCCTCGGAGGTGAGCGGATCGGCGTCGACTTCGACGTCCTCCTCTTGGACGTAATAGCCGCCGAACTGACCGGGGCCCTGGTAATCGCCGACGACGACACCCTCGATGTCGACGTTGTTGCCGACAAGGGGCGAGGTGAGCCCGGTGCCCTGAATGGTGTGGATCTTCGTCGACGGATCGCCGCACACGGCAGAGCCGGCGGTCGTGAAGGTGAACACCGAATCTGCGGTCATGGCGTCGGGTGGGTCGGTCACGTCCTGATCTGTGACGTTG
>Ga0105100_10002624_pt1 | contig 10481 bp, 8 predicted proteins | sample PPLLak12cMay2015_2_FD_87033 | JGI IMG/M metagenome (GOLD analysis project Ga0105100, IMG submission 87033) | Freshwater sediment microbial communities from Prairie Pothole Lake near Jamestown, North Dakota, USA - PPLs Lake P8 Core (1) Depth... | ecosystem: Environmental > Aquatic > Freshwater >... | reverse complement strand
CCGCTTCGCCATGTCTGAAGTGGTCAGTTGCCCCAGCCTAAACAGCAGTTTCAAGATTTTCATCCTCACTTTAGAGCAGAAAAAGTCCTCCAGCTCCATCACCATTTCACCGCTCAAAAAAAGGAGAACGAGTTTGACGAAGCATGCTTTACACTCAGGCAAGGAGGTAACGCGCGAAAGAGCCTTTTTGGATATCCTTTCTCTGAGGAAAGCAAGTCTCTCAAACTCCAAAGCACAGTTGACTTGTACGAATAAAAGGCAGCTGAAGAAACGACTTCTCTAACTAGTGGAGGGGTGAGTTAAAGTGAGACCGCAAATCTCTCAGCAAGCGCATTTAGGCAAAAAATGAAAGCAGACAAATCCAACGTTTAATCGGTAAACTTGAAGATCACCAGATCAAAAGCAAACTTAGCTGTCTTGATTTCAATATCGCTATCTATCACAGCGTATACCGCAAGTGCCTACTACGTTGCTTCTCACGTTTACGAGTCTGAAGAACGCCTCTGGTGGCCCAATTCATTGGGCGGGTCTTTCAGGCCATGGCCATACCTACCAATAGGACTCGCGCTTCAAGTGCTCACCGAATTAAACCAGGAAGACGCACAATACTATCGGTGCGTAATCAGTCTGGATTGCTGGTGGCTCTGACTCCCTTATCGTGGGCAACCGTTTTCTGGAGAGCTGGAAGATGAGGAACACTAGCCAAATCGACTGATTTCTCTCGTACTCTGCCGCGTGCCATCTTTCCCCGAAAACAAGCGCACGTGTACGTATGCGAGCATGTTGAACGGTTTGCGCGCCTGAAGCATAACGATATTAATACTTCGTTTTGTTTTGATGAGTCTTATGTCGTTAATAGATGATATTCTCACTCGCAGAAGCATTAGACGCTATGAAACCAAGTACATACCCGAAGAGGTATTGCGGCAAATTCTTGAGGCCGGCAGACAAGCTCCCTCCGCAGTTAATAGACAACCCATTCGTTTCGTCATCGTAAAAGACCATGATTTGCTAAAAAACTTGTGCGATAATGCGATTACCCGTTTTGTAAAAACTGCGCCCGTCGCTATTGTTGGGTGCGCAGACGTAAAATCGCTTCTAACTGGAAAATGGGCTGTTGTTGACGCTACAATTGCAATGCAGAACATGGTTATTGCCGCATGGACTCTAGGGGTCGGTTCATGTTGGATAGGAGCCTGCAACGAAGAAAAAGTCAAGGAAATGCTGAAAATCCCTGATAAATGGAAAGTTGTTGCGTTGATAACCTTTGGCTATCCAGCCGAGCAGCCAAAGCCAAGAGAGAAGAAACCATTCAAGGAACTGTTTAGCTTCAACAGTTTCTAACTAGTATTAGAACAACTCAAGCTCCAAAATTGGGTTCCATCATAAGCCATTCAAAAAGCACGGGTATTTTGAGAGAAAGTAGTTGAAAGTGGTCTTTTAATATGTCTGCAGTGCAATTGTGTATTTGTGGTTGTTATGGAAGAAGAACGGTCTGAGGAGGGATTTTACAAGTGTCCCTTCTGCCCATGCGTCTTTTGCAGCAAGCTCGACTTGGAGAGGCACATATCTGCTTTGGGAAACTCCAAGGAGCAGCATTCAGAAGAATACAAGCGATGCCACAGCAGAATAGAATACAGCTCAGCAGAATAAACCAAATCCTATCTAGGAAGAGAAAGTGGTTAAGCTCTTGAAACGGAACAGTGCAAGAGATGTTGACTCCGTGTTTGACGCTTCCTTCATAAAGGCGTGGAGCACACACGACCTAGTGGACAGCCAGACAGGCCATTCGGACAAAGAAGCCAGAGTCGGACGAGCCGGCAGAACCTTCGGACTCGGCTACAAACTCCACTTATCCATAGACTCCAAAACCATGCTTCCTTTGGCCTGCACTTTCGCTTCCGCCAACCAGAACGAACAAAAACACTCCTGGAACATGGTGGAGAAAACGAAGCTGATTCTCAAACAGTCGGCAGCCAGGTTGAAAAGCTTGATAGCTGACAGCCAGTACAGCGATGGCAAACTCAGAGACGCTGTCGACGCGGCGGTGATTCCGTATCGGGCAAACCAGAAACGCGACGTTAAGGGCTTGCTGAGAGTAGACAAGAGGTTTCGAACTTATGGGCCTGAAGAACAGAAAAAGGAGTATCACAAAAGACCACACATCGAGGCGGTCTACAGCTTCCTGAAAACCCAGTACAGTCTAACCGTCAATAAAGTCAGAGGTTTAAGCAACGTAGCTTCATATGCACTCTTCAGTATCCTATGCCTGGTTCTGAACCAAGAGGCAGCAGAAAACATTGGCAGATCCGACAAATCAGTTTCCCCAACATACTTCAACACATAAATAAGGGAGCGCGCGTGCTTCTATTACTAGTAATCCTTCACACAAACTCTTTGACTCACGAGCGCGGATTCCAGCAACACTCGCCATCACCTTAGGCCTCGTAATCGTAATCTTCATTATTATAGCATTAATTATGTCGCAGATTGGTGCGATTAAATCAGACTTTCTTCCCAATTTGTTTCAATCGTTTACAGACTTGACAGCTGCGCCAGTGCTAAGCTTGTTATCTGTTTTGGGAATAACTGTGCCAAAGGAGATTGCTACAGCATTAACTATCACCATTACTGTCCTTCTTGGGTTCTTGTTCCTACGATCATCATTCACTAGAATAGCTTTCAAGAACATCCCGAGACGAAACTAAGGAGTGGTTTGACGATACTTGCCGTAGTTCTGGGGGTGGCTCTTGTAGTAGGCGTTAATATTTCCCTAGATAGTTCGCTGGTGGAGTTCAAACGAACGATCAACCAAGCAGCTGGAAATGTTGACATAAACATTCGGTCGGCAATAGATGAACCATTTAATGAAAGCCTCATAGAAACAGTCAGAAAAGTCGAGGGGGTAGCAAATGCTTCTCTCAGAGTCAGCGACCGTGTTGCGATCTGGGGACCCTGCCGAGGAGGAATGGAATGCCGCTACGATGGTGGGGATCAATTCTAGCTCCGACTTTAGCTACCTCGACTCGGATATTATGGGAGATTTTGGACCGTTGGAAGTCAACGGCACGGATGCTGTTGTGGATGAAGGATTGAACTTGACTTTAGGTGATGTCTTCAAAGTAAAGACTATTACGTACAATTTCAGCGACCCCCTTAATTTTCAATCTAACTCAGCGGAAGAGATTGAATTTACAGTCGTCGGCGTCTATCAGCCTAAGCAAATGGGGGCAGGGGAGGGCAACTCACATACAATCTTCATAGACCTTGCAAGAGCTCAGCATGTTTTAAGCCGTAAAGATGAAGCTGACTACATTATTGTGAAGGTGAAAGATGTCGAACAGACAGCACAGGTTGTCAAAAAACTCGGGGAACTGGGTACGACATATGTGATTTCGTCAGTAAAAGAGAATATTCTCAGTGAGATGGGTCAGGCTTCCACAGGTTTCCAATATGGCTTACAGATTATGTCTATCTTGACTGTCTGTGTAGCTGTAGTTATGATTCTAAACACAATTTATCTGAATGTTAGCGAGCGAAAGTTTGAAATTGGCATAATGAGGTCTGTGGGTTCTTCCAAGCAACAAATATTCTGGATGTTCTTCTCCGAGAGTGTAGCCTTGGGAATTATAGGAGTGATCATAGGTTTGGTTTTAGGCATTCCCCTCGCTAAAGCCTTTACAAGTCTCTCTTCTCAGCTTTCTTCCGCACTTATGCCGGCGGCTGAGACGTTTGTATACAAACCGTGGCACTTCGTCCTCGGAGCAATTACGGGTTTGACGGTGACAGCTATTGGAGGACTATTTCCGTCAATATTTGCTTCTAGAATCGACATAATTCAAGCGCTGCGACCAGCAATAAGAAGTGGAGGAAAACCAAGAACAGCACTAAAGCTCATCGGAACAGGATTACCACTTTCAATTATTAGTGTGCTAATTTTCACAAGCTTAAGTCAACAATCCGGATCCAGCAGTTTCTCTTCATTATTTGTATTGGCAATGATTGTGCCGTTGCTGATGATAGGTTTAATCTGTTTGACGGCAGGCTTGTTGAGGGCAATTAACCCCGTAATAGAAAGCGTCCTGATACTGTTCGGCGGTAACAAAAAGATTATCTCAAGGAATATAGGGCGAAACTTGATGCGGAGCACGATATGCTTCACCTTGATCGGAATGACGTTGAGCTTCATTATTGTTGTGGCTGGAGCCCAAGGCGGTGTAGTTACGGGACTGGAAGATGTTATTCACTCGTTCTACTCGGCTGATCTAACCATCACCTCAGAGACCCCGCTCAACAAATCTTTCGCCATGGACCTAAAACTGATAGATAATGGTTCATTAATAGTCAATGTTGCTCCATCATTGATTATTCCACGCACAGTGAGTCTTCTAAACAATGCATCAGATACAAACTCAAGCTTAATGGCAATTGATTCGAAATATTCCGAGGTGATGTCTATGAAGTTCAGCGAAGATACGCCAGCTGATGTCTTTTCGAAGCTTGAATCAAACGGAACAATCATACTCACCTCACCGTTAGCCATAAGCCTTAATGTAACAGTAGATGACGAAGTACAAATGCCGGTATACTCAATTGTTCAAGTTCCCGTTCAAATTCCCGTTATCCCAAGCGAGCCATCATACAGCGGAACATATCCTGGTTCATCAACCTACAACGGAACTTGCCCCACAATTCCTTCTGACTCATTAGTTCCCAGTTTCACGACCATTTACGTACCTCAGGTGCAAATCAACAACGTGAACTTTGCTGTGATAGGAATAGCAGTAGGCTCTATGCTCGAATGGAATCATGGACTTTACAGCTCTCCGTTGTCAGAAGCAAGCTATATCTCGTATGAAAGTCTCAAGGCCACCTTTCCAGAGTATAATAAGACGGCAAATTTGTTCTTTGCCAAGATTAAGTCTGACCAAGACGTGGGAATAGTCCAAGAAAGAGTGAAAGAATTGTACGGCAGCGAATACCCACTAAATACTCTCTCGGTTGAAGATGCCTTGAACCCAGCGAGAGACGGAATCGACAAGACTTTTACGATACTGAACGCTGTGGTGATGTTTGCGGTTGTTAGCGCAGCTATCGGGGTTGCAGCAATAATGGTGATGAATATTTCCGAACGACGAAGAGAGATAGGGATTATACGATCCATAGGAATGAGCAGACTTCAAGTAGTTACATCAATAATTGGTGAAGCATCAGTGCTGGCAGGCGCTGGCTTCGCAGTAGGAACAGTCGCGGGTTTGATTCTTAATGAGGTTACGATAAGCTTCATGCGCGCGACGGGCTTCCCGATACCTTACATGATACCGTTCGAATCAATTTGGATGTCACTTTTGCTGGCGATGGTAGCTTCTTTAGTCAGCGCAGCCTATCCAGTTTATCATGCATCTAGACTCAACATTGTTGACTCACTGAGGCATTAAAGAAGCACAAGAGTGTTTTCGGAAATGAAATTTCTGACAAAAGAAGTGGTATTTACCTATTTTTTCTAATGCAATTTATTACACGGTATGCCTGTGCTTCGGTTGAAGGTGTGGTGATCGTGTTTGAGGTGAGAGTTCGAGTAAGCAAATTTGAATTTTTGCCATTTGTCCTTTGATTTTCAATAAGACACATGCTATTATACGTATCATAGAAAAAAGTTATAGAACTAATTATCTTGCTTTGTTATATAGGCGAGTCTAGATGGATTTAGTGGACAATCTAGTAAGCCTAAGGAGAAGGCCCCATCTAGAAACTCGTGCAAGTGCGAAAGGGAAAGTAGGAATGAGTGAGGATATAAACCAATTAATCTGGCAGACCACCCAGATAAGCAACAAGAATTACTTGCATCATTATACCCTTTTGCATAGAATGCCAAATAGGGAAAGTTGGGATCCTGTCGATGAAGCGATCTATGGAGTAAACGACCTTTTCGAGACAGAAGTTGAGGAAGCTAACAGGTTAAGGTTTGACGCGATAAGATATAGTTTCAATTTTAATTACATGCACAACCGTTTTTACCATAGTGTGTGCGAACAAAGAGGCGTGAAGCCCGAAAACATAGTGACACTAAACGACCTGCCTAAAGTCCCCCTTATTCCTCAAAGGATTTTTAAGCAATATCCAGAACCTGAATTGTTCATACCTTGGCTGAGAGGGATAGGTTCTGGCACCATCAAGTATCCGAGGATTGAAGGCTCATCCTACGTGGAGATAATTGATAAACTCAATCAATATGGCATTAAAATACTCTTCAGCAGCGGAACAACTGGGAAAAGCTCAATGCTACCTCGTGATCCAACAGCATTGATAAGGGAAGCTCATTACCGTGTTTCTTATTGGCGATTAGAAGGTCATCAACATGACTCTTGCTATTTTGGTTTAGGTTTAGACCCTAGAAAGCTACATTCCAACTGGTCGATTGCGCATGGTCTTGGAGGCGATATCACCGCCATGCACTCGGAAGACAAGATTTTCCATACATTAGACATCAATTCATCTCCAGAGACGGTCAAAACCCTGATGGGAATCGAGAAAGGGAAAATGCAGATCGAGAAAAAAGTCAAAGATGCTGCTATAAAGAGACAAATCCAATTGCTTGAGAATTTGAAAGAAAAAGGGCTAAAGGGAAGGATTCATGGACCGCCGTACTTGATAAACGAGTTCCTATCTAAAATTGAAGCTTCCGGCAAAGATCTTCATCTCGGAGACACGTGGACTGTTGGCACTGGAGGAGGAGGGTGGGTGGGAATCCAACAAGAAGACCTGTACAAAAGGATTGAAAAGGTATTGGAAATCCCTGATTGGAATTGTCGAGATGTATATGGAATGGCTGAAAAAACATTTGCTTTTCCATCCTGTAAGGGACATTACTACCATATCCCTTACACGGTAATTCAACCATTCGTCCTAGACGACAATCTGGAACCCTTGGGTTTTGGAAAATGGGGCCGTTGGGCTTTCATTGACCCAGTTCCCATTGCCTATCCAGGATACATTATCACGGAAGACAGGGTTAAGTTGCTGGAGACCTGTCCTGTCTGTAGCCGACCAGGACCAGTGATTAGTCCACCAATTTCAAGGATGCCCGGACAGGAGGAAAGCGGGTGCTCTGCAATGATGAAAAAACTCATGGAACAGGAAGTAACCAAGGTTTGAAGCCCATCCAGACTATCCCATATTGAGGGAAAATCGAAACGGACCAATTCATCAGTGCAAAAAACCTTCATGTAATATTTAGTTGCAACTCTAATTCAAACACTATTGCTTTGGACGACTTCAATCTTGACGTGGAGAAACATGAGTTTTTGTCCCTCATCGGATCAAGCAGCTGTGGAAAAACAACTTTCATAAGAGTTCTCGCCGGGTTGACTAAACCAAGTTGCGGGGAAATAACGATCAATAGAAAAGAAGTCACAGGTCCAGGACCTGATAGAGCCTTAGTTTTTCAGGAAAATGTTCTAATGCCTTGGAGGAACGCTTTGAGGAAGTGCAATTCGGCCTTGAAATGAGAGGCGCCCCCGACAAAGGGCTTACAAAAGCCAGAGAGCTTATTCAGCTTGTCGGCCTCAAAGGTTTTGAAAAACATTATCCAGACGAGCTTTCCGGTGGCATGCGACAAAGGGTTGGTCTTGCCAGAGCTCTCGCAGTTGACCCAGAAATCTTGCTAATGGATGAACCCTTTGGATCTCTAGACACTCAAACAAGGGAGACTTTGCAGGATGAGCTTCTAAAAATATGGGAGCGGCACAGAAAAACCGTTATCTTTTCCACTCACAGCATCGAAGAGGCAATATACCTTTCAGATCGCAGAGCAATCATGACTCCCCAGCCTGGGAAAATAAAGAAAATCGTTAAAGTGAATTTATCAAGACCAAGAGAATATATCCAAAAAATGTCTCCAGAGTTCATGGGACTTCGACGCAATATCTGGGAACTAATAAAAGACCAGAGGTGAAAATATTGAACAAGGGTCTTTTTGTTAAATATGAAAAAATTTTTTTGTTCGCTTCATCTGCTTCCATTCTGTGCGTCATATGGGAAATAATGGGTCAAATTGGAACCCTGAACCCTTTATTCTTCGCTTGGCCCTCAACAATACTCAAAGCTTTCTACGAAATCGTAACTAGCCCTAATTTCTTCAATCATATTTCCGTTAGTCTACTTGAGACAAGCATCGGCTACGCATCTGCAGCGATAACCGCTATTCCCATAGGGATATTGATGGGCAGAGTAAAGATTATCGAGGACCCTCTAGACCCCTATGTATCAGGCTTGAAGGCCTTACCACGAGTAGCACTTATGCCCTTAGTTATCCTAATCTTCGAAATCGGCCTGAGTTCAAAAATGTTTTTAGTGTTCTTAGGCAGTTTCTTTCCAATTCTAATTAACACTTTCCAAGGCGCAAAACATATCGATCCCTTAATGGTCGATATGGCGAAGAGTTTTGGAGCAAAACAATTGGGATTAGTGGGCGAAGTATTCATCCCATCTACAATGCCCTATTTACTGGCGGGCTTGCGCATAAGTCTGTCAATTGCCTTCATTATGTTTGTAGTAGGTGAATTTTTCGCTGCAACACAAGGAATAGGGTACATGATAGCATTTGAAACGGGGCGATACAACACGAGTGCAGTAATGGCATGGGTTCTCATCATATCAGCTATGACAATATTCTTCACTGAAATCATAAAGTATTTCGAGAAAAAGAAATGGTAGAAAAAACTCACGTAACGACTATAACAAATTTCTAGAAAAGAAATCAATACATTTAATTTAGGCATTCAAAACAGGAATTAACAGGAGATTTAAAATGTTTAGCAAAATCCACGTTCTAGGCATAGCATTGATAATCATCATCGCAGGCGGAGTACTGTGGTATTCTCTTTCTTATTTGCCTTTCACCCAGCGAGCAGAAAACCTTGTAATAGCTGGACCATTCTCTTTCCGCCTTTCTTTCTGGGACCACCTCTACGCAGAACACGCTGGATTCTTCAAGGAGTACAATCTTAACGTATCCCACGTAGAAGTAAGAACAACATCTGAAATGACACAAGCGACATTAACAGGTGATATAGATTTGATGCATGCAGTAGGTGATGCTATAAAACCCGCCTTGGCAGGGGCGCCGCTCAAGGTCGTTTTAGTATTCGGCCTTGCTCAATTTTGCCTTATTACAACCCCCGAAATAACTTCAGCTAATGATATCAAGATTCATGCCGATATTGGCGGCCGAGGTAGTGACGGGGATACTTTGGCAACAGAGTATTTTCTGCGTAATGGAATGAAAGAAGGCGAAGACTACTCCAAAATCTACATAGGTCGAGAGGCGATTGTACCAGGATTTCAAAATCGCGACTTTGACTCTTGTACTGCAGGAGGAAATTCCTATACACTACGACAGATAGGGGGAATACAACTTGTCAAATTCGCAGAAGAATTTCCACAGTGGTGCGTAGGAGGATTAGCCTGTACTGAATCAACGATTAAGCAAAAAGGTGAAGCAGTAAAAAACTACTTAAAAGCCATCTATCGAAGCCAGACCTACCTCATGGACCACAGAGAGGAAGCAATAGAATTTGCCAAAAGTACCTTGGGACTAGATTTGGATTATGCCACGTTCATATATGATTTTGGCTACACAAACAAATATGGAGCTCCATTTAAGATAACGCCAGCCATGCCAATTAACGACATAGAGTATACAATGAAGCTGTGCGCTAAATACAATGATCTGGAAGAGAAACCAGTTATGGATTTAGTTAACACAAGCCTTTGGGATCAGGCTAAGCAGGACCTTGGTCTCTAAACCTTTATGTGATTGCTCCGAACGCACTACAACACCTACAATCTTGGCTGAGACTTATGGCTGAAGTTGCGGGGATTATGTTTAGGCTAAAGCCTAAACAAGTTTTCACTATTTTTGTAATATGGAATTTGTCCGCGTTTTGGAGACGCATGAAGAAGCTTCAGAGTCCTTGGGCGCTCTTCAATCCGCCCAGAAACTTAGGTGCCTATAGACACAACAATAAGGGTTTCCAAAAACACTGACGAATACCTTCGCCCTTCTCGTGAGATGAACTCTTACGAGCCCGAGATTATTTCAGTAGCAGTGAAACTCGTGATGAGAGAAAAAAGCAAGGATGAGTATGCAGAAGCCGTCTATACCTATGTGAAGAATATGATTTATTTTTCAATGGAGAATCCGCCTATAGGCTTAACTGAAGTTCTGAGAAGAGGCTACGGGCTATGCTTCAGTAAGACGACGGTTCTGGCGGCATTAATGAGAATTGCGGGCATTCCAGCGAGATTTGTATCCTATAAGCAAGAAATGGCTGGGGGCTTCATACAATTGATGGCTGAGGAAGTAGCAGGAGCAGAGGATATGGCTCAACAACTTGAAAACAAAAAATCGACGTTCACTCACGGGTGTGTGGAGATTTTTCTAAATGGGCTGTGGATGTCCAATGGACATCACATGGACT
>Ga0105100_10002623_pt1 | contig 10488 bp, 7 predicted proteins | sample PPLLak12cMay2015_2_FD_87033 | JGI IMG/M metagenome (GOLD analysis project Ga0105100, IMG submission 87033) | Freshwater sediment microbial communities from Prairie Pothole Lake near Jamestown, North Dakota, USA - PPLs Lake P8 Core (1) Depth... | ecosystem: Environmental > Aquatic > Freshwater >... | reverse complement strand
CTCACCCAGGCCGACGACCAGGTGCACGCCTGCCTTACCCCGTCCAAAAATCCGCCCGATCTCTTCCACCGTCTCCCAGAACAGTTCCCAGCGGTGCGGCCCGCGTACCCCTGGTCCCCGGTACAGGTCAAACAGCTCCGGCGTGGCGGCGTCGACGGCGACCGTCGCTATATCGGCGCCTGCCTCGCGTGTTTCGACCAGCCGCTTGGGATCGCGGATGGCGGTGGGTGAGATCAGCGCCGAGACAGGACGGCCGGTCTCGGCGCGGAAGCGGTGGATGATGGTGTTCGTGTCGTCGAAGGCGCGCGGGTGGGTGATCATCCCCACGCACACCCGTCGCAGCTGCCCGCCATCGTTGTTCAGGCGCTCGATGATGTCGTCCACGGCATAGGTGGGCCACTGGACGCGGATAAAGGTCCGCCCTGGAGCTTCCACTTCTCGGGCTCGGTTCAGCCCGCAGTAGGCGCAGCGGGCCGAGCAGAGCTGGTCATAGGTCACCAGCAGGTTCAGCCCGCGCAGAAAAGAGTTGCGGCGAAAGGTGTTGGGGAAATAGCCCAGCGCCTTGGCTGCGGCCATGCTAATCTGTACGTATTGTGGACTCTCCATCGGTCCTCCTTGTTCCGTCTGCGTTTGGTTTCCGCCGGCCATAGGCGGCAAAGGCGATCCAGGTCTCCCGGACCAGATCGCTCAGAACTGCAGGGTCATCGCTCCAGTGGGCGTTGAGGTAGCGTCGATTGGCCACGGCCTGGCCCAGCGGAGCGCCCATCGTTGCCTCCCACTCTTGCGGGTAGCGTTCCAGCGCCGCCTCGCCCTGCCCGGCGACGGCCTGGGCCGCGGCCTGGCCGGCCATCTGTCCGCTGACCACCGCCGGCGCAATGCCGCCGCCGGTGATGGGATGGGCCAGGCCGGCTGCGTCGCCCACCAGCAGGATGTTGCCAACCTGGAGCCCTGCCACCGGGCCGCCCACCGGCGCGGCGCCACCCAGCGTCCCGACCGCCGCGGCGCGGGATAGGCCAAGCCGCTGAAGCAGGTGCTCCAACGCCGGGCCCGGCCGCCCGCCCATCTGCACGTTGACCGCAACCCCCACGTTGGCCGTGTCGCCTTTGGGAAAAAGCCAGCCATAGCCGCCCCGGTACAAGGGATCAAAATAGATCTCGGTCTGGTCGCGCGGCCCGGGCAGCACAATCTCGACCTCGGCGCCGTGGACAAACTCGGACTGGGACTGCCCCACCCACCCGGCGACGGTTGAATAGGGACCGTCGGCGCCGACGATCACCTGCGCCCGGATCCTGGCCTCGCGGGGTCCGTGGCGCAGCAGGACCTCGTGGCGGTCGTACTCTGTGGCCGCCCAGCCAGTGCGCAGCTCGGCGCCTGCCTGGTGGGCCAGCACAGCCAGGTGCTTGTCCCACAGTGACCGGTCGAGGACCATGCCGGCGGCCTGCTTGGTCACGACGCTGCCGTCGGGCAGCACGCTGCGCATCTGTTGGATCGTCTGGGCGATGCACCGTGCTGGAATCGACACCTGGTGGGCCAATTGCCACGGCACAAACTCGGCGCACTGCACCGGCAGCCCCACCTGGATCCGCTTTTCCACCACCAGCACGCGCGCCCCGCCCAGCGCCGCAGCGCGCGCGGCGCAGCTCCCTGCCGGACCGGCCCCCACGACCAGGACGTCGAACGATTCTGGCTGCATCACCGGCCTCGCTCGTTGGCCACGCGCCTAACGACCCGCTCCAGCAGATCCAGTTTCAGTTCAGTCTGGTTTTCAAACCGGCCGGTATAGGCTTCGTCTTCCTTGCCCAGGTCATAGCAGGTGGAGCTGTCCACGTCCACCATGATGCCGGCCAGGCCGATCCGCTCAAAATCGTCTCGGTGCTTGGCGTAAAAGGCTTCGCAGCAGCTCCCGACAAAGGCCTCAGCTCCTTCGTCGTGGAGGCGCTGCAGTGTCTCTTCCAAGGCTTCATAGTTCTGGATGCTGACCGGCCTGAGGCCATAGCGCTCGGCCAGGGCAAAGGCATCGCCGATGCAGCAGCCGCCACACTGGCTGCAGCCTGGCTCGTAGCGGTATTCGCAGTCGGGCAGCTTGGCGCAGTAGGGCAGCAGTAGGACCTGGCTGGACGTGATATCAGACAAGGACTTGCCAACCGTGAATACGGCGTTGACCTCCTCGGGGCGGATGTCATATTCCACATAGTGCTGCTTGTCCAGGGCCTGGTAGATAGTATACAGCAGGTCGTCGGGGGTGATGCCCGGGATCTGCACAGGATTGGCCGCGAAAAAGCCGCGCACGATCCGCTCGATGGCCGCCTCATTGGCCGGCGCGTGCTTGAGCGCCGCCTCCAGGTCGAAAATCGCCCGCCGGGGATAGGCGAAAAAGTCACCAGTGATCAGCACGCTCTGTAGCCGGCGGCCGTTGTCGTCCACCACCAGAGCGACACGGATCAGCCCGCCCGAGCTTTTGTACAGGGCGCGCAGCTCGCGGCTATGGTTGAGCGTACGCCGTGGTCCATAGATCCACTCCTCCGACTCGAAAAAGGGCAGCCGCTCGGCCAGCAGCGCCTCTTCGGCCGGGGTGAGCCCTCCGGGCTCGAATTCGACGCCCAACGCATGGGCAAAGCCGGCCACCAGCGCCGCCTTGACATCGGCCAGCGGTGGCACGCGCCCCAGGATCCATCGCAGGCAGGTGACACGCTCTTTGACCGAGTCGATCTCTTTGTCCTTGAGCTTTTCGGTAGGGATGCGCAGTGCGCGCAGCATGGTGTCTACGTTGAAATCCACCAGGAGCGAGCCCTGGAACATGAACGAGCCGCCCAATGACGTCCCGCCGGTGCCCGAGATCTTGCGGCCTTCTACCTCGATGTCGTTCTTGGGGCGAAAGGCAGCCTGCACGCCCAGGCGGCCCAGGGCGCCGACGGCGGCGGTGCACAACTGCTCGTACATTGCCTCGACGTCACGGGCAATGGCGGGGTGTCCCTGCGGCGCATACACCTCCCAGCCCAGCGCCCCGCCGTCCCAGTACAATCCCCCGCCCCCCGTAAGCCGGCGGTTGATGTCGATGCCATGCTGTTGGCAGTATTCCACGCGGATCTCTTGCTCGACGGCCTGGTGGTAGCCGACCAGGGTGCAATGGGGCTCAAATACGAGAAAGCGGAGTGTGCTGGGAGCCTGTCCCCGGCTGTGGGCGGTAAGGATCGCCTCGTCGAGGGCCATGTTCCGTGCTGCAGAACAAGGGGGTGTGTCAAGCAGGCGCCAGGTTTCAGTCAATGTCACTTCTCCGCAGTGAGCGAGTATACCCGAAGAACCTGACTCTGTCAACAGGCGGTCAAAAGAGGGCGCGGCAGGTGCAGCTCAGGTTTTGGACACCATCGAACCGCTGCTACTGCCGTAGCCACTCAACCGCGGGGGCGGGCGGCTGTAAGTATTCTCGAAGTCGCCCCAAAGCCTCAGGCATGTTTTCCCGTCCAAAACCTACCCTAAAATGCCTATCGTCATAGTCATACACAGTCGATGGTAGAAGCATGATATCGGCTTCTTTGGCAACCGCCTGACAGAAATCCGAGGCGCCTTGTTTTCCTTTCAGTCTCGGGAAACCGATTGTTCCGGCTTTGGGCCTGACCCATTCAAACATATCTTGAAATTCTTGGAAGAACCTATCAAGCAGTCCGATATTCCTCTCAAGTCTGGTCAAATGCCTGTTGATTATTGCATCCTTCGCCCGTAAGGCGATTATCGCCAGTACCTCGCTTGGGGCGCTACTGCAAATAGTGGTATAGTCCTTGAAAGCCGCCATTCTTGCATAGAGGCTTTTGTCCTTTGTCGCAATCCAGCCAACCCTTGCACCGGCCATACCAAACGTTTTTGACATTCCACACAAAGAAATAGCTCTGTCATAGACCTCACAGGCCGAAGGCAATCGACAATCGCTGCTGTATTCCAAAAAGCGATACATCTCATCGGAGAATAGATAAAGGCCACGCTTTCCTGCCGATTCAACAATCCGTTCGTAATCCTCTTTAATTGGCAAGTAGCCTGTAGGGTTGTGAGGAAAGTTGACAATTAGCAGTCTTGTATTCGGCCTGATCTTTTGCTCCAGAAAATCTGGATCAAATCTCCATCCGTTCTCTTCTTCCGGCTCCCATCTTGTAACTTTGCAACCCAGGCCTTCTGCCACTTCGTACAAAGATTGATAACCTGGAAATGTGCAAATAGCGTGGTCACCTCTCTGCAAGATGCTGTTCAGGGCGACATATATACCCTCTTCTGGGACTACTACGAGACAGTCATCAGCAGTTATTCCTTGATACAACTTGCAGATCGTATCTCTTAACAATGGATGCCCAAGAGACTCTGTATAGCCAAGCGCTAGTCCTTCCCAAAGACTGCGGGTTTCACTATCAGCCAGTTTCAGCAGCTCGCTCTGTAACAACCCATCACAATCTGAGCTTGAAAGCAGATACTTGACCGAGAACTCGTACCTGGCAAAATAGCGTTCCAATCTGAAGGGTTTCAGGTTCATAGCTACTTTGCTCTGGACATAGTCATTCCGCGCCTTCGGACTCGGGTGGCACCGCTTCCGGAGGGCGCGCCCACGGCTCGCGCAGCTCGCCGCCCAGGGGTGCGAGGACATGGGCGGCCAGCGCCCTAAAACCGGCGAGCTGCTCGGGCAGGTCGCCGCCGCTGAGAAAGGCCTGGCAATAGTTGGCCAGCTCCGGATCCAGCGCCCGGATTTCGGCCAGCGCACGCTTGCCCTTGGGCGTCCAGCGGCGGTGCCACAGAAAAGCGGTCTCGACGACATAGTCCAAGCTGGTCATCATCAGCCAGCGCGCCTGCTCTGCGTCCGAGGCGCAATCGGCCACGTCGTCGAGTATCTCGGTGATCAGAAAGCGGCGGCTGAGTATCTGCCGATCGGTTAACGGCTCGAGGCCGCGCTCAACCACCTGGCGAGCCAGGGCCTGATAGTGCGCGCCCAGGCTACCGCGGTCGAACAGCAGCCGGCCGGCTGCCAGCTGGCGCAGCACGGTGCCCTGCGGCCGGTCCAGCTTTAGCCAGCGGTCGAACTGGCGAGGCGGGCCGGCGATCACCTGCACCTGGACGCCCTGATAGTAGTCTACATAACGTTCCATGACGTCGACGTCAGGGCTCTTGATCACCACCAGGTCGACGTCACTGTGCGCGGCAGGCCGGCCCAGGGCCAGCGAGCCGCCCAGTACGACGGCTTCGACGAGTGGATCGGCCTGTAGGGCGGCGAGGGTCGCCCCCACGGCTGAGCCGAACGGCTCAGGCAGGTCCGCTGCTGCTTGTGCTGCGCCGACTGTGTGTTTCAACTATGTCACCGCCGCCCGGCGTGCTTGGTATAGCTCCAGCAGGTGGGCCACCCGCGCCGGGTCGAGCCGGCCGCGTGGAGTGGGCGTCTCGTAGAAGCGGCGGGGCAGGTCCTCGGGGCGAGCCTGGAAGCCGAGCCGCTCGCGCAGCCGCACCCGCTCCCAGTAGACCCGCTGGCCCATCGCCCGCAGCTCATCGACGCTGCGCTGGAGGCCGACGCTGGTCAGCGCCTGGCTCACCGTTTCCAGATCGTACACCCCCCGGGCAAAAAGGCAGATGGCGGTGCTGGTCTGCACAATCCGCTCTGCCTCGTCGGCGATGATCCGGTCGACGATCGCCTCGTCGCTGTATGGCTCAAGCTTCTGGTCGATGCCATAGCCGGCGTTGTCCAGGTGCGAATGGCGCGCACCCAGCAGGTGGCCCAGGACGTGGGCGTAGCCGGTCCAGTAGCCGGCGATCCCCTGCCCACCGGAAGCCACCACATAGTCCTGGCCGGCATAGTGGCGCGCCGCAGCGACCTCTCCCTGACCTAGCCATTGCCCCAGTTCTGTGTCGCCCCGGGCGATGGCGGCGACCGCCTGGCTGTAGCGCTTGACGTCGCCCCAGCGCAGGTCGATGCCTCCGAGCTGCTCGGGCTCCACCGCCCCACGCTCCATCGCCTCGGTGGCCCACGCCAGCGCCGTGCCGCACGATATAGTGTCCATGCCCAGCCGGTCGATCTCTTCGATCAGATGCAGAATGCCGTCACGGTTGCCAATGCCCAGCAGCGAGCCGACGGCGTAGATCAGCTCGTGGTCGTAGGCGACCATGGTCGACTCGAACTCCCAGCCGGGGGAAAAGGGCCGGCGATAGAGGGCGATGTGGATGCAGCCGATCTGGCAGCCGGCGCAGGCGCGCTTGGTGATCAGATCGTGCTCGGCAAACGCCTCGCCGCTGATCTCCTCGGCCTCGCCAAAGTAGGCCTGGCGCAGGTTGTAGGTCGGCAGCGCGTTCAGCTCGTTGAGCGGCAGAATGTTGGCCGGGGTGCCCAGCTCGTGGTACTTTTTCATGGCGTCGGTGTGCAGCACCTTGTCGTACACCTCGGCGTAGGTCTTCTTATAGGCGCGCGAGTCGGCCGGCAGAGCCATGTGCTTCTGGCCGACGACGGCTACAGCCTTCAGATTCTTGCTGCCGAGCACTGCCCCCAACCCCAGGCGGCCAAAGTGACGCCAGGTATCGACGTTCACCCCGGCGTAGCGCACCCGGCGCTCGCCGGCCGGGCCGATGCGCAGGATGCTGCGATGGCCGGCCCCCTCCACCTGCTCGCGGATGACCCGGCCGGTCTCGATGGTGTCCATGCCGGCCATGGCGTCGGCGGGGCGGACCTCAACCCGGTCGCCGTCGATCAGCAAGTAGACTAGCCGTTGGGCGGCGCCGGTGATGGCCAGCGCGTCATAACCGGCGTAGCGCAAGGCCGACGCGAAATGGCCGCCGGCGTGGCTCTCGCCATACTCGCCGGTCAGCGGCGAGCGAAACGTCGCCGCCGTCTTGGTCACTACCGGAAAGATGGTGGTCAGTGGGCCGATGGCAAAGATGGCCGGCTGGGCCGGATCGAAGGGATCCAGGTCGGCGTGGACCAGCTCGTCCAGCAGCCGCATGGCCACGCCGGTCCCGCCCAGATAGTCGCGGAACAGGTCAGACCGGTCTTCGACGCGGCTCTCGCCGGTTGTCAGGTTGACGTGGAGGATGCGGACAAGCTCGCTGTTCAGCATCAGCCTACCTCCTACAGCGCCAGCCAGTCGTGAGGACAATGACCAACACACTTGCCGCAAATGATGCACACTACCGGCTTGGACTCTTCTTCATCCCATCCGATCACCCGTACTGGGCAGGCTTCGACACACTTGTGGCAGCTGATACACTCGGTTTTTCGGTAGGTCATGCCCCGCCCGCCGGCGCGGACGGTAAGCGCCTCGGTGGGGCAGACCTCGACGCATGGCACCGGCTCGGAGCAGGCAGTGCAGATGTTGGCTGCCATGCGGCCCATCGCCCCACCGCGGCTGCGGATCTGGATGGCGCTCTTGTGGGGCGCAAAGCTGTTGTAGATCATCCGTGCGCAGGCCAGCATGCACGAATCACAGCCGATGCAGCGGGCCATGGCGGGAGCAGTGAGTATCTTTGGCATAGGTTCTCCTTCGGATGCAAGTTGGAGGCCCACCTTCCAGCCTCCAACTTTTACCCTCTAGCATCTATGGCACAGTATTTGGGTCGATGGCGAATGCCCACCAGTTGTTCGAAATCCCGTTCGTGTCTCCGGCAGCGCGGGGCAGATGGCGCAGCCACCACTGGTGGTGGGCGCGGGTGTCGCCGCCGCCCCACTCGGTGCTGTTAACCTGCTTGACCACCCCCTTGAAATCTGGAAAGGTAAGCCAATCGTCGCAGTTGCTGGGCACATACCTTGGGTTGCCCCAATCATAGTCACGGACGCTGTTGGGCGCATAGTGGACGTTGCCGCAGTTGGCCTGGCCCGGCGTGATTTTGTCGTAGCGGGTGAACAGTTTCCACAGATTCTGCCCGCCGCTCTCATACCGCCACACGCGCTCCAGGTGCGCTTCGACCCGATGAGAAAAGTCCTCCAACATCTCGCCGACGCCGCGCTCAAAGTTGAACCCCATTATCACGAACCGGCGGCCGGCTGCTCCGGTGTTGGGAACCGGCTCCGAGTTGCACCAAAAAGCCCCGGGCCCGGCCATGCTCGATTCCCAGAATCCAGCCGAGGGGGAGCTGAACATCCATACCTCGTCGATCTCCCCGGCGGCGACCCGATCCAGGAGGTTGAAATCGGCGACGATCCGCGGATAGTCGGCCAGGTCGGGCTTGTGCCAGCCGTCTCCGTTGGACCAGCACCTGAGGAATTGGTCCGGATTGTAGCCAAAGCCGTCGATCTTGACCGGCCAGCCATCGACCTCGATCCGGTCGACGATCTGGAAATCGGCCACGCCGCCGCTGGCGTCGCGTAGGTCGGAGGCATAATCGTGGGCCAGGCGGTCGGGATCGCTCCAGTTCTGGACCTCGGTCAGCTTTCGCCCGCCTTGTGAGGGGACGGTCGGGTTAAAGATGAGTAGCAGCACCCTCCGGTGCATCGGCTCTGGTTGGTCGGGTGGTGACACCGGCGGCAAGCCCACGAGCGAACGCAGCCACTTGACGAACGAGTCCCACCAGCTCATAGAGTCAGCTCCCTCCAAGCCCTATCTGGTCTGCTCCCGCGCCTTGACGGCCTCTGCCGACACCTCGGCATAGTGATCGAACTCCATGACAAACACGCCGCGGCCTTGGCTGCGGGAGCGGAGGGCGGTGGCATAGCCGAACATGGCGGCCAGCGGCACGTGGGCCTGCACTACTTGACCGCTGCCGTTCTGCGGCTCGATGCCGATGATGCTCGCCGACCGGGCGCTCAGATCGCCGATCACATCGCCCAGGTAATCGTCAGGGGTAACCACCTCGACGTGCATGATCGGCTCGAGCAGGATCGGGCTGGCCTTGCCCACCGCGTGGCGCACTCCCATCGACGACGCGATGCGAAAGGCCATCTCTGACGAATCGACTTCGTGCGTCTTGCCGTCGACCAACGTCACCTTGAGGTCGATCACGGGATGGCCGGCGACGACGCCGCGGGCCAGACCATCGCGCACGCCGGCCTCGACGGCCGGGATAAACTGCCTGGGCACGGCGCCGCCCACCACCCGGTTCTCAAAGACAAAACCACTTCCGCTTGGCAGCGGCTCCACTTCCAACTCGACGACGGCAAACTGGCCATGACCACCGGTCTGTTTCACCAACCGGCCTTCGGCGCGGGCCGGCTGCGTAATGGTCTCATAATAGGCTACCTGCGGCCGGCCCACCTGGGCTCCCACACCAAATTCGCGGTGCAGCCGGTCGATCACGACTTCCAGGTGCAGCTCGCCCATGCCGGCCAGAACCGTCTGGCCCAACCGCTCGTCGGTGCGCACCTGGAGGGTGGGGTCCTCGTCTACCAGCCGCTGCAAGGCCAGCGACAGCTTGTCCTGGTCGGCCTTGGTGCGCGGGTCGACGGCCAGCTCGATGACAGGCGCCGGGAAGGTGATCTCCTCCAGGCGTACCGGACGCTCCTCGGCGCACAGCGTTTCACCGGTGGTGGTGCCTTTCAGCCCCAGCACGGCGCCGATGTCGCCAGCGCGGATCTCGTCTACCTCTTCGCGGCGGTCAGCGTACATGCGCACCAGGCGGCCGATCCGCTCCCGCTTCTGGCTGTTGCCGTTGAGCAGCGCGCCGCCCCGGCGCACCGCTCCGGAATAGACGCGCAGGTAGGCCAGCCGGCCAATGTAGGGGTCGGTGTTGATCTTGAACACGAGCGCCACGGCCGGCTCTTCGGGATCGGCCAGGCAGGCCACCGGCTCGCCGGTGTCGGGATCCGTACCGGCCAGCGGCGGCACGTCCAGCGGCGACGGCAAGTAGTCGATCACGGCGTCGAGCAGGAGTTGGACCCCTTTGTTGCGCAGGGCGCTCCCACACAGCACCGGCACTGCCTTGTTGGTCAGCGTCGCCCGGCGCAGGGCTGCCCGCAGCTCGTCTGGTGACAAGGTCTCTCCCGCCAGGTAACGCTCGGCCAGGTCGTCGTCGGCCTCAGCCAACTGTTCGATCATCTCCTCACGACGGCGGGCGGCTTCTGCCTGCAGCTCTTCTGGCACATCGGCGACCGCCGGTTCGGCGTGTTCTGCGCCGTAGTAGAGGGTCGCCTTTTGCTCGATCAGGTCCACCACGCCGCAGAAATCGCTCTGCGCGCCGATCGGCATCTGGACGGCCACCGGATGGGCACCCAAACGCCGGGTGATGGTCTGGATGGTGCGCCAGTAATCGGCGCCGACGCGGTCCATCTTGTTGGCAAAGCAGATGCGCGGCACGCGATAGCGGTCGGCCTGCCGCCATACAGTCTCCGACTGGGGCTCGACGCCGGCCACGGCGTCGAACACCACCACACCGCCGTCCAGCACACGCAGGCTGCGCTGGACCTCGGCTGTAAAGTCGATGTGGCCCGGCGTGTCGATCAGGTTGATCTGATGGCCGCGCCAGTCGCAGGCGATGGCTGCCGCCTGGATGGTGATGCCCCGCCCACGCTCCTGCGCAAAGAAATAGGTACCGGGCGCGACT
>Ga0105100_10002620_pt1 | contig 10490 bp, 8 predicted proteins | sample PPLLak12cMay2015_2_FD_87033 | JGI IMG/M metagenome (GOLD analysis project Ga0105100, IMG submission 87033) | Freshwater sediment microbial communities from Prairie Pothole Lake near Jamestown, North Dakota, USA - PPLs Lake P8 Core (1) Depth... | ecosystem: Environmental > Aquatic > Freshwater >... | reverse complement strand
GATGCTGCTCTCCACAAATCCGAATTTCGAGATTGTCGCGGAAGCAGAGGATGGGAGGGAGGCCATCCGGTGTGTGCAGAAGTTCAAGCCCAACCTCGTCCTGACGGACCTTTCCATGCCCAGGATGAACGGCATGGAGGCCATTAAAGAGATCAGGCGGGAATCGCCCGACACGAAGATCCTGGTCTTGACGGTTCACAGGGCTGAGGAGTACATTCTTGCCACCTTTCGGGCTGGAGCCGATGGATATATTTTGAAGGACTCTACCCACTCCGAGTTGCTGAATGCGGTTAAGAAGGTATTGGATGGGAAACATTTTATCAGTCCCGAGATCTCAGAAAGGGTAATCGAGGGGTATCTGGAGGGGAAAAAGACCCTAAAGCCTCGTACGTCCTGGGAGACCCTGACCCAACGAGAGAGAGAGATCCTGAAGATGATTGCCGAGGGCTACAAGAACAAAGAGATCGCGGATGACCTCTGTATCAGCGTCAAGACAGTGGAAAAACACCGGGCGAACCTCATGGAGAAATTGGATATGCATAGCGTCCAGGCGCTAACCGCCTTCGCCATCGATAAGGGGCTGGTCACGCGCGAATAAAGATCGATAAGGAGATAAGGAGATCCAAGACCTTAAAAGATAAGCTTTATCAGCGACGTTTGGCCCCTGGTAATAGCCAGGGCTGAAAATTATTAATCATGCTAATGATTTTCCCTATAATATTTTCATATGAAATAAGTAATTCTTCCCCGGTTTTGGTCTCCATGTAACCGCACCGAACAGCAAACTCGATCCACACCTGTGTTTCGGCTGCTTCAGCTTCAGCGTCACTAAGTTTGCTTACAAACGAAGCCTCGTAACGTCTCTTGCGCCATGCTTCTTCAAGGTTAGCACATACTGATCGCGACGAACGGCGCACCTGGTCTGTCAGCGAATAACGTTCTTCTAAAGGAAAAGACTTACTTTTTTGGAAGATCTGCATAGCGATGTCAAAACTCACCTGGTACACGTCTAAATCTCGATGTGTCTTAATAAGCTTTTTTTCCATTCTCCTCATCTCCTTAATCTTTTGTCTTGTGATTCACTTCTTTCTCTTCATGTCTTTTTCTCTAATTTTTTTCTCCTTACCTCCTCATCTCCTTATCTCCTTACCTGTTTTATAATGTCCAGATGGCGCCGAGCGTGGTTCCTTGTCCGGGAGTCGATTCGATCACAGAGGACCCGCCCGAAAGTTGGATTCGTTCTCTCATGCTCGTAAGTCCCAGACCTCTTTTTGATTCTTCCCGATCAATCACTTGTTCCAGGTCGAAGCCTATTCCATTGTCTCGAATGGTCAATTCTATCTTGTTCCCTCTTTTGTTCAGAGAAAGGCGGACAAGGTTCGCCTTGCTGTGTTTAGCGATATTGTTCATGGCTTCCTGCGTCACCCTGTAGATCACCGTCTTCAGCTCGGGCGACAGGTCGCTTTCCTTTATATGGGTTTCCTTTTCGATACGTATATGAGAGTAGATTTCTTGGTAATCCCGGCAGAACCACTCCAGGGTAGGCACGATCCCCAGGTCGTCCAGAACGGAAGGCCGTAAATCCATCTGGATTCTCCGGGCTTCCTCAAGACTTGTCTGAATGATCGGAACGATCTTTTCGAGAGATTTGCTGATTTCTTTATGTCCGCTCTCACGCATCTCGGTGATGAGACTTTCTACTTTGAATTTGATGGCTGAGAGGGATTGCCCGAGACTGTCGTGGACTTCCCTTGCAATGTGTTTTCTCTCGTTTTCCTGGACGGTCAAGAGCTGGGAAGAGAGGTACCGGAGCCGGGCTTCGGATTCGCGCAACGCCTCCTCTGCCCGCTTACGTTCGGTAATGTCGCGGGCCGCAGCAAAGACGCCCTGGATCTCCCCGGCCTCATTTCTGTAAACAGTGGCATGGTATAAAACATCTGTGACTTTACCCGATGTGTGACGGACAGCAAGCGGATAGTCTTTGACAGACCCTGACAAAAAGACCTGCATATACCCTTTTCTCGCTCTGTCGGGCTCTGTGAAATAATCAGAAAAATCACTCCCGATAAGACGGTCGCGGGAAAAGCCAGTGATGGACTCTGTGGCTTTGTTTACGTCAGTAACCTTGCCATCAGCATTGATCGTGACCAAGGGATCGAGGCTCGCTTCGATAAGGCTGCGGTTGTATAGGTGGGCTGCTCTCAAGGCCTCTTCGGCCCGTTTGCGCTCGGATATTTCATCCTGAAGTTCCTCAACAGCGTCCATGAGCTCCGCTGTTCGCTCTTGAACCCTTATCTCCAACTCATCCCGAGATCTCTGAAGCTCTTCTTCCAATTGTTTGCGCTCGGTGATGTCGCGGGCGACACCGATGATGCCTACAACCTGACCATCCGCGTCACGGTATGGCGTTTTGGTGGAGAGGTATATGCGCTTACCCGTTGGGCCGATAGTCGTTTCTTCGATGACCTCCGTACGATTCGATTCCATGATGCGCCGATCGTTCGCCATAATGGCCCGGCCGACCTCGGGATCGTCGTAGAATTCCTCGTCGGTCTTTCCTATTACTTCCTCGGGGGATTTCTCCACGATGGCTATCGTCGCAGGGTTGGCTAACAATATACGACTGTTGCGGTCCTTCAGGAAGATGGGATCGGGGCTATCATAGACGACAACCCGGAGAAGGGCTTCGCTTTCCTTTAGCGCCTTTTCCATCTGTTTGGGCTCGGTGATGTCTGTTGAGATTCCTAAAACATGCTTGACTTCTCCGTCCGCGCCGAATTCCGGGGCAAGTTTAAGATAAAAAGTTTTGGTCCCTTTTCGCGACGGGAAATCAAATTCCAAATCTTTGCTCTGCCCTGTGCGGAACACTTCCTGAATCGCATCTTCCCACAAATTGCATAATTGTTCGGGCATGCCCGCTTCTCTGTTTGTCTTACCTATGAATCGATGGATCGGCACTCGCGTAATTTCTTCTGCCTTTGGGCTAAGGAAGAGAACTCTTAGATTCTTATCATACCGCATTAGAACCGATGGGACATTTGTGGTGAGGGACCTGTATCGCTCCTTACTCTCGCGCAGTGCCTCCTCGGCTTGTTTGCGTTCGGTAATTTCTTGCTTCAGTTGTTGGTTTGCATTTTCGAGTTCGGCGGTGCGCTCGCTCACGCGTTCCTCAAGTTGCGTATTGAGTTGCTTGAGTTCCTCCTCCATTTGTTTAAGACGGGTGATATCCCCAACCGTTCCTATCCAGCCTATGACTTTTCCCCGGTGATCTTTTAGCTGTGAAGGTATAAACAACGCATCGAACCGTTCGCCGTTCTTTCTCATGAAACGGACTTGAATGCCTTCACGGGGAGCCTTGCAATTCATTGCTGTCCGGAAAGCCCTGTTGATGTGATCCAATTCCTCCGGGGGCCAGTATGCAAAGGGAGGCCCTTTCCCCAGCAGTTCCTCCTCACTCCAGCCCACCATTCTGCAGAAACCGAGATTGACATAGGATTGTCGCTCCTCCAGATCCAAAGAAATAATTCCGGGAATAATAGAATTCCCGACTGCAATACGGAAGGCATGCTCAGTTTCGGCTTTCTCTTGTGCCTTCTTGAGTTCAGTGATGTCACTGACTGCGGACCGTATCCTGAAGCTTTTCCCATGAGGTATTGAAACGCTCTGCAGGGAAGCATAGAAAGATTTTCCATCTATTTTGATGAGTTTTAGTTCGCATCGCTCTTTTTTCCCTTTTTTTGAAACGCTTAGACGGTGATCACGAAAAAGAGACCGAAATTCCGGGTCCACAAATGTTGAGAATGATCTATGGATCAATTTCGTTCTCTCAACACCTAGGAGGCTGGCTCCTGTGAGATTTACTTCCACGATTTCTCCTGCCTGGCTGAATGTAAAATAGCCAACCGGGGCAAAGTCATAGAAGTCGGAATACTTGGTGCGAGACTCCTCGATCTCTGCCTGGGCCTTTCGCAGCTCTTCGTTCTCCATCTCCAGCTCAATCTGATGCACCTGAAGCTCGTGGACCAGCTTCCTGACATCCTTGGCTTCGATCTTCGAGACAGTCTGAGATTTCTTTGAGAGCAGCTTCTCGGCCCTCTGCCGAAGCAGTTCTTTTTTGGAGTTTCTCTTGGCACTCATGTTTGACACCCCTTGAAATACGATAAATCCGGCTTATTAGGTTACCAGGTTATCAGGAAGTGCCTGCCTGCCGGTAGGCAGGCAGTTCAGATTATCAGGGCATCGGTTGAAGGTTTTTTTCGTTTCCTGGTTTCCTGATCGCCTGATTTTCCCTGGTGTCCTGATGTCCCGGTATCCTGTTTCGATTCTTGCAATTAGTGTTGCACTTTCCATTAAATTCAATTTTTACGTTGGTGTCAAGGGAAACGGGCTGTGTCCCTGTAACCCCACGGTTACGAGGCGTAAAAAAGTCTTTCGGATATTTAACTCAAGACCTTAGCCTTGAAAGTGAGCCCTGAAGGGTGGCTTACACGCTATGATTAGCTTCACAACCCGTAGCAGAGAGAGAGATTGCGTGTTTATGAAAACTTTTCCTTTACAATGAAAGGTAACTGTGAATAGAATATTTTTATATGTTGGTTTTGGGAGAAGGTGATGGTTCGTTCAAATTCCACATCAAAAGAAACTAATCTTAAGATTCTCATCGTTGAAGACAATCATTCTTTTCGGCAATTCTTCAAAGAGAACTTGCATTCCCGATTCCCGTCCGTAGAGATTTTTGAAGCGGCAGACGGGGAGAAGGTCTTACAGATTGTGGAGGCTGAGTCTCCCAACCTTGTCTTTATGGATATTCAGCTTCCCGGAGAGAACGGTCTTAGCCTCACGCAAAAGATCAAGGCACGCTATCCCCATATCGTCATCGTCGTCATTACTACTTACGATATTCCGGAGTATCGGGAAGCCGCATTTCAATATGGTGCCAATCGTTTTATTCCAAAGGACTCTTTAGACTGGAAGGAAATCGAGGCGGTGGTTGAGAGTCTTGTTTGAGATTTCCGCTCAGAAATCTCGAATCTTCATTTTTTTCTCTTTTGTAATTCTTTCTTGATCCCTTCTATCTTGTCTCTGAACTCATCGGTCACCGTCTTTGACTGAATCTCGTCCGTGATGATATGAGGGGTGAGAAGAAGGATCAACTCTCTTCTCTCATCCGTGCGCTTAGTCTTTCCGAAAAAATACCCGATAAGAGGGATTTTACCTAAGATAGGGAGTCCTTGGTTTGAATTGCCTTGTTCCTTCCTAATCAATCCGCCGATGGCAATCGTCTGGCCCTCTTTAAGGGAAAGAACTGTCTTGGCAGTCGTCTTCCTAAAGGCAGGAACTGAAAAGCTCGAACTCGCACTTGCCACCCCGGCTGTAGTGCTGGTATCCTTCCTTCCAATTTCCCTGGTGGTTAAACTGCTCTCCTCAATAGAGAGCTCCAATGTCACCAATCCTGCGTCACCGATGCGGGGAGTAATAGTGAGAATTGTTCCGATATCCTTATACTCGATCGTGCCTTCAACAAACCCGCTTGCTGCCGCGGTTCCTCCAACTACTCCTGTAGAAGTGTAGGTGTTCGTAAGGATGGGCTCCGATGTCCCGATCTGAATCTTGGCCTCCTTATTGTTGGAGGCAAGGAGATTGGGTGAGGTAATGACTTTGGCGCGCCCAAGAGTGGCTGCTGCTTTGATTTGAGCAGCAAACTTTCCGGCTTCCTGTACAATCGAGTAGGTTAATCCAGGCCCAGCTAGATCAAGCCCTGAAAAAGTCCCATACGTAATTGTTTGTTGCCATTGTCCACCGTTCATGTATTTCACATAGTCTATGCCAAGTTCCATGTTATCTGATAGAAGGATATCCGCCAGCAAGACCTCAATTAAGACCTGCCTCGGGTAGATATCGAGCTTTTTAATCGTTTCGAGAATACTCCTATAATCTCTGGCAAAGGCTCGAACCACTAATGCGTTGTTTGTCTCATCGACCACGACATTGATCTCTCCTTCGGGAATGGCTCCTGCTCCTTCTTCTTTAGGCGCAGTCGGGACAGCAGGTGTGGTCGGTGGTTTGGCCCCTCTCGGTAAGGCAGGTTGCTCTGCAACCTTTTCTTTGAACTCTCCTTTTTTTTCTTTTGTTGTCACGTAGACCTGCTTTAAGACGTCAGCCAGATCTTTGGCTTTGGTATTCTGGCAGTAATAGACAAAAACACTAAATTTCGTCCCTTCCACAGGGACTTTGTCAAGCTCTTTCAGCCATCCTTCCACTTTCTCAAAGATATTGGGAATAGAGCTGACAACCAAGAGTGAATTAATTCGAGTGACGGGTGTAAAAGTGATCCCCACCCCTCTTCCTGATTTTGTCGAGACTTCGAAGGAGGTGAATATTTTGTCCATCTCTTTGGCGACCTCATTCACATCGGCATTAAGGATCGGATAAACTCTGACTCTCAAGTCTGCGAAGATGTCGAGATCAAAAAGGTTGATGATGTCCAAGGATTTTTTCACATTTGAGGCGAGGTCGCCAATGATGATGGTATTACTGGCAGGATGCTCCACAATATCCGCCCCGTCGGAAAGGAAGGGCTTGATCATTTTTGAAACCTCTGTTGCAGGAATATATTTCAGCGATACGATCTGAATCGTATATCTTTCTTCAGAGGGTGGTTTTCCGGGTTCGCGAGTGGTCGAGGTCGGCTGCGGCAACTTCTTTGCGTCGGCCAACGGGACAATTTGATAAACCCCGTCTTTCTTAACAGCCGTGGCTCCGTTCAATCTCAATATCGATTGGAAAATCGGGAAGGTATTTTCGGCTGAAATTTGACCTGACGTGTGAATATTCACGACGCCTTTCACTCTTGGGTCAATGATGTAACTGATTCTCAGTATTTCTGCCATCACCCTGATGACTTCATAAATATCCGCATTGTCGAAGTTAAAGACAACACCAGACCCCATCCGAGGAGGAGCCGGGCGTACCGGCTGAGCGGGTGGTGCTTCTGCGGGAGTAGCAGGAGAGGTTGTTGCGGGTGCCGGTGCTGCGGTGGGCGGCGTCGGCTGAGCCTGAGCGGGAACGGAAGGAGGTTGCGCTGTTGGAGCTGGAGGCTGAGTGGCAGGTGAGGTGGTTGGTTGGGGTGCGACGCGCCTTCTTGTCGGAGGAGGCGCTTGACTGGGTCCCGGGGGAGAAGTCGGAGTTGACGGAGTGGGTGAAGGCTGAAGCTGAAGAGGAGGAATGGGTTTGGGTGCTGGGGTTCCTGAAGGTTGAACCTGACTCGGTGTCGCAGGTTGAGTCGAAGCAGGAGCTGGAGCAGAGGGCTGAGAGGGTGATGCGGGTTGCGCTTTCAACGGTGTTTTTGCTCCGGACCAACTCATCAATCCGATGATTAGGCATAGGATGAAAACTCTTGTCCAAAGATTTCTCATATGTCGTTGTCCTCTCTCGTCAATTCTCCTCTGCTTCTTGTTGAGGCGCTGGCGTGGACGGCGTCGCCGGAGTTCCTGCGCCGGGAGGGCCAAGGATCATCCTCCTTCTCGTTGGGAGAACAGGCCTGGGTACTTGAGTCGGTGCTATTGGACGAGTTGTTACCGCAGGAGGAGCCGGCGGTACCTTCTCTGCGACAGCAGGAGGCGTTGTCTTAGGCGCTGCGGGTGCTGCCGTAGTAGGCAAGGTGCTTGTGACCGCTGCCGGTTTGGTCTCTGTTCTGACTTCCGTTCTTTTCTTTGGCGCTTTGGCGTCGTGAAGAAGGATCTCGAAGGAGTCTTCTGTTCCCTCCATAACAATTCGGTCGGGCAGCACCTTTGCCAATTTATAGTCACCCACCTTGTCTCCGACCTTCAAGCTCATCGTTTCTCTCTCTCCACGAAGGAGGGAACGACCGGGGTTGACAATCGAAGCAAATTGGTAGTCGTCACCAATCGTTGTGCCGTAGAGAATGATTTGAGGTCGGACGACCTTTCTTGCTTCGGTAGATTGGATAGGAAAGTCCTTTCTATCAGGACTAAAAATATTCTTCACAGCGATGGCGGCGGCATCGGGTTGTGCCATGCCGGCTACTTTCTGAGGGCGTCCTGCCGGTGGATTCTCGACCTTTGCCTCCTGTTTCCTCACCGTGCTTCTTTCAGGGGTGATTTCGATGGAGCGCGTCCAGGTCTCGTAATTCTTGAGAATGAGCAGAAAGATGACGCATAGGGCAACCAGACTTAGAACCGCATACCTCGGTGACACTATCCTTGCCTCCCTTTCTCTTTGGACTTGACACTCTTCATCAATCCGGAGATCACCATGCTTCCCTGGATATTGTTGGGCATCCGGATGTTAAAGACGAGCAAGTCCATCTCTGAAATCATCAATCCCTTTTGATGGTGCTCAATATCATAAATGAACCGACCCAGGTTGAGCATGCTACTGATCGGGTTGAAGTCGACTTGAATGGAGATTTTTCGATAAGAATCGCCCTCTTTAGGCTCCAACATTCGGAAACTGCGGATGGCGATGCTGTTCTTTTCCGAAAGCCCCTTCACGATTTCCTGAAGACTCGCCGCACCGATCTGAGGCGTTTCTCCGGGGAGGAGTCTTTCACGAACCTCTTCATACTGCTTCAACGTCCGTTCGAGGTCCTCCTCCACGGCCTTCCGGTTTTGAAGATAGTCTCTGTACTTTGCGATCGTTTTCTTTTTGAGAGCAATCTCCTCCTCCGCTTTCTTCGTTGCTTCGAAGAGAGGGACGACAGCAAAAGCATAGATCAGAACGCAAATCGCAATCCCCGCTATGACCCAAAGGACCTTCTTCTGCGAAACCTTCCGGATCTTAAAATTTTTGAAATCAAGGCGATTCCAGTTGAACTTTTTCAAAAACTCCCATCGCTTCAAGATCCCAGATCGCTTCAAATCCCAGCTACCTCCCTTCGATTCTTGCTTTGATCTTGAACCGCTCGTACTCTTTTGTATCGGTGCCCCTCATCAGCCTTTCTCTGGTCACAGGAGCTAAGAACTCGACCTTCTCAAAAAGAGAAGACTTGTCGATGAGAGGGATCAAATTCGAGGCCGAATCGGCAAAACCGCTGATCTCAATCTCTTTCCCCGTATACTTGAAATTCCAGATCCAAACCGTATCCGGCAGGATTTTGGTCAACTCCTCCAGCAGATCCGTTTTGCTGACTTCTCCTGCCTGGATCTTCTCCAATGCTGAGATCTCTTTACAGCATTCGTCCTTTTGTTTCTGCAGCTTGGTGATGGCCTCCACCTCCGGTTTTCTCTTTTTAATCTCATCGTTGACCGAATTCAATTCGCTTCGATATCTGACAATCGCCCCCGCTCCCCACGTGAGAGTGAGAGCCAACGCGATCGAGGCGAGGACGATCACAAGGGGTTTTCCAATTTGCCTCACCCTCTTTCTCATCTCGAAGGGAAGGAGATTGAGGTTGAATGGGGTGGCGACCAGCTCCTTCAACGGAATGCCGATCGAAGGATAGATTTTATAAGGTTTGGATATCTCTCTGGAGGTGTCCATTCGATTCAATGGAGGAGCAAGGACCCCTTGGACCTGACCGGCTTCGAGGTCTGTCAGGATCGTCTCGTCAGCGTCTAAGCCATAAACAAAGAAGGTTGGCTTTGAAGGAGAACGGACATCCTGAGACGAGCGCTTCAAGGTCTGGATGATCCTCGACGCTCTGTCCTCACGGGGGAGGGGAAGATGGAAGCTCTCTTTCCACTCCTTGCCCTGGAGAAGATCCATCTCAAAGAAGGGTTCGGTCACATTGAGCAAGACAGAAGTTTCATTTTCCTTCGCCCCTTGGTTGTAGAAGAAAAGGTTCAGTGCTGCTGTGGAAGGAATTTGGACCGAAATGGGTTGGATTCCAATCTTTTTTAACAAGGCCAAATAATAGTCCACATCCATCTTTTTTACAAAAAGGACAAAAAGATAAAGCCACTCTTTCTCTTCCTTGAGGATATGGTAATCGAAGTAAAACTCTCCATTTTCGAAAGGTGTATACCGCGATGCCTCGTATTCCAGCACCTTTCGGAGATTCTCTTTCGTGGCGATGGGAAGTTTAATGAAGCGAGCGACCACCTTGTCTCTTGGGATGGCCACGGAGACCTTTTCTTTTTTGATGCGATTCTTTGAGATAAATGCCTTGATCAGATTGATGATCTCCGTCTCTCGCTCTTCCTTTTGCCCCTCGGGGAAGATGGAATGAATCGCGTAATCCGCCAGGAGGATCTTGGTAAAAGACTTCTTCAATAACGTCAGGACGAGGTTCTGTTTTCTGAAATCGATCCCGAGGCTTGAATCGGAGATGAGTATCCGGGTCAATAAGTCGAATGATCCTTTGAGGACTTTTATGTCTCCCAAACTTTTTACCCGACCGAACAGTCGGTCTATCATTTGCACCTTTAAATCTCCATGGAGGGGGTCAAATCAGCACGTCCACCCACTGAATGACCTTATATCCCTTCTTATCCTTATCTGCTGGATCTATTTTGACAATCACTTTTAAG
>Ga0105100_10002619_pt1 | contig 10495 bp, 7 predicted proteins | sample PPLLak12cMay2015_2_FD_87033 | JGI IMG/M metagenome (GOLD analysis project Ga0105100, IMG submission 87033) | Freshwater sediment microbial communities from Prairie Pothole Lake near Jamestown, North Dakota, USA - PPLs Lake P8 Core (1) Depth... | ecosystem: Environmental > Aquatic > Freshwater >... | reverse complement strand
TGCACACCTCGATGCAACAACTGTATTGAGCCGGAAGATCTCGGAACTTGGAATCTATCCTGCTGTCGATCCTCTCGATTCAACATCAAGGATACTTGATGCCAACATCGTTGGAGAGGCTCATTACAATTGTGCCCAGAAAGTAAAGGAATTGCTTCAGAGATATAATGAACTTCAGGATATCATTGCCATTCTCGGTATGGATGAACTGTCGGAAGAAGACAAGCTTGTGGTGCACAGGGCAAGAAGGGTGCAGCGGTTCCTTTCCCAGCCGTTCCACGTTGCGGAACAATTCACCGGTATCAGGGGTGCGCTGGTTTCAATTGAAGATACGATCAAGGGATTCAATATGATACTCGACGGAAGTGTTGACAAGTATCCTGAATCGGCATTCATGCTTGTTGGCACTATTGAGGATGCAATTGAAAAGGGGGAAAAGATACTGGCACAGTCGAAATAATCTGGTTGCTGGTTGCTGGTTGCTTGTTACTGGTTAAATCAACCAGCATCCGGTACCCAGGACCCAGGACCCAGACAAAGCAACTAGCAATATAATTGCAAATGAAAATCGAAATAATAACTCCTGACAGGAAAGTGTATGAAGGGGAAATAAAATCTGTAAGGGTCCCGGGCAAAAAGGGCTCTTTTCAGGTTCTTAAAGACCATGCTCCGATAATTTCCACTCTCGAGGCCGGAACTGTTTTCATTATTGACCAGGCTGATATTCACAAAGAATTTATGATTAACGGCGGAGTAATTGAAGTCAGGGCCAACAGGATCATTCTTCTTGCCGAATCGGTAAAATAAAGCTTATTCCAATGACTACCGAGGAATTCCGGAAACATGCCCATGAGCTGGTCGAATGGATGGCCAGTTACATGGATAATGTCGAAAACTATCCGGTTAAATCGCATGTAAGGCCGGGAGAAATAATAAACCGCCTTCCTGCTGGTCCCCCCTTAAAGCCTGAGTCGTTCGAGGCTCTTATGAAGGATTTCGAAGAGATAATTATGCCGGGAATATCACACTGGCAGAGTCCTAATTTCTTTGCCTACTTTCCGGCCAATACCAGTCCTCCATCGATTCTGGCCGAAATGATAATTTCAACTTTAAGTGCCCAGTGCATGATCTGGGAGACATCGCCAGCGGCTGCGGAACTTGAAGAGAAAATGATGATCTGGCTCCGCGATCTTATTGGCCTGCCGTCAGATTTTGAGGGAGTTATTCAGGATACTTCTTCCACATCAACCCTTGCGGCAATTCTTACTGCCCGGGAGAAATTGTCAGGATTCGTGATAAATGAAGAAGGTGCCGGTAAAGCAGGCACACTAAGGGTTTATTGCTCAGAGCAAACGCATTCCTCAATCGAAAAAGCTGTAAAGATATGCGGCATTGGAAGAAAAAATCTGGTAAAGCTGCCTGTGAAGGAAGATTTCTCAATGGATGCCTCAAAGCTCCGGGAGGCAATTGAAGCAGACAAAATAAAAGGTTACCTTCCGTGCTGTGTTATTGCCACCCTGGGCACAACAGGGACCACTGCCATTGATCCGCTGAGGGCAATAGGGGAAATCTGCGCTGAAAATAATATTTGGCTCCATGTTGATGCGGCAATGGCCGGAACGGCGCTTATTCTGCCTGAATTCAAGTGGATGCTCGATGGCAGGGAATATATCGACTCGCTGGTATTTAATCCGCATAAATGGATGTTTACCGGGTTTGATTGTTCTGCCTATTTTGTGAGGAATCCGGAACACCTGATAAAGACCTTTGAGATACTGCCTGAATACCTTAAAACAAGGACTCGCGGTACTGTAAATGATTACCGCGACTGGGGTGTCCCCCTGGGCCGGAGATTCAGGGCGCTGAAGCTCTGGAGCGTTATCCGGATGTATGGCGTTGAGGGACTCAGGGGAAAAATACGGTACCATATCAAACTGGCAGCAAAGCTTGCGGAACTCATTTCTTATGAATCTGATTTTGAGATACTTGCGCCGTTGACGATTAACGTGGTATGTTTTCGCTTCAGACCGGCCCTATTGAATGACATTGAGATAAACAAAATCAACGAGGAGCTTAACCACAGACTTAACGATACCGGAAAGATCTATCTAACTCATACTGTCATCAACGGAATCTATGCTCTTCGTATGGTGACCGGTCAGACAAACGTTACAATGGAGCATGTCGAAAAAGCATGGGATCTGATAAAGACAACAGCCAGAGCCCTTTAAACTGCATTTTTATCAGATCCTGTTCTTGCCGATAGTCATACCAAAAAAATCTATGTTAATCAGGAACTTCAGGTATGGATATTCACCCAGGTACCGCCATGAAGCTTCCACTCCGGCTGATATCATAAACGGCAGCCTGAAAATGTAAAAATCCCCCATAAGCTCAACACCCGTTGATGTGAAGGTTTCGGTGTAATCATGATATTCCCGTGACCCTCCCTCGAAAATATAGTTTCCTGTTCCGCGGGTGTAGTCATAAAAGAACGATGACCTGATCCTTGTAAGGTACAGAAAGCTTGATAAATTAAAATCAGGATAAAGCAGGGGCATAAAATAATCGACTGACCCGAACTGGATCTCTTTCGAGATTATATTATCGTAGCTCCTTGAAAAATGCGTTCTGTTTCCAAGTATATATTTTTCAGGATTCTGTTTTTCGGCTTCAATACGTAATTTAATACCATTGTTTTTAAGGAAGCCCGGGAGATAAAAGGATGTTTTCACAGTAAGTATATCCCCGTAAATATCGCTGTCAAACGGGTAAAGTGAATATCCTGCATCAATAGTCTGGGCCCATTTTGGATAAATATCACGGAAAGCCGACCTTTGATAATTTGAAAAGTACACCCTTCCTGTCAATTGGTTCTGCCCATTATCATAAGCGGCCTTTTCCTGAACATAGATCTGGTCATTCCTGAAAGTAGAAGATGCTGCCAGATAGAGGTATTTGGTGAACCTTCCTCCCTGGAATGTCAATGGCAGCGACAGCGTGTTTGTCCATTCATATCCGTTTGTTATATCAGGCGGATCATCAACAGGTTGTGAGAATTTCTCAACATAGACAGGATCGCCGAAATCTATGCGCGTTTCATAGACAAGGTACCAGCCAAGCCATTTGATACTGGTATGCAGCTTATGCCTGTTATCAGAGTATTCATAACCAAATGATGAAACCATGGTGCTGAGGTTATTCTGCGACAACAGTGTAAAGCCTGGCGCAATTGACGCAGGATCACTCTTTACTTCCTCAATATCTGCATAGAATGGCATCCAGCTGTGAAATCTGAAAAGATTCTTCCATTTTCTGTAAGGCACAGGTGTATAAACATTATCAGAAATATCATTTGGAAGTTTCTGATCGGGCTTGAACCGGTTGATCAGGTATGACGATTCACTTACCGGAATTTCTTCATTTCCTGAACCCGTAGGCAGAGTTGTATAACATATTTCATTGCCGGAGGAAGAGTAATCGGAAAACAATAACAGATAACCATTCAGATTCAGATCATTGGCTCCGAACCTTGATCTTGTAAGAGGTACAACCGATTTATCAGGTTTGCATAAATAGATATTATCTGTTCCGGAAGAGGAACTCACGAAGAACAGCGAATCATTTCTGATATAGGAAGACTGAATATCATCATGCCCAGGCTCTATCAGAGTGTTCCAGCTTTTGTCCTTTAAACTGTATGATATTATCCCCTCTCCCTGTTTATTCAGATAAATAACAGTAACTATTTTGCCTGTTTCATCCCACTGAGGTCTCTGGAGCGATGCATTCGCGGGGGCAGGAACAGAATGCAGTTTAAACCCGTTCCAGGCATCCAGGATCACCAGGTTATTCCTGTTGTCGATTGTATTCTCGGTTGCTGCAATATAATTTCCGTCAGAAGATATGGATGCCGACATATACCTTGTTTTGGATGCCAGCTGGCTTGTTTTTCCGGTTTTCAGATCCATGATCTTAATTACCGACCATGTCCTGTTCTCCCAGCGTGGATCAGTATGTATTTCGACCCAGGTCAGCCGGCCCTTCCCGTACGAAATAAACCAGGGGTAGCTGTAACCGGGAATATGTATTTTCTTTTCAGTTTTCTCCGAGGGTCTTATAAGTACAAAGGAAGGGGATTCAGACAGAGAGGTCCTTATAGCAATAATGCTGTCTCTTCCTGCAAGGACCGGTGAATAATAATTAACATATTTTTTCCCTTTGGCTGGATTCAGGGCTTCATAAGTTTCACTTCCTGATTCCCGGTCGTCCGATGTCCATAGTATCTTAAGTGTGTCGAATGCTTCTGTGAACAGTTTCTTTTTGGTAAGTGATGCTGTTTTTCTGAGGCTGAAATTAACAGGATTGATTGTGAAAGGAGCTTTGGCAGTAAAATCCAGCGCTTTTCTCCACATCAGGGGATCATATTTTGAATTTGACCATGCCATTATCTGATATCCCGATTGATAGTGATTCGGAACGAAATCCCTGAATGAACCGTTGACTATTTTATCGTATTTGTAAACACTCCCTTTTTCAACCATTAATGCTTTGAGCTGCTTCTGAAAGGAGGCGCTTCTTCCCCGGCCCGATTCCGTAAGAACCGACTCGGCAAATACAGCCTCGCCTTCGAGGAACCATAGCGGCAGAAGAGATGACACTATTCCGGGGACCTGCTGTCCCGCGATATATGACAAAGCTTTTGTGAAACCCTTATTTAGCGATTCCATCTGAAGTACATGTGTAATCTCATGAATTGCCAGCTGCGTGTTCGCATCGAGAGGAATAGAGTTTTGCTCGGGTGTCGGATATACTTCCATCCGGCTGGGGGCCCATGAAACATACCCGTTGGATTCAGTGGTGTAATTATGTATAATAACCGGGATCCGGAATTTCATTTCCGGATATATGGCCGACAGCTTTGAATAAGCATCATCGAGCGACCTTGCAAAATCTGGTCCTGCTTCACCGTATGATTCAGGATAAATGACTTTGAACTTTCCGGTTTTAATCTGCAGCCATTTCAGTGAGCCCGGATCCTGCCCCGTATTATAATACTGGGCGGAAGAGACTGCAAAGAAAAAGAGAAAACAGGCACAAAATAAAAACGAAAGGTTTTTTTTGAAAAATCTCATATTCAAAAATAGTAAAATAAGTGAGTATCTCAATCCTGAGCCATAATATGAAAAATTTGCTAATTTCACCATTCAATCATCCGGAGTTGTTTCCGGACAAAACCAGGTAAAAACTGATGAAGAAATACAGGCTGATAAACAATATAACCGGCTGGGTAATATTTGCAGTTGCAGCATTTACCTATCTTATGACAATTGAACCGACGGCCAGTCTGTGGGACTGTGGTGAATACATTGCATCGGCATTCAAGCTTGAAGTAGGACATCCTCCGGGTAACCCGGTATTTATGGTAATGGCGCGTTTCTTTACTCTTTTTGCAGGAGGAAATACTTCAAATGTTGCCGCTATGGTAAACTCCATGTCGGCTCTGGCAAGTGCTTTTACAATTCTATTCCTGTTCTGGACAATTACGCATCTTGCAAGGAAGATTATAATCAGAACAGAGGATGATCTGAATAATATGCCGGGGATCATAGCGGTTATGGCTGCCGGTGTTGTGGGGGCCCTGGCATTTACTTTTTCCGATTCCTTCTGGTTTTCGGCTGTCGAAGGTGAAGTTTACGCTTCATCATCATTTTTCACGGCGGTTGTTTTCTGGGCCATTTTAAAATGGGAGGATGTGGCTGATGAGAAATATGCCAACAGGTGGATAATTCTTATTGCATTTCTGATGGGACTATCAATAGGGGTCCATTTGCTTAACCTGCTGACTCTTCCTGCCATAGTCCTTGTATATTATTTCAGGAAATATGATTTTACCTGGAAAGGCTTTATGATCTCACTGGGCATCTCGGTGCTTTTTCTCTCGTTGCTTATGTGGGGAATCATGCCTGGAGTTGTGACAATATCCTCAAAGCTCGATCTGTTATTTGTTAACCGTCTCGGATTACCGCCTAACAGCGGGATGATCTTTCATTTCATTCTTTTGGCAGCGTTCTTTATTCTTGCAATAAAATCCACACTTTCAGCCTCCGATAATGTGAGAAACACTGCTTTTTCCGTTGGAGCATTGTTGCTGACAGGGGTTTGGATAATTTCAGGTTCATTTTTGCTAAACCTGGTTGTGCTGGCAGCAATTTCAGGATATATCTGGTACCTTGCCGGAAAGAACAGGGTGGTCTTAAACACCCTTCTCACTGCAGTAATGGTCATAATGATCGGATATTCATCAAACGCCATCATTGTTATCAGGGCTGTTGCTAATACTCCTCTGAACGAAAATCAACCCGATAATCCTTTCAGCCTGCTCTATTTCCTGAACAGGGAGCAGTATGGTCAGCGTCCGCTCTTCAGCGGGCCGTATTATAATGCCCCGGTTACGGATTACGTCGACGGTAAACCCAAATATGTGATTGAAAACGGGAAATACATAATCAGCGCTTATAACCTCGAACGTGAATACGACCAGCGGTTTATTACACTTTTCCCCCGTATGTGGAGCGATCAGAGTGAACATGAACCCATATACACGGAGTGGGGAAAAATAAAAGGAACACCTGTAAGCGTAACCAACCAGTCGGGAGAAAAGGAGATTATCCGAAAACCAAAATTCAGTGAAAACCTCAGGTTCATGTTCACATACCAGTTCGGATACATGTACCTCAGGTATTTCATGTGGAATTTTGCAGGTAAGCAGAATGATACCCAGGGAACAGGGGGAGCTGTAAACGGCAACTGGATAACAGGATTACGGTTTCTCGATAATCAGAGGGTCGGAACATCCGACCTTCCCACGGGGATGAAGAACGACACGTCGAGGAATGTATATTATCTCCTGCCATTCCTGCTTGGTATAGTTGGGTTATTTTACCAGCTTAACCGCGACTATAAGAACTGGTGGGCAACATTACTGCTGTTCCTTATGACGGGCATGGCAATTGTTTTTTATCTGAACCAGTATCCTAACCAGCCAAGGGAAAGGGACTATGCTTATACAGGGTCGTTTTATTTTTTTGCAGTATGGATAGGACTTGGAGTACTGGCTCTTTTTGAAATTTTATCAAAGCTGACAGGAGAGAAAATTGCGGCGCCTCTTGCCGGGGTTCTCTGTTTTTTTGCCGTTCCTGTGATAATGGGAACCCAAAACTGGGATGATCATGACCGGTCAGGCCGCTACCTCGGACGCGATGTAGCATTTAATTACCTGAATTCATGTGCAAAGGATGCCATTCTTTTTACAAACGGAGATAACGATACATTTCCCCTCTGGTATGCACAGGAAGTTGAGGGAAAAAGAACGGACGTCCGTGTCTGTAATCTGATGCTCCTGAATACCGACTGGTATATCAACCAGATGAAAAGGAAAACCTATGAATCAGATCCGCTTCCGGTTTCACTTCCGGCAAAGAAATATTATGATGGTGTAAATAATCAGGTCTTCATCGTTGAGAAGACAAAGGACCCGGTCAGTATATCTACTGTCATTGATTATATTAACAGTGAGAATAAGGCAACTAAAGTTCAGATTTCACCTACAGAATTACTTGATGTCATACCCTCAAGAACAATCAGAATTCCGATCGATTCGGCAAGGGTTATTGCTTCAGGAACCGTCAGGCCGGAAGATGCCGGCAAAATTGTGCCATATATAGACATAAAACTGAAAGGCAGTTCAATACTTAAAAGCCAGCTGATTGTTCTTGATATGCTCGCCAATAATAACTGGGAAAGGCCCATCTATTTTGTAACAGGATATCATAATGACGCTCTCGGGCTTGAAGAATACTTTCAGCTTGAAGGGATTGCCTTCCGGCTTGTTCCGATAAAATCACAGAATAAAAGCTGGGTAGAATATGGCAGGATAGATTCGGATATTCTTTTTGACAATATCATGAACAAATTTGTGTGGGGCGGGGCGAACGATCCTGATGTGAACCTCGATTATAATCATGTAAGGACTTTAATCGTAATTAAGGCCAGGCTGATATATGTCAGGCTTGCCAAAGCTCTTGTTGCTGAGGGGAAAAATGAAAAGGCCGCTGAAGTCCTTGACCGCTGTCTTGAAATGCTTCCATTGGACAATTTCCCGTACGACCCCTATTATTCCGACCTGATTGATGGTTACTTTGCTGCTGGAAAGGCCGACAAGGCAGTTGAGATGACCAGGGAACTCACTGATTATTATTATGAAAAACTGAATTATTACCTTAAACAAAATCCATACGTGATCAGTTCGGCTGACTATGAGATACAATCAGCATTTCAGGTTGCAGCAAAAACAGCCGGCTTCTGTGAATCGAACGGCAGGAAAGAGCTGGCCGATGAGATTAATCAAAAGCTCGAAGCTTACTATGCCGACTATATCAGCAAGCAGCAAAAATCAGTGGAATAAGAGGATCAGGAACGGAAGTAAACAGAATTGTGAACTTCCTGTTTAAGATACTTTTCAAGAAGGGAGTAAACATTTTCGGGATAAACCGGTTTCAGGATGTATTCATTGCACCCTGCAATATATGCATCAGATTTTGATTGTTCTGAAGAATAAGCTGTTATCATAAGAACAGGAACATTCTTCCTGGTTTTCCTGAACATCCTTGTACAATCTATTCCGTTGATCAGAGGAATAAGGAAATCCATTATTACCAGGTCAACCTTTGCATCCTTGTTATTAATAAAATCGATGAAATCCTTGCCTGTACGGAATTTTTTTACTTCCGCCCCTGAACTTTGAAGAAGAGTTTCATAGTATCTGATCGAAGGAACATCATCTTCAACAATGATAATAGTTTTATCCGTTAATTCTAAACCGCTGAAATTCAGAGACATTATAAAATTGATTTTGACTTGTATAAATTTACGACAAGATATTGATGTCTGCCTAAATAAAAACCACAATTATTAACAACTTATAAACAAATTTAATGCCGTTAAGTGAATTATCAAAACATTTAGGCAGGAATATTTATAAATTTTGGGAATTATCAGAACTTGTTGCTGGTTGCTTGTTGCTGGTTGCTTGTTTCTGGTTTGTTTGTTATTGATCGACCTGTACAGTAATTAATATAATGTACCTGCTACCAAGCACCCAGTACCCAGCACCAAGTAACTTTTACCGGCACTCCCAGGATATCCTCGTGTTGCCAACAAAAATATCATCCTTGCCTTCGATGGCAATCAGAGCCGCATCGCAGTATTCTGTCTCAGGACCTTCCGAGATGACACCTCCACCGACATTATAGGTTACCTGCCTGCAGATTTTGCACGACCCGAGGATTTCACATGAATTGAATGCCACGGTCATGCCTATGAATGTTATGGCCAGAATAATTTTTCGTTTCATTTAGAAATAGCTTCGTTTTGACCTCTTCTCTTCAGCCGGTATTCGGTTTGTTATAAAAACGTCAATTTTAAAAAATTATTAGTTATTTTGATGCATCAAATACTTTAATTGGCAGTCATTAAACTGGAATGAGAAAATAAACTGCTAAATAAAACAATTTTTGTCATGGAAGAATCAAATAAAATGAAAAAACATGTGACCGTGGTCGGAGCTATTCATATTGGTTTCGGTTTTATTGGTCTGATCCTGGCACTGGGTGCTTTTTTCGCACTTAATTTTGCAAGGGGGGTTGTAGGTAATGAGGAAATTCCGTCGATGGTTCTGCGCTTTCTTTCGGTCAGTGTTCCATTACTGATAGGATTTCTCTCAACACTCGGGCTGGTAGGAGGTATAGGACTTCTTTCTTTTCAGCCGTGGGCAAGATATCTTATAATGGTAGTTGCAGCTATCGGATGTCTTAATATCCCGATCGGAACACTCAAAGGAGTCTATTCCCTCTGGGTCCTGCTGCAGGATGAAACAATGCTGCTATTCATGCCCGGGAAATCTTAAAGGAGATACCGACTGATAAATTATGGCCTCCCCCCTTCCGATAGCCATTGCTGCCGGAAGGGGATGAGGCCGACAATTAACTTTTAAACGTAATTAATCACTTAGGACCTTGGTCCTTATTTTTTTTCTAAATTGTCGCAAAATCTTTTTATGAGCGACGACAATAAAATCATCTTTTCCATGTACCGGGTCGGAAAGACCTTTCCGCCTCACCGGCAGGTACTTAAGGATATTTCCCTCTCTTTCTTCCTTGGTGCTAAAATCGGCATTATAGGCCTTAACGGTTCCGGGAAATCGACTCTTCTGAAGATAATTGCAGGACTCGAGAAGGAATATCAGGGAGAGGTTACTTTTCTCCCCGGATATTCAGTCGGGCACCTGCCCCAGGATCCGCTTATTGACGAAAGCCGCAGCGTACGCGAAATAGTCGGGGAGGGGGTAAAAGAAATCATGTACCTTCTAAAGGAATACGAATCTATCAATACCCTTTTTGGAGAACCGGAAATATATGCACACACTGATAAAATG
>Ga0105100_10002618_pt1 | contig 10496 bp, 11 predicted proteins | sample PPLLak12cMay2015_2_FD_87033 | JGI IMG/M metagenome (GOLD analysis project Ga0105100, IMG submission 87033) | Freshwater sediment microbial communities from Prairie Pothole Lake near Jamestown, North Dakota, USA - PPLs Lake P8 Core (1) Depth... | ecosystem: Environmental > Aquatic > Freshwater >... | reverse complement strand
CACTTTGCTTCGCTCGGCATCATTCCTGTAGATGGGCACGATGACTGCCTGGATGGGCGCAAGGCGGGGAGGCAGGATCAATCACTGATCGTCGCCGTGAACCATAATGATCGCGCCGATCATGCGGCTGGAGATGGCCCAGGAGGTCGTCTCGCAAAATTGCAGGGAGTTGTTCTGCGCGAGATATTTGATATCGAACGCCCTGGAAAAGTTCTGCCCGAAGTAATGCGACGTGCCCGCCTGCAAGGCGCGCTTGTCCTGCATCATGGCCTCGATGGAGGTTGTGATCTGCGCGCCGGGGAACCGTTCCGTCTCGCTCTTGGGTCCCTTGAAAACAGGGATCGCCGCTTCCTGGAAAGAGAACTGTTCATAGATATCGAGAATACGATACATTTCCTCGATAGCTTCTTCCGCCGAAGCGTGCGCGGTGTGGCCTTCGTGCCAGTAGAATTCAGCCGTGCGCAGGAAGAGTTTCGTGCGGATCTCCCAGCGCAGCACCGAGCCCCACTGCACGATCAGCACGGGAAGATCACGCCAGGACTGAATCCATTTGGAATACATGTATCCGATGATGGTTTCCGAGGTGGGGCGGACAACCAGTTTCTCTTCCAACTCTTCACCGCCGCCATGCGTAACAACGGCGAGTTGAGGCGAAAAACCTTCCACGTGTTCTTTTTCTTTTTCAAAGAACGAGAGAGGGATCAGAGTTGGGAACGCCGCGTTGACATGACCTGTCTTCTTGAATTCCGCATCCAGCCAGGAGGTGATGTTTTCCCATAGCGCCCAGCCATAGGGTTTGACGACCATGCAGCCGCGCACAGGCGCGTAATCTGCCAGGTCAGCCTTGATCACGAGTTGGTTATACCATTCGGCAAAGTCTTCTGCTCTGGTTGGTAATTTATCTTCAGCCATTTTTTCCTCGTTCCCTCACCCTGCCCTCTCCCACCGGGAGAGGGTTGAGGTGAGGGGAAATTAATTTTCCAGCATCTCCACGGCAGTGTGCACATCTTTCGCAAAGCTCAATATCTCGCGTTGATGCGCGGGCACATAGGCGGGAAGCCCTCGGAAGAACTGATCGAAGACGGACTGCCAGCCGTCCCCGACCAGTATGAGCGGCCTCCGGTGCAGGGACTCCACGATCATCAGGTTCCACATCAGGGAGATTTCTGTCAGCGTGCCGGGCCCGCCGGGGAGGGCGAGCGCCGCGTCGGATTCATGGATGAGGGTATGCAGCCGTTCAGTCAGGGTTTTCCTTCTGATCTCTTCGATCACCCAGGCATTGGCCCGGATCGGACGCCAGGCTTCGATGTCTTCACAGGTCACGCCGATGACGTGACCGCCAGCTTCACGCGCGCCGCGCGAGATGGCTTCCATTGTGCCAATGTAACCGCCTGTCAGCACGGTGTGTCCGCGTCCGGCTAACAGCCTGCCGAGTTCCATCGCTTCGACATACGCCGCGTCGCCTTCCCTGGGTTGTGAACCGCCGAATACAGATACTCTCATAATCATCATTCCGTAGGGCGACCACGAGAGGTGCCCAGACGCCACGTATCGAAACCAACAAATTCCAAAAGATGTTTGGTAACAATAATTCTTTTCTTAACTGGTGGTTTCGATATGCCTGCGGCTACTCAACCACCGGTGTCGTCCCATTCACGTGTTTTGTTGATCTCGATTTTCTCCAAAATCGCCTTTTCCAAATCGATTTCTGTCACAAATGCGAGCTGCAATAAATACAATGCCACATCTGCCAACTCTGATTTTAATTCTTCCTTATCCTTGATTTCTTCCTTCCACTGAAAATGCTCCAATATCTCAGACGCTTCCAGCGAAAGGGAGATTGCCAGGTTGCGCGGCGTCTGCGGGCGTTTGCTGTCGTCCGCGTACCAGCCCTTCGAACGGACCAGACGGTTCATCTCCTGGGTGAGCTGTTTGATATCCATTGTTTCCTCCCCTCACTCCTGCGCCCCTCTCCCAGTGGGAGAGGGGATGGGGGTGAGGGAGCAACAAAAAAAACGGCTCGCCAGAGTCTGGGAGCCGTTCATGACGTGTTGAACTGAACCTTATCCAGACCAGGCAGGTTTATACATAAGAGGGGACGGCAATGGGTTCAGCATCATGGATGCGATTATACCTGAAATTATGTTTGTGAAGTGAATCATTTTAACGGGTAAAATTGTACCGAGGTCATCATGCCGCCATTTTTGCAGTTCGTTATCCGCCGCTTCATGGCCATCCCGATTTCGTTGTTGTTCATCACCCTGGTCCTCTACGGGGGAGTGATGTTGACGCCGCCCGAGGCGCGTGCCTCCTTGTATATGCCAAACACCCAGAGAAACCTTACACCCGAACAGATTAAACGATTAGAGGAGAATATCATTGAACGTTATCGTCTGCGCGACCCGTATCTGGTGCAGTACACTCTTTGGGCAAAATCGCTTTTTGAGGGGACATGGGGATACAGCCCTTCCCTGAACGAAGATGTCCTGCCATCTTTGCTCAGACGAACACCTGCTACGGTTGAGCTGGCGCTTTATTCACTTCTGCTTCTTATTCCGCTGGGGCTGGTCAGCGGTGTGGCGGCAGGCTGGAAAAGAAGCGGTGGTTTTGACAGAGGTTTCAGGTTGCTTGCCTTTCTGAGCACATCCACACCGCCATTTATTTTGGCTATTGTCCTGCTTTCGCTCTTTTATATCAACCGGGGCTGGTTTGCCCCTGGACGCCTCGACCTTAGCTATTTGCTCGAGATCTCGGATGGAGAGTTTGTTTCCTATACAGGCATGATGACGATCGATGCTTTTCTGAACGGGCGGACCGATATCCTGGGGAATGCGTTTCGCCATCTCGCCATGCCTGTCTTTACGTTGAGCATTTATCATTGGGCCACGCTGGCGCGGGTGGCGCGTGTCTCGGTGCTGGGCGAGGAGAAGAAGGAATACGTTACTGCCGCACGGGCGCGCGGGATTGCCGAACGAAGGGTCGTTTGGAAACACGTCTTCCGCAATACACTTACACCCTCGCTTACGAGCATGACGTTGTCAGCGGCATCCATTGTCACCGGGGTGTTTGTTGCCGAGATCATCTATAACATTAACGGCATATCGACCATCATCCTAAGTGCCATGAGCGGGGCACCTGATGCCCCTGCTGCTCTCGGCTTTGCGATCTATAGCGTGATCATGATTCTCCTGCTAATGTTTATGCTGGATGTGCTGCAGGCGATTTTCGACCCGCGCGTGCGTGAGGGGGTCTTGAAGGCATGAGCCGCAGCCGTTTATTCTTCAGACGCTGGCAGAACTGGCTGGGCCTGATCCTGATCCTGGTTTTCGTTTTCGCTGCCGCCGCCGCGCCGTATCTTTCCCCTGACGATCCCAAGAACCCGGGTCCGTTCATGCGGGTGGGCAGGGCGTTCGAATCCCGCCCGCTGCCTCCCGACGAAAATGCCATCCTTGGGTTATTGCCGCGCGGCATCGATGTGTATCATGCGCTGGTATGGGGTACGCGTGACGCGCTTCGATTCGGGTTGATCGTTACAATAAGCACGGCGCTGTTCGGCATCCTGTATGGCGCGGTCTCGGGTTACGCAGCCGGCCGGGCTGGCGGGTTGATGCTGCGGATCGCCGATTCTTTTCTGGCATTTCCACCGATCGCGGGTGTGGTCTTCCTGCAGCAGCTCTACGTGACGTCGGTCTCGTCGTTGGGAGGGTTCGTTGATCCCGGCTCCGGGCAGATATTTTCTTTTACGAATACCCCGATCGCGGTAACCGTGATCCAGTCCCTGCTCGAACGTTTCAACCCGCTCATGCTAAGTCTGATTGTGTTTTCATGGATGCCCTATGCAAGGCTTGTGCATTCGATTGTACTTACTTTGAAGCAGACCGATTTTATTCAAGCAGCGCGTGCGCTCGGGAGTAGTCCATTCTGGATCATTCGCAAACACCTCCTGCGTAATTCCACAGGTCCTGCCATTGTGCTTGCCGCGCGTGATGTGGGTGGGGTTGTACTTTTACAGGCTACCCTCACCTTCATCGGCATTGGCGGAGATTCAGTCTGGGGTACGATGTTGGCGGATGGACGCAACTGGGTCCTGGGTCCGGGCGGCAGTTTGCTGACGTATTGGTGGGTGTTTCTTCCGCCAACGCTGGCCGTGATCCTGTTCGGGGTCGCATGGAATATATTCGGCGACAGCCTGAACGACGTGCTGGTACCAACCACTCATGAAACGTTTCGCGGTCAGGCGTTTTGGAACAGGAAGAGGCGGAAAGAGGAAACCGGACCGGAGCCTGAGGATCAGCCGCTCGCTTCCATCGAGTCTGTTCTGCCGCTCGAAGCGCCGGGGCCGGCCGGGCAGTTTTTACGATCGGAAGGACCTGTGAAGAAGAATTCATCTGTGAATGGCGATGATCCCGTTTTGCATTCGGCGCGGGATGACGCCTCGCGAGGCGACCTGCCCCGGGCGCTGCATGCCTATGATTACTTGATTCGACACAACCGATTGATCGAGCAGGTCCTTCCTGACCTGGCGCAACTGGCGAAAAAATACCCGCGCGATCCACAGGTCTGGCAGAGCCTGGGAGATGCACTGACGCGTGCCGGTCAAGCAGACCACGCCACCCAATCCTATGATCAAGCCCGCAAGCTGAAGCAGTGACATAGGCTCTTTTCTTTCGGATCGATGATGAAATGATGGCAACCCAGAATTTTGCAGAAATCCTGAACCGCTCACTGGAGGAAGACCGGCTGCGATTACTTCATATTGTGGTGAATGAAGCGACGCAACGCGGCCTGCCTCTTTATATTGTCGGCGGTGCCGTGCGGGACCTGATGCTCGGTTCCGTGATCAACGATGTTGACCTCACCGTGGAGGGGGACGCGGGCGTACTGGCAGAATCCATCCTGAAAAAATATGGCGGGCGAGTGATCTTCCATTCACGTTTTGGTACCGCCAGATGGATCCTGAACGAGGCTGCGTTCAAACGCATGGATGTCCCGGTCTTCCAGGCATCCGTTTTGCCTGAATTTCTCGACCTGGCCTCTGCCCGCTCCGAGACGTATGCACACCCCGGCGCGTTGCCCACCGTCAAAAAGTCGACCATTGGAGACGACATCCGGCGCCGCGACTTCACGATCAATGCCATGGCGCTGCGGCTGGACGGTGGCCATTTCGGCGAACTGCTCGATCCGCTCGGCGGCGAATCAGATTTGGGGCAGGGATCGATCCGTGCCCTCCATCTGCGCTCGTTTGTCGATGACCCGACGCGCATGTTCCGCGCCGTCCGCTATGAAGGGCGTTACGGATTTACGATCGAAGGTGGAACGCTGGGTCTGATGAACGATGAGGCGCGCCAGGTGCTTTCACAGTTGAGCGGTGAACGGGTGCGCCATGAGTTGGATCTGATACTGGAAGAACAGAATCCATCGGTGATATTGCATCGTCTGGCTGAACTGGATCTTCTCAAGTCCATCCATCCCTTTTTATCTTTTGATCAGTCTGCAAAGGTACGGCTTGCCAATATCCATTTGTTCCGTGATTTACAGCGGATTTCCCCGTGGAATATCAACAGGGGTAATAAAAGCGTTCTTGGCTGGCTGCTCTGGCTGATGCAGTCATCTCATGCTGACATCGCGGCGCTGAATTTGCGCCTGCAATTCACGGCCGACCTGCTCGGTTCCCTGTTTGCGGCTACCTCGATCCATGCCGACATTTCATCGTTCAGGGATATGAAACCGAGTCAATGCGTGGAACGGCTGGCGCCCTATCCGCCGGATGCGATCGAAGCCGTCTATTTTGTTGCACAGGATGAAAAGACAAAAGCCGTCTTCTTCAATTATCTTTCTAGGTGGCGGCATGTGAAACCACACACCACAGGGGATGCCCTGAAAGCACGCGGCCTCGAACCCGGACCGAAGTATGGTGAGATCATTCGCCGCCTGCGCACCGCCTGGCTGGATGGGGAGGTGACGAGCCATGAAGAGGAAAAGAAATTATTAGGGAATCTTCTAAAAGAACTTACCTAGATAAACAAGCCTTGCGAAGGTTGGTCCGCAAGCTGGACCGGAGAGAAAGAAAAGCTTTGCAAGGCTCTGGCACAATTTTATGAACCTACAACCGTACCTCACCTTTGCCCGCCAGCTTGCCTATCGTGCGGGACGCATCACGCTCAGCCACTACAACAAAGGGATTGGACATGATCTGAAGCATGACGAGTCCCCTGTCACCGCGGCGGACCGGGCAACGGAAGAATTCATCCGCGGCGAGATCGAGAAAAACTATCCCTCTCACGCCATTGTCGGGGAGGAGTTCGGCGAATCTCCCTCACCCCTGCGCCCCTCCCCCACCGGGAGAGGGGATGGAGGTGAGGGGAATCCATTCCGCTGGATCGTGGACCCGATCGACGGGACCAAGTCTTTTATGAAAGGTGTTCCTTTTTATTCGGTGCTGGTGGCGCTGGAGATCGAAGGTGTATCCCGTGTCGGCGTGGTCTATTTCCCGGCGCTGGATGAAATCCTTTATGCAGCAGACGGGCTCGGCTGCTGGTGGAACGGCAAACGGGCGCGCGTCTCTGAGGTACGTGAATTGAAGCAGGCAGTCTTTTCGTATACCAGTTGGTCCGGTTTCCGCACGATGAAACGATTGAAAGTGTTCGAGCGCTTCCATAAGGAATGTTTCTTCGGGCGCGGCTGGGGCGATGCGTACGGGTATCATATGGTGGCAACAGGGCGTGCCGAAATCATGCTCGACCCTACGATCCAGGTTTGGGATGTGGCGCCGTTCTCGCCCATATTTCGCGAGGCCGGAGGCTTCTTCGGGTCATGGGACGGCAAAGAGGGTCACACGCACGGGGAAGGATTGGCCGTTAACGCCGCGCTCAAGCGGAAAGTCCTGGAATTGATACGGAGTGGAAACCATCCATAGCGCATGCTGCTATAATGGAATACGAACATGTCAGACCAGACTCCGATCCGCCTCAAAGAACAGAAACAGCGATTGCCCTATCGCTTGCGTGAAAACTTCGTGCCGACGACGGAGCTGGCATTATTTCGCGTTTTGCAGAGGATGGTGGGGCATCATTATTTGATCTGCCCGAAGGTGTCACTCAACGATGTTTTCTACATCGTGCGTCCCAACGAAAATGTACATTTCTTCAACAAGATCTTCCGCAAGCATGTTGACTTTTTGTTGTGTGAGCCCGATTCCCTCCAACCGGCGTTTGCCATTGAACTGGTCAAACCTGTTTCCAAAAGTGATACGCGTGAAGTCGATCAGTTCATGGCGGACTTGTTCCTGAGCGCAGGGTTGCCGCTCGTGCAGGTCCAATCTGCTGAACATTACTCGGAAGAGGATCTATCAGAGTTGTTTGAGCTGGCTGTTATGAAAGTGAAGGAGACGAAACCGCTGCGCGCGACGGCGAAAACTGATTCCGTTCCGATGTGCCCGGTCTGCGGCCGGATGATGGTCCTGCGCATCCATCGCAATGGAAGGGATGCAGGGAGGACATATTACGGGTGTCTCGACAGTCCCAAATGCAGTGGGGTGGTGGAGATCGGTTGAAGAAGCGGAGGCGAACGTCTCCGCCTTTTTATAAGAACCTTGCTTTCAATTTTTCGGTCGGCACCATGCAGACCTCCCTTTTGCCAAACCATTGATAGCGGTTCAGCGCGATCTGCTTATAAACCCAATCACGAATAAATTTCGGAACAATGAATCCTGCGTAAGAGAGCAACGACCAGGGAAATCGAAGGTGCTGCCCGATCCTCAGGGCGGCCGTTGAGCCGAGATAAATCCTTCCATGATCGATCAATACAATGGCTTGATCGTAGTCTTTGGGTAATCCGTACCAATCCAGCAATTCTTTGCCTGCTTCAGATTGGATTGAAGCGAATTGAAATACCGGTTTTTTCTCTCTTTGTAAAATAAAGATCACTGACCCGTTGCATAGATTGCAGACGCCGTCGAAGAGGATGATCTTCTGTCGTTTTATCTCTATGTCATTCATAGTGCTTTGGGTGTGCAGAGTCGAGATTGCTCACATGCAGTTGAAGCTGAACGCTTCACGTTCAAGTGCATGTGTCGTCGTGGCGCTTACGCTTCGTCTTCGCTATGCTACGCTCAGCGCGAGGCGCCACTCCTCGCAATGACATCCTGCTGGTAATGCTTTTTGATCTCAGATGCATATTTCGCACCGACTTTATCATTCTTCTTTTCCAGCCAGTCTGCCAAACGAGTCTTCCCGCGCGGCGGCTCTTTGGAGACCAGTAATCCGGCCATCAATCCATCGACCTCTTCGGGGGTGAGGATCACATCGTTGACGAAGAGACTCAGGCATTGTGCCGCGAGCAAGGCCAGGCGCGGCGGGATAGGAATCAACGGCCGCTTTGCGCCGATCTTTTCACCGATCAATTCGACCATTTCCCTGAATGTGAAAATATCGGGACCGACTGCATCGGTAATGTAATTGTCCGTGCGGCACACACCCTCGACAGCCAGTTCTGCCACATCGTCCACGTAAACAGGTTGCAGCTTATACGATCCATCCCCGGGCAGGGCGAAGAACGGAAAGCGCCTGAGCAGATACGCGATGTTGTTGATGAGAATGTCTTCATCGCCGACCAGGACGGTAGGGCGCAGGATAGCGTAACTCATCCCGGATTCGATCACGGCCTTTTCGTTGGCGGCTTTTCCCCAGAAGTACGGCAAATGCGATTCCGCGGAGGGGTTCGTGATGCTGATGTGAACGATCCGCTTGACGCCCGCGGCTTTTGCGGCATTGACCAGTTTGCGCGTATTTTCCACGGCGCGCGGCTGGGTGTTCTCTCCCTTATCGAAGCGCACCCAGTAGGTGTTGACCAGTACGTCCACCCCCCGCAGGCTGCGCGTCATGCCTGTTTGTTCGAAATCCAGCGGATGGGCTTTTACCCTGCCATCGAATGGATCGGGTCGATCCGGATGACCTGTCAGCGTGATAACTTCCTCGCCACAGTCCAACAATCGTTTCGTAATGTATTTTCCTGAATAGCTGAATGCACCTGTAACGGCAATTTTCATTTTGACTCCGCTTTGGGCTGTCTTGGCGCAACGAGCGCAAAGAAAGAAACGATCAGACCAACACCAATTAAAGCTGATAGAAAAACACCCAGGGTTCCACTCAATTTTCCGGCAACTTCAAAGAATAGGGCCTCTGTGTTTCTGGCTTCAGGCATGTAGTTCAAGGCGAAAATGACCGGCACGCCGATCAAAAGAATGTTGGAAAATGCAGTCCAGAACTGGGCGCGGTCTTCCGTGCCACACAGGTCCGTTAGTATTCTTCGCAGGAATGGGCGAAGATATCTCACGAGCAATGCCGAAATGACCACTGTCAGCGCAACTTCGAGCACAAAAGAAAAGATCGTATTCATGGTTTCTCCTTCTTATTTCAAAACGCCCAAAATCTTTGTTACGTTCGTAATGCCCAGGCTTTCCAGCCTGACGACTGCCCGGCCGAGACTGTCGATGGCGTCGAAGAAATCCTGCAGGGCCTGGACGCGTTCATAGACAAAATTCCATTCTTCCTCCTCCACCCAGTTTTCCTCCATCGATTCGAGGGTCTCTTTGACGGAGCGGATGGCGCGGTCAAACTCGCTGTTCTGTCGTTCTCTCAAAATGGAGCGGATGGCTGCGTAGAAATCTGTCTCGGCTTCGTAGTAATCCTTGCGGTCGCCGAGTCTGGAGGAACGATGGACGAGTCCCATACGCGCCAGAGCACGGATTTCTGTGCTGATGGCGCCTTTCGTAAGTTCTGTTTCCTGTACGATCTCATCCAGTGAGAGGGGTGTGGGGGAGAGGTAGAGCACCGCAAAGATGGCTCCCATCCCTTTGGGGAAGCCCCAGAAGCGGCTGATCTGGCTCAATCCCTGTGTGAAGTCTTTTTTGATTTTGGAGAGTGATCCTGGCATGTGTGTCTCGTTATGAACGTTTAGTAACTACTAAACGGAGTATATGACGAAAGGCCAGGATTGTCAAGAAGTAAAAAAGCCGCCGGTACCGCTGCGCGGCACGCTTCGCGTGAGACGGCGGCTGGAGCTATGGAACAGGAGCAAGCTCCTGGACTCCAAAATCTTATTGTGGGATTTGTAGTGCCTGATAAATTTCCGAATAGCTCACCCCTGAAGGTAATTCGTGGTATTGACGAATATAGAAGTTAATGATTTTTTGGTCACCCTCTGATCGAAATGTGATGCCTACCCGTCCAGGCATTGGACCAACGATCTGTTCCTGTGGAATATTTTCGATGACGCCCATGACCTTTACAATCCATTCGCCCAGGTCCGATTCATTCGCCAGGTCATCGACCTGCAATGTGATGTTGAAATCTGTTTCCATGGGGAGGAACCTGACAACGCTCCCATCGGCGGCAACGCAATTTTCCCCGAACGCATAGGCATTCGCCTGCGCTTCTGCTGGCAGCCCTCGAATGGATTGCTGGAGGGCGCTCGACAATTCTGGCAAATCCTGATAT
>Ga0105100_10002617_pt1 | contig 10497 bp, 7 predicted proteins | sample PPLLak12cMay2015_2_FD_87033 | JGI IMG/M metagenome (GOLD analysis project Ga0105100, IMG submission 87033) | Freshwater sediment microbial communities from Prairie Pothole Lake near Jamestown, North Dakota, USA - PPLs Lake P8 Core (1) Depth... | ecosystem: Environmental > Aquatic > Freshwater >... | reverse complement strand
TCCACGCCCAGGGTGAGGATCACCTCGTCGGGCACCACCCGGACCTCGGCTTCGCCGGTGACCGTGATGAGGCGGGGTCCCTGGGACGAGGACGGGCTCTCGGACCAGGCGGCAAGCACCAGGATCAAGGTAAGCATCGCTCCTGCCACACAGACTAGACGGACAATTCTTTCCTGCATCGTTCCTCCTGTTCATAGCGGTGTATTGGAGTAGATTATAGCGGACCTGTGCGGCAGGTTTGTGACAAAGAGGAAACGGTTGTGTGGCAGGGCAGGGACGCGAATGGGGCGGCGGCCAACGTCCGGTGCCGGATGTCGGACGAAAGGGAAAGGGATGCTAGGGAATAGGAAGGGTGAAAGCCGCCAGGGTGCCCCGGCCTTGGCGGCTTTCGAGCCACAGCCGGCCGCCGTGGGCCTCGACCAGGGCACGGGCAATGGCCAGGCCGAGCCCGCTGCCGCCATCGGACCGCGAGCGGGCCTTGTCGGCGCGGTAGAAGCGCTGGCCGATCCGCTCCAGGTGTTCCGGCGGAATGCCGATGCCCTCGTCTTGGACCTGGACCTGCACGGTCCGGTCCGGCCCGGTGCTTACCCGGACGGTGACGGCGCCGCCGGGCCGGGAGTATTTCAGGGCGTTGTCCAGCAGGTTGACCAGCACCTGCTCGATCCGGTCGGGGTCGGCCCAGGCCGGGGGGCAGTCAGGGGCGGCCTCTACCCGCAGGACCAAACTCCGGGCCTCGGCCTGGGCGGCCAGACGGTTGGCCGTGGCCTGGGCCAGCTGGGCCAGGTCGAGCTGCTCGCACTCCAGGTTCAGCGCTGCCGAGTCGGCGTGGGACAGGAGCAGCAGGTCCTTGACCAGCCGGATGAGGCGATCGGTTTCGCTCTCCACCGTTTCCAGGAAACGGTCGCGCACCTGGGGGTCGTCCACCGCCCCCTGGCGCAGGGTCTCGACCAGGCCTTTGATGGCGGTCAGGGGAGTGCGCAGCTCGTGGGACACGTTCGCCACAAAATCGGTCTGCATCTGGCGGGCAGCCTGCAGGCGGGCGGTCATGTCGTTGAAGGCCTGGCTGAGGCGGCCTAGCTCATCGCGCGAGCGGACCGGCACCTGCTGGTCGAGCCGGCCGTGGGCCACTGCCCCGGCGGCGGCCGTCAGGCGGCGCAGCGGGCGGACGATGGCACCCGACAGCAGCAGGCCGACCACTCCCGACAGGGCCAAAGCGATGGCGGTGGACAAAAGCCAGCGGGTCCGCAGGTCATGCAGTACGGCCGTCACGTCACGCAGCGGCTGGCTGAGGTAGACAACGCCGGCCAGCCCGCCGTCGACCAGCACGGGCAGGGCGACGTACATGGCCGGCACTGACCGGGGATCATCAGACCCGGTCCGGCTGGCGTACTGCCCCTGCAACGCCTCAGCGACCAGGGGATCGGATGTCAGGGCGGCGCCCTGCTCGGCGCTCTGGGAATCGACCAGCACCGTGCCGTGGGCGTCCAGGATGCGGATGCGTGTGTCGAGCTGAGAGCTGAGCTGCAACGAGGCATCGGACAGGTAGGTCAGGTCAACTTCCCCCAGTGACTGATTCTGTGGGGGAGCCACGTTTTGGGCCTGGAGTGACAGGTTGTCGGTCAGCCGCTGCTGTTGGAGTGTGTTGTAGGCCGAAGCTTGGGCTGCGGCTGCCGGTCCAACCGGCCGGGCGCCGGGAATGAGCGCCTGGGCGGTGATGCGGGCCTGGGCGGCCAGGTTGTCCTCCATCGCCTCGAGGAAATAGCGCTCCAGGGAGGAGAGGAGCAGCAGGCCCGACAGGCCCATGGCCAGGACGATGACGGTCAGGTAGCTGAAAGTCAGCCGCGGGCGGATGCTGGAAAGCATGGGCTAGATCACCAGTTTGTAGCCGACGCCTCGCACGGTGGTGATAGCTTCGGCGTCGGGTGCGGCAGCGCGGACCTTGGCCCGCAACCGCTTGACCGCGGCGTCGACCACCCGCAGGTCGCCGTAATAGTCATAGCCCCACACCTGGGCCAGGAGTTGCTCGCGGCTGAGTAGCTGGCCGGCGTGGCGGGCCAGGATATGCACCAGGTCAAACTCCAGGGCGGTGAGCTTCAGCTCGACCGGGCCCCACCAGACCTGGTGGCGGGCCGCGTCCAGCCGCAGCGGGCCGGCGTGGATCACCTCCTGTCCCGGCTCTGCCGGCTGGGGCGTGGTCCGGCTGCGGCGGAGGACGTTCTTGACGCGGGCCATCAGCTCACGGACGCTGAAGGGCTTGACGACGTAATCGTCGGCGCCCAGTTCCAGGCCGACCACCCGGTCGATCTCGCCGTCGCGGGCGGTGAGCATGATGATCGGCATGTCGCCCTCGCGGCGCAGGGCCTTGCAGACCTCAATGCCGTCCAGCTTGGGCAGCATGAGGTCGAGGATGACCAGGTCGGGCCGCTCGCGGCGGGCCTGGGCCAGGGCCTCCTCGCCGTCGCGGGCGATGACCACCTGATAGTTTTCGCGCTGCAGGTTGTAGGCCAGGACGTCGACAATAGGCGGCTCGTCGTCCACGATCAGGATCCGGGCTGACATCGATTCCTCCTGAGCCCTATCTTAGCAGAGAACGGGCGGGGCGTCAAGCGGATTTGGGGCAGGATGGTGACAGGCAGGCGACAGATGCAGTATATTGAAGCCATAAACCCAATTGCAGCAAGAAACAACGCCGACATCCTGCAGGCTTTTGTGCAGGAGGTAGAGGCGCAAGCCGGCAAGCTTATCGAGGCTGATCATGCCGTGCACATGGTGCACCACGCAGAGATGGTGATCGAGGCGCTGGCCGGACAATAGGACGTCGTAAGCAGCTCGATCGTGTGGAGAGGACGCCAACTGTGGCGTCCTCTCTCTTTGATTCTCAACCATGACAGGTTTGCTGCCCGGTGACGGATCACCGCTGTGAGCAAATGAAAGTAGAGCAAGGTGAAAAATTTCATGATGCGCCTAGATGAAATGATGTAAAGCAGCGCCTAACATCCTTGACAAGAAAGTATAAAAGTGCTACAATCAGTAGAGTCCATAATTGGCCATTTTTACATATTATTTGCACATATGCCGCTGTATGGCAGCAATACCCACCGATGAGGCAATAGTATGCGTGAGATTCATCGAACTATTACCTGGCGGAGTGTGCGTTCCTGGATAGCCGAACATGTGGGCCTCCTCCTGGTGGTCATCGTCAGCGCCTATCTGGTCGGCTTTTTCTGGTATCATACTTTTGTCCCGGTAGACGCCCTCCTGTGGCAGGAAACCGCCCGTTACAGGGTCGGCGAGTCGTGCGAGCTGCTGGTGGAGTACCCGGCTCGGGTTCCCCTGACTGCTGGCGACGAGGCAGGGTACCCTCTCACAGTCCGGATGTCCTATACACCAGACGCTTCGGCCAGCACGTCGCCCTCCGCCGCCAGGTGTGTCCAAGACATGAAGTCGATTTCGTATACCGTCGAACTCGGGCCGTTGGGACAAGGCCTGGAGTTCACCGACGGAGAGGGGAAAGCCACCCCAGCGGTCATTCCCCTGAACTTGGCCCTAACCGAGAGTGCGGTCACGCCCGCGCAGGTCTATGTCCGCCGCGCCCCTTCCGCCAACCTGAACCCGGTGCCTCTGGAGGTGCGTGTGGAAGCCGTGGACGCAAAGGGAGCCAGCGCATTTCTAAGCACAGTTCTCAAAGACCAACCAGCGCCGGTCATCCAACCCGAGTCGGAGCGATCATCGCGTTGGCAGCACTTTATGAAAGTGTTGTTTAACCCCGGCCCCCTGCAATGGATGTTCACGGCCGTGGCAGGGCTGGTGGGGGTGTGGGAGGTCTATAGGAATCTGCAGCGGCAGCGGGACGAGAAGCGAGAAAAGGAGGCGGAACGGCTCAAGTCACAGCGAGAACGGATTGAGAGTCTGCGTGACATAACGCCCTCTGAGCGCGCATTCCGGACCTATATGTCGCTAAAGCCAGAGTTTCAGGCAAACGGCGATGTTCTGCGAGAGCTGCGCAACGCGTTCAGTCCAGAGTGGCTGCACCATCTGCGCCGACTGCTTGGCCGCTGCCTGCGGGCGAGGCAGTTTGACGAGGCCCAAAAGCAGATAGAGGAACTGGCCTGGGAGTGGCGCCAGGCGACGAACGAAAGAACCTTCTCGGCCATCCAACCGCTCATTCACCATCTCCGGAGACCGGCGCCGCCTGCTTCACAGCAGGCTTTGTACGATGTTCTTGAGGGGTTTCGAGCGGTCGGCCTGGAGGCAACGGAACCGGTCGTGGATTGGTTGGAGCAGGCTCGCCCCGATCCTGAGCCGGCGCGATATGTCCTGTTCCGGCACGGCGGCGCAGGCGGGCGCTATCTGCTCCTCCGCTGGGGAGAGCGGGACGAGCAGGTCAGGCGCTGGTTGAGGGAGTGGGAGCTGGAATCACTTCCTCTACCCCACGGCAGGGGAAGGCTGACGGCTCTGTGGGCCAAGGGGAGGGGCGAGTCGCTGATCCTCCAACAGGGGGTGCAGCGATTGGGGCTGGATTTCAACCCCTTTGGCCCGGAGAAGGCCGAACAGGATCCCAGGCTGCCAGACCTGTTCTACCGTTTGTCGCCGGTGTGGGAAGAGGTGACTGCGCCGCAGCCCAGCATCCTGGTCGCTCCTCCCGCCTGCGGCCGGAGCGCGCTGATCTGGATGATCCGCTACGAGAGCGGCTTGATCGGGTCGTCTGTGGAGAATGTGTTCCCGGTTTTTGTGCCCCTGTTTTCCTGTGCATCTCCCCAGGAGCTAGGGCAAACCCTCAGAGCTTCGATCACGGCGGCCTTGGGCCAGGCTCTGGCCTGCGATCCCTACGGCCTGTTGGGTTTGGCCGAAGCCGAGCAGCGGGGCCTGGCCGAGCTGTTGCTCAACTCGGCAGGCGGGCTGGCTCCTCTGCTGCGCCAGCTACTGGTGGCGGGTCTATCGCCGGACGATCCCGATGGACTGCTCTTGCAGGAGGCGCTCACCGTTGTCGCGCGCTCGCGTGAAACGTGGGGCGGGGAGATGAACTGGGATATTCCTCGCTTTCACCCCTATGGCACCGAGCACACCTTCTTGCTGGTGGATGTCGCCTGTGCGGATAGCGAAGTGACCAGCATGTTACTGGAGTCGCTATTTGAGCGCTGGCTGCCTTCTTTGGCGCCGCGCCATGTAGTGCCCAAAGTGTTTGTGCCGGCCGAGCCCAGTGACTGTCCCATCACGCCTGTGTCGATCGCCTGGGACGAGAACGCGCTGAACGGTCTGCTGCGCCACCGGCTGCAACGAGCCGGGCTGATGCTCCCGGCCGGTCGGCCGGCATTGGAGGGGTGGGTTGAGAAGCTGGCGGCGCCTGACCGGGTGTTGATCGAGAGTGCGAAGGGCAGTCCAGCCTGTTTGGTCAGGCTGGGCAACAGGCTAATCCGCCGGATCGCCCAGCCACAACCGCTGGCAGCGGGTGAGTTCCTGGAAATAATGTCGGCCCCCTTGAGCGGATCTGCATCGGGCAAGAGATGACCACTAGCTCTGCTATTGCGGCCGATTATCAGAAATCGCTGTTCGTGCCTCGGGACGGGGTGTATGACTGGCTGCTGGCGAAGGTGGCTGCCTGGAAGGCGCATCGATGGGATGTAGAGGTCGCACCTGCGGACCGGGTGTTTCTCCTTGTTGGCGAGCGAGGCGTCGGCAAGACGTGGCTGTTGCGGCATCTGGCGAAGGACGATGCGCAGGTGTCACCCCTGGCAGCATACCTGGATCTGGAGGAACGAACCGGATTCTCATCGCCGGAGCGGTATGTGGAGGTGATGGAGGAAAGGGCGCGGCAGCGGCTTGGAAGCGATGGCGCGATCCTTCTGCTCGACGCGGTTCCTCCCCAGATGGATGAGCCGCTGAGATTCCTGGAAGATGCTGTGCTGCGGCCGTATGCGGCACAGCGCCGCGCTCTGGTGGTCATGGCTTTGGTGCATCCTTCTCAAGTCTGTTGGCGCACCCCTGCCTTCCAGGTAGGCGAACGGTGGCTATTCACTCCCTTTGAGGTTGGGCAAACGCGCAAACAGCTTCAGCAACTGGAGAAGGCCGGCCTGGCTCCAAAACGGATCAGGGTTGCGGCCATCCAGGAGGCCAGTGGCGGCCTTCCTCTTCTAAACTACTTGCTTGCTACGCGGGGAAGGGAGGAGGCTTTTGAGGCGCTGTTGGAACACTCGTTTTCGCGTGTGCCGGTGGATGAGCGGGAGCGCGTGCGCAGTTACCTGGAAGCCGTGTGCCTGCTGGATGTCCTGGAGCACAGTCTCATCCGGAAGATGATGGAGATCTATAGCAGGCACAGGCCTGCTGCAATGGAGTACCCTGCCCACGCCAGCGGTGTTCTCAACCTGCTGCGGAAGCATTGGCTGAGTCAATCGGCATTCGATTCCCCTGGACGTATGGTTTTGGTTGGCAGCGTCCGCCGCGCCGCGATAGAATTGTTAAAGGCACGGGACCCTGGTCTGTATGCCAAGTTAGAGGAAGCTGCTCGGATTCCTAGCGGGAGGCAAGAATGAATCTGATAGAGTTTACCGGTGCGCGTCGTATCCCCCTGATCGGGCGCCAAGCTCTGCTCAAAGAGACGGAATGGTATATGGGCCGTGGAGGAGTCCACCTGCTGTATTTCGAAGGAGAGGGCGGCATCGGCAAGACGGCGCTGCTGGGAGCCATCTTGGAACAGAGCCAACGGGGAGGCGAGGCTGACAGGCTGGCCGGATGTCGCGTGGCCAAGGAGGTCATTGACCTGTATCACGTTGATGTCCATACTGCCGAGGGGTTGATCCGGAGGATCGTGCAGGTATTGGGTGAATGGTCTTTCAAGCAAAGCCAGGAGGTCCTGTCGACCCTGGAAAAGGCGCGGGCGGCAGGCGATATGGATACGGCCGGTGAACAGGCCAAAAGGCTGGGTGCGATCTTTCACGACGAATTCAAGGCCCTGACGGAAGACGGAGTCGTCCTTGCCTTTGACACACTGGAGGTATTGGAGCACGAGCGCGATCCCTTTCAGGAGGAGCTGGATGGCGACATGCCGATCCCGAGCGCCGGCGAGTGGTTGCTGAAATACTTTTTTGCTGCGCTTCGTGGAAACATTGTCATACTCCTGGCCGGGCGTCCGGGCCGGCTCAAGCAACGGCTGGAGACCGCACGCGAACAGAACCCCTATCTCCTGCTGCAACACACCCAGTTGGGAGCTCTTTCGGAGGAGGAGACCAAGGATTACCTCAGGACGGTTGCCCAAGCAGAAGCGAACCGAGGCGACGGGGATGCTGCTGCGCGGTTGTGGGCCTTTAGCGAGGAGCGAAGCGGGGTCGTTCATCTTCTGACCGGGGGAAGGCCGATCTTGTTGGCACTGGTGTCGGACATGGTCGGGCATGGCTGGATGCTTCCGCCGGCCTTTGGCCACACGCTTGAGGAGCTGCAACAGCGCAGCGTGGAGCTGTGGCAGCGGGAGATGGAGCAAGCGTTGGTCGTCCGCATCCAGGAGAGCCCGACCCCGATCGGCGATACGATCCGGGCCTTGGCCTGGCTGCGTAAAGGAGCTACACCTGAGCTGTTGGCGCGCGTCATGGATCTCAGGACTTCCAGTGGAGAGTGGGACGTGTACACGGCGACCGGATACCTGGATCAGGTGGTCCAACTGGCGCTGGTCAAAGTTCGACCCGGCGACCGCCGCGTTTTCCTCCACGATGAAATGTACGCCCTGCTGGAGAAGCACATCCTCCTGAAGTACAGCGACGAGGAAAAGGGGTATGTCTATACCTCTATCCAGGAATACTACCGGAACCTGACGCGTGAAATGAAGCGGCGGATCGAGCAGCTTGCCCCTGTGGCGATGCCGCTCCACGCCCGCTTGCGGCAGGCATTTGCCGAGGAGATGCACTACCGGCTGCGCCACAGCCCGCCGATGGGCTTTGCTATGTACTTCTGGCTGGCCGAGGAGGCGCTTGGCGCGCGGGATACGGAGATGGATATGCTGCTGCGCACTGAATTCCTGCGCACCATAGGCCTGTTGAAGGCATGTGACGTTTTCGCCGGCTTTATCCCGTTGGAAGCAGAGGTGGACACCGCTGTGCGGTGGGGGATGCGGGCGCTCTTCTTACGAGGCGATCCTGATGAAGCCCTGAGCATATTCGACGAGGTCCGCAGGAGATGGGGCAAGGAATCGGCAACGTTGGGACTGGCCTGGACCCATGCGCAGCTCTACCGGGCGGTGGCCAAGATCAAGCGGGCACGCGGCAAAGATTGGCTGGAAGCCAGGCCATTGCTGGCTGCGGTCGAGGAAAAAGCGGACGAAATCCTGGAAACGCCACCAGACAACGAGGTGCTCAAGGGCCGCCGCTGGCAGGCGAGGGTGTTGAAAGGTCTGGCCCTCAACTATCGGGGCTACCTGGACCGGCAGCAAGGCCGCTATCTCGAAGCAGTGGAACACTACCAGGGATCGGCCATGCTGCAGCGACGCCTGGAGATGGCCGGGTTGGTGCTGACGCTGACTAACCTGGCCTACGCAATGGCGCTGACGGGCCAATCCCCTCACGCCCGCCTGCTCGCCGAGGAAGGCGAACGTCTGGCGCAGCGCAGCGGCCAGGAGTATATGCTGGCTCTGACCCTGAATGTCCGGGCGCTGGTGGAGGTGTACGACGATCATCACCGGACCGCACTGAGCTACACCGACCGGGCCCTGGAGGCAGCCTCGGAACTGCCCACTTCTCGGGCGCAGGGCTTGATCTACATCACCCGTGCGAAACCGCACCGTTACCTGTGGGACGCGCTCACCGAGGTGGAGCGGCAGCGGGAGCCCGGAACCTTTGACGAGATGTTGAAAGAGGCCACCCAAGCTGCGAATCTGCTGCGTACCAGCCCCGCCGATCGGGTGGAGGCGCTACTCGAGCGGGGATGTGTCTACCGGGAGATGGCACGCGCACGTCACCAACAGGGTAGAAAAAAAGAGACGAAGGAACTGGCTGACAAAAGCCGCAAGGATCTGGAGAGGGCGTCGACCCTGGCCGGCGCCATCGGCCTGGTGGACCAGCAGGCGCTGGCCTGGACCAACCTGGGCTGGCTTCTGTATTACACCGGCCAGGCAGAGGCAGTGCCCGAAGCTCTCCAGCAGGCAACCCAGTTACTGCCGGAGGAGTACCTCTTTCCTGCCAAGGGGCCTGTGCCTCCCATGGCACAGGATGAACAGAAAAGCGAAGCGACGTTGCCCTATTGGAGCACGCTGGGCAAGGCGGAGATGCTCAGAGCTTACCTGGCCTTGGATCAAGCGCAGGCTGCCCCAGACAAGCATGAGCGCGAATCGGCTCTGCAGGCAGCGGCGAGGCATATCAGCCTGTCGCTGGCATACGACGAGCTGGTGGCGGATCAGTATTTCGATCTGACTCGGGCTGAGGAGGGCCTGCACAAGCGTATCCTTGCCAACGGCCTGAGTATCAGGATGCTGCACAGGCACGCCAAGAAAGCCGCCGACGGGCAGGGTCTGAAAAAGCCGACGCGCTACCAGGAGTTTCTGAACCGGATGTTTGGGCCGCCAGAGCTGTGGGTGTAACCGGTATCACTTGGGCACTGAAGGGGCTGAGGGCACTGATCAGGGGTCGGTCGGACAGGAGTCAGACGGGTCTAGTACCATAGGGTAGCATTCTAATCCTCTAGATACACCCCCAAGAGGATTGGCTAACACTAGCAGAAATGGTAGAATAACGCTAGTCTAGCCAATTAGGGGATGACATGAGGTACGGTGCGGCTAAGAGACGATTGGTGCTTTATCCGTCAATGCCCGATCTGCGGTTGGGACAGTGCGATTGTGACTGCGCCTGTGACCTGAGTCTGGGCGAGGCAACCTTACCCCTACGGCCGATCGCGATCCGGGCAAGCTCGGCGTCTGTGTCGTTCGATTGCGATTGTGCCTGCGCCTCTGACGGATCCGTAGTCCTGGCTGGCAATGGGCAAGCCGTCCCCACATTCGATTGCGATTGTGCCTGTGCCTCTGACCAGTCTGTTGTCGTGGCCGCGAAAGAGCAGACCGCCCCTACGTTGGATTGTGATTGCGCGTGCGCCGTCGACGTGGCGCAGAGAGGGGTGGGGCCGGCCGGGGCCGGCCGGTGGATCAAGGAGACCCAGGTGGTATCGATGCCGGCGGGCGATGGATGGCAGGCGTGTTTCAATCCTGCCGGCCCGGTGGGGGTGTCTGCCCTGAATGCGGAGGCCGGCCGGGTTCTGGCCGCTTTTGACTCGCCGGTCACGTTCCGAGGGGCTGTTGACCGCCTGGCGGGGATGCCGATGGACACTGCCCTGGAGACGACGCGAGAACTGGTCCAGATTGGGTTGTTACGCCCACTTCAGGGCGGTGCTTACCCACGCCCACGGGCGCCGGTCACCGGCTCGTCGACCCTGTCTGCCTGGCTCCACGTCGTTGAAGCCTGCAACCTGAGATGCCCCTATTGCTATGTGCACAAGCAGCCGCAGGCGATGACGTGGGGGGTGGGG
>Ga0105100_10002615_pt1 | contig 10501 bp, 9 predicted proteins | sample PPLLak12cMay2015_2_FD_87033 | JGI IMG/M metagenome (GOLD analysis project Ga0105100, IMG submission 87033) | Freshwater sediment microbial communities from Prairie Pothole Lake near Jamestown, North Dakota, USA - PPLs Lake P8 Core (1) Depth... | ecosystem: Environmental > Aquatic > Freshwater >... | reverse complement strand
AAATCCCAAAGTCCACAGAGAGACGACTGCTTTGGAAATATGGGAAGATACCGATGGGCATGTGGATGTTTTCGTGGCGGGGATCGGAACGGGGGGAACGATCACCGGAATTTCTGACGTGATCAAAAAAAGGAAACCCGAATTCAAGGCCATTGCCGTAGAGCCAGAGAATTCTCCGGTTCTCTCCGGAGGAAGGCCGGGTCCCCATAAGATACAGGGGATCGGCGCAGGTTTTGTCCCGGAGGTGCTTCGCATGGATTTGGTCGATGAGGTGATCAAAGTATCGAATGAGGATGCGGGGTTATTGGCAAGGAGGCTGGCCAAAGAAGAAGGGGTGTTGGCAGGGATCTCTTCCGGTGCGGCGGTGTGGGCGGCGATCGAGGTAGCGAAGAGGCAAGAGAATGAAGGAAAGATGATTGTTGTCCTGTTGCCCGATACAGGGGAACGGTATATCAGCACCTGGCTGTTCAATGAAGTGAAATAGAGGATTCTGGAGTGATGGAGTATTGGAATGATGGAGTATTGGGTCAAATGTTTGCTTTGTTTTTTATCGCGTTACATTCCGCGATCCGCAATCTACACTCCGCAATCCAAGAAGGGGTGACTTTATGTTATGGATCATGAGCAACCCCGAGAGGGGAAGGAAATGGCTGATAGCTCATAGCTGATAGCCAAAAAACAAACACCTGAAGAATGAGGAAAAAGACCATTAGCCATACGCCATATGCTATAGGTTAATTGAGGGAGGGAAGGCATGGCCAAGACCATTGAGGAAATAAATGAAAAGATAAAGAAAGGGAAAGCGGTTGTCTTAACGGCGGAGGAGGTTATTGATTATGCCTCTGAAAAGGGAGTGAAACGGGCGGCTCAGGAAGTGGATGTGGTCACGACGGGGACCTTCGGCCCCATGTGTTCTTCCGGGGCCTATTTCAACGTGGGTCACACGAAGCCCCGGATCAAACTGGGAGGGGGAAAGAGCTATCTTAACGATGTGCCGGTTTATACAGGGCTTGCAGCCGTAGATTTTTTCCTGGGGGCGACAGCGATGCCTGAAGATGATCCAAGGAATAAAATCTTCCCGGGAAAGTTTGCCTATGGGGGAGCTTATGTCATTGAAGAACTGGTCGCCGGGAAAGATGTCCGGCTTACTGCCACCGCTTATGGGACGGACTGTTATCCTAGAAAGGCGCTGGAAACTTATATCTCCCTGAAGGATATGAACGAAGCGGTTCTCTTAAACATCCGGAACGCCTATCAGAACTACAATGTGGCTGTCAATCTCTCGGAGAAGGTGATCTATACCTACATGGGAGTTCTCCAGCCCAAGATGGGTAACGCGACTTACTGCAGCGCGGGGCAGCTGAGCCCTTTGCTCAATGACCCCCTTTACAAAACCATAGGCATTGGAACCCGAATCTTCTTGGGGGGAGGGGTAGGGTACGTGGTGGGAAATGGAACCCAGCATAATCCAGGAGTGAAAAGGACCGAGGCAGGGGTTCCTAAAGCGCCTTCAGGCACGCTCTGCGTTACCGGGGATCTGAAGATGATGAGTCCGAAATGGCTTCGAGGAACTTCGTATACGGGATACGGGGTTACCCTCACCGTAGGCATCGGAGTTCCAATTCCCGTTCTCAATGAAGAGATCCTTCGTTTTACTGCGGTTCGGGATGAGGAGATCCTGGCTCAAGTGGTGGATTACAGCGACTCCTATCCCCAAGGTATTCCCGGGAGCATCGGAGAGGTCAATTACAAGCAGCTCAAGAGCGGTAGGATTACGGTCCAGGGAAAAGAAATTCCTACTTCCGGTCTTTCGAGTTATTTGAAAGCCAGGGGGATCGCCCGGATCTTGAAAGAGTGGATCGAAACGGGGAAATTCTTTCTGACCCAACCTGTTGAACTCCTCCCTTCGGTTGACTCGGGAATCGCTATTAAGCCTTTAAAAGAGCGACCCATTAAAAAAACGTGAGAAGCACCAAATTCCAAGCACCGATCGTCGAAAAAGCACCACGGATCCAGTGACCGAAATCATTGTTTTGGCTTCTTGAACATTGAGTGATTGGAAATTATTTGGGGTTTGGGTATTGGAATTTGAATTTTGAGAGAGGTGGATCATGCAGAAGAAAAGAATTGTTCTTAGTTATCCTCCCCATCTCGTCGATCAGCCCGTCATATCGAAGTTGGTCAAGGATTATGATTTGGGTGTCAACATTATGAGAGCCCGGATTACTCCCAAAGAACAGGGAAGGCTCGTCTTGGAGCTTACAGGGAAGAAGGCCGGGATGGAGGCGGGACTCAAGTATCTGAGTGAAATCGGGGTGGAGGTCCAATCTTTGGCTCAGGATGTCAAATGGCATGAGGACCGCTGCACACACTGTACAGCCTGCATCAGTGTCTGCCCGACGAAGGCATTGGATGTCCAGAGGACGAGTATGGAAGTGTCCTTTAAACGGGATAAGTGCATTGCCTGCGAACTGTGCATTCCGGTTTGCCCCTATCAGGCCATGGAAATACTTTTTTAGTAAAATAATGTCCTCTCCCTCTCCCCTGAGGGACTGTGTTGTAATCATGATGGAGGGTAGATACGGACGGGACAGATAGTCCGACTCCTCAACTTTAGAATGCGGTCATGTCACGGGGTCCATGATTGAAGCGAAGAGTTGTGGTTGCAATGAGCGGGGGGGTGGATTCGAGCACGACGGCCTGGCTCCTTAAGGAGAAAGGTTATGAGGTTCTGGGAGCCACCATGTGCATCGGCGTGACGGATAAGACTCCAGGGAGTCCGGCCCGATGTTGCGGCCTTGCCGATATCGAAGATGCGAGACGCGTTGCACTTCAACTTGAAATTCCCTTTTATGTCATCCATCTGAGAGAGGAGTTTGAAGAAAAAGTCATCCGGTATTTCTGTGAAGAATACGCCCAGGGAAAAACGCCCAATCCATGCATCCTTTGCAATGAGAAAGTCAAGTTCGGCTCCTTCTTAGAGAAAGCGTTGGAACTGGATGCGGATTTATTGGCGACAGGCCATTATGCAAGATTGGATTATGATGAGAGGATCGGGCGATTTCTCCTAAGAAAGGGCGTGGATCGGAAGAAGGATCAGTCTTACGTGCTTTTTTCTTTAACCCAAGACCAATTTCGCCATACTCTCTTTCCGTTGGGAGAACTCCGAAAAGAGGAAGTGAGGGAGAAGGCGTTTCGATTGGGCCTCCGAGTCCACGACAAGCCAGAAAGTCAGGAGGTCTGTTTTATTCAGGAGACCTCTTATCATTCTTTTCTGTCAGAGAGGCTAAGAGAGTCCATTGAGTCAGGTCCCATCCTGGACAAGGACGGGAATATTCTGGGGAGACACAAAGGGATTCCCTTCTACACCATCGGTCAGCGAAGGGGCCTCCGGCTGGCGAAAGGGAAACCTCTTTACGTGATTCAGATCGACCGAGAAAGGAACGCGATCGTCGTTGGAGGAGAAGAAGAGGTCCGCGGTGACACGTTCCTCGTCGATTCTGTCAATTGGATTGCAGCGCCTGAGACGATCCCTCTCCAAAACGCTCATGTGAAGATCCGGTATAACCATCCCGGTTCGGAGGCAAGCATCTCTCCAAAGGGAGAGGGTGAATGGGAAGTGAAATTTAAATCACCTCAGAAGGCCATCACCCCCGGACAGGCAGCGGTTTTTTATGATGGAGATACCGTCCTCGGAGGAGGATGGATTAAGGAAGTTTTAAGTTAAGAGTGATGAGTTCGGAGTATTCCGGCTGCGGATTTCGGAATTAAATCCACGGGAACGCTATTTTTTGGAGAGGGACTGCTGGTCACAAAAGAGAAATGAATTCGTCGGTGAGAGAAAAACATGAAAGCCTAAAGGCGATCTTTAAGGACATGGGAAAGGTGCTGGTGGCCTTCTCGGGGGGAGTGGATAGTACCCTCCTCCTGAAAGTGGCTCAAGATACCCTCGGAAATAAAAATGTCCTCGCCGTCACGGCGCTCTCTCCCCTTTATCCGGAGAGGGAATTGCAAGGAGTGAAGAAACTGATTCAAACCTTAGGAGTTAGGCACCGCTTGATCCATTCGAATGAGTTGGGAATCCCTGGATTTTCAAAGAATCCTCCAAACCGATGCTACTACTGTAAAAGCAAGCTCTTCGGAGAATTACTGGAGCTCGCCAGGGAAGAGACCATCCCTTCTGTTGTCGAAGGCTCCACCTTGGACGACGATCAAGATCATAGACCGGGAAAGATGGCCATCCAGGAATTGGGGATCAGGAGTCCCCTGAAAGAAACGGGCTTTACGAAAGCGGAAGTCAGGGAATTATCCAGGGCCTTGGGACTTTCCACCTGGGATAAACCGTCTTTTGCCTGCCTCGCTTCACGATTTCCTTATGGGGAAGAGATTTCGGAGGAGGGGTTGAGAATGGTGGATCAGGCGGAGGATTTCTTGTTCGGATTGGGATTCAAACAGGTTCGCGTCCGTCATTATGGAAATTTAGCGAGAATCGAAATCCTCAAAGAAGAAATGGCGCGCCTCATGGAGGACTCATTGAGAGCTACGGTCGTGGACCATTTAAAGGGGATGGGTTTTCGGTATATTACGTTGGATCTTCAGGGTTTTCGCTCCGGGTCGATGAATGAGGTTTTAGGATGAAGGCAATCGCCCTCCTGTCCGGAGGGCTCGACAGCACGCTGGCAGCCAGGGTCGTGATGGAGCAGGGGGTCGGATTGGAGGCTCTCAACTTCATGACGTTATTTTGCACCTGCACTCATCGAGGAGCAACCTGCTTGGCCTCACAGAAGGCAGTCGAGACTCTGGGAATTCCTCTCAAGGTAATGAATGTCTCTGAAGAATACCTCCGCGTGGTGAAGCATCCCAAACATGGTTATGGAAGAAATATGAACCCGTGCATCGATTGCCGGATTTTCATGCTCCAAAAGGCAAAGACCCGTATGGAAGAGTCCGGAGCGTCTTTCATCGTGACGGGTGAAGTATTGGGTCAGAGGCCTATGTCTCAGCGAAGGGATGCGATGCGGCTGATCGAAAAGGAGGCCGGCCTCGAGGGGCTTATCCTGAGACCCCTCTCCGCCAAAGTTCTTCCGATTACCGTTCCGGAGAAAGAAGGATGGATCGATCGGGAGAAACTCCTGAAGATCCAGGGGCGTTCAAGAAAGCCCCAGATAGACCTGGCAGAACAATATGCCATTCATGACTATCCCTGTCCTGCAGGAGGATGTCTTCTCACGGATCCCGGATTTGCAAAAAGAATCAAGGACCTGATGGATCACAACATTGAGTTTTCCACAAACGATGTCCATCTCTTGAAAATAGGAAGGCATTTCCGGTTTTCTGACGGAGTGAAGCTGGTGGTTGGAAGAAATGAGGAGGAGAACCAAAAGATCCAGACCTTTGCCCAAGGGGAAGACATTCTATTGAAAGTTTCAAATTTCCCGGGGCCGCTTTCTCTCTTGAGGGGGAAGTTTGACAAAGGAGATATTGAGAAGGCGGCGGCCATCACGGCTCATTATGGCAAAACAAAGGATTCAGGGGAGGTAGAGGTCAACCTTAGAAGCGCTGATGAAGATCATCCTCAGTCTATTCTCGCTCCACCCATTTCGAGAGGAGAGATCGAGAGGCTGATGATTAATGAATGACGCCTACCTGATGAAAGTAAGGAAGAGCCGATGAGAAAAGAAATTCGGGGGATTGGCGAGAAAGCCCTTGGAGGAGAGATCGTGGGCATGAAAGAGGTGCTTCCTCTTTTAGGGACACAAGGGCCCGACATCCTGGATCTTGCCGCGGTGGCCAACCGCGTGAGAGAAGAGTTCAACGGGAACAAGGTCGATCTCTGTTCGCTTCTCAATGTCAAATCAGGAAGATGCTCTGAGGACTGCGCTTTCTGCGCTCAATCGGGTCACCACAAAACGGAGGCTCCGGTTTATCCTCTCATGGATAGGGATCGAATCGTAGAAGAGGCAAGAGAGGCTCAGAAGAAAGGAACGGGCCGGTTCTGTCTCATCACGAGCGGCCGGAAGTTGAACGATAAAGAGTTTGAAACGATTCTGAGTGCCCTCGGCCGAATACGGAAAGAGACAGCCCTTGATCTCGATTGCTCTCTGGGGACGTTGAGTGAGGAAAGGGCAGAGGCTTTAAAAAAGGTTGGAGTGACCCGTTATAACCACAATCTTGAGACGGCCGAATCCCATTTCGCAAAGATATGTTCAACCCATTCTTTTCAGGACCGAGTCCAAACTGTTACCGTTCTGAGGGACCGGGGATTTTCCGTCTGCTGCGGCGGAATCATTGGCCTGGGAGAATCGCCTCAACAGCGACTGGAACTCGCCTTTTCTCTCAGGCAACTGGGGATCGACTGCATTCCTCTCAATATTCTCAATCCGAGACCGGGAACTCCGCTGGAGCGTTCAGAATCTGTTCCTCCCATGGAAATCATCAAGACCATTGCCTTATTTCGGCTCATCTTGCCCAAGGGAACCATTAAGATCGCGGGCGGGAGAGAGGCCAATCTTAGAGATTTGCAGTCCCTGGCTCTTCTTGCCGGGGCCAATGGTCTGATCTTGGGGAATTATCTGACCACTCCGGGTCGAAGTGCAGAGGATGATCTGGCGATGGTCAGGGATCTTGGTTTCAGCCTTAAGCAAAGAACCCCGCCCACAAGGCGGGGTTTTCAGATGCGACCTTAATAAATCCATGAGACTGAGTGACATTTCGGCAAACAACCTCGGGAGACGAAAGGGGAAGGTGCTCTTCCTCGTCCTAGGTCTCACCATTATGGAAGAGTAAGGGCCGGGGTCAGCCTGACTTAGACTTTTATGCGATTCGTCCTGTTTATCAGTATTGTTCAATCGATCCTCTTCGTGGGACACTGGTTCTTGTACAGGACTCTGGTCAGCTTTCTTGGAGTGGCCAGCCCTGCGAAGCTTTTGACCTTGAAAGTGGCCTTGACTTTCCTCTCTGTGAGCCTTGTTCTGACTTCCTTTCTCGCCTTCCGTTATTCCAATCCTTTGATCCAATGCCTTTACACTGCTGCGGCCTCCTGGCTGGGAATGGTTTATCTTTTAATTCTCGCATCGATCCTTTGCTGGATCTTCCACGGTTTGGCCGGATGGTTCCACCTCCCTTTGGACCGAAAAATATTGATCGAGGTTTTGATCGGGATCGCCCTGCTCGCGAGTCTCTATGGATTCATCAACGCAGGAGCGACCCGTATTACCCGAATCAGCGTTCAGCTTCCTCTTTTGCCCAGTCCATGGAAAGGGAAAACCGCGGTCTGGGTGAGCGACACTCATTTGGGCCAGGTAAGAAATTACGGATTTGCCAGGCATATCGCCGCCAAGGTAAAGGATTTGCGCCCGGACGTCGTTTTTATCGGCGGGGACCTCTATGACGGTGTGGCAGCCGATCTGGACAAGGCGATTGAACCTTTTTCGAAAATCTCCGCTCCCTACGGCAGCTATTTTATTACCGGAAACCATGAAGAGTTTTCTGACAACACCCCATACCTCCAGGCGGTTCGTCGTGCGGGGATACAGGTCTTAAACAACGAGAAGGTTGATCTCGACGGCCTGCAGATTATCGGAGTGGATTACAGGGCGTCGAGAAAGGAAGAGGATTTCAGAACGATATTGCAGAACATTGGGATTGACCCTCTGCGACCCAGTATTTTATTGAAACACACCCCGTTCCATCTGGAGGTTGCCAGGGAGCAGCGAATTTCGCTCCAGCTTTCAGGCCACACTCACCGGGGTCAGGTCTTTCTCTTCCGATGGATCACGGCTAAGGTTTACAAGGGTTACGACTACGGGTTGAAATGGTTCGGTGATCTGTTGGTCTATACCTCCAGCGGTGCCGGTACCTGGGGGCCTCCCATGCGGATTGACACGATCCCGGAAATTGTGGTCATAGCGTTCAGATAACCCCTCCAAGAAAGATTTCTTATTGACCCACCAAACTCAATTTAGTAGACTTCTATTGACGGAAACGAATACCCCTTTCCGTCACAGGAGACTCCGGCATGCTACCGGATTTTATCCCCCATTTGGCCATTGGACCTTTTTGCGGCCTAACGGCGAACGCCATCCTGGCCATTCTGTGTTTAGTCATCTCGGTCATTTATTACGGTTACCGACCGCTGCGGAGCCTATTCTTCTTTTACGTTTTCATCACCTTCGCCTTCTTAGGATGGTTTTTCTGGGGACTTCAAAGATCACCGGAGTCCGTTCTCTTAGGATACAGAATCCTTTATGCCTCATTAGCGCTCCTACCGGCCACGTGGTTCTGGTTCTTCTCGGGACTTTTTAACGAAAAGCCAAGCCCGCTCACCTGGGTTATGACTGGAATCGGTCTCCTACTCGCCGCTTTGGCCCTTTTGGGAAAAGGGCCCTTGTTCTTCGGGCTTCCTCTGGAACCTGACCCGATCACGATCGGCTTCTGGAGGCCCCAGTCCAGGCTCGTCAAAGTCCTCATTCAGTGTTTTTGTCTCGCGGCTTGTATCCTGTATATCTTCCTCATCCTCTCAAAGCCGGCGCGTTTCAAGGAACGGAGGCAGGTTTTGATTCCTGTCATCATGGGGCTACTAATTTGGTTCTTGGGAGGGCTTAACGACTCGCTGCTCGCCGCAGGGGTAACCTTTCTAACAGAGGAGCGTGTTTTGTGGTTTGCCTCCCTTTGGCTCTCGATCTTTCTGACCATTGCCATTGCTCTCCATTTTCATTCGCTGGAACAAGCGATTCGGGAGGCGAAGGACATGTTTGAGCGGTTCGTGCCACCCGCTTATCTTCGGCGTATCGCGAGCAAAGGGTTGGGAGCGATTCGCCTGGGCGAGGCAGATCAGCAGTGGGTCACGATCCTTTGTTGTGACATCAGAGGGTTTACCGCATTGTCCGAGCGGCTCACTCCGAGCCAATTGGTGGCCTTTTTGAATCGGCTGTACGAGCGCATCACCCGTGTGGTGGATGACCAGCAAGGAGTGATTGACAAGTTTCTTGGCGATGCTGTCCTGTGTATTTTCGAGGGAGTGGACTCCGCGGAAAGGGCTGTGGCTTGCGGGGTCAACATGCTGGTGGTGGTTGAAACCTTTAACGCCGAGGCAGACCGACCCACCGATCAAGCGGTTAAGATCGGCGTCGGTCTCCATACGGGGCCGGTTGTCTTGGGAACGATTGGCACCCGTGATCGGATGGACTCTACCGTTTTGGGCCTGGCCGTCAATTTAGCCAAACGCCTCGAAGAAGTGACAAGGTCATTGGGTGTGGATATGCTCATCACAGATCAGGTTGCCCAGAAGCTTCCGAAGGGACACGGTCACCGACTACGGAAACTCACCGAGGCTTCCCTGAAGGGCTGTTCGGCGCCGGTAGGTATCATCGAAGTGTACGATCAGGACCCGCCAGAGGTGCAACATCTCAAGAATCGAATCGAGCCTCTCCTCGAAGAGGGGATCAAACTTTTCAAAGGTGGCCATTTTGAAGGCGCTTTGTCAAGGTTCCAGGCAGCCCAAAGTATTTATCCACAGGATTTACCCCTTCAGCTTTTGGTTACCTCCATCAGGGGTGCATTGGATAGCGGGGGAATGTTGAAAGGAACTGCGTTGCTTGATTTCAGATAGAGGATGGCCGGAACGTGCCCTGTCAGCCCCGCGTATCCAGCTTTGGCGGGACGGGGCAGTTGCCGATCAAAAGGCCCGATTTCTTAGCTGATTCTTTGCTGCGCCCGTTCTTAGCCGTAGATCTTTTTCAGAAGCCAGGCCATGTTCTGCCCCAGCGTCTTCATCGTCTGAATGCCTTCCGCGTCGTTTTTCACTTCTCCGGGGTTTCGACCGATCCCCAGGTTCCAGTAACTGGAACCCGGGATGATCATCTGATTGATCAGGAAAAAATAATTCATCGAACTGAGAACATGAGTGGCGCCCGCACGACGGACGGCAATCACGGCGGCCCCCACTTTTCGTTTGAACAGATCTCCGTTGGAGCGGGAAACGATCGTGCTCCGTTCAATGAGGGCCTTCATATTGGCCGTCATGTCCGAGATATAAGTGGGAGAGCCCAGAAGGATCCCTTCGGCTTGTTGCATCTTGGCGATATATTCGTTGACCCGATCTTTCAGCACCGCACATTTCTGATCCCGGTTTTCTGCGCATTTATAGCAGGCGATACAGCCGGATAGAGTTTCTCCGGCCAATTGAATCATCTCTGTCTCGATTCCATCCTTCTTAAGCTCATCGAGCACCAGATTCAGAAGGATGGCGGTGTTGCCATCTTTCCGGGAGCTTCCATTGAATGCCACCACCTTGGCCATCTTGCCCTCCCTTTCTTTAGTCTTTAGAATGGGGTCAACCCTAAAGGAACCGCAGCCTTTACGCGGGGAGCTGAAGGGTTAACCTAATCTCGTAATACAAAATAAGAGATGAGATTTATTATAAAGGGAAAAAGATTGATTTTAAAGGGTATGTGACGGGGAATGGCAGAGTCCGCCGGGAGCACCGAGATTTCTGTGTTTT
>Ga0105100_10002611_pt1 | contig 10509 bp, 10 predicted proteins | sample PPLLak12cMay2015_2_FD_87033 | JGI IMG/M metagenome (GOLD analysis project Ga0105100, IMG submission 87033) | Freshwater sediment microbial communities from Prairie Pothole Lake near Jamestown, North Dakota, USA - PPLs Lake P8 Core (1) Depth... | ecosystem: Environmental > Aquatic > Freshwater >... | reverse complement strand
TCGGTGCGGATCTGGATCTCGAGCGGCACGCCGTAGGGGCCGATGAGGTCGGTGTGGATCGACTGGTAGCCGTTCGCCTTCGGGATGGCGATGTAGTCCTTGAACTTGCCGGGGATCGGCTTGTAGAGCGCGTGCAGCGCGCCCAGCGCGAGGTAGCACGAGGCGACGTCGGGCACCACCACGCGGCAGCCGAAGATGTCGTGCACCTCCGAGAAGGAGAGGTGCTTCTCGATCATCTTGCGGTAGGTGGAGTACACGTGCTTCTCGCGCCCGTGCACCACGGCGCGGATGCCGGCCTCGCCGAGCTTCTTCTTCACCGCCTCGAGCGTGCGCCCGATCATCTCGCGGCGGTTGCCGCGCGCCGCGGCGGTCGCCCTGGCGAGCACCTTGTAGCGCAGGGGATAGAGGTGGGTGAAGGCGAGCTCCTGCAGCTCGTGGTAGAGCGTGTTCAGGCCGAGGCGGTTGGCGATCGGGGCGTAGATCTCCATCGTCTCGCGCGCGATGCGCCGGCGCTTGGCGGGCGGCACGGCGCCGAGCGTGCGCATGTTGTGCAGCCGGTCGGCGAGCTTGATGAGGATGACGCGCACGTCGCGCGCCATCGCCAGCAGCATCTTGCGGAAGTTCTCGGCCTGCGCGTCCTCGGCGCTCTGGAACTCGATGCGGTCGAGCTTGGACACGCCGTCGACGAGCTCCGCGACCGGTTTTCCGAAGGTGTCGGAGATCTCGTCCTTGGTGACCGAGGTGTCCTCGGTCACGTCGTGCAGGAGCGCCGCCATCAGGGTCTGGCCGTCGAGGTGCCAGCCGGCGAGGATCTCGGCGACCGCGAGCGGGTGCGAGATGTAGGGGTCGCCCGACTGCCGGGTCTGGCCGGCGTGGGCGGCCTCGGAGAAGCGGTACGCCTCGGCAAGCCGCGCCACGTCCTTCGCCTTGAGGTAGGCGAAGCGTCCGGGGTCGGGCAGCGCTACGGCGGCGGCCATAGCCCCGAGACTACCCCCAAAAATCAAACAACTACAGCGTCGGGCCGGGCGGCGGCGTGGGATTGCGCTTCAGCACCTCGGTGCCGATCTTGCCGGTCGCGATCTCGCGCAGGGCGATCACCGTCGACTTGTCGCGGTTGGGCTCGACCAGCGGCGAGGCGCCGGCGCCGAGCTGGCGCGCACGGTAGGTCGCCGCGAGCGTGAGCTGGAAGCGGTTGGGAATTCTCTTCAGGCAATCGTCAACGGTGATGCGCGCCATGGGGTCTCGTTCTCTCGTTTTGGATGATTGCCGCCAGCTCGGCTTTGGCGGTGTCGAAGTCTTTGTTAATTATAGCGTATTTGAACTCCCCGGCGTGCGCGAGTTCGTCCTTCGCATTCTGCAGCCGCCGGCGGATGACGGCCTCGGCGTCCTGGCCGCGCGCGCGCATGCGCCGCTCGAGCTCCTCGACGGACGGCGGGTGGATGAAGACGCCGACGCACTCGGGGTACAGCGCGCGCACCTGGCGCGCGCCCTGCCAGTCGATCTCGAGCAGGAGGTCCTCCCCTTTCGCCAGCGTCTCCGCAATGACTTTTCTGGAAGTGCCATAACGGTAGCCGTGCACTTCCGCGCTCTCGAGGAACTCGCCGCGCTCGCGCATCGCGAGGAAAGTGGCGTCGTCGACGAAGTGGTACTCGCGGCCGTTCGCCTCGCCGGGGCGGGGCGCACGCGTGGTGTAGGAGATGGAAAGGCGCAGGCGCGGGTCGTCCTTCAGGAGCGCGTTGATGAGCGAGGTCTTGCCGGCGCCCGAGGGCGCGGTGATCACGAACAGCTTGCCACTCATTCGATGTTCTGCACCTGCTCGCGCACCTGCTCCACCAGGAGCTTCAGTTCGAGCGCGCAGTCGGAGAGCGCCTGGCTCGCCGCCTTGGAGGCGAGGGTGTTGGCCTCGCGGTTGAGCTCCTGCGCGAGGAAATCGAGCCGCTTGCCGGCAGCGCCGCCCCTTGCGAGCGTCCGCTCGACTTCCCCGAGGTGCGCGCGCAGGCGGTCGATTTCCTCGCCGACGTCGCTGCGCGCGGCGAACAGCGCCACCTCGGTGCGGATGCGCTCGTCGTCGGCCGAGCCGATCGCTTCTCTCAGTCTTTCCTTGATTTTTTCTTCGTAAAGTGCAATCGACTGCGGCACCAGCGGCGCCACGTCGTCGATCCGGCGGCGCATCGACGCGACGCGCTCGGCCACCGCGGCGGCGAGCTTCGCGCCCTCGCGGCGGCGCGCCGCGACGAGCTCGTCGAGCGCCTGGGCGCAGAGCCGCTCCGCCGCCGGGCGCAGCACGTCCTCCGCGGCGGGCGCGGCGGCGACCACGCCGGGCCAGCGCAGCACGTCGGCGATGCGCAGCGGCGCCGCGCCGGGGAAGGCGCGCGCCGCCTCCTCGGCGAGCGACTTCAGCCGCGCCAGGGCAGCCGCATCCAGGCGCTCCGGCGACTGGGCGGAGGACTGCAGGAAGAAAACCCGGCAATCCACCTTGCCGCGCGCCACGCGCGCGGTGATCGTTTCGCGCAGCATCGGCTCGAGGGCGCGCAGCTCCTCGGCGACGCGCAGCGAGAGGTCGAGGAAGCGCCCGTTCACCGAGCGCAGCTCGATGCCGAGAGTGCCGCGACCGGTGTCGGCCGACGCGGCCGCGTAGCCGGTCATGCTGCTGATCATCTGTGACAAAATCATAGGGGAGATGCCATCGCAAGCCAACCAAAAACAATTGAACCTGGCGCTGCCCCAGGGCGCATGGGTTGACAACTACGAGATCCTGAAGCTCCTCTCGAGCGGCGGCTTCTCCTTCGTCTACCTCGCGCACGACGAGAACCAGGTGCCGGTCGTGCTCAAGGAGTACCTGCCCTCGACCCTGGCGCTGCGCACGAGCGGCAGCGGGCCGCTCGCGCCGGCGCTGTCCGAGGGCGATCTCGCGAAGTTCCGCTACGGCATGAAATGCTTCTTCGAGGAAGGCCGCGCGCTCGCGCACATCTCGCACCCGAACGTGGTGCGCGTGCAGAACTTCCTGCGCTTCAACGACACGGTGTACCTGGCGATGCGCTACGAGCGCGGCCGCACGCTGCAGGAGCACATCAAGCGCCACCGCGGCGCGCTCGAGGAGCCCTGGCTGCGCAACACCTTCGCCGAGCTCCTGAACGGCCTGCGCGAGGTGCACACGCACAAGCTGCTGCACCTCGACATCAAGCCGGCCAACGTCTACGTGCGCAACGACGGCTCGCCGGTGCTGATCGACTTCGGCGCCGCGCGCCAGGCGCTCTCGCACGAGGGCATGAAGCTGCCGCCGACCTACACGCCGGGCTTCGCCGCGCCCGAGCAGCACAGCGGCGGCGAGCTCGGGCCCTGGACCGACATCTACGCCGTCGGCGCGACCCTCTACACCTGCCTTTCCGCGTCCGCAGCGCCGCGCGCCGACGAGCGCATGCGCAAGGACGAGCTCGCCCCGGCGCGGCGCGCCTTCGCGGGGAAGTATTCCGAGGCGCTCCTCGAGATCATCGACTGGTGCCTGCAGCTCGATCACAACGACCGCCCGCAGAGCGTCTTCGAGCTGCAGAAGGCGCTGCGCGGGGAGGAAGTGAGATGAGAGCCGCTTGAAGTTCGCTCACGCCCAGGCGACGCGCATCGGCGGGCGCGCCATGAACGAGGACCGAGTCGGCTTCTGGCAGACCCCGGGCGCGGCGCTGATGGCGGTCGCCGACGGTCTCGGCGGCCACCTGCACGGCGAGATCGCCGCGGAAATGGCGGTCGAGCTCTTCGGCGCGGTATTCCGCCGCGAGGCGCAGCCGCGGCTTGCCGACCCGGTGGCCTTCCTCGCGCGCGCCATGGCCGCCTCGCACGCGGCCATCCTGCGCGAGGGGCAGCGGCTCGACCTGCCCGAGACGCCGCGCACGGTGATCGTCGCCTGCGTGGTGCAGGACGGCCATGCGTGGTGGATGCATGTCGGCGATTGCCGGCTCTACCTCATCCGCGAAGGCCGCATCGTCAGCCGCACGCGCGACCATACCGTCGTGCAGCGCCTCATCGACGAAGGGCGCATCCGCGAGGAGGCCATCGCCTCGCATCCGGATCGCAACCGCCTGCTGCAGTGCCTGGGCGGCTACCTCGCGCCGACCCCCGGCGCGACGGAGCGCATGCGCCTTGCCAAGGGCGACGTGCTGCTGCTCTGCTCGGACGGGTTCTGGGGGCCGCTGACCCAGCGGCAGATGCTGCATGCGCTGCTCGCGCGCAGCCTCGAGGAGGCGATCCCCGAGCTTGCCGAGCTCGCCGAGACGCGCGGCGGGCCGCTGAGCGACAACATCTCCGTTCTCGCCATGACCTGGGGCGAGGAGGAAGTCGAGCCCTCCGGCCCGCCGGCGGAGGTGACCGTCGTGCAGGACTTCACCGCCACCGACCTCGACTTCATGCGCATGTCGGACGAGGACATCGAGAAGGCGATCGACGAGATCCGCGCCGCGCTGCGGCGCAACCCGCCGCCGCAATGACGCCGCGATGAGACCCAACGGCCGGAAGCCCGACGAGCTGCGCGCCGTGCGCCTCACGCGCGGCTACACCCGCCATCCCGAAGGCTCGGTGCTGGTCGAGTTCGGCGATACGCGCGTGCTGTGCACCGCTTCGGTGGAGGAGCGCGTGCCGCCGTTTCTCCGCGACAGCGGCCGCGGCTGGGTGACCGCGGAATACGGCATGCTGCCGCGCGCGACCAACACCCGCGGCGAGCGCGAGGCGGCGCGCGGCAAGCAGTCGGGCCGCACGCAGGAGATCCAGCGCTTGATAGGACGCTCGCTTCGCGCGGTCGTTGACGGCGCCTCGCTCGGGCCGAGGACCATTCAGGTGGACTGCGACGTGCTGCAGGCCGACGGCGGCACGCGCACCGCCGCCATCACCGGCGCCTTCGTGGCTTTGCACGATGCCGTTTCCTGGCTCCAGGAACGAAAGCTCATCGTGCAAACCCCGATCAGGGACTTCGTCGCTGCCGTCTCGGTGGGCATCTACCAGGGCACGCCGGTGCTCGACCTCGACTACGCCGAGGACTCGGCCTGCGGCACCGACATGAACGTGGTGATGACCGGCGCCGGGCGCTTCGTCGAGCTGCAGGGCACCGCCGAGGGCGAGCCGTTCTCGCAGAAGGAACTGGATGCTCTCGTGGAGCTCGCCGCGCGTGGCATCCGCGAGCTGATCGCCCAGCAGAAACGCGCCCTGAACCCGTGAAGCTGGTTCTCGGTTCCGGCAATCCCGGCAAGCTGCGGGAGATCGGCGCCGTGCTCGCGCCCCTTTCCTTTGAAGTGATTTCGCAAGAAGAGCTGGGCATCGGCGAGGCGCCCGAGCCGCACGACACCTTCCTCGAGAACGCGCTCGCCAAGGCGCGCCACGCGAGCCGTGCCGCCGGCCTGCCCGCGCTCGCCGACGATTCTGGCCTGTGCGTCGCGGCGCTCGGCGGCGAGCCGGGGGTGCACTCGGCCTATTACGCGGGTCGCGAAGGCAGCCGGGAGCAGCGCGATGCCCGCAACAACGAATTATTGCTGAGTAAGCTTGGTCAGAAGAGAGAAGCCTATTACTACTGCATCATGGTCCTCATGCGGCGCTGCGACGATCCAAGACCCCTCATCGCCGAGGGTTTCTGGCACGGCGAGATCGCCCGCGCGCCGCGCGGCACGGGCGGCTTCGGCTACGACCCGCTGTTCTTCCTCCCGGCGCTGGGCAAGACCGCGGCCGAGCTCGATGCGGCGCAGAAGAACCGCCTGAGCCATCGCGGCCAGGCATTGCAGAAGCTGATCGAGCTTATCGGCGAATGGAAGTTCTAGTTCAGATGAACAACGAAGTGCGTCTGGCGGTGCTGCCGCCGCTGGCGCTCTACGTCCACATCCCATGGTGCGTGCGCAAGTGCCCGTACTGCGACTTCAATTCGCACGAGCGCAGCGGGGCGCTACCCGAGCAGGCCTATGTGCAAAAGCTGACCTCCGACCTGGAGGGCCTGCTGCCTTCCGTCTGGGGGCGGCGCATCGTCAGCGTGTTCATCGGCGGGGGCACGCCGAGCCTGTTCTCCCCCGATTCGATCGACGCGCTCCTCTCCGCCGTGCGGGCGAGGATCGTGCTCGAGCCGGAGGCGGAGGTCACGCTCGAGGCGAACCCCGGCACGGTGGAAGCGGGGCGCTTCCGCGGCTTCCGCGAGGCCGGCGTGAACCGCATCTCGGTCGGCGTGCAGAGCTTCGACGAGGCGATGCTGAAGAGGCTCGGCCGCATCCATTCGGCCGCCGAGGCGAGGCGCGCGATCGACGCGGCGCTGGCGAGCTTCGACAACGTGAACCTCGACCTCATGTACGGGCTGCCGGGGCAGACCCCCGAGATGGCGCGCGCCGACATCGCGCAGGGGCTTGCCTGCGGCGTGCCGCACCTGTCGGCCTACCAGCTCACCATCGAGCCCAATACCGTGTTCTGGCGCGAGCGCCCGGCGCTGCCCGGACACGATCAATGCGCGGACACGCAAGTATTGATCGAACAGGTGCTGGGATCCGCGGGCTACGAGCACTACGAGACCTCGGCGTTCGCCAAGCCGGGGATGCGCTGCCGGCACAACCTCAACTATTGGGAATTCGGCGATTACCTCGGCATCGGCGCCGGCGCGCACGGCAAGGTCAGCTTTCCCGACCGTGTCACCCGCCACGAGCGCGCCAAGCAGCCGGCGCAGTACATGGAGGGCGCGGCGACCAAGGAGTCCACGGTTTCGGTGAAGGAACTGCCTTTCGAGTTCATGCTGAATGCACTGCGCCTCGTCGAGGGCTTTCCGCCGGAGCTGTTCCAGCAGCGCACGGGGCTGCCGATCACAACGATTGAAGCTTCACTACAAAAGGCAGAAGACAAGAACCTCATCGAGCGCGACTGGAAGCGCATCCGGCCCAGCGCGCGCGGGCAGCGCTTCCTCAACGAGCTGCTGGAGTTGTTCCTTCCAACTCGCTGAGCAGCGCCTGGGCCGTGCGCAGGTCGGCGGTCTCGAACCCCTCGGTGAACCAGCGGTAGACGGGGTCGAGCAGCCGGTAGCCTTCCTCCCACCGGCCCTGCTGCTGCCACAGGCGCGCAAGGCTCGTCGCGGCGCGCAGCTCCAGCGACTTCTCGCTCCTCACGCGGGCCGTTTCGAGCGCGCGCTGGAAGCACGCTTCGGCTTCGCGCGTGGCGGACTTGTCGCAGCGCAGGATGATTTCCCCTTCGGTGCGCAGGATATCGGCGCAGAAGAATCCATTGCGGTGCGCCGGAGAAATGCTCGCGATGATCTGTCGGCCTCTCTCCGGCTGTCCAAGCTCCGCATGCATCTGCGCCAGCAGGCAAAGGTTCGTTGCCCTGCGCCAGGCCGTACCGCTCATTCCCCGGATCGCCTGCTCCAACTCGGCAAGAAGGCGCTCATCGGCCCGCAGCCGCGACTGCATGAGGATGGCTGCGTCGCCCCACCTCGGAATCCCGTAGGCCCTGGAGATCTCCAGCGACTCCTCGGCCGGCGCCGCGGCGGCTTCCAGGGCACCGCGATGGAGCTGCACCCAGGCGGCGAACCAAAGCGCGATGACCGACGTCATCGGATGCGTCAGTTCTTTCGCGAGGCGGACGCCTTCCCGTGCCTCCTGCAAGGCCCGGTCGGGATAGCCGAGCACCCAGTGCGTCAAGCCCAGATGCCAGTAGGTGCACGCGCCGGCGTCGTGGCCGCCGTATTCGAACGCCTGCGTGGCATGCTTGTCCCGGTCGTACAGGCGCCGCCCGTGCTCGATGTGCGCAATGGCCTCCACGGAGCGTCCCATGGCGGAAAGCGTCGCCCACAACGAATGATGCGCCTCGAGCAGGCGACCGCTGTCGCGTCCGTCGCCCGCCGCATGGAGAAGCGCATCCGCGCGACTCACGGCGTCCTCATATTCGCCGCGCGTGAACCTCACGAACCACAGTCCCCAGAGCACGGGGAAACGCTTGTCGGCGTTCTCCATCTGGTCGGCCAGCGCGAGCGCCTGCTGGTAGCAGTCCTCGACGCGTGCGCTCGTGGTGCCCTTGGTGGCGATCAGCGCCGGACCCAGCGCGATGCGGATGTCGAGGTCCGCCATGGCGTTCTCGGGCGTCGCCGGCAGCTGCTTGAGCACTTCGAGCGCCTGCTCGAAGAACTGCACCGCCTCCAAGTTGGCGGAGCGGGCGGCAGCCCTTTCTCCGGCCTGCCGAAGGTAGCGCACGGCTTTTTCCGGCACCTGGCCGCGCAGGGCGTGATGCGCGAGCAGCTCGATCTGCTCGGCGAGCCGCTCGGCGTAAAGCCGTTCCATCGCCGCCACGATCGCCGCATGCAGGCCACGCTTGCGATCCTGCAGGACGCGGCCGTAGGCCACGTCATGTGTGAGGGCGTGTTTGAACGCGTACTCCAGCTCCGGGAAGAGCTTGGACTCATAGACGAACTCCGCGGCCTGCAGCCGGGCGAGGCCGCGGCGCAGCTCGTCGCCGTGCATGTCGGCGATCGCCTCGAGCAGCCGGAATGGAACGTCGGTCCCGACGACCGCGGCCGCCTGCAGCAGGCGCTTGTCCGCCGGCTGCAGCCGGTCGATGCGCGCTTCCAGAATCGCCTGCACGGTGGGCGGAACGCGAATCGCTTCCAGCTGCCCGGTCAGGCGGTAGCCGCCGCGAGTGCCGGCGAGTGCTCCGGTTTCGACCAGTCCCCGCACGCTCTCTTCCAGGAATAGCGGGTTCCCCTGCGTGCGCTCGATGAGCAGTGGCTTGAGCTTGGCCACGCTGGCATCCGAGCCGAGCAGGCCCTCGAGCAGGTCCTGGGCGCTTTCGGCGCCGAGCGGGTCGATGCGCAACTGGCGATAGCAGCTCCTTTCGCTCCAGCCATGGCGGTACTCGGGACGATAGTTGACGGCGAGCAGGATGCGCGCCCCCGGCAGGCTTTCGACCAGGCTGTCCAGGAAGGTCTGTGTCTCTCCGTCGATCCAGTGCAGGTCCTCGAACACCAGCAAGAGCGGCTGCGCCTGGCTTTCGCGAAGGAGAATGCGCTTCGCGGCGACGAGCGTTTCCCTGCGGCGTGCACCGGGATCGAGCGCGAGGAAGGGGCTGTCCTCGGGCAGCGCATCGAGCAGCCACAACGCGGGCGCGATGGTGTCCTTCAGCGCCTCATCCAGCGCGAGCAGGTTGCCGGCCACCTTGGCGCGACACGCCCGGACGTCGTCCCGAGCCTGGATCTAGAAGTAGACGCGGCACAGGTCCGCAAGGGGCAGGTACGCCGTCGCCTTGCCGTAGGACACGGAACCGCTTTCGACCGCGAGCCAGCCATGCGCATGGTGCGAATGGAGGAATTCATAGTAAAGGCGCGATTTGCCGACGCCGGGCTCCCCTACGACCGCCACCAGCTGCCCGCGCCCGCCGCGCGCCTGCTCGGCGGCGCTTCGCACCTGCTCCATCTCGGCGTCCCGTCCCACGAACCGCGTGAGCCCGCGGGCGCGCGCAGCCTGCAGCCGCGTCCGTACCGCGCTGGCTCCCGAGAGCTCGTATACCTCGATCGGCTCGGCGATGCCCTTGACGGGTACCGGTCCGAGCGGCTTCACGTCGACATACCCTTCGGCGAGCTGCAGCGTGCCGGCGGTGAGGCGGGTGGTGCCCGGAGTGGCGAGCTGCTCCATGCGCGAGGCGAGATGCGTCGTCTGTCCGACCGCGGTGTAGTCCATGCGCAGATCGTTGCCGATCGAGCGCACGACGACTTCGCCGGAGTTGAGGCCGACCCGGATGCGAAGCTCGATGCCGTGGGCGTGCCGCGCCTGTTCGCTGTAACCGCGGATCGCCTCCTGCATGCGCAATGCCGCGTAGCAGGCGCGCACCGCGTGGTCTTCGTGGGCGAGCGGCGCGCCGAAGAGCGCCATGATGCCGTCGCCCATGACTTGGTTCACCGTGCCTTCATAGTGGTGCACCGCTTCCATCATGCGCTCGAGCACCGGGTCGAGGAGCTTGCGCGCCTCCTCCGGGTCGCGTTCGGCGAGCAGCTCCATCGAGCCCTTCATGTCGGCGAAGAGCACGGTCACCTGCTTGCGCTCGCCCTCGATGCCGGCGGCGAGGATCCGCTCCGCCAGGTGCTTCGGCGTATAGGACTGCGGCGAAGCGTAGCGGGCCTGCGCACCTGCGGCCGCAGCGCCGCACTGCCCGCAGAACTTGGCGCCCGGCGCGAGTTCGGCGTTACAGGCGGGGCAGTGCGATGCCATGCCGGCGCCGCACTCCGAGCAGAACTTGGCCTGCGGCGGGTTCTCGTGCCGGCACTTGGGGCACTGCATCGCTAGGGCTGGTACACGATCGCGCGAACCGGCGTGGGATTGAAGTCGTTCACCGGGTTGTTCATCTGCGGGCAGTTGGAGATCACCGCGAGGACATCCATCTCCGCGCGCAGGTCGACGTAGTCGCCAGGCTTGGAGATGCTCGGGCCCATGTCCATGGCGCCGTCCTTGGCGACCGGGACGTACATGAAGAAGTTGAGGTTGGCGACCATGTCGCGCGGGCCCATGCCCCAGCGCTCGA
>Ga0105100_10002610_pt1 | contig 10514 bp, 10 predicted proteins | sample PPLLak12cMay2015_2_FD_87033 | JGI IMG/M metagenome (GOLD analysis project Ga0105100, IMG submission 87033) | Freshwater sediment microbial communities from Prairie Pothole Lake near Jamestown, North Dakota, USA - PPLs Lake P8 Core (1) Depth... | ecosystem: Environmental > Aquatic > Freshwater >... | reverse complement strand
GTGACCAGCAGGTAATAACGGAGACAGCCTTTCGATTTCAACCTGCGCTCCAATTCTTCGACCAGCCTGGAGGCGATTCCCAGATTGCGGAAATCTTGCTCTACTGCCAGATGATACATGATCCCACGCCGGCCGTCGAAGCCACCAAGGATACTGCCTATGACCCGACCTCCCGTTTCAGCAACCAGGAAGAGATCTGGATCCCTCAGGCTTTTCTTGCCAATTTCTTCGAGTGTATCTGATCTCCGCAGGTGAATACCCGGACCGGCTGCCTCCCACAGTTTGTAAACCGCAGGATAATCATCGGGAAACATGAATTGGCGGATCGAGACAGGCAGTTCAATCGAATCCATGGCAAAAAACAAGCAGAAATCCAGGCAGGCTTTTACAATTAAAGAGGGTTAGTGGTCGTGTGATCCTGGAAACTGGCTGTCGCAGGGTCAGCGACCAGGGCAGCGTTCAATACGTCTTCGATGGTCTCGGAAAAAACGAAGTGGATCGTGTTGCGGACCTCTTCTGGCAGGTCTTCCAGGTCGGCCTCATTGCGCCTTGGCAGGATCACCGTCTGTAAACCAGAGCGGTGCGCCGCAAGCACTTTCTCTTTAATCCCTCCAACCGGCATCACCTGGCCGCGCAGGGTGATTTCACCCGTCATTCCAACTTTAGCATTCACAGGGCGGCCGGAGATAAGGGACACCAGGGCAGTGGCGATCGCAACCCCAGCTGAAGGGCCATCTTTGGGCTGCGCGCCTGCCGGGATGTGCAGGTGAATATCCGAGTTTGAGAAGAAATCAGGCTCCAATCCTAAGGCCGCGCTGCGCGAACGGACATAAGATAAAGCTGCTCGGGCGGATTCCTGCATCACGTTCCCAATCGACCCGGTGATTTGAAATCCCTTGTCTCCGGGCATCTTGGTAGCTTCAATGAACAAGACGTCTCCGCCCACTGGCGTCCAGGCCAGACCGGTGGCCACCCCAGGGATCGAAGTCCGGATGGCGATATCTTCGTCTTCGAAGAAGTGCGGCCTTCCCAGGATCTCGGATACTTTAGCTGTATCCAGGGAGGTATGCTCGACGCCGTTTTCGGCAATGCGGGTGACGAGTTTACGGCAAATCGAGCCGATCTGCCGTTCCAGGTTGCGCACGCCAGCTTCGCGGGTGTACGACCGGATGACTGTCATCAAGCCCTGGTCAGTAAATTCGACTTCTCCCTGGCGCAGTCCATTTTCGATCAGCTGGCGGGGGATCAGGAAACCTTTGGCGATGGAAATCTTCTCTCGCTCGGTGTATCCTGATAATGTCAGAATCTCCATGCGATCGCGCAGCGGGTCCGGGATTGGCTCCAGCAGGTTGGCGGTGGTGATGAACATTACCTGCGAGAGATCAAAAGGGACTTCCAGGTAGTGGTCACGAAATTCGACGTTTTGCTCTGGGTCCAGCACTTCGAGCAATGCCGAGGCGGGATCACCATGAAAATCGAATACCAGCTTATCGACTTCGTCCAGCATGAAGATTGGATTACGGGATTCAATCCTGCGCATTGCCTGAAGAATGCGGCCGGGTAAAGCGCCGATGTATGTGCGGCGGTGGCCGCGGATCTCGGCTTCATCCCGCATGCCTCCGAGAGACATGCGTACGAATTTCCTTCCCAGCGCACGGGCGATTGAGCGCCCTAAAGAGGTCTTCCCTACACCAGGAGGCCCGACAAAGCACAGAATTGCTCCTTCGCGGATGCGGTGGACGTCGTCCAGGTTCGATTGGGTAAACTCGGCTGCACGTTCTTTGCGCAGTTTACGCACAGCCAGGAATTCTAAAATCCTCTCTTTGATATCCTCCAGCCCATAATGATCCTGGTCCAGTACCTGGCGGGCATGGGAGATATCAAGGTTATCTTCGGTAAATGCGGACCAGGGCAGGGAGACCAGCCAATCCAGATAGGTGCGAATGACGCCATATTCTGCAGCAGCCGCAGGCAACCGGCTGAGACGGTCCAGCTCGCGGCGGGCCTGTTTGGCTGCCTCTTCTGGCATATTAGCCAGCTCGATTTTCTTGCGGAACTCATCCACTTCGGCTGCTTGTTCGTCTTCTTCACCCAGTTCACGTTGAATCGCTTTCAACTGCTCGCGCAGGAAGTACTCGCGCTGGACTTTGTCGATTTCCGAGCGCGCTTCTGCCTGGATTTTCTGACCCATCTCCAATACTTCGACTTCGTGAGCCAGGATACCCACCAGGCGGTGCAGTTTCGCGGAAGTAGAATCTTCCTCGAGCAGCGTTTGAGCTTCCTGCAGCTCCATGCGCTGGAAGTTGGCGATGGTGTAGACAGTTTGAAGAGCATCCTCCAGGGAGATTACAGAAGCGACCAGCTCACGTGGGATTGAAGGCACCATCTCGGCGATGTGTTCGAACTGGTTGCGAGCGTTGCGGGCCAGCGCCTCCAGCTCGAGACCCTCTTCAACCAATTCGGGCGACTGTTCGATTTCCGCCTTCAAATATGGATCTTCCTGGATGTATTGCGTCGTCCTGCAGCGCGCCAGACCCTGCACGACCAGCCGGATTGTGCCATCAGGCGCGCGGAACATGCGGTGTACCATGGCAACGGTTCCGATCGAGAAAAGGTCAGCGGGTCCGGGCACTTCCATCTCGGGGTTTTGGGATGTCACCACTGCGATCAAGCGCTCGTCACTCCCCATCACGTCATCGACCAGGCGGATGGAGCGCATCTGACCAATGGTTAATGGAACAGCGGTGTGGGGAAATACTACCAAGCCGCGCAAAGGTAAAACCGGTAAAACCCGCGGTATCTGGTTCTCAATGCGAGGTTCTTGAAGGCTCTCTTCCCCTGTCTCGCCTTCCGACTGGACGATGCGCGGTGTGATCGGCAGGGTGATTAATTCTTCAAATCCTGCCTGCTGCTCATAAAGCCAGTTGAGCATTTCGAGGATGCTGGTGTTCCAACGGGTGGCTGGCATAGATCTCTTATGTTCTCAAAATTCCGTTTTGCTGAATTTAATCGCTGATTAGAATCTGGCGCGGCTGGGATTTGGGCATGGTCACCTTCAAGAAGCCATCACCATATACAGCCTGCACCTGGTCCGTCTCGATTGAAGCCGGAAGTTCTATGGAAATGTTGAATTCACCGAAGCGAATCTCCATGCGGTGATATGCTCGCCGTTCGGGTATCTCCTGCCTGAAGCCTGTGATCAACAACTGCCGGTTCTTCAGCTCGACGGAGAAATCTTTTTCATCCATACCCGCGATTTCTACTCTCACCACGAGTTCACTTTCCGTCTCGTAGATATCCATCGGGGGATTCCAGGTAAGGCTGCGGGAAATCATATACTTGATATCAATTCGTAATTGGAAAAACAGGTAGTACTAAAATTTCTTAGTGGCGCCCCTGGCGGGATTCGAACCCACAACCAATAGCTTAGAAGGCTACTGCTCTATCCTTTGAGCTACAGGGGCAATTGATGAATTCTTAACATCCTGGGCACGGGCGTAAACCCTTGTATACGCGGGTGCCTGATAGAGTTTTCAGGATCGTAGTCGCATCACGATTTAACTGCTGCCCCAACTCGACCGGTGTCAGTGGATTGTTTCCATTTGCTAACAACAGTCGGAAGACTGCATCGACCAGTGAGGTGTGGTTCGTGATGAACGTAGGGAGCCTGGCGCAGTGGGAGATTAATACGTGCTGGAGACCGTCTACCCGCTGCACCTCAGCCGTCTGTGGATCGATCCAATCAACGGTGGCTGTAAGATCCATGCTGGCGAACGCTTTCTGGTGTTCCGCACACAAGAAAGCCTGTAGATAAACGCGCCAATCGCGGTCATTATGACGCCACCAATCGAAGTCAATATGAAAGCGGGTTTCAATGGTTGGCCTGACCAGACTGATGCGCTTGACTTCGACCAATTTTTCCTTCCTTTTGAAATACTGCCCGTAAATTTTGCCTGCCGGTTAATTTCCCGAATCAGGTTCGCTCAGGCGAAAATGCAGGTCTCCAACATGTGAAAACCAGGATTTTGAGGCCAGAAGCGCAAGAATTGGTCCGGGTGGTGACCTCCGGACGACATTTACTGCCGCATACAATTCGGTGGCATGAACGTGGCTCTGTGGGTTTAATTTTGCCAGTTCTCTGACCGTATTCACCACCAGGTTCTCAAATGGTACCTGGTGTTTCTGGTTCTTGAGCCAGACTTCATCCAGGGCTTCCTCGTCAGGGATGGCGATTGCCATACGCTCATCGACTGTGCCGGAGACCACCTGTTTGAGCATCGCAAAAACAATACCGCCGTCTGATCCAACCAGGACGGTGCGAATCCATTCTCGACTGGGGCGGCGACTGTCGGTTGAGATGATCACCTGCCCGGGTTTGCTGCCTTTTTTCAACCGGATAATGCTGCCTGGCATCACCCCACGCTTTTGGTACCATTCCGCCAGCCCGTGCACATAACGTTTTTCCCTCACTACCCAACCTGGAAACTCTTCACCTGAGTCGCCATCGACCAACATAAACCGGATGCGCGGAGCTTCATAGGCGGTTGGGAAGAGATGCCGCACACTGGCTGAAAGTGGCAGGGTTCCGGATCGACAGTGTGGGTAAATTAGCTTGACTTCACCGTCATCCATGTGCCTGTAGCTGGCGGTGATAGGAGAAAGCTCGTCGCTCAACATCTGCTCCAAATCGAGCATATCCCCTGATATCAATGAGCGATCATATTCGATCGGTGTATACCGCAGGTGAACAGGTGGCTCCAAAACCTCTGCAGGTTCAAGCCGGCGCAGAAACCACAGCACATCACCGGCGGGTCCGACTTCATCAAACCGGGTGTCTTCCTGCAGGGCCAGGTCAAAAGAGAATTCTACCAATTTGGGATTCACTCCTGGAGCCAGCTCGATCTGTTCAAGCAGCGTGTTTGTAGTTAACGGACCGCCTCCGGCTTCATCCAGGACAGCCTCGGCCAGGTTCAGATGCCCGACATTGGTATCCACCAGGATTGCTCGAGGGAACCAACGGCCCGCTATGCGGACAAAATCAGGATTGGTGGCCAGATCCTCTTCCAGGATATCGGTCAAATCATCAGAATACTGCTCGAGGACTGTTTCCCGGTCGAATTGATCGGATTCATCCGTGATTTTTGGGGGTTGGTTAAGAATATGGTCCTGGATGCTGGCAGCAAATTCCCGCTTTATTCCATTGCCAAATTCAACCTGGATCACCTGGAAGTCTGCTAAGTCGGGGTTTTCTCCCGGACGTATTCCAATTACTTCCCCATGCGACCACTGCAGGGCAGGAAAAATCAACTTTTGATTAAGAGAATAGCTTTTTATCGGTTGGTAAAGATCTCCGCCAGATGTACGTTGTTTTTCGATTATTTGTTTCTGGCGTTCAATTCGCTCCTCCACCAGCGCATTGACCAGTTCCTGGGAAGTCAGTGGAGTTTCCAATTCGAGGAGGTGATTATAGAGAAACTCGATATCCTCGCCTTTTAGTGTGAACGTCTCCCAGTAGTTATTTTCAATTGTTGTCGTGACCATTCAATAATTCCCACGCGCCAAAACGACCGCACAGACTGCTTATTTTTGTGCGTCGCCAAGACTTGTTTATTTTTGTTTTGAACTCAGGCGCCAGTTTGCTCATTTGCGCCTTATGGCAGATCATATTATACTCGATGGAGAAAGCAATCGAGAGATGCATCAATTCGGAGATGACTTATGGCTGAGACCGAATGGGAAGTAGTGAGCGAGACTGCAGGCTCATTCAAAGCAGAAATGCTGAAAGGCTTGCTGGAAGCACAGGGTATCCCAGTCCTATTATCACAAGAAGGTTTGGGTCATTCCGTATATTCACTTACGGTAGGCCCGCTGGCAAGGGTCCAGGTCCTGGTTCCTGCGGACCTCATCGATCGCGCACAAAGCGTATTGAACGATATCGAAAGCGGAGCATTTGAGGAAGGAGCCGATTCGGAACCGCCGGAAGGCGATGCGGGCTGATTAAGAACCACCTGGAGAAGTTCATTGGATTGAGGGGAAGCCAGTCTCCAGCCATTCCAGGGGATCGACCTGGACTCCGCCGACCCAAACTTCCCAATGTAAATGGGGTCCAGTTACCCTGCCTGTCCCACCGACCAACCCGATTACCTGACCGGGTGTGACCTGATCTCCAACTTTCACTAGAATCTCGGACTGGTGAAGGTAGCCAGTATAGACTCCCCAACCATGATCGATCATCGTGGCGTTCCCGCGCACTGTCATAGGACCGGCGAAGACTACTGTGCCGGCAGCTGGAGCCAGGATATTCACACCAACCCCGCCGCAAAAATCCAGTCCTGAATGGAAATATGAGTAGGCGCTGCCGTTATATGACCGCCGGTTGCCGTATTTGGATGGCCAGCAGTCACTGAAGGGAGGCGGAGCAGGCGTGGTGAAGCTGCCCTCCCATTGTTTTTCTGGAGTAACGGGAGCAGCTAATGCCGCCCATTCGGCATCTTCAGGTGCGGTCACGGCTGGATCGATCGTCTCAGGACTGACGGTGAGCACCGGATCGAAGGGGTAATTTCCACTGGTTACCAATACAGCCTGGGAGAAAGCAAATGAAGGACTGTTACCCGCAGCATCTACTGGCAGCGTCCCTGTGATTGTCAAAGAATACAGGCCGGGTGGAGTCATGGGATGGATTCCCTGCAGCGCAGTCAGGCTGCCGTCGTCCGATTCCAGGAAATGCAGCTCCCGGTCAATCAGCGATCCGCGGAATGTAGTGCCTTGCTCCGCAACGATGTTCATAACTGACGTGTTCCCCTGAACCAGCAGGGAGGGGTTGATGGTGATGGTGTGAATCTCACCGGGTAGTGCGCTAGGTTTGGAGATTTCACTTTCATCTGCAGCTGCAGTCTCATTCGAATGCAGCACATCCCCTGAAGTGAGCTGCCAGAGAGAAGGCAAATCGTTCTCCAGCGCCAATGTCCAGGGATTCGTGCTGTTAATAACCGCTAATTCGAGCAGTGATTGGCCGCCAGTCAACAGCATCCGGCTTTTTTCCTCAATGGCAGTATTCTCTTCCAGTAACACCAGGCTGGCACCTACAAACAATTCAGCAGGACTTGCGATGTGATTCAGCTGGGTCAAAGTCTCGACTGGTAGATGGTATTGTCGGCCAAGACTGCGTAAATTATCACCATATCCAACCGTTCTGGTGGTGAGAGTACCCTGTATGCCTTCGAGGCCTGGAATGATCAGGCGCGCTCCGACACTTAACTGGCCAGGATCGGTGATGCCGTTGGTTTGAGTTAAATCATCTATCGAAACCCGAAAACGCACGGCGATTTCCCACAGGGAATCGCCATCCTGCACAACATATACAGCTCCCTCAGGTTCCTGGGCCATGGCTGTCTGAACCGGTGCAGAGAGCGTGAGAAATGCTAAGAATGCCAGGCTAAATTTCCAGGCAATTTGAAAGCGGTTGATTCTTCTACAAAAACCCATTCGACTTTTCATACTAAAAGGTACATTCCAATTCTAAAATTTTTACTCTGCTGCTTCGACCTCAAACTCAATTCGATCGCCAATTTGAAATTCGTTCAACCACTCAGGGGACAATTCCAAAATATAACAGGCAGGCAGCCTGGGGATGTATGCGGGTCGCCAGCGTTGGGCGATTTGTTTATCGACAACGATGTAATCTGAATTGATCCAGATTATCGCCAGGTCCATCCAGACTCCCAGCATGTGGATTGAGGAATTTATGCGGCTTTCCCTTGGCTGCACCAGCAGAAGACCCCGGTTGGAGGGGATCGACCACCTGAAGGTCAGTCCTCTCAAGCGGCAAAGAAATGAAGAGCAGAATTTTGCCCATAGAGGTGATTTTAACGGCCTGGTGTAATTCCTTATTCCCACCACGCGCATCGCTCGTTCATATCCTTAATTGCTCAGAAATTCCACTCTCAACTTGCAAGGATTTCTTCCTTCAAGGAGAATGCCAGAAGTAGTTTACCATAAGCGCTGACGAACCATCATCACAACTAACCCTTGCCACGTGTAACTCATCAGGCTATAATCATTGGAGTAGCGTGATTGGCGTAACGTGAAACGTGAATTCACGTTTCACGTTTTCTTTTTCAGGCAGAAAATTGAAGATGAACCGAGGGATGAATGATTGATGTGAATGATCTCCGAAAAGGAGTCACATTTGAATATGATGGCAGCCTGTATAAAGTGCTGGACTATCACCATCATAAACCGGGGAGAGGCAATGCCACGATCCGGATTAAAGCTGTAAATATGCGCAGCGGGACCAACCTGGACATGTCATTCCAATCCGGGGACCGCGTTCAGGATGTCCGTTTGGATTATCACAATGTCCAATACCTCTACAATGATGGACAGTTCTTCCATTTCATGGATCTGGAGACTTACGAACAACCAGTAATCATGGCGGAAGTGCTGGGTGAATCGGCGAAAATGATTAAAGAAGGCCTGGAAGTCAAATTAACAATTTATGACGGCGAACCTTTGGATATAGAACTGCCTTTGACGATCGATCTGGAAGTGGTTGAGGCTGAAATGTCGGTGCGCGGGGATACTGCGACGGGTGTGACAAAAAAGGTAAAGACAGAGACCGGTCTTCAAGTCACCGTGCCGGGTTTTGTTGATGTTGGAGATGTAATTCGAGTTAACACATCCGACGGCAGTTACATCACACGCGCATAACTTTATTAATTTCATTTATTGAATCGAATATTTTTTGATATGAAAACTCCTGCCGGTAAAGAGTGTCGTTATTTTTTTGGAGATTACTTTCGAGGAAGAACACGCGAAGAATGCAGGTTGTTTGCTCATTCTTCTCCCCCATTGAAATGGAAAAAAGACTATTGCTTCTCATGCCCGGTGCCTGAGATTTCCTATGCAAATGCGTGCTCGCACCTGGTCCTCAAGCCGAGCCTGGAACGAGCATTCCCATTCCTCAAGCAAACCGTCCGAATTGAAGCTTACTGCGAAAAATCGAAACGCAGTGGATTCGATCCGCATATTGGCTGCGGTGAATGCCATCCCTTACCTGCAGCCTTTATTGGAGAAAACTGGTGACACTGACGCTCTTACTCGACCTGGATGACACGCTGCTAGAGAACAAGATCGAATCGTTCCTGCCTCAATACCTGCAGGCATTCAGCCAGTTCATGGAACCGTACATTAATCCACAGGTGTTCATCGAAGCGTTGATGGCGGGAACCAGTAAGATGACTCGCAATCAACGTCCCGATTGCACCTTGAAAGAAGTGTTTGAGGAGGTTTTCTACCAAAAAGTGGAAGTGGAACCAGGAGCCTTCGAGGATCTGGCTGAGAATTTTTATTCTAAAATCTTCCCCACCCTGGAACACCTGACTCGTCCTGTACCGGGAGCCAGGGAAATGGTAGAAAAGGCGATCGAACAGGGTTACAGAATCTCGATTGCCACAAACCCACTTTTTCCATTGACGGCAGTCCAGCAGCGCCTGGCCTGGGCTGGATTCCCACCAGACCAATTTCCGTTCGAACAGGTTGCCTCCTACGACCGGTACCATTTTTCCAAACCCGATCCTGCCTATTTTGCAGAAATCCTGGGCTACATGCGCTGGCCTGAAGGGGGAGTGGTTATGGTCGGCGACGACCTGGAGCGGGATATTTCAGGTGCGAACTCCCTGGGGCTTTCAACTTTCTGGATTCATGAAGATGGGAATGTTCATGATACACAGCACACGGTCCCCAGAAAATCAGGCAGCATAAATGATTTTCACCCCTGGCTGGAAATTACCACACCTGAATCCTTAAGAATAGATTTTTCTTCTCGCACATCCCTCCTGGCAGTACTCAGGTCTACTCCAGCTGTCCTGGATGGTATTTTGAGGCATCTGGATGCTGATTTGTGGAATCTGCAGCCTGCTGAAGGATCCTGGAGCCTGACCGAAGTCCTTTGCCATCTGCGTGATGTGGATAATGAAGTGAATCTGCCGCGTGTAAGAAAAGTGCTGGAAGAAATAAATCCCTTCCTGCCTTCGGAAGATACGGATTCCTGGGCACAGAGCCGGAACTATCTGAGTCAAGATGGGCCACAAGCCCTGAGGCAATTCACTGTTACACGGCTGAAACTGGTTGATTTATTGAGTACAATCAGCCCGGGGACCTGGAACAACAAAGTCCGGCACGCGATTTTCGGTCCTACAGATTTACATGAGTTGGTGGTGATTCTCGCTGGCCATGACCGCGTGCACATTTCCCAGGTTCACGAAATCCTCGACGCAGTTACTCCAAAAAACTGATAATTCTCCGAAATTCACTCAGCGGGGAACGCCTCCAGAAAAAGTCGATACTGTTATTTAATTAATTAAATGACAATAATCATCCAAATGGATGTATTATTAGTGTATCTTCTTTTCTCCGGATTGAGAGGTATTGATGCGAAAACGAGTTGTGGTAACTGGTCTCGGATGTGTCAGTCCCCTTGGAAACGATGTGGACAGCACGTGGAGAGGCATTCT
>Ga0105100_10002607_pt1 | contig 10521 bp, 4 predicted proteins | sample PPLLak12cMay2015_2_FD_87033 | JGI IMG/M metagenome (GOLD analysis project Ga0105100, IMG submission 87033) | Freshwater sediment microbial communities from Prairie Pothole Lake near Jamestown, North Dakota, USA - PPLs Lake P8 Core (1) Depth... | ecosystem: Environmental > Aquatic > Freshwater >... | reverse complement strand
TGTATCCCTCCGGGATGATGAAACCGCGCTCCCGATGGGATTCCAGCAGATGCTCCTCGCGTGGAAATCCACATTGGTCCATGATTCGCAGCCCATTGGGGACGTTGTTCCAAAAGATCTGCAATCATCATTTTTTGGTGCATGAATATGGCTTGATCTATAAGCAGGAGATACAAATAGAGATGTTTGAAAGGAGAAACCAATGAGCGTGTTTGGATTCAAGATATTTGGAAGGTGGCCGTGGTATCCATGTCTCGTGCTGTTTTCGACGGTCCTGGTTGCCTTCCCGGTTTGTGCGGCCCCGGCGAGAGAGGGACTCCTGGTCGGGCGCATATCTCATGTGGAGGGACAGTTGCTCCGATTTGTCCCCGCTGAGAAGGACTGGGTCGCAACCGTCAGGGATGCACCGTTCGGGATGGATGATGCCCTCTATTCGGATCAAGACGCAAAAGCGGAATTCATCATGCCCAATCGTACCTGGGTTAGAATCGGCGGCAGCACCCAGATCCAGCTCATCGCCCTCAAAGCCGATGTGACGGAGGTCGATGTGGCTTCGGGCGTAGCCCGGTTCTACAACAAGAGCCCCGATGCCTTGATCAAAGCTACCACTCCTTTCGGCTATGTGGTCGGTCAGCCGGAGTCCACGTTCGACCTGTACGTCGGAGACCAATCGGCGGAAGTGATCGCTTTGGGCGGAAAGGTGGACTTCATCCACGCGGGTGATGAGGTGCGGTACGAAGTGGTTCACGGGTCTTCCTCGCTGATCGCCGATGACACCCAGGCGGGGACCGGCGAAGCCACCGTGGATGAGAGCTGGGATGACTGGAACGAGGAGCGTGACAACCTCTGGTCCAGGAGGTTGAGCGTGAAGGGCGATTCCGTCAGGTACCTTCCCTCATACCTGCATGATGAAGCATACGTGATGGAAGAAAACGGCAGATGGGAGATGGTGAGCTACGAGGGGAAGAAGCGCCGTCTCTGGCGTCCCACTCGCGTGGATTCCGGTTGGGCCCCCTTCACGGCAGGCCGCTGGACTGAGTATTACGGGGACAACACCTGGATTCCGGACGAGCCCTTCGGATACGCGACTCACCATTACGGCAACTGGGTCTATGTGAACAATGCCTGGTACTGGGGGCCGCCGCAAGCAGTAGGGGTCGGACCCGGCTGGTATCCGGGACGCGTGGCCTGGATCGGGTCCGGTGCAGACGTGGGCTGGGTTCCGCTGGCCCCAAGGGAACGCTACTACTCCCATTACGCCTGGGGACCAGCTGCTACCGTGATCGGCACGGCGGCTGTCGTAGGTCTCACGATCGGCAGCCTTGCGTACCTCAACCATGCCGTGGTGGTTCCTCAGCCTCGCTTATACGGGGTCAACAACTCCAACAGAGTCAGGGTCACCAATATCGACAGGACCACGATCATCAACAATTATCAGGCCGCTCCGGTCGTCAACAACGCGATCTTCAAGAACCACAGCACCGATCGCAACCGGTTCAACTTCACAGACGTCAAGGTGGCGGACAAGCCTCACAACACCGTTTTGAAAAGGATCGAGCGCAATCAGGGGATAGCGAGACAGGAAGGGGCCACGGTCAATGCCAGGACTCTCAGGGAAAACATGACCCGGACCAGGCTGGCTCCACTGCCCACTCAGTCCGCGGTGGCACCCCCGAAAGTCACCAACAGGATAGTCCCCGTGAGCCAGGTGGACAAACCCCCTTCGGAGGTCGAGCGCCAACCCAGAGCGCTCAAGGAGAAATCGAAGCGGGTCCGGCCGCCAAAGCAGGGTGTGGCAGGACAGCCGGCAGTCGAACGAGGGAAGAAGGCGGAGGGCAAAGCCGGCGAGGAAATGCAGCCAACCGAGCCGGGAGTGCCCGGACAGCGACCCACGAAGTCTCCGAAATCCAGCGAAAAGGTACGTCCGGGGAAAACGAAGAAGCCCGTGGAATCGGATGGAACACCCAAGTCCCCCGGGGAGCAAAGGATGGAACAGCGGGACGTCGAGCCGACAACTCCCGGCGCCGATCGTGAGCCTCCCAAGGCACGAAAGCGCGCAGCGCCTCCTGAACCGAGGACAAAGCCTCAAGTGCAGAGAGAGGAACGCCCCCGTCAGCAGCAGCCGCAACGACAAAAGCAGCAACCCGATGTGCAGCAGGAGACTCGACCAAAAAAGCAGCGCGAGCAGTTGCAGCAACCTAAACCGCGGCAGAAGCCTAAACCACAACCGCAACAGCAAGGTGACGAGCAAGAGAAGCAAAAGCAGAAAGGGCATGAACAACAGCAGTGACGGTCAGGGTGGCCCCGGGTTGTTACACTCGTGAAGGATAGTTTCTTTATTCTCACGCAGAGCCGCTGAGAACGCAGAGATTCATATCTTGAGGTTTCTCTGCGCTCCCTGCGTCTTTGCGTGAGTTCAAAAAAAGAAGAATCTCAGCCTAAAGGAGTATACCTTCCCGGGGCTGCCACCGGTTCTGAGGCTCCTCCTTCTCCTCGCCCATGAGGAGTGCCACTGGAAAACGGAGCAATGCATCTCCGACAGACAGTGCCTGTCCCGCAGAAAGAGCCTCGCCCGTGATAGCGTTCCGCCAGGCGACCGGTGCCCCCTGCGGCATGAGCACCTCCGTGTCCTGCCATACGGGTCTTCCCAGAGGAAAATCACTCTCCTGAACCAGGTGGCTGAGGAACCTCGGAGCAATGACAACGGCCCATTGTCGCTCATGTATTCGCGCAAAGGCGATGACGTGGCTTCCGAACCTTCCAGCCGACTTCAGCGGAAGATAGGCTCCCACCTGGAAGATCTCCCGGTGTGCTCTCCTGGCCTTGAGCGCCCGATAAACGAGAAAGAGCTTGATCCTTCCATCCTCTCTCGTGGAGAGCAGATCCCGGAGCAGCCGGTCGATCTTTGAATCGTCCTCCTCTCGGATACCGGCAAGCATTGCACGCCTTATTTCAAAATCCACCGGCCTGCGATTGTCGGGATCCACCAGGCTCAGGTCCCACAATTCAGTCCCCTGATAGAAATCGGGCACGCCGGGTGAGGCGATCTTGATGAGCGTCTGCGAGAGAGAGTTGAGCATCCCATAGTGAGAGACTCTCCTGCAAAACGGGATCAGGTCCTCCAGAAACCCGTTGGATTGGGAGCGGGCCAAAATTCCTTCGACAAAGCAAACGTAAGCGTCTTCATACCCCGTGTCGGGCTTCAGCCACGCGGTGTGGACTTTGGCTTCCCGTACGGCTTTGACAACATACGCCCTGATTCTTTGAACGAAGTCGGGATACTCGGCATCTGAAAACGGCCAGGCTCCGATGAGCGTCTGGTACAAGAAATACTCGTCGTTCCGGTCCGGGACGGCCAGGCCTTGGACGCGCTTCTTATTGCCCCGGTTCATCCTGATCCAGGTTCGGAGCTTCTTCAGCCACTCGTCCGGCATTTCGGAGAGCACGTTGATTCTGGCGCGAACGTCTTCGCCCCTCTTGGTATCGTGAGTCGAAGTCGTGTTCAGGGAATCCGGCCACGAGCTTCTTTTCCTTGCGTTGAAGTCGTGAAACTCTTCCATCGAGCACCCGAAGTGATCCGGCCGTCCCCCCACCTCATTGAGCGACACGAGCCGGTTGTACACATAATGGGTGGTGTCTTCGACCCCCTTCGCCATGACCGGCCCGGTAAACTGCTGGAACCTCATGGCAAAATGGAGCCAATCCCGCTTGTCTTCCTCGGAAGCATAGTCGGGAAAGTCCAGGAGGAGGAACCTGCGGACGAACGTGAATCCATGCAAAAGGGCGGGGAAGTTGGCTCTGGCCCGGCCCACCGCTTCCAAAATGGTTTTCCTGTCGTTCTCCGAGACCGCAACCTGGCTGATGTAAGTCCTGTATACGGGAAAGACCGCCAGGACTTCGGTCAAGGCTCTCTGCAGCGCAGTGAGCGTTATGTCGCTTCCGTGGCGGTCCCGGCTGGAGATCTTCTTCAGGAGCAGGGCGAGGTTGTGGACATCGCTCGCCATGTCTTCCTGGATCATCAGTTTCTTGTTGTCGCGCACGACATCGTCATAAGAGCTCTTCATGCCCGTTACGATGGAATAGATTTTGTCAAAAGCGCGCTCATTTTCCATCTGGCAAAACAACGCGTTGACATGATTTGTAAAATCGTAGCCGGTCGTTCCCTGTACCGGCCAGAACGCTGGCAGGTCTTCGTTGAGATCGAGTATCTTCTCAACGACGATATAGGCTGTCGGCGCCCTGCCTCTCACTTTTTGAAGGTAGCCGGTCGGATCGTACAGCCCATCCACATGATCGATTCTCAAACCGGTTACGACTTGTCTTTCCATCAGACCGAAGATCAGGCCGTGCGTGTGGTTGAAGACGTGCTCATCTTCCACTCTGAGTGAAATCAACCCGTTCACACAGAAGAAACGACGATAGTTGATTTCCTCGGCGGCCACTTTCCAGAAGGACAGCCTGAAGAGCTGCTGGGACAGAAGGTCATCCAGGAGATTGAAGCTCTCAGCCCTCCCCTTCTCACCGTTGAACGTCCTCAGGGTTTCGTCAACAAATGCCCGTATTGCGGGATTGCTCGTGTAGAGCTCCCACAGTGCACGTTGGATGAATTTCACCTGGTTGGAGCGCTCCTCCGGCTCATCGCTCGAAGAGAGCGCCTTCAGGACGTAGAGGATGCCCAGAAGCTTGATGAAGTCGGGATGGTCGTCGGCAAGCTTCTTTTTTAAATGGTTCAGGCTCTTAAAAAAAATGAGATAAGACTCAACCCGTAACGGGAAGGCGATGTTGTAGTAAGCCACCTTGAAGCCGTCAGGACCGTATTCCAGTGCGATCTCGCCGGCCTCGAGGCATTCCCCGTAGAACCTGCCAAGAAATGGCGCCAGGATCCGCTTGTTGAGACTGGCCGCCGGATGGTCCCAATCCACGTCAAAGAACTTGAAGTATCGAGAGCGGGAGCCACTCTCAAGAATATCCATCAGGAGGCGGTTTTCTGAATCCATTGCCATGTGATTCGGGACAATGTCCTGAATCCATCCCATGCCGTGCCTGCTGAGCTCATCAGCCAGCGCGTTGAAGTCGGAGATTTCTCCCAGCTCAGGGTTCAAACGGCGCGGGTCAACCACATCATAGCCGTGGAGGCTGCCGCTCACGGCCATGAATATCGGTGAAGCGTACAGGTCCGATATGCCCAGGTCCGCCAGGTAGGAAACGACTGGGCTCGCGGCCTGAAAACCGAACGCAGGATTGAATTGAATCCGGTAGGTCGCGGTTGGAATGTTCATGAGAGACTTTCCCGTCGGGATATAATCTTAGACCGGGTCGGAGGGCATCCGGATGGGCATTTGGATTCGGAAGTTCTCGGCCAGGACCGTGGAATTGTGTATCCATTCTCGAGCAGCCTCGTCGCCCGATTCGGCCTTTTCCTTGAAGTCGGAGCAACGTGTGTGAAGGATCCTGTAGCAGATGTTCTGGGTCTTCCAGAGGTTGACCTCGAAGGGCAGGGACCGGACCAGGCTGGCAGCCTTATTCAACCTCTCCACGAGAGAAACGTCGTCGGGATGTCCAAGAAGCTCTTCGGCCAGACGCTCGATATTGGCTGCCAGCAACAATCCCAGATGAGTCGCATCCAGATTCGCGCCGGCCAGGCGCGCTTCTTCCAGAAGAGGCCTCATGACGTCGGGGTCAAGCCCATCCCCTTCAAGCACTCTGCGGAGCTTGGCATTCAGGCACAGGTCCGCGGCGACCGAGAGGACTTTGGGCCGTGGCGTGCCGGACCCGGTCAGAAAGCGAATCAAGGGGGCATGGTGCTCATAGATCGAGCTGTATGCCGCTTCAGCCTCTCTCAGAGTCGGGCCCATGATGATGTTCAGGACTTTTCGCCGCTCATCGGCAAAGAGCGAGGTCAGAGAGTACGTGGACTTCCCGAAGTATTTACCCAGCAGAAGGATGGTCTTCGGGAAGTCAGCCCCGGCGAAAGCCGCTGAAAGGTCTTTCACCAGCGCTTCATATTTTTGTGCACCCTGATACTCACCGGTGCCGCAGGCGATGCTGTGATCACCCAGATGCAGAACGCCAAAGCACAAGCTGGAGGATATGCGAGTGATCTCTGAGGTGACCGTGGCCCGCCCGATGACCAGCCTTGAGCCTCCGACCTGAAAGCTGCGATAGTCCTCCCGGGTGGCGGAATACGCATAGATCGAGCTCTGCTCACCGATATCCTGAAACAGCGAGCTCAAGGCATAGTGGGCGCCCACATCCTTCATATCGAGCATGGCAGGCCTGACGAAGTTCTCGTATATGGTGCGGCCGTCACGGTGTTCAGGGATGTTGCTCTTGGCGCGCTCAAGTTGTTCTAGAAAGCCAGGTTCGAAGGGTTCGCTAAATAGCTGGTCGGCCAATTGCAGAACTCGGCCGGCATATTTTATGTCCTGAACCGTCTCGATCCCGGAAAGCTCGTCAAAAAACCAGCCGCAACTCGTGTACATGAGCATGGCGTTGCGTTGTAGCTCCAGAAGTTTCAGGACCGTGATCTCGTCCCCGGAGCTCAAGGGGCGAGTTGCATGACGGATCAGAAACGCACTGATTCGGTCGGGTGATCGATCCAGGATGATGTCGATATAGTCGTCACGGGCCACCCAGGGATCGGTCAGAAACTGTCGGGCCAGGCTTTCAAAAGCCGGGTTGACGGCGTCCCGCAGCCAGTCCAGGGCCGCACGCAGGGGGGCCCGCCAGCCCTGGTTCCAGCCCGAATGGCCGCCGCTGTTGCAACCGCAGTCCGACCGCCAGCGTTCTACGCCATGAACGCAGCTCCACGAGCTGTTTTCAAAGATTTCCACTTCATGCGTCGGTGGGTGCTGCTCCAGGTACCGGCCATAATTCGTCACCTGAGCCAGTCCGTTGGACTCGATGTGATGGAGCGCATGCGCCAGGGCCATGTCGCCGCCGCGATGGTGATGCCCGTAGCTTTCGCCATCCGTGGCGATGTGGACGAGGCGAGGAGAATCGTCGGCGAACGCGGACAGCAGTCGGTTGGCGAAAGCCTCGCCGTTGTCGAGCAGTCCTTCAAATGCCAGAGCCTGTGCAATGGGACCGTCGTAAAAGAAAAGGGCCATGACACGGCCGGACGGCAGCGACACCCGGTAGGCCATGGCAGGATAGATTCTTCCACCGCTCACGTCTTGCCACTCAGGGCCATCAATGGGCCGAACCCGGCTTGCCTGACTGGGGGCGAGTATGGCAAAGTCGATGCCGTGCTGTGCCATGAGGTCCAGGGTTTCCAGATCCACCGCCGTCTCCGGGAGCCACAAACCTTCCGGCTTGCGCCCGAAGCGAAACTCAAAATCTTTGATCCCCCAGATGATCTGGGTGTTCTTGTCGCGGCTGTTGGCCAGCGGCAGGATCATGTGATTGTAGGCCTGGGCCAAAGCATTTCCATGGCCGGAGAATTTCTCCAGGCTCTGCCGGTCGCCTTCCAGAATGGCCTCATAGGCGTCGGTGGCATATTTCTGCATCCAGAGCAGGACTGTTGGACCGAAGTTGAAGCTGATGCTCGCATAGTTGTTCACCAGCTCAGCGATTCGTCCCTCCGTGTCCCAGATTCTGGACACGGCATTGGCCGCGTAGCATTCGGCTGATATCCGCTCGTTCCAGTCGTGGTAAGGGAACGCCGAATCCTGGATCTCAATGGCCTCCAGCCAGGGGCTTTCCCTGGGAGGCTGATAAAAATGCCCATGGATGCATATGTATCGGTCCATCAGTAAGCCCTCCTTTTACGACATCATGCCGTATTCACCCAGCAGCGCAGCACCTCCGCCACACTCCACGCCTGCGCCATACACCCTCGCGGCGTGTAGGGCGCTTCGGCATCGAAGACCTCGCTGATCGATCCGATGCAGGCGTCGTTCAGGTGTGCCACGAAGCTTGAGAGAACCTGCCGGGCCTCCGCCTCCCTGCCCGGATTCAGCTTTCGCCACGCATCCACATAGGGCCCGATGAGCCACGCCCACACTGTGCCCTGATGGTATGCGGCATCGCGGGAGCGCAGGTCGCCGTAGTATCTCGCCCTGTAATCCAGATGCCCGGGCGCGAGGGAGCGCAACCCGACGGGCGTGAGCAGGCGATCCGTCACCACGTCCATGACGGGTTTCCATCGAGATTCGTCGAGCACCGGGTGATCGAGCGAGATCGCGAGAATCTGGTTGGGACGGCACGAGTCGTCGCTGCCGCCGTTTTCTGCGTCCACCACGTCGTAGAGATAGCCCCCGTGTTCACACCAGAACCGCTGGTTGAAAGACTCCCGCACACGATCGGCCGTCTCGTTCATGCGGCGCATGGCGGTCTCCTGGCTCTCCTCCTTCAGCCACCCCTCCATCAACCGCAGCGCATTGTACCAGAGGGCGTTGATCTCCACCGCTTTGCCCCGCCGCGGCGTCACCACCCAGTCGCCCACCTTGGCGTCCATCCAGGTGAGCTGATATCCTTGCTGCCCCTGGCGCACCAACGCGTCTTTCGGGTCCATGCCGATGCCGTACCGCGTTCCGGTCCGGTGGTGCTCGATGATCTCCACCAGCTTGGGCAGCACCAGCCTCAGCGTCGTGCGGTCGCCCGTGAACTGCAGGTATCGGTGGATGGCGTGGAAAAACCACAGGGTCGCGTCGGCGGTATGATAGAGGCCGTCCTTCTCGCCTTCGGGGAACATATTGGGGATCAGTCCATCGCGCACGTAGTGGGCAAACGTGCGCAGTATCCATCCCGCCTCGCTCCTGCGGCCGGTCATCAGCGTGAGTCCTTCCAGACTGATCATGGTGTCGCGGCCCCAGTCCGTGAACCAGGGGTACCCGGCGATCACGGTCCGCATCTCATCACCGTTGGCCCGCACCCGTGCGTCTTCCAGGCGGGCGACTGGTTTGATGAGGAACTGGTCGGCTGCGAGCACCAGTTCCGCGGCCGGTCCCTTCTGCGCCTGAGGCAGGGCGGCTTCCAGCAGCAGCTTGCGGCGATCCAGCTCCGCACGAAAAGCCCCCTCCGGAGACATCGCCCGAATCGTGTCCCACTCCTCGGTCGATGCCACGAGCGTCGTTCGGTCGCCCTCGACCAGATCAGCGCGGAAGTAGCCCGGACTCCAAAGAGACCCCTGCCACTCGTACCCGCGGTTTCGCTCAGTGTGATAGGGAATCAGGGAGGTTTCCTTGCGGTCGAACGTGAATGTCGTCGAAGGACCGTGAACGATGAGCCGCAGTGAGGGGAGGTCCGCGGCGCCCGTGACCTCGAACTGGTCCTCACTCACGGATAATCTGTAATACGTCGAGCGCGGCTGACTCACGGGCGCGTCGTGGGAGCGAAAATGCATCGCCGGCCGGAGCCCTAACCGCAGCTTGCCCTTCCCGGAGAGCAGGAGATACGTCACGTGCACCGTGTTCTGGCGGTAGGGAAGAAACAGGCGTTTTTCGAGAACAAACCCATCCCACTCGTAGCGCCACACCGGCAGTCCGGCTTCCAGCCGAAACTCGCTGAGGGCAAGTGTCTCCTCCGGTGAGGTACCCGCCAGCTCCTCCGCACCCGTGTACATCACGCGTCGGTCCGGCAGGCGCAACCGCTCGGAGAGTCCGTTCAACATCATCATGCGGCCCAGCGGGTTGGGCAGGGCGGCGATCAACAGCCCGTGGTAGCGACGGGTGATGGCGCCGGTCACAGTTCCCGACGCGTACCCGCCCAGGCCGTTGGTAACCAGCCACTCTTTCTGCAAGTGGGGGTCCGACTCCGGATCGCAGCGCTCGCATTTGCGAAGAGATCGAATCAGGTCAGCCATGCATTTTCCTGCCTCTCTTCGCTGGATGCATGACCACCGCGGCATGTCCCGGGATGCGCCAGTTGTTTCTGGAATCGAGAGCGGGCGTCCCGGTGCCGCCGTACCGGGGATCCTCGCTCGACCACAGGGTCTGCCATGTCATGCCAGCCGGCGGTGCGAGCAGCGGCTCCGGCGCGGGGTCCAGATGCAGATCCGCTCCGAAGTTCACCAGCAGCAGGCGGTCGTCGCCCCCCTCGCTGAAAAAGCGCAGCATCAGGCACTCTTCGGCCAGCACAGCCCCATCCACACCACCCGGAGCCTGGGCACTGAAGACGGGATCTTCGCGGCGCAAACGCAGCAGGTCCCTGTGCAGATCGTAGATGCGCCGGTTGCGTTCCCGCTCTCCGAAATCAAGCTTGCACCGCTCGAATGTCAAGGGATTCGCGGGGTCAATCAGGCAGGGCAGCATCTCGCTCGTGGCCAGACTGGGGAACTGCGCCAGAAACTTCGCCCGCCCTTCCCCCACCAGCCTCGCGAGATCGGGCTCGTGGTCCGCAAAAAAATAGAACGGACTGGATGATGCGAACTCCTGCCCTTGGAAGAGCATGGGCGTTCCAGGCGCAAGCAGCAGAAGCGCGGTCATCGCCCTCAGCCGCCCGGGGCTGGTCATGAACTGCATCCGTTCGCCACGGCCGGAGTTGGCGATCTGATCGTGATTCTGAATATACGTGACGAAC
>Ga0105100_10002606_pt1 | contig 10529 bp, 5 predicted proteins | sample PPLLak12cMay2015_2_FD_87033 | JGI IMG/M metagenome (GOLD analysis project Ga0105100, IMG submission 87033) | Freshwater sediment microbial communities from Prairie Pothole Lake near Jamestown, North Dakota, USA - PPLs Lake P8 Core (1) Depth... | ecosystem: Environmental > Aquatic > Freshwater >... | reverse complement strand
TTTGCCCATTGGGCAATTATATCTCCATGCATAATTCTGACTTTTCCGTAAAACAATTTTATCTAATTCATCGACACCTTCATCTCCAAAAAGCGGGTACTTTAATTTACCATCACCATATTCACTACGAAAGAAAAGACGAAAAGCATGTTTCGGATTATCTTGATGGCGGCTCCAGCCTCCGCGAATGCGGATTCCTGCATTGATCTGGAATCCTTCTGAGCCATCCGGATTTAAAAGTTCAATTGAAGCCAAACGTTCCCACTCAGCCCCATCATTCTCCGGATTCATGTAAATGCCGCTATCTGGATTAAAAAGATTTTTCAGATCAGTAGCAATGGATATTGATGGAACAGCGAGAAGTGCATCATCTATTAAGTTCGTATAACGAGGATCGTTTAAAACATTGGGATCCATTCCATAAATAATATACTGTCCATTAGTCGTAGGATTTGGCCAACCTGATCCGGGTTTTATTCCATCAGGTGAAAGTTCTCCAACTTTATTAACAAATAAATAAGTTAGAGTAACTAATTCACTTATACCATTATTCGGTACAACAGCACAGGCCCTAAGAATAACGCCAGCATTCTTACCACGCACTCCATATGAACTATCCGGATTAATGCGAATAGTAGCTGGTGAACTTTTAACTTGTGCTGTTAGTGATGTTATAGGATCGGAACCATCCATCGTATATTTTATAGATGCACCTTGTAACTGAGAACTGACAATTACATCAAAACTTTGTTCATAAAATCCCCGGCTTACGGAAAAATCCGGAGTTTCTGGTTGTGCTTTTAATATTTGTAAAGCTATCGTTAAAAAAAATATTACCAAAAACGAAAATTTCTTACTTTTCATCACCTGCTTCCAATCCTTCTTTAAGAATAAGAATATAGTCTTTTTTATTTGAACTAAAAAAACCTCAATCTATTTATTTTATCGGATAATCCCTGAATAATATAAAATCAATAATCTGTGCTAAAGATAAAGCTTACAAATTTCATACAAAATACAAATTTGAATATAATGCTACTTATGAAATTAAATTTCGCAGTTTATTTTTTCCTATATCAAAATGATGGAAACAAACAGTTCAAATCTTTAAAATTATATTTGCGAAATAGCAATTAACTTTAAGAAGTAATAAATTTTGTAATGGCTTCATAAATGAATACATTTTTTAATTTGAGATTTAAAATAAAGTTTCTTGTAAATCTTCCAGCACACCTCGGTTCTATCATTTTAATATAAAATTCTACAGCTTCCTTTATCTTAATGATATAAAACACAGAGATGAAAATAAGTTTTGATTCTTAATTTAGAATTAATTCCACTTTTTCTTAGCGGTATAATCCTTGTATTACTATAGTTGCTTATGCTGTAAGAAAAATAATTTAGTACTGAAAAGGGTAAGTATTTGTTTGGTCTCTCTACAATAGGCGTTTTCTTATATTTTCTTTTTTTTATCTCTTTAATATCCATTAGTATGTATGTCTCCCGAACAAAAGAGGTAACTGTAGAAAGTTATTTTTTTGCTAACCGGAATTCACATTGGCTTGTGCTTGGAATATCCTTTTTAACAAGCTGCATAATTAGCCCATATATTTTGGGGTTAACCGCATATGGCTCAACATCCGGAATAGCCATAATCTACGGAATTATTTCTGTTATAATGCTTATTGTACTTGGTTTGTATGTGGCTCCTCTTTATTTAAAGAATAAAATAAAAACACTTCCCGAATATTTTGAAAAAAGATTTAGCCGATCCTGCAAGTTTTATTTATCAGCGCTTTACATTTTTTATAATATTTTTATCAGATTAATTATAATTCTTGCAGCCGGGAGTATCTTTATTAACACAATTACTGGTGTAGATGCTTATTCTTCTCTTCTTTTCTTTCTTATAATTACCGGGATATATACAATTATTGGAGGATTAAGAGCAGAAATTTATGTAAACGTTGTGCAGGTATTATTTATTGCTCTTGGAGCTATAGGATTTTTTATTTGGATATTAAATTAGAATACTGAAATTCCTCAAATAATTTATAAGATATCTTCATTATCTAATTTAGTTCCAACAGCTAGCTCAGAGTTTAGCTGGGCAGGACTTTTATTTGGTCTTCCTATAATTGGTTTTTGGTTCTGGTGTGCAGATCAATTTATGATTCAGAAAGTCTTAAGTGTAAGGAATATTGATTCCATTAAGAAAGCAACGTTAACTTCTGCTTTTTTGCAAACTATTCCGGTCCTTATTTTCCTTATACCAGGAATTATTATAATCAGTGTTTTTCAAAATGAAGCTTCAAATGAAGCAATGATTTCATTCTTTTCCGGAGGGACAGTTCCTGAAGGTTTAAGAGGAGGATTAATAATTGCTGTGGCGGCAATACTAACGGCTTCATTTGCAAGCACTTTCAATAGTACATCAATGCTGGTTACATTTGATTTTTATCGCAGCTTTAAACCGAATGCTTCTGATAGAAAGCTTGTTCTTGTGGGCAGGTTAACAACAATGATTTTGTTGTTTTGTTCAATCTTATTAATCCCGGTATCGCAGAGTTTAGATTTTAGTTTGTGTCTGAAATTATTTAAAACTCTTGCTTACTTTTCCTCAATGGTTGCAGCTGTATTTATAACCGGTTTGCTCAGCCAAAAAATTACTGCAATAAGTGCATTACTGATTTTATGCCTAGGGACAATTGTAATTTTTGTAAGAGGATTTATAGAGATAGTTATTACTGATATCAATTCGGATAATTTTTTAGTTCGCTGGTTTACTCAATCAAAATTTCTTGAGTTTTCAATTTTCATATTTCTATTTTCTATTGTGCTTTTATTTGTTCTTAACAAATTAACGTGGGTTCAAAATTCTTTCAGTTCACTGTTAAGAATATTAAAGCAATTGATTTTAAAACTAAAATATGCGTTGAATTTGCATAAAAAGGTTTTCTGATTCTTGTAACTTTTAATACAAGTTTTGTCGAAGGGCTTTATTTGTAATTTTTTTTACAATATAAAGATTTGAAAAAGAGTTAAAAAAGGAGAATGCCTATGTCAATGGGTAAATACCGTATTCGAATTCTATCTTTAATAATTTTTATATCCCTTGTTAACATCCTTTATGCCGGTACAACCGGAAAAATAGCAGGCAGAATCTTGGATAAAGAAACGGGTGAACCATTACCTGGTGTTAACATACTTGTAGAAGGGACTACACTTGGCTCAACAACCGATATAAATGGATATTATGTGATACTTCAGGTACCCCCCGGTACACATACTATAATAGCAAGCATGGTAGGCTATACTAAAGTTTCAATTACTGAAGTGAGAGTGTTTATTGATCAGACAGCCACTGTTGATATTGAATTACAGTCTGAAACAATAGAAATGAAAACCATAACCGTAATTGCCAGAAGAGATCTTGTAAAAAAAGATGTTTCCACAAGCGTTACTTCAATACAAACAGCCGAAATTGAAGTTCTCCCTGTTGCTTCAATTGATGAGATTGCATCTTTACAAGCTGGAATTCAGGAAGGATTAGTGGTCAGGGGCGGACAATCAGATCAGTTATTACTCCAAATGGATGGTATTACCTTAAGAGATCCGAGAAATAACAGACCAATATCTTCGGTTGCTTTAACATCAATTCAGGAGGTTTCCATTGAACGGGGAGGTTTTAACGCTGAATATGGACAAGTACGATCTGGAATTATTAATATTATTACGAAAGAAGGTAGTGCAAATTCTTTTCACGGTTCTCTTCAATTAAGATACAGCCCTGCAACACAAAAGCATTTTGGGTTATCTGTATATGATCCGAATTCTATGTGGAACAGACCTTATTTAGATCCTGAAGTTGCCTTTATTGGAACTGAGAATGGATGGGATGAATATACAGCTCGGCAATATCCGAGATTCGATGGCTGGAATGCTATATCTCAGGCGCTTTTATCAGATGATGATCCGAATAATGACTTAACACCGGCCGCCGCTCAACAAGTTTGGATGTGGGAACGTCGAAGAAGGCCTACTATAGCTCCAGACTATAATATAGATGCAAGTTTTGGCGGACCAATACCATTAATCGGCAAGCCACTTGGCAACCTTAGGTTTTTTGCAAGTTACCGGTTCGAAAGAGAAATGCTTCTTATACCATTAAGCCGGGATGATTATAGAGAAGACAATTGGTCGGTTAAACTGAATTCTGATTTGACGGAATCTATGAAACTGATGATTACAGGTTCTACGGGTGTTTCCCGTAATGTTGCTATTAACGCTGATGATGCTCAATTTAATAATCCTGCATGGGGTATAAATGGTGTTCAGTTTTGGAATCCTACTGATTATATGCGTTCACCATTTCAAATTGCAGAAATTACTAATGAGCAGAGACCAAGCAGAATCTTTACAAATTCATGGTACAGCGAAGCTGTAGTAGGGCATTTAACTTTAGCAGCTAAATTAACTGATTTTATTAATCCAACTACATTTTATGAAATTAGTCTTGAAAATGTAAACAGGAATTATTCTACTGGACCAGTTACCCCAAGAGATTTAACAAGAAAATATGAAGTAGTTCCTGGTTATTTTGTAGATGAAGCTCCGTTTGGATGGGACTCGTTGCCAAATGCTGGTATTACAAGCATGTTCTTTGGTGGTCATAGTGCTACATCCCGCGATTCAAGTGAGATCAGCTCATACATTCTAAAAGCAGATTTAACAAGCCAACTAACCAATGAACATATGGTTAAAACAGGAATTGAATTTTCTTACTACGATCTTAATCTGGATTATGGCAGGGTTAATAATTATTTCAATGATATAAACTATGTTAAAGAAACAATGAAGCCATATCGTGTTTCTTTTTATGCACAGGATAAAATAGAAGCTTTGGGGTTTATTGCTAATATAGGCGTGCGTTTGGATATTAGTAATCCCAACTCCGAATGGGTTGTTGTCGATCCTTTTGATAAAGCTTTTTTCTCTACAGACTATAGTGCCACTGGTGATTATCCAAAAGAAAAAGCAAAAACGGATATTGCAGTTAGTCCACGTTTAGGTATATCACATCCAATAACTGAAAACTCCAAATTATATTTCAATTATGGGCATTTCAAACAATTCCCTGCATATGAAGAAATCTTCCGTTTAGGTCGTGGTTCTGCAGGAAGTATTCGTAACTATGGTGATCCGAATTTGCAGCAAGCCAAAACTATTGCTTACGAATTAGGATATGACCATGTCTTATTCGATGAATATCAAATACAGGTTGCCGCTTTTTATAATGATATTTCAAATCAACAGGGATATACTTCATATTTAAGTGACAGAAAAGGTATAGGCTATTTTGCAGCTAATAATGATCTCTATGCTGATATCCGTGGTTTTGAATTAACACTAAGGAAAACTCAAGGTAATTGGATCAGGGGTTTCCTTACTTACACTTATCAGGTTAGCACAAACGGTGCATTTGGTAAACAAACAATAGATGAGGATCCAAGTCAACAAATTCAACTTGATAGGAATACGACTAATTTGTATCAGCAGAAACCAATTCCTCAACCACGAGCAAATCTGAGTTTAACATTTTTTACTCCAAAAGAGTTTGGACCGGAATTTCTCGGAACTCAACCTTTGGGCGATTGGTCACTTAATGTTATAGGAGCATGGGAAGCAGGTGAATGGATAAATTATAACCCGAACTTAGTACAGGAAATAGGAACAATTATTCAAAATGTTCAGGTAGTTGATTATTACAATATTGACCTGCGATTACTTAAAACTTTCGACTTCGAACAATTTTCAGTTTCATTCTTTATGGAAGTGAGAAACCTATTGAACTCGAAGTTTTTATCAGGAGCCAGTTTTTATTCAGGACTTAATGGCGGTGATGAAGGCCTATATCTTGAATCTCTCCATTTACCTAAAAGCCAGGCTTATTCCAATATTCCGGGCGATGATAGAGTTGGAGATTATCGTGAAGCAGATGTACCATATCAACCAATAGAACAAAGCGGTAATGTATTTAATATATCGGTAAATAATATAAATCCTTCAGTTATTTATTATGACACTCCAACCGGTAAATACATGAATTTCGTTAATGGCAGTTGGTCTGAAGTTGATAGTAATAAAATGCAAAAAATTCTTGATGATAAAGCTTACATAGATATGCCAAACAACAGCTCATTTGACTTTTTAAATCCAAGACAAATTTTCTTTGGACTTAATTTATCATTTAACTTTTAAGTAAGAATTCTGATAATGAAAGGCAGTATTAATATGATCAAAAAATATCTGGTAAAAGTAAGTATTCTTGCTTCACTCTTTTGCTTATTCGGAATAACTGGCATCCAGCAATTATATGCTCAGGTTACGGGACCACAGGAAATTAAGTGGATGAGAGTAAATGCTTTGCATCATTGGTTTTCAAGTGGTGGAGCGGAGATTGAGTATGGGAGACGCAGCCGTACATTTTTAGCAACTGATCAACTGGATGGTTTGCGCTGGCCCGGGGAATATGTCAACAACAAAGGAGTTAATGCTGGAAAATCTTTATGGATTGGGACAACAAACTTTGAAGATCCGGTTAATGGTATTACATATCCTTATAAGGTTATATGTGCCGGCAGAGCTAATATGAATCTCAATTCGGAAATATATCCTGAAGATATAAGTTTGTTAGCTAAATTTGAACGCCCTAATATATTAGTAAATGATCTGCCTGCATCTGATATTGAATTTGATGATGAAGTAGATAATATCGATAATACAATCCCATCAGACCGAATGGTTGTCAATACATTTCATACTCCTGTCGGAATATCGGTAACAAGGAAAATACTTGCTTTCACCCAGCAGTATCATGATAACTATTTTATTTATGAATATGTTTTCAAAAACACGGGCCTTATCGATAACCAGGGAACAACGATGACTCCGCGTACTCTTACAGGGGTAGTATTTCAATTCCAATACCGTTATGGATTTGCCGGTGAATCATATCTTAATGCCTGGCCGCCTCCGGTAGGATCACCATGGGGACGAAACACTATTAATGATGTTTGTGGACAGGATGCAAATCATATGGGTATTCCACCAAATGATTTTCGTGCTGTGTGGGCTTATTATGGTCCTTATTCAACAGCTCCATCGCTTCAAGATGATATTGGGCTTCCAAGATACGCAGATGGATCCGTTTTGGCAGGAACAGATTTCGCAGGAGTAGTTGTACTGTATGCTGATAGATCTCCTCAGGATCACACGAATGATCCAACGCAGCCTACTACAACGCAATTCATTGGTTCAGACAGTGATGATCAGGGTTTAGGACCTTACGATGCAGGATTAATGAGTAGAAAATATGCCCGAATGACAGCAGGGCATCCTACAGAAACCCAGGCTGAACAGATTGGAAAAGATGATAAAGGGTGGCCTACAGTAGCATCTGCTAATGACTGGAATACTGACACAGGTGGTTATTCATCTGTTCAGGGTTTTGGTCCATATACTCTAGCACCTGGCGATAGTATCAGGATTGTGGTTGCTGAAGGTGTTGCAGGGATAATGAAAAACAGAGATTTGGTCAAAGAAATAGCAAATAAATGGTTTACCAACACAGGACCATTTATTCTCCCGGATGGCTCAACCACAACTGATAGGAATGTATATAAAAATACATGGGTGTTTACAGGAAAGGATTCCTTATTCCAAACATTCAGACGCGCAATACAAAATTTTCAAAGTGGATATGACATTGTTCAACCTCCTCCTCCTCCGGATAAGTTTGAGGTTAAATCAGGAGGAAACAGAATTTTACTTACATGGTCTAATAGTGCTGAATCTCATGCAAATTTTAACGGATATTTATTATACAGAGCAGAAGGCAGAACGGATTCAAATTATACTTTAATTTTTTCATGTGATAAAAATACTGTTGCTAATTCTTATGAAGATAAAACGGCACGACGTGGATTTAATTATTACTACTACATTCAAACTAAAGATGATGGTTCAACTAATCTTGGAGATCCCACTTTAAATATTCCAGCAGGTGCACCTTTATTAAGCAGTAAGTACTACACAAAAACAAGTGTATCCAGCCCTGCATTTTTAACACGCCCTCCTGGCACCAGTCTTTCTGAAATCAGGGTTGTTCCTAATCCCTATAATATTAAAGCAAATGCTTTGCAATTCGGGCAATCTGCACCAGACCGGCTGGCATTTTATGGTTTACCACCCTACTGTACAATTAACATATTTACAGAAACTGGTGACTTAATTGAAACAATTGAACATACATCTTCAAGCGGCGATGAACTATGGCATTCACTTACATCCTCAAGGCAACTTGTGGTAAGTGGATTGTACATTGCTTATTTCGAAGTTTCCAGAGATACGTATGATGAACAAACAGGTCAATTACTCTTTAAAAAGGGTGAAAATACTTTCCGGAAATTCATAGTTATTAGATGACTCAATTATTGGAGAATGAAATGCATCATAATCTTAAAAATATTTTACTAAAACTTTCTCTGACAATCTTTCTATTGGTTGTTTTTATTGGATGTGATAGTTTTTTACCGGATGAGTTTGATGGTGATAAAAAATTTAACTCTCCTGATATTGATACCAGGGCAAGTAATATACTTGTTCAGGATACATCAATTCATATCATTAACTCAAGACCTCTGATAAATATTGTAGATAGCTTAACTGTTGTAAAATTAGAACAAGACAGCATAACTGAAGATCAGGTAATTCTTTCACAATTCAATGCATTAGTAGACAGTTTACAGAATACAAATCTTCTCAGAGATTCATTAATGTTCGTACGATTTATCAATATTGGTGCGAACGGAACATTTTCAGTAGACACTACCGCCAGTAGTATTGCATATGCGGTTTTAGATGTAACTCCAGGTCAACCAAAGGACTTTTATTTATATACGAGTCTGGTATATACAGGAACTAATATCAACGAATACATTGGAGTTCAGCTAATAAAAGCAGATGGTTCCGCTGTAAGTTCTTCAAGTGATATGGTTATGGAAACAGTAACAAGTGGTACTCAATCCATTCCAATTGCCGGGGGAACTCAGCTTGTACCTACAATTAAAGCCCGTTACCATATTCAGGTTGACGAAGGTACTTATCTTGTCCGTTTTACTAAAAGCAACGTATCAGGTTTTGGGCAATTTTTTAAAATACTAATTTTATCAATATAGCAAGTGAATAAATCCGAAAAGGAGAATAAAAAAGTGAAACGATTACAAATAGTTTTTTTAATAACAATTGTAATAATCGGATTATCGGCGCCAGTATCTTATAGCCAGGTTAAGTGGGCGCAAACCGGATTTAATTTTCTTAACGTATCCTCCGATGCAAGATCAAGTGCAATGGGGGATGCTGTAAATTCACTTTCCGGTTATTCAGGAGCACTCTTCCATAATCCTGCTGGTATGGCAGAAATACCTGCATTGCTAAACACTACTTTCAGTATTAATAACTATATAGCAGATATACGGTATTTATCTTTTAGCATGATGGTTTCTCCCTTTGAGGGAGAATATGGTGTTGTTGGTGTAAGCTTTCAGTCTATTGATTATGGTGATGTTTTGGGAACAATTGCATGGAATAATGAAAAGGGTTACATAGACACTGAAACATTAAATCCTTCAGCAGTTGCTGTTGGTATTGGTTATGCTAAAATGATTTCAGATCGATTCAGTGTAGGAGCCCAGGTTAAATTTGCCTATCAATCTCTTGGTAAAAGTATAATTCCTGATGGTGCTTCGTACAAAACAAAACAGAATGTTGCTGATGCTGTGGCATTTGATTTTGGTACCGTGTTTAAGACCGGCATAGAAAGTTTGGCTTTTGGAATGTCTGTAAGAAATTTTTCAAAAGAGACAAAATTTGAAGAAGAAGGTTTTCAATTGCCATTAATTTTTACGCTGGGAATTTCGGCAAATCTTTTTGATTATATATCTGTACCCGGACCTGATCAGGCACTGCTAATAACTCTTGATAGTACACATCCCCGTTCTCATCCTGAACAAGTTAAAATAGGAGCTGAATATCAGTTTATGAAAGTACTTTCTTTAAGAGGTGGCTATATATCAAGTAATAGCCTGGATGATTTTACTTTTGGATTAGGTTTATCTTCAGGAGGATTGGATATTTCTTCTTTCGGTTTTGAATTTGATTATTCTTACACACCATTTGGAGTATTAGGTAATGTTCAAAAGTTTACAGCACGTTTTTCATTATAAAAGATTTTAAGGTATAAATATGAACAAAATAAAATTGATACAAAATCTTTATCTCTTTCTTCTAATCCCTTTTTTATTCTTACTTGTCAGTTCCTGTGAAGATTTTGATGAACCCGGGAAAATTTATAAACCTGAGGAATCGATTCATGTAAATGGGGCTATAATCACAAGTATTGAACCTGGAAATGGTGCAATAGCTGGCGTGAGAGTAATTACTATATTGGGTCAGAATTTTACATCAGG
>Ga0105100_10002605_pt1 | contig 10530 bp, 8 predicted proteins | sample PPLLak12cMay2015_2_FD_87033 | JGI IMG/M metagenome (GOLD analysis project Ga0105100, IMG submission 87033) | Freshwater sediment microbial communities from Prairie Pothole Lake near Jamestown, North Dakota, USA - PPLs Lake P8 Core (1) Depth... | ecosystem: Environmental > Aquatic > Freshwater >... | reverse complement strand
GGCGTCCGCGCAAGCCTGAAACTGCCGTCGCTGAACCCGTCGCTGCTGCTGGTGCGGAGGAAGTTCTGCCGGCTGCGATCGGTTCGCTGGTGACCGCGGATGCAGGCACGGCTGAGGGAACTCAGGAGGAGCGCGCGGGGCGTCGTCGTCGCCGCCGCCGAGGGCGCGGCGGTCGCGGGGAGGAGGTCGCCGCTGGAGTCGAGCCCGGCGTCGCGGCCGAGGTCTCGGATCACGAGGTGATCGCGCCTGATGAGATTCCGGCCGAGGAGCCGGCGGCCGTTGTTGCATCGACGCCGCGACCTGCCATTGACGCGGTGATCCCAGCCGCCATCGAGGTACCGCACGCCCCCGAGATGATCAGGGTCACAGCAACGCCTTTGCCGATTGCGCAGCCGGCGCCGCTGGCCGTCGAGCAATTGAAGCCGGTGCTGGAACTTGCCGGGCTGATGCTGGTGCAGACGGCCCCTGCCAAACATGCAGAGGCTCTTGCCCGAATGGCATCGGAACCCGTGCCGGTGCGGACACCGCGCGAGCGCGCGGCGCTGCCGCCCATCGAGGAGGGCCCGCTGACCCAGGTCGAAACGCGCCGGCAGGTCGAACAGCGCGCGGAGAGGTGAGATCCGGGGCCGGCGCGCGATTTTCCGTGCCGGCTCGCAGCAGCATTTGATCCGCGCCTTGCGCCGATGACCCTGTTGGCAGCCGGCTTGAAGGGCATTGCGCCCCTTGTAACATCCGCGCCATGACAGATCGCGTGATTCCTCTGCTCGACACCCGTGTCGCTTCGGTGGCCGCGCCGCGCCCGGCCGAGGTCGAACCGGCCAGCGGTCACGTTGAGGACCGGCTTGGAAGGCCGCTGCGGGACCTGCGCATCTCGGTCACCGATCGCTGCAATTTCCGTTGCACCTACTGCATGCCGAAGGAGATCTTCGATCGCGACTACCGTTTCCTGCCCCATGCGGAGCTGCTGTCGTTCGAGGAGATCACGCAGCTTGCACGCGTCTTCATCCGGCACGGGGTCGAGAAGATCCGGCTGACCGGCGGCGAGCCGCTGCTGCGCAAAGACCTCCACAAATTGATCGGGATGCTCGCGCCGCTGCAGACGCGCGGCGGCCATGACCTCGATCTCGCGCTGACGACCAACGGTTCGATCCTCGGTCGGAAGGCGCGCCAGCTGGCCGACGCCGGCCTGAAGCGGATCACCGTCTCGCTGGACGGCCTGGACGAGGCGGTGTTCCGGCAGATGAATGACGTCGATTTCCCGGTCAGCGACGTGCTGAACGGGATCGATGCGGCGGCATCCGCGGGCCTGGGACCGATCAAGATCAACATGGTGGTCAAGCGTGGCGTCAATGACCACGAGATTCTGCCGATGGCGCGCCGCTTCCGCGGCACCGGGCACATCGTGCGCTTCATCGAGTTCATGGATGTCGGGTCGTCCAACGGCTGGCGCATGGACGACGTGCTTCCGTCGGCCGACGTCGTACGGCGCATCGCAGATGAGCTGCCGCTCGAGCCGATCGATCCCAACTATGAGGGGGAAGTGGCCGAGCGCTGGCGCTATCGCGACGGCAGCGGCGAGATCGGCGTGATTTCCAGCGTCAGCCGGGCGTTCTGCCGCGATTGCACCCGGGCGAGGCTCTCGACCGAAGGCAAGCTGTACCTCTGCCTCTTCGCGAATCACGGCTATGACCTGCGCGCGCTTCTGCGAGGAGACGGTGAGCGACCGGCGGCGACGATGGAGCAACTCGAAACGGTGATCGGCCGGATCTGGAAGACTCGAGGCGACCGCTATTCGGAGCTCCGGACCGAAGCCACCGCCAGGCTGCCCAAGGTCGAGATGTCGTACATCGGCGGCTAGGCGCGCATGGCTGCCAGGGCCGAGCAGATCACCGGCCTACACGCTGCGGCATTCCGCAACATCAATTCTGCCGAAGACGCCGAAGGCCGCGCAGCATGAGTCCGCCTGAGCTGTCTGTTGACGGAGCGCTTGCCGAACTGCGCAGGTCGTTCGTTCGCATCACCGGACACGAGACCATTCCTGTCAACGACGCCTTCAGGCGAATTCTTGCGACCGACGTCCTCTCGCGCGTCGATTCGCCCGCATTCGACAATTCAGCGATGGATGGGTTTGCGGTTCGCGTGCAGGACTGCATTCAACCGACGCAGCTTGCCGTGATCGGCACAGCGCTCGCCGGCCATTCGTTCGATCGCGCGCTGGCGCAGGGACAGGCGGTGCGCATCATGACCGGCGCGCCGCTGCCACACGGAGCCGACGCAGTCGTGATGAGCGAAGACACCGAGGAAACGGAGTCCGGCGTTCGCCTGGCGCGCAGCATCGTTAGCGGCGCCAATGTGCGCCGCAAGGGCGAACACGTGCAGCGTGGCGAATGCGTGCTGCCCAAAGGCCGCCGTCTGCGGGCGCAGGACCTGGGCCTGGCGGCAAGCGTTGGCGCGGCTTCGCTCGACGTGATGCGTCGCCTGAAGGTTGGCGTGCTTTCGACCGGCGATGAACTGGTCGATGCTCCGGCGGATCTTCCTGCGAGCGGCGCCTACGACGGCAATCGCCCGCTGCTCTGCGCGCTTGCCTCGGCCGCCGGCCATGACGTGCTCGACCTCGGCATCTCGGCGGACGACAGCGCTGCGTTTGCGCGCGCGCTGGCGCGCGCCGCGACCAGCGGGGTCGACGTGCTGCTCACAATCGGCGGCGCCGCGCAGGGCGATGCCGACGTCGTGCGACACCACGGTGACGTGCGGTTCATCGGCCTCGATTTCCGTCCCGGACGTGGCATAGCGGTCGGATCTTTGCGCAACGACGGGCACGAGGTCGGACTGCTCGGCCTCCCGGGCAACGCCGTGGCCGCATACATCGTCTACCAGCTGGTCGCCCGCCCGCTGCTGGCCTGGATCGCAGGTGCGGAAGACGAGCGTCTACTGGCGCTGTCGCTGCCCCTCATCTCGGACGCTCGCGTCAAGCCCGACCGCACCGAGTGGCGGCGTGCGCGCCTGGTTCGACAGCAGAACACCGTGGCAGTCGAACTGCTGAAGGACCAGGGCTCGGCGATGTTGCGTACCGTCTCCGAAGCGGATGCCCTGGTCGCTATCGGATCAGCGTCCGCGCGTGCCGGGGATCTCGTCACGACGATCCCGCTCGCGGCGTTCGACTGACGTCTCGAGGCCTCAGAAACGCTTCATCAGTTTCAGCAGCCGCTCGACCCGCGGCTGGTACGGCGGCATGAACAGGTTCATCGCGTTGAGACGCGACTGGCGGAACACCGGAGTGAGCTTGCTGAAGGTGTCGAAGCCCCACTTGCCATGGTAGTGGCCCATTCCGGACGGGCCGACACCGCCGAACGGCAGTTCTTCCTGGGCAACGTGCATCAGCGTCTCGTTGACACAGGCGCCGCCGACGTGGGTCTGCTGCAGCGCCCACTCCGATCGTGCGCGATCATCGTCGAACCAGTAGAGCGCGAGCGGCCGCGGCTGCGCGTTGATGAAGGCCACCGCATCCTTGACATCGTCGTAAGGAATGACCGGCAGCACGGGACCGAAGATCTCCTCCCGCATGATCGAGATGTCGGTCTCCGGGTCGACCAGCAGCGCGGGACCGAGCCGGTGCGCCTCGTCGTCCTGCAGCCGCCCCTCGAAGAGCGGGACGACCTCGACACCCGCGGCGCGCGCTTCGTCGAGATAGCCGACGAGTCGCCCGTATTGGCGTTGGTTGATGATGCTGCAGTAGTCCGGATCGTCCAGTCCGCGGGGATACATCCGCCTGGCCTGCTGTTTCGTGACTTCGACATAGGCCGCCACTCTCGCGCGCGGCACGAGCACGTAGTCGGGCGCGATGCACGTCTGCCCGGCATTGAGCAGCTTGCCCGCGAGCACCCGTTCCGCCGCCTTGCCGATCGGGTAGTCCGGTGCGACCACGGTCGGAGATTTCCCTCCGAGTTCGAGCGTGACCGGCGTGAGGTTCTGCGCCGCGGCGCTCATCACCTTGCGCCCGATCGCGGTCGATCCAGTGAAAAGCAGATGGTCGAACGGCAAGGCCGAAAACTGCGCAGCGACGTCAGGGCCGCCGGTGATCACCGCGACTTCTTCGGTTGCGAAGTGCCTGGCGATCAGCTGCCGGAACAGCTCCGAGAATGCAGGTGTGTATTCGGACATCTTGACCAGCGCGAGGTTACCGGCAACCAGTGCGCCGACCAGCGGGCCGACCGCTAGGAACAGCGGATAGTTCCACGGCACGATGATGCCGACCACGCCGAGCGGGCGCGGCATTACGTGGGCGCGCGCCGGGAGGAACCATTTCGACACCCAGACGCCGCGCGGCTTCATCCATGCGCTGCCGTGCCGCAGCGCGCCCTTGATCTCCGCCAGACTGGGAAAGACTTCGCTGATCTGCGTTTCGGTTTTCGGCCGTCCACCGAAATCAGCGTCGATCGCCGCTTCGATCGCGGCTTCGTTCGATTCAAGCAAGCCGCGCAACCGTGCAAGCCGGTCGCGCCGCACATTCCACTCCGGAAACGGTGCATGGTCATGCGCCGAGCGCTGGAGTTCGAATGCGTGGTTCAGATCGAGAGCAACGTCTGCGGCCTTCATCTGCACTCCCCGCCGGATCCGGAACGTTTTAAAGCTTAGCGCCCCACGGCCGAGGCTGTGCTCCAATCGCGGCTCGGGGGAGCAATGCAGTCATTGCAGAGCGCGGTGGGCCTGATCGCGATGCTCGGCATCGCCTGGAGCCTCTCGGAGGACCGGCGCGACGTGCGCTGGCGAGTGGTCGTCGGCGGACTGCTGCTCGCCCTGCTGCTCGCAGCGGCACTGGTGAAGGTGCCGCCGCTGGCGTCCGCCCTGTCAGCGCTCAGCGACGCATTGGCGGCGATCGAGCGTTCGCTGCTGGCGGGAACCTCCCTCGTCTTCGGCTACCTGGGCGGCGGCGCAACACCCTACGAGGTCACCGATCCGACGGCGAGTTTCGTCCTTGCGTTCCGCGCACTGCCGCTGGTGCTCATCATCGCCGCACTATCCGCGCTCTTCTTCCATTGGGGCATCCTGCCGGCGGTGGTCCGCATGTTCGCGTGGCTGCTGACGCGGACGCTGGGAATCGGCGGCGCGGTTGGCGTATCGGCCGCCGCTAACGTGTTCGTCGGAATGGTCGAAGCTCCGCTGGTCATCGCGCCCTACCTGGCGCGGCTGTCGCGCGGTGAGTTGTTCATCGTGATGAACTGCGGCATGGCGACGATCGCCGGCACCGTGCTGGTGCTGTACGCGACACTGCTGGTCCCGGTTCTGCCGGACGCGCTGGCGCATCTGCTCGTCGCATCGATCGTGGCGACGCCGGTCGCGATCGCGGTGGCCGCACTGATGGTGCCCCCCGCAATGACCGACGACGCCGTGCTGAAGTTCGAGCGAAAGGACGCGAGCGCCGTCGCCGCCATCACGCGCGGCACGCTGGAGGGCCTCCAGCTGCTGCTGAACATCGTCGCGATGCTGATCGTGTTCGTCGCGCTCGTCGCGCTCGTCAATACCTTGCTCGGCCTGCTGCCGGCGGTCGGAGGTGGGCCGCTGACACTCGAGCGAATCTTCGGCTGGTGTTTTGCCCCGCTCGCGTGGCTGATCGGAATTCCGTCGAGCGAGGTCATGGTCGCCGGCAATCTTCTCGGGAAGAAGACGGTGCTGAACGAACTCGTCGCGTATCTCGAGATGGCGCAGCTGCCGGACGATCAGCTCTCGGCGCGCAGCAAACTGCTGATGACCTATGCGCTGTGCGGCTTCGCGAATTTCGGCAGCCTCGGCATCATGCTGGGCGGGCTGGATGCGCTGCTGCCGAGGACGCGACGCACCGAACTCGCGGCGCTGGGCATGAAATCGATCTTCGCCGGCCTGCTGTCAACCTGCATCACGGCGGCGATCATCGGAATACTCATTGGCTGAATGTTGCCGCGCAGCCGGCTGTTCGCATCAGCCCGCTGCACGCGCATAGCCCTCAGACCTGCTTGCCGCGCCTCCTGGATGCCGGTGCCCTTGGGGCCGCCTTCTCGCCGTGCTTCGGCTGGTCACCGATCACGCTTTTCAGCGGACAGATGGGAAATGCCGGGCACTTGCGGCAGCCGGCGACGACAGCGATCGGACACAGCGTCATGACATCCCCTCCCCTGCGTCGCGCCGTGGCCGGCGCGTTCGAAGCCGACGATACGCCGATGCCTGCATCGCCGACTTTCGGTGTGTCGCCGGTTCAGGCGATTTCCTCGTACAACGGCAGCGTCAGGAACTCGGCAAACGCCTCCTGCGTGCTCATCTTCTCGAAGATGTGCGCGGCGCGGTCATAGGTCGGCGAGTCCGGCCCCACGGTGGCCTTCACCTTTGTGAGTTCGTCCGGGATCAGCGCCCGCACCATGTCGGCCGTGACCTTGCGACCGTCGTCAAGCACTCCCTTCGGCGAACGGATCCACTGCCAGACCTGCGAGCGACTGATCTCCGCAGTCGCGGCATCTTCCATCAGGTCGTGGATCGGGACGCAGCCGTTGCCGGCCAGCCACGAGCCGAGATAGTGGATCCCGACGTTGATGTTCATGCGCAGTCCGGCCTCGGTGATCGGCTTCTCGGGCTGAAAATCCAGCAGGTCGGCCGCGGTGACCTTGACGTCGTCGCGCTTCTTGTCGATCTGGTTCTTTCGATCTCCGAGAACCTTGACGAATTCTTCCATTGCGATCGGGACCAGGCCCGGATGCGCGACCCAACCACCGTCGTAGCCGTCGGTCGCATCGCGCTGCTTGTCGGTGCGAACGCCTGCCAGCGCGGTCTCGTTCTTCGCGGGATCGTTCTTGATCGGGATCAGCGCGCTCATGCCGCCGATTGCCGGGGCGTTGCGCTTGTGGCAGGTCGCCAGCAGCAGGAGCGCATAGGCACGCATGAAAGGCGCGGTCATCGTGACCTTCGCGCGATCGGCAAGGCAGAAACTCTTGTCGACCTTGAACTTCTTGATGCACGAGAAGATGTAGTCCCAGCGCCCGGCGTTCAGGCCGGCCGAGTGTTCGCGCAGCTCGTACAGGATCTCGTCCATTTCAAAGGCGGCGAGAATCGTCTCGATCAGAACCGTCGCCTTGATCGTGCCCTGCGGAATGCCAAGGTCCTTCTGCGTCGCGACGAAGACGTCGTTCCAGAGCCGGGCCTCGAGATGCGACTCCATCTTGGGCAGATAGAAATACGGCCCGCTGCCGCGCGCGACCAGTTCCTTCGCGTTGTGGAACATGTAGAGCGCGAAATCGAAGATGCCGCCCGAAACGCGCTTGCCGTCGACCAGTACGTGCTTCTCGTCGAGGTGCCAGCCGCGCGGACGAACCACCAGCGTCGCGACGGTGTCGTTCAGCTTGTAGGTCTTGCCGCCCTGCTCGAGCGAAATCGTGCGCCGGATCGCGTCGATCAGGTTCAGCTGGCCGGTGATCTGGTTGTCCCAGTTCGGAGCATTGCTGTCCTCGAAATCGGTCATGTACGAATCCGCCCCCGAGTTGAGCGCATTGATGATCATCTTGCGCTCGACCGGACCCGTGATCTCGACCCGGCGCCGCTGCAGGTCGGCCGGCACTGCGGCGATCGTCCAATTGCCCTCTCGAACGTTGCGTGTCTGCGGCAGGAAGTCCGGCTTCTCGCCGGCATCCAGCCGCTTTGCGCGCTCGACCCGGCTGGCGAGCAGCTCCTGGCGGCGCGGCTCGAACGCGCGGTGCAGCCGCGCGACCAGAGCGAGCGCTTCTGGCGAAAGTATGCGTTCAAAGCCCGGCTGCAACGGGGCCCGGATCTCGACGCCCTGTGGGTTACTCATGCTGAAAGCTCCGTCCTGTTTCGTTGATCATATTCAAGTAGGAAGTCGGCGGCGGCCGGAAGGTCGGGCCCGCTGCCCCGTGGTGTCACGCCCAGGCGCTCGAGCGGTGCATCGAGGCGATTGACCCAGAAGCTCGTGTAGCCGTACCACGCCGCGCCGCAGGCATCCCAGCAATTACTCGAGACGAAGAGGATCTCCTCGGGCGGCAACTTCAGCGCACGCGGGCCCAATGCATACACGGCGGGAAACGTCTTGAATGCCTGCACCTGCTCGGCCGACAGCACAAGATCGATGTAGCGATGAAGACCGGACGTGACCAGCACGGTTTCGAGCATTTCCGAATCGCCGTTGGACAGGACGCCGAGCCGCACGCCCGCGCCTTGCAGCCGCGCGAGCGCCGGCGCTACATCGATGAACGGTGCCAGGCGCCGGTATTCGTCGATCAGCTGCTGCACTTCGTACGCGCCGGCCGGCAGCTTCATCGCTTCGATCGAATATTCGAGCGCGTCGCGCGTGATCTGCGAAAAGCTTGCATAGCGTCCCGACAGGGTCCTCAACCTCGAGTACTCGATTTGCCGGTCGCGCCATAAAAGCGCCAGCCGGGCGCCGTTGCCAGGAAACAGTTCCTCCGCACGCCGCGTCACCGAATACACGTCGAGCAGGGTTCCGAAGACATCGAACAAAGCCGCCTGCATCAGCCCTCTTCCTCTGACGCCTGTTTCGATCAGTATATTTGAACGAGGGGCTGCTTCCGGCCAGAGCGCACAGTCCGCGCCGGGCGAAAAAAAGCCGCGGGCTCGGCCGCGGCTCTTCGGTGTGGGGCGTAATGCTCAGGCTGCCTTCTTCTCCACTTTCTTGTCGAAGAACTGCTCGTCTTCGGTCGAGCCTTTCAACGCCGCGGTCGAGGATTCCCTCTCGATCGTCGTCGTGACGGCATCGAAGTACCCGGTGCCGACCTCGCGCTGGTGCTTGACCGCGGTGAAGCCCTTCTCGGCTGCCGCGAACTCGGCTTCCTGCATCTCGACGAACGCGCTCATCTGGTTGCGCGCGTAGCCGTAGGCGAGGTTGAACATCGAGTAGTTGAGCGAGTGGAAGCCCGCCAGCGTGATGAACTGGAACCGGTAGCCCATCGCGCCGAGTTCCTTCTGGAACTTCGTGATCGTGGCGTCGTCCAGGTTCTTCTTCCAGTTGAACGACGGCGAGCAGTTGTACGCGAGCATCTTGCCCGGAAACTGCTTATGGATCGCCTCGGCAAAGGCCTTCGCGTATGCGAGGTCCGGCTTGCCGGTCTCGCACCAGACGAGATCCGCGTACGGCGCGTATGCGAGTCCGCGCGAGACGGCCTGTCCGAGTCCCGGCTTGGTCTTGAAGAAACCCTCGACGGTGCGCTCGCCCGTCAGGAATGCCTTGTCGTTCTCGTCGACGTCCGAGGTCACGAGATCGGCGGCCTCGGCATCGGTGCGTGCCACGAGCAGCGTCGGCACCCCCAGCACGTCGGCGGCGAGCCGCGCCGCGACCAGCTTGGCGACAGCTTCGCGGGTCGGAACCAGCACCTTGCCGCCCATGTGACCGCACTTCTTGACCGAAGCCAGCTGGTCCTCGAAATGGACTCCGGCCGCGCCCGCCTCGATCATTGCCTTCATCAGCTCGAACGCATTCAGAACACCGCCAAACCCGGCCTCGGCATCGGCGACGATCGGCGCGAAATAGTCGACATAGCCCGGGTCGCTCGGATTCTTGCCTTCCATCCACTGGATCTGGTCGGCACGCGTGAACGTGTTGTTGATGCGGCGAACGACGGCCGGGACAGAGTTCGCCGGATACAACGACTGGTCCGGATACATCTCGCCGGCGAGGTTGGCGTCACCCGCGACCTGCCAGCCCGACAGGTAGATCGCTTTCAGGCCCGCCTTCACCTGCTGCATCGCCTGGTTGCCGGTCAAGGCGCCGAGCGCGTTGATGAACGGCTCGTCGGTGATCAGGCGCCAGAGGCGGTCCGCGCCGCGCTTGGCGAGCGTGTGCTCGACTTGCACTGAGCCGCGCAGCCGCACGACATCGTCGGCCGTGTAGCCGCGCTTGATGCCCTTCCAGCGTGGGCTTTCGTTCCAATCTTTCTGCAGGCGCTGGGCCTCGAGTTCACGTGCCGTCATCCAATCCTCCGAGCTAAAGATCCGATCCGCTTTCCCGTAAGCAGCCACGGTTAGTGCGAATGCTACGAGCAATAACGCGCCGCAGCATCTCAATTAACTTTTATAAGACACATATTTTGTCTGTTTCAATTCAATGTGTTACGCATTTCATTTTGCTTTATGGCATTGCATTGGGATTCGTGAAATCGCCGCTGCTGCTTCGCCGCATCGCGCGATTCACAATGCGGAACGATATCCGGAACCTGAAATAAAGCGCAAGGACGTGCGGAGGACGCGTTCCTTCGGCCCTGAGCGCCAGAAATCGCGACGACGCCCGCTGTGAATACCCGGCGTTTGCGCGTCGATTTAGCGCGTTAGCGATCATCGTTCAGCGCCGAGAATGCGACGCGTCGACTTCTGAACGGCGCTTCTGAACGGCGCAACAACCAGCAGGATGAAACCCGGATGAGACTTCTTGGAATCGAACTCAGCGCTCCGTCGCTTGCAGGCCTGCTACGCATGCTCGGATTCACGCTGGCAGTCGTCGCGCTGGTCGAGATCATCGATTCGCTGACCCACGCCGCGTGG
>Ga0105100_10002604_pt1 | contig 10531 bp, 6 predicted proteins | sample PPLLak12cMay2015_2_FD_87033 | JGI IMG/M metagenome (GOLD analysis project Ga0105100, IMG submission 87033) | Freshwater sediment microbial communities from Prairie Pothole Lake near Jamestown, North Dakota, USA - PPLs Lake P8 Core (1) Depth... | ecosystem: Environmental > Aquatic > Freshwater >... | reverse complement strand
GTGATTTTTGGTTCGCTCCCTTCGCTGGTCAACAGCAGATAGATACGGGAAAGCGCAACCGGGCAGTGGGCAAAGCGCTCGCGCTCCGTGCGCTCGAACTTTTCCTCGCCGGGGCGCAGGCGCGGCAGGGTGTCCAGGTCGTGTCCCAGGTGCCGGACGGTGTCCGACCACAGCTTGGTGCGCGGCATGGCTGGCAGGGCGATCGGGAAGCCCTGGCGGTCGAGCACGATGCCGGTCACGTCGTCGGCCAGCATGTAGTAGCCGCGGTTAAGAAAAGCCGACATCAGGGTGCTCTTCCCGATCCCAGAGTGGCCGGTGAACAGTACCGCACCCTGCGGGGTTTCAATGGCGCTGGCGTGCAGCGCCAGGATGCCGCGCTGGTGCAGCAGCACGCCCAGGCAGGTGCCGAACAGGAACAGGCGCACCTCCGAATCCAGGCTGCCCGGCGCCGGCTGGATGACGATCTCGTTCCCGTCTTTCACCCAGTAGCTGGCGATGCCCTCCAGCTTGAGAAGGAATTCGCTCTCATTCATCTGGTACAGCTGCGGCTCGCCTGTGAATGTTTCCAGCTGTTCAGGCACTTGGCCCAGGCGCAGGGTGACATCCGGCTGGCCACTGCCTTCCAGCAGCTCCGGGATCTCCCAATCTGATTGAAAAACCAGCCCGTAGGCGCTGTAAATCTTGTCCGGCATCCGGCAGATTATAATCCATAATCAGGACTTATCCGATTTTTAGGCTCAAATTCATCCGGGACGTGTATTTCTCCTGTATAATATAGGGTCTTTGCGCCTGGTTTCCCATCGATTGCCGGGAAATTCATCGACTGGATCGATGAATCAGTACACCTCCTTTTTAATGCGGGCTGTGCGGGATTCCCCGATAAAAAATGGAAGGTCCCGGCGCGTTTGGTTAGCTGGTAATTTGATCATAGTATATCGAGGTAAATGCAATGTATATTTTGGGGATTAATCTGAGTCACGACCGCTCCGCCTGCCTGCTCAAAGACGGGAAGATCGCCTTTGCCGTCGCCGAAGAGCGCCTCGATGGAATTAAGAAATCCACATTGTCAACTGCCGTGCGCAAGCAGGGCATGAGCGGCCGGATTCCACCGCTGCGGGCTATCGACTACTGCTTGCAGGCGGAGGGCATCAGCATCGATGACCTGGACCTGGTCGTCGCCGACCATGCGGTAGAGCCGGTGAATATCGAGAGCCTGAAGACGCTGCTGCCGATCAAAGTCAAATCGAAGATCCGCGCCATACCGCACCCCTCACACCACCTGGCGCACGCCTACAGCAGCTACTTCTGCTCGCCTTTCGAGGAGAGCGCGGTGCTGATCATCGATGTGTATGGCAGCGCCACCGGCAACGGCACCGAGGCCGAGAGCGGCTTTCATGCGCAGCGCATCCAAATGGCGCCGGTGTTTAAGAACTTCCAGGCTTTATGGAATGAAAAACACCCCGATGAAAAGGCCTACTACTCACTGACCTACACATACAACTTCGTCACCCTGGCGTTGGGTTTTACCATCGCCAATGAAAAAGTCACCACCGGCAGCATGGTGTCCGAAGCCGGCAAGACCATGGGACTGGCCTCCTACGGCGGACCCCTGGGCGATTCTACCGGTTACATTGTTTTTGGAGAAAAGCATCTCGAGACCGGCGGGTTCACCCGCTGGGCGCTGGATCGCAAGATCGGCAAAGTGGTGGACGGCCAGCTTGTGCCGCGTGTCAAACCGAAACGCTTTAAATTGAATAAATTTCACCGCGACCTGGCTTACACGGTTCAGGCCGAGTTCGAAAACGGTGTCCTGTTCCTGGCGCGCCGACTGTACGAGATCACCGGGTCGAAGAACCTGTGCATCGCAGGCGGCGGCGGCCTGAACTCGATCGTCAACAAGAAGATCCTGGATGAGACCCCCTTCGAGAACATCTTCGTCCAGCCAGCTGCCACCGACGACGGCAATGCCATCGGCTGCGCCCTGTACGGCTGGCACGCACTATCCGGGCAGGAAGACCGCTACCGCATGAACCACGCATTTCTAGGGCGTTCGTACCGGACAGAGATCCCGGCCTTGCTGCAGAAGCACCAGTTGAAGCGGGAACCACTTGCAAAGACTGAGCTGGTTAAGCGCGCCGCACAGTACCTGGCGGAGGGCAAGATCGTGGGCTGGTTCCAGGGCGGCTCCGAATTCGGGCCGCGCGCCCTCGGACACCGCAGCATCCTGGCCGACCCGCGCCGCGCCGAGATGAAAGACATTATGAATGAGAAGATCAAGCACCGGGAGAGTTTCCGGCCGTATGCCCCCAGCGTGCTGTTGGAGCACAGCCGCGAGTATTTCGACCTCTCAGTTCCCAGCCCGTACATGCTGCTGGTGGCGGATGTACTCGATAGCAAAACGGACGTGATCCCGGCGGTGGTGCACGTGGACGGCACCGCCCGGGTGCAGACGGTCACTCAAAAGGATAACGGGATTTATTATGACCTGGTCCAGGAATTTCAGCGCCTGACCGGTGTGCCGGTTATTTTTAACACCTCTTTCAACGACCAGGGCATGCCGATCGTCGAAACACCCGCTGACACCCTGGATATGTTCCTCGACTCACTGCTGGATGTGCTGGTGTTGGAAGGTACCATCCTTGACAAGGAGGAAAGCGACACCCTGGCAGCCCAGGTCGAGCATTTCGATCGCAAGGGAAAAGCGCAGAAGGCCATGGAAATTGCGCAGATTGGCCTCGAGCGTTTTCCCCGGGATGAGCGCTTTCTGGCCCGGCTCGCCAGCTGGCACTTTGAGAAGGAAGAGTTCCTGGAAGCTGCGCAGGCCTGTGAAAGCGTATTACAATCGCATCCGGCGGATGGAAACCAGCACCTGCACCGCATCCTGGGTATCAGCTACACGCGTTTGGGTGAATTCGCCAAAGCCGTCCCTGAGCTGCAGCAGGCTGGGATCCACGATCCCGATGACGAGGCGATCAATTTCAGCCTGGCGCGCTGCTACCGGGAATTGAAACAGGTCGAAATGATGAACGAGGAAACGGAAAAAGGGACCTCCAAGATGATGCACAAGCTGAGGGGTTTCTAGCGCTTATGGGATTTATGGAAGGGAAAATCGAGAATATCCGCAAGCAATTCCCTTATATCCTGCGGGTGTTCAGCCTGATCTGGAGCGTTTCGCGCAGCTGGACACTGGCCTGGCTGGCTTTGTTGGTTGTCCAGGGATTGCTGCCGGTGGCGGTGGTGCAGCTGACGCGCATTGTGGTCGACAGCCTGGTTTTGGTGATCGATGAAGGCTCCGATTCAGCCGGCGTGACACCCCTGGTGCTTTCGGTCGTGGGGATGGGTCTGGTATTGCTGCTGCAGGAGCTGCTGGGCAGCTTCTCGAACTATATCCGTACCGGGCAGTCGGAGCGCGTTAAAGACCATATCAATGAAATAGTTTTGGACAAATCATCCATGGTCGACCTGGCCTTCTACGACTCCCCCGAATACTTCGACCACCTGCACCGGGCGACATTTGAAGCCGGCAGCCGCCCGATCGCCATCCTGGAAGGGACCGGAAGCCTGCTGCAGAATGGGATCACCATGGTATCCATGGCCCTGGTATTGATACCTTACGGCTGGTGGCTGCCGGTGGCGCTCTTTTTCAGCACCCTGCCGGCGCTGTTTGTGGTTCTTCGTCACCGTCAGAGATATCACCGCTGGAGCCTGGAGACCACCAAGGACGAGCGCAGGAGCTGGTATTACCGCTATAACCTGACCTCAAGAGAAACCGCCCCCGAGCTGCGCCTGTTCGCCCTGGCGAATAACTTTCGTGAGCGCTACCGCATCTTGCGGACGCGCCTGAGGGAAGAGCGCTTGAGGCTTCAGCGCGATCAGAGCGTGTCCGAGACGGTCGCTGGTCTGATAGCCCTGCTCATTACCGGTCTGGCGATGGTGTGGATGATGACTCAAATCCTGCGCGGTGCTTTTTCGCTGGGCGATATGGCGCTTTTTTACGCCGCTTTTAACCAGGGCCAGCGTCTGATGCGCTCCCTGTTGTCTCAGGTGGGTGAAATTTACAGCAACAGCCTGTTTCTAAGCGACCTGTTCGAATTCCTGGAGCTCGAGCCAAAGGTCGTGGATCCCCCGGAACCACTTCCAGTTCATGCATCGATCCAAAACGAGATCACCTTCCGGGATGTGTGGTTCAATTACCCGGGCAAGGAGCGGTCCGTGCTGCGCGGGTTGAACCTGATAATTCCAGCCGGAAAAATGATTGCCATTGTGGGCGTCAATGGTGCCGGGAAGAGCACGCTCATTAAGCTGCTGTGCCGTTTCTACGACCCGCAGAAAGGCGCCGTCCTGATTGATGGCAAAGACCTGCGCTCCTTCGCCGTAGACGAGCTGCGCCAGACGATCACCGCCTTGTTCCAGGAGCCGGTGCTGTTCCAGGAAACCGCCGCCACGAATATCGCCTTCGGCAATATATTTATCGAGCCTGACATGCATCTGGTCAAGGAAGCTGCTGAGATGGCTGGCGCAGCTTCCGTGCTCGATAAATATCCCCAGGATTACGAAACACAGCTGGGACTGCTGTTCGAAAGCGGGGTTGAGTTGAGCGTCGGCGAGTGGCAGCGTATCGCCCTGGCGCGCGCCTTCTACCGCAACGCCCCCATCATCGTGCTGGACGAGCCCACCAGCGCCATGGATCCCTGGGCGGAGGCCGACTGGTTGAAGCGCTTCCGCAAATACACCGCCGGGCGCACAGCCCTCCTGATCACCCACCGCTTCACCACGGCCGCCTATGCCGATATCATCCATGTCCTGGAAAACGGGCAGATCGTCGAATCGGGGGACCACCAGGAGCTGCTACTCAGAGGGGGGAAGTACGCCGAATCCTGGCGGGAGCAAATCCAACGCTGGATGCCATCTGGGATGGCGACCGAGAATAACTATGGCAAGGAAACCAACCAGGTTTCCAATCACTAATACCTTCCAGCATTTATTTCTATTGTTACGGGTTGCCCTGTCGACAGCGACTCCTGGATCGCCCCTGCGATGATCAGGCTATCGCCAGCCTCTCGCAAGCTGACTACAGGCTGTTGTTTGCCGTCCAGACAGTCCAAAAAGTGCTTCAGCTCGTCCAAGAACAGCTGGTTGCGCGGGAGGTTGGAGAAATCCATCAGGTCTAGAGTCATACCCTGCTCATTAAACCGCTCGAGCCTTCCAGCGTAGTAATCCCAAACCACTTTCCCCTTTTCTCCAATCATCTGGCAATTACGGCTGGCTGGCCTTTGGATGTAATCTTGCTGAAGATACACCGGCAGGACGCGCCCGTCGGCGTGCCGGTATTCCAGCAGGCTGCTGGTCAGGTCTTCCACGTCAATTTCCAGGTTGCTCAACTTTCCCCCCAATGAGAATACCCGCTTCGGCATGCCGAACAGGGCGTAGAGGTAATCAAGTTCGTGGATCTGTGAGAGTACTACTCCCCCTCCCAGCTCGCCTCTGGCTGCATACGTATTCCGGTAGTCTTCATAGGTGTGGTATCCCGGTAAATACTCGCCTACTTCTGCCCTTACAGCCAGGATGCGACCGATCGATCCTGCACTCACCCATTTCTGGATCTGTTGGAAGGCGGGGTGAAAGCGCAGCTGATAACCCACGCAAGCTGTCAGCCTGTTCTGCTCGACCAGAGAGATCAGTTCAGCCACGCCTTCCATATTGTTCGATAGAGGCTTCTCGATAAAAAGATGCAAGCCTGCCCGGGCAGCTGCCAGGGCTACCGAGATATGCAGGCTGCTGGGATTGGTAACGAAGACTGCGTCGGGAGTCATTGCCAGGGCTTGTTCCAGATCGGTAAAGACCTGGATACCGTATTGCTCTTCCAATCCGTGATCTCGCTCGATTGTCAGCTGTTCGGAGAGAATGTAGTTGCTGCCTCGAGTCCGGTATGCCAGTACCTCCACCCGGTCGCCGAGCAGGGTTTTTAGGTTCCGGAGATGGCGCTGCCCGATGGAGCCAAGACCTGCAAAAAGCACCCTTAACATGTCATTCAATGGAATTCCGCGTCCGCAAGTTGTTTAACTATAACATCAAAGGCAGCATTCCCCAACCGGGATGGATGCTGCCTCCTGAGCGGATGTGACCATGTGTAAGCAAGCTTCTACCCCTGTACGAAATACTGGCGTCAAACCAAATGCAAGCGCATAACTGTGATATACTATCGGGCGCATTGGGATTGTCTGTGCTTCATAACCAGATCTTAAGTAATTGACAATCATTGCTTAATCATATATAATAATAACCCTCGCGGGTTGCTCTATCATCCAGGCTGTCGGTCCACCCGACCAGGAGAGGGCATATCGGAACAGCGATTTAATGGACAACATCGGCTAACCAGTTGTGTGCTCGGCTGTCCCGCGATTGTCAGCCGAGTATTTTTTAAGCCGTTGCTTTGGATGTGAAGCCAGGGACCTTTCCTGGCCAGGCAAGATAACGTCGTTTTGATGCACGGAAGGAGGTGAGACAATTGGCTTCAGTTACACTGCGTCCGAATGAGTCGCAGGACCAGCTGCTTAAGCGCTTCCGAAAAAAGGTAGCCAAGAGCGGCATTCTCAGCACGGTCCGGCGCAAGCGGTGGTTTGTCTCCAAGAGCGAGCTCCGGCGCATCAATAAGAAGAAAGCAATCAGGCGCATCAAGCGCCGCCAGTTCACCGAAGAAGGCTAAGCGTTCTTCGGTTTGGCTGGTTCAGATAGTCAGGTTATGCCAGGAGGTATGGATGGCAAAAGAAGAAGATAAAATCCAGGTTGAAGGAACGGTGGTCGAAGCCCTTCCTGGTACTCAGTTTAAAGTACGCCTGGAAAATGGGCACGAGGTACTGGCTTATCTCTCGGGCAAGATGCGGAAATACTACATCCGCATCCTGTTGGGAGACAAGGTGCGCGTGGAGATGTCCCCTTATGATTTGACCAGAGGGCGCATCGTCTACCGCTTCCGCAAGGCTACCGAAGTAGTCCCCGAATATACATAACGCTATTTTTGATTTTTCCAGCGGATAAAGTAAGGGATTAGAGCCGACAATCCTTCATTTGCCATATTCACCTACCTGTTGAAGCATGATTTGCTTCATTAAAAACGTTCGGGGCTGTCCATCTTTTTTGGACAGCCCCGATTATTTTAATTACCGTTGGAATTTTTCCGGACCTCACAGGTCTTCAAGACCTGTGAGGTTTTATTGAATCCCTGATTAATAAGACGAGAGCACCTTCATATAGTTCGCCCGCTCGAAGGCGGCTGGCTCGGCCACAGCCTGCTGGCTCATACTCCCCTTCATCTGTTTGATTGAGACATATTCATGCTCTTCCATCCAGGAAGTAATCTCCGCCAGGATTTCGGCTGCCCGCCCGATGCCGTTCTGCAGGAACTCCGAAGTGACGGTGGTGACGCAGGCGCCCGCCATCATGGCTTTGAGCACATCGAGGCCCGAGTGCACGCCTCCGGTCAGGGCCAGGTCTGCCTGGATGCGCCCGAACAGGATCGCGATCCAGCGCAGCGGCAGGCGCAGCTCGTCGGAATTGCTCAACACCAGGTTTGGCACCACTTCCAGCAGTTCCAGGTCAAAGTCGGGCTGGTAGAAGCGGTTGAACAAAATCAAGCCGTCGGCACCAGCTTCCACCAGGCGGCGGGCAAAATTGGGCAGGGAGGTGTAGAAGGGGCTGAGCTTAATGGCTAATGGCAGGCGGATCTGCTTGCGCACATCGTTGACCAGCTTGAGGTAGGAAGCCTCCAGCTCGCTGCTGGTCAGGTCCGGGTCTGCAGACAGGTAGTACAGGTTAAGCTCCAAAGCGTCTGCGCCGGCCGCCTCGATTTTCTGGGCGTATTCGATCCAGCCCCCGGTTGTCACGCCGTTCAGGCTGCCGATAACCGGTATCTTGACCGCCTCTTTGATGCGAGTGAGATGTCTCACATAAACCTCCGGACCGATGCTGTACTGGCCGAAATCCGGCAGGTAGGTGAGTGCTTCGGCGAAGGATTCGGTGCCGCGCTCCAGATCGCGATGCAGCTTCAGGCTTTCGTTGATGATCTGTTCTTCGAAAAGCGAATACATCACGACTGCAGAGACGCCCGCCGCTTCCAGCTGTTGGGCAGTTTCGGTTTTTTGCATCAGCGGCGATGAAGAAGCCACCAATGGATTCTTCAAGCTCAAGCCCAGGTAGGATGTGGATAAATCAACCATGATCGATTTCCTTTTCGTATTTCCTTCTTGTCTTATCAAAGGTATTGGTGCAGTTATGAAGTCTCTCAGCCATCCGCAGGATCATTCCCAGCATCTTCATTTTGGGGGCTGTCATAATGCATGGCTGCCATCTGGCGGTAAAGCGCCCAACGCTTGTCTGCATCGGATTGGGCTTGTTTCATGAGCAGCTCAGCGCGCTGTTCATCCGACTGCAGCAGCATGCGGTAGCGGGTCTCATTATAGGCATACTGGCTGTAAGGGATGGTCGGTGCTTTTGAATCGATCGTCAGGGGATTCTTCCCCTCATCGAGCAGCATCGGGTTGTAGCGGTAGAGCGGCCATGCGCCGCACTGCACAGCCAGCTTCTGCTGTTCCAATCCCATTCGCAGGTCGTAGCCGTGGTGGATGCAGTGGCTGTAGGCGATGATGATCGAAGGGCCGTTGTAGGCATCTGCTTCAATAAAGGCGTTCAGGGTCTGCTGGTCATTGGCGCCCATTGCAATGCGGGCCACGTAGATATAGCCATAAGCCATGGCAATCATCCCCATATCCTTTTTCGGGGTTCCTTTCCCCTGGGCTGCGAATTTGGCTACAGCCGCGCGCGGGGTAGCTTTCGATGACTGGCCACCAGTGTTTGAATAGACTTCCGTGTCCAATACCAGCACGTTCACATTCCTGCCGGTAGCCAGGACGTGATCGAGGCCACCATAGCCGATGTCATAAGCCCAACCGTCACCTCCCACGATCCACACGCTCTTGCGCACAAGGATATCTGCCAGGCTGAGCAAATCACGGGCGCGCGGGTCATTTACGTCGCGCAGCTGAGTTTTGAGGATATTCACCCGCTCACGCTGCTGTTGAATTCCGAGCTCGCTGCTCTGGTCAGCACCCAAGATTTCACTCACCAGCGTCTCACCAATTGCCCCGGCCAGCTGCGGAAGCAGCTCGGCAGCGTATTCGGATTGCTTATCCCACGTCATGCGCATCCCCAAGCCAAATTCGGCGTTATCCTCGAACAACGAATTTGACCAGGCTGGCCCGCGCCCGTCTTTGTTCTTGGTGTAAGGCGTGGTGGGAAGGTTGCCGCCGTAAATGGACGAACAGCCGGTGGCATTGGCGATGACGATGCGGTCTCCAAACAGCTGCGTCAGTAATTTGATATAGGGGGTCTCTCCACAACCGGCGCAGGCGCCCGAGAATTCAAACAGCGGCTGCAGCAGCTGGGTGTTCTTGACGACCCGCGGGTTGATCAGCGAACGCTCCATGTCCGGCAGGCTGAGGAAATAGTCCCAGTTGATGCTTTCTCGCTCGCGGATCGGCGGTTGGGGTGCCATGTTGATGGCTTTCCTGCCGACCTGGCTCTTGTCCTTCGCCGGGCAGACCTCAACACACAGGCCGCAGCCCGTGCAGTCTTCCGGGGCAACCACCAGGCTGTATTTCATGTCCGGCAGCTCTTTCCAGCGTGCGTCTTCAGCCAGCCATGCTTCAGGTGCATCCTTGAGATATGAGGGATCATATACCTTGGCACGGATCACCGCGTGCGGGCAGACCAGGGTGCATTTTCCGCACTGGATGCAAAGTTCGGGTTCCCAGACCGGGATTTCCAGGGTGACATTGCGCTTCTCCCACTGTGTGGATCCGGTTGGAAAAGTCCCGTCGATGGGCATTGCGCTGACCGGCAGGCTGTCGCCATCGCCCGAGATCATTTTTCCAAGCACGTTCTTGATAAAATCGGGCGCCTGCTCGGGAATTGGGGGTCGAATGGTGGTCTCGCTGGTTACCAGTGCGGGTACTTTCACTTCGTGCAGGTTCACTAGGGTCTGGTCCACCGCTTCGAAGTTGCTGCGCACCACCACTTCACCGCGCTTGCCGTAAGTCTTCTTAATATACTTTTTGATTTCGGTGATGGCCTGTTCACGCGGCAGCACACCGCTGATGGCGAAGAAACAAGTCTGCATGATGGTGTTGATGCGTCCACCCATGCCCGTGTTCTGTGCCACATCGTAGGCGTTGATCACGTAGAAGCGCAGTTTCTTTTCGATGATTCCACGCTGGGTTTCGCGCGGCAGGTTTTCCCAGACTTCTTCTGTTGGGTAGATACTGTTCAGCAGGAAAACGCCGCCTGGCATGGAGTATTTAAGCACGTCATAGCGCTCGAGGAATGAAAACTGGTGGCAGGCGACGAACTGGGCTCTATCGACCAAGTACGGTGCCCGCACTGGCTCTGGTCCGAAGCGCAGGTGGGAAACGGTGAGCGAACCAGACTTCTTGGAGTCGTAGACAAAATAACCTTGCGCCCAGTTATCGGTCTCCTC
>Ga0105100_10002603_pt1 | contig 10531 bp, 9 predicted proteins | sample PPLLak12cMay2015_2_FD_87033 | JGI IMG/M metagenome (GOLD analysis project Ga0105100, IMG submission 87033) | Freshwater sediment microbial communities from Prairie Pothole Lake near Jamestown, North Dakota, USA - PPLs Lake P8 Core (1) Depth... | ecosystem: Environmental > Aquatic > Freshwater >... | reverse complement strand
CGTCAGCTTTATGCGCGACGACCGGGATTATGTCCGGTACTTCTGTTACATGAACCTTTTTGTCTTCTCCATGCTCGTCATCGCCCTCGCGGACAATTTGGTATTCTTATACTTAGGATGGGAAGGAGTTGGTTTCTGCTCCTATATCCTGATCGGCTTCTGGTATTCGGATGTGGTCAATGCGACAGCAGGCCGCAAAGCCTTTATTTTGACGAGGATCGGCGATGTGGCCTTTGGCATTGCCATCGCCCTCTTCTTCCTGATTCTTGACCAATTTTCCATCTTCTCGATCAACAGCAAGGCCGCGTCTCTTAGCGCCGGGACAGCCACCCTTCTCGGCCTCCTTCTATTCTGGGGTGCCGTGGGCAAATCCGCCCAGTTGCCCCTCATTGTCTGGTTGCCAGATGCCATGGCGGGTCCCACACCCGTATCCGCCCTGATCCATGCAGCCACCATGGTAACGGCTGGCGCCTATTTACTCATGAGGTTGTTTCCGGTTATCGCACTGTCTTCTATTACCATGGTAACAATTGCTACAGTCGCTGCGTTTACGGGACTCTTCGCCGCCCTCGCCGCCTTAGGACAAAAAGATATCAAGCGCATTCTGGCCTATTCGACGATCAGCCAGGTGAGCTACATGTTCCTTGGCGTTGGTGCCGGTGACGTAACGGGAAGCATGTATCATTTACATTCCCATGCCTTCTTCAAGGCTCTCCTTTTTCTCGGAGCCGGATGCGTCATCCAGGCGCTCCACGAAGAGCATGATATCTTCAAGATGGGAAATCTTCGCAAGCGTCTGCCCGTGATTTTCTGGCTCTATTTAGTGGGATCTGTATCCCTGGCGGCGATCCCCCCCTTCGGGGGCTTTTTCAGCAAGGACCGCATCCTCCTGTCGACCTTGAGCCATCCCGAGCCGATCTATAAGTTCTTGGGTCTCATTGCCGAGACAGGCGCTCTGATCACAGTCCTTTATACCTTCAGGATGTTCTTCGTCGCTTTCCTCGAGAAATCTTCTCCTCAAGAGGATTTCAAGAAAAAAGATTTGAAGATACCAAAATTCATGGTCTGGATCAATTCTCCTCTTGCCATCTTGGCCATCTTTGCAGGCGCCCTCAATTTCCCGGGAGCCTTTGGCGGAAAGGCCTGGCTCGCACACTACCTTGCCTCTATTCCAGGTGGCCTCCCTCTTTTTCCAGCCTCCGCTTCCATCGAAAGATCGATGGAGATCGGGAGCGGAATTTTGAACATTGGCCTATTGATCGTAGCTTATTTTCTCTATCGGCCGGAAAGCAAATTTCTCGGATGGCCCACACCTGTGGTCCTTCGGCAAGCTCTCGAAGAACTCCTTTTTTCCGGCTTCTACCTGGATCGACTCTATCAAATTGCATTCGTGCGACCTTATCAGGTCATGGCAAGGATTCTCTGGTTAAACGTTGACGAGGGAGCCGTGGACGACCGGTTCGATGCCACCGCGAACGTCTTCCGCTTCTTCTCGTTCGGATTGCAGCTCTGGACAACAGGCAGACTTTCGACGTATCTCAAGATGCTTCTTCTCGGATTTACGGCAATTGTGTCTGCCCTTGCTCTTGGCTGGTATTACTTAAGATAGAGAAAGTGACTAAGGTGAAATAAAGTGAAGAGTGCCTAGAGAAATGACTCAATGACTCGGTGACGAATGAATTAATACAAACGAATTAATTTATTTTACCCCCCACCCTCCCCTCCCCCTCAAGGGGGGAGGGTTAGGGAGGGGGTGATGTCTTTATTTATTCCTTTTGTATTAACAACTGGTAACTTGTGATGACAGATTTCCCCTGGCTTACAATGATTATCTTTTTGCCTCTTGCCGGTAGCTTTTTGGCATTGTGTCTTATCCAAAGACCAATGCTTTGCCGCTGGGCAAGCCTCCTGGTGTCGCTTGCGGATCTCTTCCTCGTTGCATGGCTCTTTACGCTGAGCCTCCAGCGGCAGACCGGGCCCTCCGGAAAATGGTTATTGGCAGAGGATCATCCGTGGATTGAAAGTCTTGGCATTCATTATAGCCTTGGGTTGGATGGCATCAACCTGATGCTCATCCTGCTGACTGCCTTTCTAACGGTTCTCTGTGTCCTCGTATCCTGGAAAGAGATTCATGCAAGAGTTGGAGCGTTCCATTTCTTCTTACTCTTTATGGAAACTTCGATCATGGGAGTCTTCTTAGCCACGGACCTTTTCCTCTTCTATCTGTTCTGGGAGATACAGATCATTCCTATGTTTTTCCTGATCGGCATCTGGGGCCATGAGCAACGGATTTATGCGACCGTTAAATTTATCCTCTTTACCCTTGCCGGCAGTTTATTTATGCTGATCGCGCTGATCGGCCTCTATCTGACCCATGGCGCTCAGACCGGCCAATATACGTTCTCTCTTTACCAATTAATGCAGACGCCCCTTGCCCTTTCTACAGAGATCTGGCTCTATGCAGCTTTCCTTCTGGCCTTTGCCATAAAGATTCCTATCTTTCCAGTGCATACGTGGCTGCCCGATGCCCACACCCAGGCCCCCACTGCAGGAAGCATCATCTTGGCTGGATTGCTTCTCAAAACCGGTGCCTATGCTCTTCTGCGTTTCGGGTTTCCCCTCTTTCCTGTAGCTGCCAGACTTTCGATGCCCCTTCTGCTTGTACTCGGTCTGCTCGGGTTATTTTATGCGGCCTGGATCGCCCTGGCGCAAAAGGACCTCAAGCGCTTAATTGCTTACTCAAGTATTGGACACATGGGCATTGTCGTTATCGGAATCGCCGTCTGGAATACGATCACCCTTTCCGGAGCCACTCTGCAGATGATCAACCATGGACTGACCACTTCAGCACTCTTCATTCTCGCAGGGATGCTGGATGAGAGGGTACGTACCAGGGAAATTGCGAATTTTGGTGGATTCTGGAAAAAAATGCCCGGATTCAGCGGCTTCTTTCTCTTCTTCGGCATGGCCTCCCTGGGATTGCCGGGGCTCAATAATTTTGTCGGAGAATTTCTGGTCCTTATCGGAACGATCAAGGCATGGCCCCTCGTCACGTGGTTTGGCTTCGCAGGGCTTGTCCTGACTGTGATTTACATCCTCACCGTGGTCCAAAAGACTGTGTTCGAAGAAACGCGAAATGAACAGTTTCGAGAACGGTCTTTCGCCGACCTCACCGTTCGTGAGGTGTTGATCTTGGCTCCTTTAGCGGCGGCAGTCCTATTGATCGGGCTTCATCCCCAGCCCGTTTTAGACCTCTTCGCAGGGCCAGTGGAGGTTCTGACAGGCTTTTTGAAATGATTAGAGGGCTTCTACCTCTCCCTCACCACAGAGACTGTGTCGCAAGAGGGTTGGAAGTTGAGGGCGGGACAGACAGGCAGATTCGAAAGTTTTAGAATGCGGATTGTCAGATGTATTTAGAATTATCTATGTTGCAGGAAATAAAGTCTCTTGAATGTATTCGGGCGGCGGAATCTGTTCGCTAAAAGGTTCCGCTCTAAAACTTACTTATCCGCCCCTCAGTCCCGCGATTACCTTGAAATGTATTATTAACGGCCTCGGAGGGGAAGGAAGCCAACGCAGGGAGACATCCTGTAACTGTTTAAGGAAAGTTTATGCAGCCAAATTGGATCGACCTTCTTCCCCTATTGCTCCTCGCAGGAGGGGGATTTCTCGTTTTCTGTTTGGGTGGCTTCTGGAAAGGACGACCTCAGGGATTACTCTTCGGGATAGCTCTCGCCACAGCAATTGCCGCTGGCGCGGCAACCGTCTTGTTCAGGCCGGAGCAACCGCAGTTTCTAAAGATGGTGGAAACAGGCGGGTACGGGCGATTTTTTACATTTCTTCTTATTCTCATTACCACCCTCAGCCTCCTCTTCTCCTATCAGTATGGAAAACTTCGGGGTATTGGAGGCGATGAATTTTACGGACTCCTCCTTTTGAGCGGGCTCGGAATGATCTTAGTTGCTAGCGCCCTTCACTGGCTGGTTTTCTTTCTGGGCCTCGAAACCCTTTCGCTTTCCCTCTATGTTCTCATCGCAATCCGCAAACAGCAGCCGGCATCGAATGAGGCAGGTCTCAAGTATTTCATTATGAGTGCCGTTGCCAGTTCTTTCCTCACGTTCGGAATTGCCATGGTCTATGCGGTGACAGGAAAGATGGATATCCTCGAGAGCCTCTCTGCCGATGTTCAAGCAGTAAGCACCCCTGCAATGCTGTTGGGTCTAAGCCTGATCTTGATTGGCATAGGTTTTAAAGTCTCCATGGTTCCTTTCCATTTGTGGACTCCCGACGTTTACCAAGGAGCCCCTGCACCCGTCACGGCCTTCCTGGCGACAGGCTCGAAAGTCGCCCTTTTTAGCGCACTTTTGCGTTTTGCCTACTACTACTCAGGGAGCACGTCCTGGAACTACTACGTCTTTCTCTTTTGGGTATTAGCATTTCTGACCATGGCCATTGGCAATATCACCGCCTTAGCCCAGACCCGGGTAAAAAGACTGTTGGCCTATTCATCAATCGCTCAGATGGGATATTTGTTGATGACCCTTCTTGCCGTGAGGCAAAGCGGCGTTTTCGCCATCATGTTTTATCTCGCGGTCTATGCCTTAATGGACCTCGGAGCCTTTGGCACCCTGGCAACCCTTTCTTCAGAGGCTGAAGATATCGATGCTCTGGACGACTTCAGGGGACTCGCCTATGTCCACCCCTGGAGGTCTAGCCTTCTTACTGTCTGTCTTCTTTCGCTTGCCGGATTGCCTCCGACCGCCGGTTTTATCGGAAAATTTATTCTATTCCGTGCGGTTCTTCAGGCCCATTTCGTAGTCCTGGCCGCCCTGGGGGTCGTGACGGTGATTGTATCCATCTATTTTTACTTCAAAGTGATCGTCGCCCTCTTTATGCAGCCAACGGCAAGAAAACCGGTCACGCCGGATCTTGATCTCTTTGCCCGCATCGCCGGTATCGCAATTCTTATCCTAATCCTGTGGCTGGGTCTTTTGCCCTCATCTCTGCTCTCCCTCATTACAAGCGTCGTTTCTTCTCTTTCTCTTTGATAAGACTGGGATCAACAGAAAATAAAGAAAATAAAGACAAGAAGAAAATAAAGATTGCCACGTCATTGAAGATGATATAAAATCTATGGAAATAAAAAGGGGGAGGTACTTATGAGGAAACAGGTACTTGGTAGATCGATTGATTTGCTGCTTATCTTTCTAATTCTTCTTCCGCTTTCCAGCGTGGACGCCAAGACTAAATTGGAATTTGTCGGCAAAGAGACACTCAATTTTACGCTACCATCCACGCAGGACCGGTTGATCAACTATGCGGATGAGTATTATGGAAAGTACCATCTCATCATCACGTTCTTTCCAGCCGCTTTTACCCCCGTCTGAACGGGCGAGATGGAGGGTCATCAGAGGAACCTCTACCTCTATGACCGCTTCAACGCCCGGGTCGTGGGCGTCAGTCGGGACGATGTGCTAACACTGAAATATTGGGGGAATGATCTAGGTGTAACCTTTCCTCTGCTTTCCAACATCACCGCTTTCGTAGGTGCCTACTTCGACATTCAACCTGAAGGGAAACCTATCTTTGGAAGGCGAACTGTTATCATTGATAAGAAGGGGGTCATCCGTTATGTAAGGGATGGCTCGCCCGACTTCAAGGATATTCTCCTCTTTCTCAAAAAACTTAACCAGGAAGGTCGATAAGACCTGACCACGGGAGGAACCATGAAGAGAAAAGGTCTGACGATTTTATGTCTTATGTTGGTGGTTACCTGGCTCTCCGGGTGTGCCACACCCGAAACCTCTAAGAAGGTCCCTTACCGAATGTCCCCTCAGGGAACGGTCATCTGGGAAGATGAATTTGAGTTTTCTCCTCCTCCACCGGATTGGAAATTGCTTAGGGTAGAAGCAGGCGAAAATGATGTTACTTTTGGATTCATGAGACCCGATCCCGGGGGATATCCCTCTGTCACCACGTTTGCTTATGACGAGGATCCTTTTGGCTGTACCGCAGCATCCTTCGAGGGCAGGGAAAGGGAATTTTTCAAGAGGTTTCTTTTCAATGCAATTCTCCAGTTCCAAATTTTGGAAAGGAAGAAGGTTCGGGTCGTTGGTGGGGAGGGGCTCGCAGTAATCGTAGAAGGGAAAGATCCGGTCAAGAAGGAAAAGGTCAGGGCCAAAGTGGTCTTCGGCAAACGTGGAGAGCGCATCCTAGGCTTCTATATTACACAATGGAGACCCATGGATGGATCCTACGATCCATCTGCCTTTGAGGTCTTCGATAAGTTTGTTGCATCCTTCAAGTTTTTGAAAAAATCGTTTTACGAAACGCTCTGAGAGAGACGTCATTAGGTCACTAAGTCACTAAGTTATTAGGAAGGGTGGGAGAAATTTTCTCACCCTTTTTTGTCGACAGCGGTCAGGATATTTTCTGAAACCTTGTCTCCATCCTATTGACCATGTTAATCGTTTTTGGTATGCATAAGGAAAAGCTCAATTAAGGAGTTAAGAAGATGAAAATAAGCATCCATCAATCAACCTTAGAAATCGCGCAGGGCGACATCACTCAGCAGGACACAGAAGCCATTGGCAATGCTGCCAATTCCGCTCTCGCAGGAGGGGGCGGAGTGGACGGCGCCATCCACAGAGCAGGCGGACCTTCGATTATGTCCGAACTGAGAACAAAATATAAGGGTTGCCCGACCGGATCGGCTGTTATCACCGGAGGAGGGAATCTTAAGGCGAAATACGTCATCCACGCAGTGGGCCCGAGATATTCAGGATCCCCCAGGGACCCTGAGCTTTTGGCAAGTGCTTATCGAAAGAGCCTGGAACTATGCACCCAGAATAAGATTACATCGATTGCATTTCCGTCGATCAGTACAGGAATTTATGGTTATCCTGTGGAAGAGGCTTCCCGAATTGCATTAAAGACTGTAATGGACAACCTGAAGGATCATCCGGAAATCAAACTTGTTCGATTCGTCCTCTTCGACACAAGAACCTTTGACGTTTATAAAAAATCGCTAAAGGAAATTGCCCCACCTCAGTGAAATGAATTTTTTCCCCAGGAATGATCACTTCTCTTCGAGACTGGGCGAAAGAACGGACCGTTCCCGCCCAAGTCAGCTGTTTCACGGGTGGCATTAATGTTATGTAAAATGCTGCAGGCTAATGAAAGGAAAAGGATCGTGGGGTGCCTCATGAGGCATGCATTTCTTCTCGTCATCCTATTAGTCATGGTTGGATCCCCCGCATACGCCGAGGTGTATAGGTGGGTAGACGAGAAAGGCACCGTTCACTTCACGGACGATTTTTCGAAGATCCCAGAGAAATATCGACCCGATGCCCAATCGCAGAAAACGTCCAAGGAGTTCTCCCCTCCCAAAAAAGAAGTGGAAACGGCATCCGATCCAGCTCCTCAAAATCCTTTTGAGCCAGTGGGATTCGATATCCCTATCAAAATAAAAGGGGAGGTGCCGGTGGCAGAAGTTATTCTCAATGGACGGGAGAAGCACGAGTTCATCGTGGATACAGGAGCAAGTTTTACAAATATTAGTTGGAAGATGGCACGAGACCTAGGCATCACGATTGATGAAAACACCCCCTTCCTTCCGGTCTTAACAGCCAGTGATCTGGTCTTCAAACCCCTCGTCGCGGTGAGGTCTGTGGGCGCGGGAGAAGCACAGGTCGAGAACGTCGATGTCTTGATCGCCAACTTCCCGGGTGATACGGAAGGTCTTCTAGGTAATTCTTTCCTCTATAAGCTCAGAGTAGTCCTGGACCCTATCAACGGAAAGATGACCCTCTTTCCACTGCAGGAGGAACCGTCTCCCGATCGACCCGGCGGGTATGGGAAGGATTATTGGGTTAGTCGGTTTCAGTTCTACCACACAATCTTGAAACGGTTGAACCAGATGAAGACCAGATTCGAAAGGGATTTAAGTTCAGAGGCTAAGGTGAAGCTAAACCGGTTCAAGAATGCGACCAAATATTTCGAGAACCAACTGAGTGAATTAGACCGGAAAGCTTCCTTCGCCGCTGTCCCTCGAAATTGGCGACAGTGATCCACAAATAAAGGATTGACCCTCTCGATGCTTGAGTCTTGTCATCCCAACCATCGCTGAAATGACAAGTATAGTAGAAACGTTGGAGGGACGTGCTATCCGGATTGCAGTGATTGGCGCGGGCGCCGTTGGCAGCGCTTTAGGTGCACTCCTCCATCGTGCTGGCCAGAATGTAATTCTCATTGCCCGTCCAGCCCACGTAGCGGCAATCCATCAGAATGGTCTGCAGGTTGATGGGGATATGGGAAACTTTATCGCTTCAATCGAGGCCGCTGAGACTCTTAATTTCCGGCCTGACCTAACCCTTCTGACGGTTAAGGCCCAGGATGTAGTTGCTGCTGTGAAAGCTAACCAGGCCTTCCTAAGTGACGCTCCTGTAGTCACATTCCAGAACGGGGTACGCAGCGATCAATTAGTTGCAAGCATTTTGCCCCGCGAGCAGATTCTCAGTGCTGTCGTGCTGACGCACGTTACCTACTTGTTACCGGGTAAAATCACCGTGGTCTACCGGGGAAAGTTGATCCTTGGCCGCCCATTTGGCAAGAGAGATGGTAAACTCGAAAAGGTTGCCCGTATACTCAATCAGGCAGTTCCGACTCAGGTGATGCACAACATACAGGGAGCCCACTGGCTCAAGCTCATCGTCAATCTCAACAATGCGCTGCCAGCAATAACGAATCAAACAATGAACCAGGTTTATGCAAACGCCTCTCTGCGCAATCTCGCCGTCGGTCTCATGCGCGAGGGTCTGCGGATTATCGATCGAGCGAACATCCGGCTGGAATCCTTACCTCAAGTCTCGGTTGCCTTAACCAGGCTCGTAAACTGGATGCCTTCAGGCATCGCCGGCCGCATCGCTGCTGCGAAGGTTCGCCAGCTCACCACCGAGTGGCCTTTGTGGGGTTCAACGCTGCAGAGTATCCAACGCGGTCGTCCTACGGAGATTGACTACCTGAATGGCGAAATCGCGGAATTGGGGAAGCGCTTCGGCGAAGCGACCCCGTTGAACGCTAAAATAGTGGAATGGGTACATCAAGTGGAACGCACAGGGCAATTTCTTTCAGCGGAAGAAATCGCCCAGGCTTTCACGCAATAACAAGAACGGGGCAGGCCATCTGTTGGTTCGTATCAAATTTTCATTCCTCACTTAGCCAGCGACTCACTTATGTTTCCCTATTCTTCAACGCTCGAGGTTAGATTGGACTGAAGATTTATGTCTATCCTCATCCCCTTTTCTGAGGGCTTCCTTCCTGAAATCGAGTTTCACTATGTTCCTTTTAAAATACAATATTTCACATCGAAATAGATAAAAATAAGTGGGGGACGTCTTTCTCTCTCAATGGAGATCATTTGGGAAAAAAGAGAAAAATCGCTTCCCTTCTAAAAAATAACTTGTGTAAATTGGGCTCTGTTCGAATAAAGGAACACATCATCGTGTAAATATTTTACATTGGTATAGGAATTGCTTATCATATACTAACTCAAAACAACATGCAGTGAAATGGGGAGCGTGCCTATTGACCACACAACTTCATTAATATCCTCTGTAAGGGAGGGAGATTAGCATGAAAAAAATATTGGCCTCTACTTTTTTGGTTATAGTTTTCTTAATCTCTGCTCAAATAACATTCGGAGAACCTATAACGATCACCGTCAATGAAACCGCCGATATACCCATTATTAAGGGTAAGGCTTCCTTCAAACCACAACAAATCTCGATAGCCGATTTTGACTATACCCTGGAGGGGGATATAAGCTCTGCATCTTTAGAGTTGAAATGGGGGAGCAAAAATAAATGGGGCGCACTTTGGAATTTGTCCCAGATAGACCTTTATCTCGATAATATATTGTTGATCGATTTTGGCCAATATTTCAAAGATCTTCGTTGGCGGGAAAGACTCGCCTTAGCAAAGTCATTAAGAAAAGGAGGAATGATTGATCTTGATATTGATATTGACCCAGCGGATTTTGATAGCTTAATGGACGGAGCCCAACTTTATTTAGTAGGAAAACCTAAGTTCTTCAAGGGCTTACGTTTAGACGACATAACCCTTACGATTGTTGACCCCGTTTTCGATGATGGTCCTGGAACTGGACCCAATGGCGGTGCTGGAATCCTGCCCGACGGCAGCCCTGCTATTCTACTTGATGACGGTCCTGGAATTCAACCCAACGGTCTTGGAATTCTGCTCGATGGCAGCTCCGCGACCCCCGTTCCTGAACCCTCCACCATGCTTCTTCTCGGCTCCGGGTTGATTGGACTGGCAGGATATGGGAGGAAGAAGTTCTTTAAGAACTAAATCTCAATATATCTTGAGAAAGGGAAAGGCAGGCCAGAAGTGATCCTGCCTTTTTTGTTTGTTTCCTTCGGTAATCATCAACTCCGAGCCAAAAACTCACAATCCAAGCTATGGCGTAAATACGATACAAAAGACCCCGATGAGATTCGAGCATTGCACGGAT
>Ga0105100_10002602_pt1 | contig 10532 bp, 7 predicted proteins | sample PPLLak12cMay2015_2_FD_87033 | JGI IMG/M metagenome (GOLD analysis project Ga0105100, IMG submission 87033) | Freshwater sediment microbial communities from Prairie Pothole Lake near Jamestown, North Dakota, USA - PPLs Lake P8 Core (1) Depth... | ecosystem: Environmental > Aquatic > Freshwater >... | reverse complement strand
TCTTCTTCTTCTCGGCCCGGCTCTTTGCCCCCGTGCTCAAGGGCTGGGCCGTGCTCTACCCGCAATTCCGGCTCGTCCCGTACGCCGTGGCCACGATCATCCCGTCCTGGAGGGCTTCCGTCACCGATCCCGACGCCGTCATGAAGGGGCTCTGATGATCGTCCTCGACAGGGCCAAGAAGGTCTTCGCCCAGGGCAAGCCCAACGAGTTCATCGCCCTTCACGAAACGAGCCTGGTCATCGAGGCGGACCGGCTGACTGTCATCCGGGGGCCCAGCGGCTCGGGCAAGACGACCCTGCTCAGCCTGGTCGGGTGCATGGCCCGGCCGACGTCGGGCCGCATCCACGTCCTGGGCCGGGAGATCACCAGCCTGCCGGAGCGGTTCCTCACCGAGATCCGGCGCAAGACCTTCGGATTCATCTTCCAGCAGTTCAACCTCATCCCCGGCCTGACCGCGCTCGAGAACGTCATCCTGCCCGCCTACCCGACGGGGGAGAGGCGGTCGGAGCTCGAAAAACGGGCCGCCGCGCTCTTCGATCTCTTCGGCCTGGCCTCGAAGTCGAAGTCCCGGATCGAATGGCTCTCCGGAGGCGAGGCCCAGCGGGTGACCATCGCCCGCGCCCTGATCAACGACCCGGCCGTGGTCATCGCTGACGAGCCGACGGCGCACCTCGACTCCAAGCTCTCCCGCGAGTTCATGGCGACCATGGGCCGGCTTAGGGGCGAAGGCCGCACGGTCCTCATCGCCAGCCACGACCCCCTCGTCTATGACCACCCGGCCGTAGAGCGCGTCTTTCACATCCGCGACGGCCGGATCGACGGAGCGGGCCCTTGATCTTCCACCCCCTCATCCTGGCCCTGTTCACGGCCTCGCTGCTCACCGGCTTCATGGTCATTTACGCGTCGGTGTTCGGCGCCCAGATCCTGCGGCGCTGGGACCTGCGGAGCGGTAGCGAGATCCAGCTCGGTCTCGAGCGAAAGACCTATCTCGTCTCGACGCTCCTCGGCTATGCCTTTGTGGCCGAGCTGCTGTCGCTGGCCCTCTTCGTGTTCACGGCCGACCGGATCCACGGCTTTTTCGTCGGGGCCATGTGCGCGGCCGGCGCCCTGAAGGCCAACGCGTTCGGCTATCCGGCCCTTCTCCTCAAGGCGACGAACGGGATCCTGGCCGGGCTCTGGCTCATCCTCAATGCCGCCGACAACAAGGGCTTCGATTACCCGCTCGTCAAGACGAAATACCGGTGGCTCCTGGCCGCCTCGCCGCTCATCCTCGTCGAGATCGTGCTCCAGGCGGCGTACTTCCTGCGGCTCGACCCGGACGTCATCACCTCATGCTGCAGCACGCTCTTCAGCCAAGGCGGGACCTCGCTCGGCTCCGACCTGGCCTCCCTGCCCGTGGCCCCGATGAGGGTCCTCTTTTTCTCCGTCGTCGTCGTCAGCGCGGCCCTGGGCCTTGTCTTCGTCAAGACCGGCCGGGCTGGGATCGCTTTGGGCATCGCCTCCGCGGCGACGCTCGTCGTTTCCATCCTGGCCATCGTATCTTTCGTCTCGATCTATATCTACGAGCTGCCCTCCCATCACTGCCCGTTCTGCCTCCTCCAGGCGGGCTACCATTTCATCGGCTATCCGATCTATTTCAGCCTGTTTGGGGGCGCGATCGCCGGCCTCGGCGTGGGGGTGCTGCAGCCCTTCCGCAAGGTCCCCAGCCTCGCCGTGGCCGTGCCCAAGCTGCAGAGGAAGCTGGCCATTGCGGCCGTGGTCTGTTTTCTCGTCCTGGCCGCGATCGTCATCGCCGAGATGGCGGCGTCCAACCTGATCCTGCCGGACTGACGCCGGCTCAGGCGGCCGGCAGCGACTTCTTCACCTCGAAATGCCATTTCCAGACCTCGTAGATCGCCGGATAGACGACGAGCTCGAGGATGAACGAGGTGAAGATCCCGCCGATGAGCGGGGCGGTGATGCGTTTCATGACGTCCGCCCCCGCCCCGATCGACCACATGATGGGGACGAGCCCGATGAAAGTCGTCGAGACGGACATGAACTTAGGACGCAGGCGCTTGACGGCGCCGTAGCGGATGGCGTCCTGGAGGTCGCGGAGGCTTCGCATCCGGCCTTCGGACTTGGCTTGCTCGTAGGCCAGGTCGAGGTAGAGAAGCATGAAGACGCCGGTCTCCGCGTCGACGCCGAGCAGGGCGATGAGCCCGACCCAGACGCCGATGCTCATGTTGTAGCCGAGGGCGTAGAGGAGCCAGAAGGCGCCGACGGCCGAGAAGGGCACGGCCAGGAGCACGATCGACGTCTTTGTCAGCGACCGGGTGTTGAGATAGAGCAGGAGGAAGATCAGGGCGAGGGTGACCGGGAGGACGACAGCGAGGCGCTTCTTGACCCGCTGCATGACCTCGTATTGTCCGCTCCATTCCCATGCGTGCCCGGGCGGGAGGCGGACGCTCTCGCGGAGCACCTGGTCCGCCTGCCGTGTATAATCGCCCTGGTTGACGCCGGTGATGTCGATATAAACGTAGCCCGTGAGCAGGCCGTTCTCGTTGCGGATCATGGACGGGCCCGACGCCAGCTTGATGGTCGCCAGCTGCGAGAGCGGGATCTGTCGGTCGCCGCCCGCGGCGACGAGGACGCGGCCGAGGGCGTCGAGGTCGGTCCGGAAGTCCCGCATGTAGCGGATGTTCACCGGGTAGCGCTCCCGGCCTTCGATCGTGGTCGTGATGTTCTCGCCGCCGATGGCCCGCTGGATGACCTCCTGGACGGCGGCGATGCTCAGACCGTAGCGGGACAGGGCCTCCCGGTTGCACTCGATGTCCAGGAAGTAGCCGCTGCCGGTCTTTTCGGCGAAGACGCTCCGCGTCCCTTCGACCGTGTTGAGCGCCGCCTCGATCTGGGCGCCGATCTCCTCGATCGTATCCAGGTCCGAGCCGGAGATCTTGAGCCCGACGGGGGTCCGGAGCCCCGTGCTCAGCATCTCGATGCGGCCGCGGATGGGCATGGTCCAGGAGTTGGCCAGGCCCGGCAGGGCCAGGGCCTCGTTCATCTGGTTGATCAGGTCCTCCTGGGAGATGTGGTCGGGCGTGAAATGCCGGAAGATCGATTTCGCCCACCCGGGGGCCCAGGCGGAATACCACGTCGGGACCTTCCGCCACTCGCTCTTGGGCTTGAGCGTGATCACGGTCTCGAGCATCGACAGGGGAGCGGGGTCGGTCGATGTGTCGGCCCGGCCGGCCTTGCCCAGGACCCTCTCGACCTCGGGGAAATCCTTGATGATCCGGTCGGTCACCTGGAGGATCTTCTGGGCCTCTGTGATGGAGATGCCCGGCATGGTCGTGGGCATATAAAGGAGGGACCCTTCCTCGAGGGGAGGCATGAACTCGGAGCCGAGCTCGAAGAAGACGGGGACGGTCGCCGCGACGAGCAGGATGGCGGCGCCGATGACCACCCATTTCTTTTTCAGCGTCCAGCGGACGACGGGATCGTAGATCTTCATCAGGAACCGGCTGACCGGATGCGTCTCCTCGTTCCTGATCTTGCCGACCACGACGGCGTTGGCGGTGCGGCAGAGCCAGAGCGGCCGGAAATCGAAGGTTTTGGCGTGCATGAACAGGACGCGCAGCGCCGGATCGAGCGTGATGACCAGGATCGCTGCAATGATCATCGACAGGTTCTTGGTGTAGGCCAGGGGTTTGAACAGGCGGCCTTCCTGGGCCTCGAGGGTCAGCACGGGGAGGAAGGAGACGGCGATGACGAGGAGGGCGAAGAAGCTCGGCCGGGCGACCTGCTTGACCGCCCCGATGACAACGGCCCGGTCGTCGCCGGGCCGGCCAGCCTTCTGCCACTGCTCGAGCTTCTTGTGCGTCTGCTCGACGACGACGACCGCCGCGTCGTCCAGGGCGCCTATGGCGAGGGCCAGGCCGCCGAGAGACATGATGTTGGCTGTGATCCCCAGCATCCGGAACGGGATGAACGAGAGCAGCACGGCCACGGGGATGGTGATGACCGGGATGAGCGCGCTGGGGATGTGCCAGAGGAAGAGGAAGATCATGAGGCTGACGGTCAGCAGGATCTGGAGGAGGGTCGACTTCAGGTTGCTGATGGACCGGCGGATGAGGTCGGAGCGGTCGTAGACGGGGACGACCTTGACGCCCGGAGGCAGGCCGGGCGCGACCTCTTCGATCTTGGCCTTGACCCGGTCGATGACCTGAAGGGCGTTCTGTCCCTGCCGCATGACCACGATGGCCGAGACGACCTCGCCCCGGCCGTCGAGCTCGGCGACGCCGCGGCGAATGTCCGGCCCCAGGACGACGTGGCCGAGGTCCTTGATCCGAATGGGCGTGCCGCTCTCGCTGGCCACGACGACGATATCCTCGAAGTCCTTCGTGGACTTCGCGTAGCCCCGGCCGCGGACCATGTATTCGGTCCCCCCGAACTCGACCAGGCGGCCGCCGACCTCGGCATTGCCCTGCCGGACGGCCTCGGCGACCTGGCTGATGGTGATGCCGTAGGCCTGGAGCCGGTTGGGATCGAGATTGACCTGGTACTGGTTCCCGAAGCCGCCCACGGCCGCCACCTCGGCGACCCCGGGGACGGCCTTGAGATGATATCTCAGGTACCAGTCCTGGACGGACCGGAGCTCGGCCAGGTTGTAGTTGCGGGTCTCGTCCACCAGCGCGTACTGGTAGATCCACCCCAGCCCGGTCGCGTCGGGTCCGAGTTCGGTCTTGGCCCCCTCGGGGAGTTGCGAGAGGACGGGCGACAGATACTCCAGGGTCCGGGACCGGGCCCAGTAGATGTCGGTGCCTTCCTCGAAAATGACGTAGACATAGGAATATCCGAAATCCGAGAAGCCGCGGACCGACTGGACCCGCGGCGTCCCGAGCATGGCCGAGACGATCGGATAGGTCAGCTGGTCTTCGACGATATCGGGGCTGCGGTCCCAGCGCGAGAAGATGATGACCTGGGTGTCGCTCAGGTCGGGGATGGCGTCGAGCGACAGGTTCTGGATGGACCAGGCCCCCGCGAGACAGAGTGCGGCCACCGCGGTGATGACCAGGACCTTGTTGTTGACCGAGAAGTCGATGATGCGGTCGATCATCTTTGAACCGCCGCGGCATCGCCCTCCTGGCCGATGTACTTCCCGGGCTCCTTGTTGAAGGCGTCCCGGCATTCCTCGGAGTCGAAGTAATAGGTGACGCCAAGGTAGACGGCCGTCCGCCCGGCCTCACTGGCCTTCTTGACGGAGACCGGCGCGCCGCACACCGGATCCTGGCTCAGGCTACCGGTCATCCCGGCGGCGGCCAGCTCCATCCGGCTCTCGGCATCGATCAGGAACGTGCCCGAGACGACGATCTGCTGGCACGCCCCGAGCCCCTTGACGACCTCCACCATGTTGCCCAGCCGGCGCCCGGTTTCGACCTCGCGGGGCTCGAAATACCCGCCGCCCCGGTCGACGAAGACCGTCCTCTTGAGCCCCGTGTCCAGGATGGCGTCGGTGGGCACGGCCAGAGTGGCATCGAGGGTGACCGGCAGCTCGACGTCGACGAACATGTCCGGCCGGAGAACGTAGCCCGGATTGCCCGCCTCGAGGCGGACCTTCATCGTCCGGCTCTCCGGATCGAAGAGGGGCAGGACGTCGCTGACGACGGCTTCAAAGCTCCCGGTCCGGCCGGCCACCGAAACCCTCGGCCGGGCCCCCGGTTTGAGGTATTGGGTTTCGTTCTCGTAGACATCGAGGAGGATCCAGACGCGGCGCAGGTCGGCGACGCGGAAGAACTCCGTTCCCTGGATGAACTTCAGGCCCAGATAGATGTTCCGGGAGACGACGATGCCGGTCGCCGGCGAGCGCATCTCGATCTCCTGGACCCGTTCTTTGGTCTTGGCGATGGCGTCCATCTGCAGCTCGCTCATGCCCAGGTTATGCAGGGCGTCCCGATACTGCTGGATGCTGACCTCGACCGAGTCGATCTGGGACGGCAGGGCGGTGCCTTCGCTTTTCAGACGTTCGAGCGTGTTGAGACTATAGACATAGGACTGCTGGGCGCCCAGGACCTCGGGCGCGTAGAAGGTGGCCAGGACCTGATCCTTCTTGACCATGGCCCCCGGGGTGACGTCGGAGATCCCCATGACCCATCCGGCGGTCGCGGCGTTGATGACGTAGAGAGCGGTTTCGTCGGCGGCCACGCGGCCGAGGACCCGGAGGGTGTGGTGGACGGGCTCTTGGCGGACCTCGGCGACGCGGATGCCGACGATCTGACGCTTTTCGGGCCCGACGTTCACGGTCCCCTGAGCGAATTCGCTTTCATCGATGCCCGGGTCCGCCGCGGCCGCAGGCCCTCCGGCGGGAGTCCCCCGGACAGGAGCTTCGCGGCGGCTCAGTGACAGGCCGAGCACGAAGGCTGCCACAAGAAGGACCGCGATCAAAACGATCGTCCAGATTTTCTTCACGATGGCCCCCGCTTCCTCAAGTTGATAATCCCGTCCGTCCGGACCTCCCTTTTCATAAAGGGGTCCGCGCCCGGTGCGGGCACGGCATCAAGGGGTCCGAACAGACTAAGTATAAAGGGCATTGGCCCCTTTTTAAAGCAAAATCGGTGCCAATCGAGGGTGGGATCGGGTCATGCTGAAAAAGGCGGTTTTATGGGGCAACAGACGGGAATAGCGCGTTTTTCCGATCTCATTTTCACCCCCGAGTCCTCCCTGACAGGACAGGGGCCCCATAACGATGAAGCGGCCGGGGCGCCGGATGTCCCGGCGCCCCAGCCGCTTTCCGATCGGTCTCGTGCGCTTTGCTCAGCGCCTCAGAGGATGACGAGCGGCCTCATCATATCGTGCTCTTCGTGCTCGAGGATATGGCAGTGCCAGACATACTCGTGGCCGCCCGTCCGAGTGCTCGTGGGGATGACCGGAACGCCCGGAGGGTTCGCGGGAAGGTCGAACTTCATGATGACGGTCGTGACCTCTCCGGGGTTCATGCGGACGGTCTCCTTGAAGCCGAGCTCGTTGAGGTCGGGGGCGATGGGCCCCTTGAAGGGATTGATCGTAAAAGTCCCGCCCAAGACCTTCATGTTGACGGCCTGGCGATAGAGGATCTGGACGTTGCACAGATGGAAATGGATAGGATGCGCGTCGGCCGTGAGATTGGCGATCTGCCAGACCTCGACGCTCCCGGCCAATGCGGTCTCGGTCGGGGTGTCCATGTACGTCCTGCCGTAGAAGCCGGGAGCGGCTCCCGGCGCCACCGTGTCGGGTCCCAGGAACTGGCCCAGCCGGCCGTACTCGTCAAATCCTTCATTCAGGGTCAGCGTGCGGACGGCGGAGACCGGGATCGTCGCGCCCCCCCACTGGATCGATGTCGGGATGGGCGTCGGCACGCCGGGGACCTGGTCGACCAGGAGCGGGTCGCTCAGGTTCGCGGCGCCCATATTGACCGTGGCCGGCAGCGGGGTTACGGTCCCCGTCGGGGCGACCACCCTGAACTTCATCAGGGTCCGGGTGTTGGGGCCATAGCCCGGAACGGACCAAGGGGTCTTGGGATTCTTGGGGTGGAAGTCGAAGATACGCGCGCCTCCGGGGAACGGACCAGGCGCGTCGCTGTAGAGGATGAATTCCGTGCCTGCCGCGACACCGGAGAAATCGATCAGGATATCGGCTCTCTCCGCCGGCGCGAGCAGGAGCGGTGCGATCCCCTTGGCGCTGACGGGGACCGCCTGAGGCAGGTAACCGCCCTCCGTCCCGATCTGGATGAATCCGGGGCCGAGATCGTTGACGCGGGGCTCGGTGTTGCCCGGGAACGTCGCTCCCGTCGTCCGGACCAGTCGCGGATTGAGGAACCGGGAGTTGCAGGCGTTGAGCATGCGGATCCGGATGGGCCTGGCCTCGACTTCGAGCGCGGGATAGGCCGTGCCGTTGACCAGGATCGTGTCGCCGAAGTACTCCGGGATGCAGGACGGCACAGGGAACGGCGTGTGGAGATCCTCTCCGAAGGACGGCGTCCCGGCCGGGCCGAACAGGGCCGGGTCATAGGTCGTGGCGTAAAAGAGATCGCCCGGTCCGGCGTTCGCTCCATATCCTTCCGACGGGCCCTCGGGCCCGAAAAAGACCTTGTCCTGGAAGACGAAATAGAAGAACTGGGAGTTGAGGATGCCCAGGTCGAGGGCCGACGGCACTCCCGGATTGGCGGAGTCGAAGCCGGCCTCGGCCGCAGGATCGACAAGCACGTAGCCCGAGGCCAAACCGGCATAGGCGTTCGTTCTCGTGATCCCCCAAGCGTGGTCGTGATACCACATGAACCGGGCGCTCTGATCGTTGGGGTAGAAATACTCGGCCTGGCCTGGGGCGGCCCCGGGATTGAAGACCTCGTTGTTCCTGAAGCTCAGTCCGGTCGCTCCGTCGGGCGTCCACCAGTCGTGCGGCCCCCCATCGCTGATCCAGTGGACATGGCCGCCGTGGAGATGGACCGCCGTGCGGTCCCACCTCAGTCCGGCGGGTTGGGGAAGCGACGCGTCGTTGGGGATGATCTGCAGACCCGGGAGATTGTTATTGAAGGTGATCTGCAGGGGGTCGTTCCTCTGGGCCACGATGATCCCGCCGATATGCTTGTGATTGCCGCCCTGGCCGTAACCCCAGAGTTTCGTCCCGGGGAAGCCCGGAACGTAAGCCGCCGTCCCCGGCGTCACGAAGTCGGAATGGAGAACGTCATTGAATTGGCCTATGTCGATCGTATAATGCTGGACTCCTGTGACGGGGGCAGGTCCCAAATCGGGGCTGGCCAGTGGGATCCCCGTTCCCCCGACGCCCCTCATCGGGTCCTTGAACTTGGTTAGGGCCGGGCTGACAGCCCCGTAGGGCCCTAAGGCCAGCGGCTTCGCTGCCATGAGCATCTGCTTCCATTGCAGGGATGCCAAGGCAGCGGCGCTGGCGGTGTAGCCCAGGAACTGCCTCCGAGTACACCCTCCCGTCTTAGGTTTTTTCATGTTTCGCTCCTCCTCCTCTTCCCTGACTTTTCCGATGCCCCGATACATCAAGTTTTGTGCCAAGCTTTTTGGATTAATGACCCCTCCGGGCCGGCGTCTTGAGCACCACCTCCCGTCCTGCCGGAAGGGGAGGTCATCCCGGCTGACAGGATGGATCCCGGATCGCCGGGAAGCCCTATCCCGGGGCCGGCGGATGGCACGATTCTTGGAATATCGGAGAGCGGCGGAGATCGGTCCGCACTATCCGCATCAAGGGAGAAACGATATGGCCGAAGAGAGAAACATCTACGTCAATCTTCCCGTCAAGGACCTGAAGGCTTCCATCGCGTTCTTCACCAAGCTGGGCTTCGAGTTCGATCCCCGGTTCAGCGACGAGAACGCCACGGCCATGAAGATCGGCGGCGACAATGCCGTCATGCTGCTCGCCGAGGAGTTCTTCAAGACCTTCACCAGGAAGGACGTCGCCGACGCGACGGCGACTACTGAGGTCATCGTCGCCGTGACCGCGAGCTCCCGGGACAAGGTCGACGAAATGGTCAACGCGGCCCTGGCGGCCGGCGGGAAAGAATCGCTCGAGCCTCTCGAAATGCCCGGCATGTACAGCTGGTCCTTCCAGGACCTCGACGGGCACCAGTGGGAGGTCTCTCACATGGACATCAAAGCCATGGGCAAGGCATAATAGGGGAGATGGCCGAGCCGCTCTGCCCCGCCTGGTTGTCTTTCACTCTGACGAACATCTTCCGGCGGATGGCCCACAACCCCGCCCGCATCCTGAGCCCCTTCATCCGCGTCGGGGATACCGTCCTCGACATCGGCAGCGGACCGGGCTACTTCACCGTCCCCATGGCCCGGATGGTCGGGGACCGCGGGCTTGTCTTCGCCGTCGACATCCAGCCGAAGATGCTCGAGAAGACGCGGCGCCGAGCGGAGCGGGCCGGGGTCGCGGGACGGATCCGCCTCGTTCTCGCGACGACGAAGACCCTTGGCCTCCAGATCAAGGCGGATTTCGCGCTGGTCTTCTGGATGGCCCACGAGGTCGACGATCTTGAGCGCTTCTTCTCCGAGATCCGGGCCGCCATCGAGCCCGGCGGAAGCGTCCTTCTCGTCGAGCCGCTCGCGCACGTCGGCGAGCGCAGGTTCGAGGAGATCGTCGCCGCGGCCCGGAAGGCGGGATTCGCATCGAGCGAGACCGGGCCCGTCCGTCTCAGCCGGGCGGCCTTGCTGAAGGCCTGATCACTTCCAGAAGTCGGCCAGGAGCGGGTACTGGGTCTTGAAGCCCAGGATGGCCAGATAGAGCCCGTAATCGGGGTAATTGCGCCGCAGCTCCCTCAGGTTCTCCATCGGGTCGTAGGGCGTTCCCTCGGGGATCTCGTGGCCCACGCACTCCGACAGCAGGTGGAGCTTCTTCGACATCCAGGCGTCCAGGGTGACCGGAAGGCCGAAGGGCCCGAGGCCCTCGAGCCGGTCGTCCCGCCCGATGATGGGCTGGGTGATGATGAAGGACGCTCCGGCGTCTACCTTCCGCTTCATCTTCTCGATCTCGGCGTCCTGAGGCTC
>Ga0105100_10002601_pt1 | contig 10532 bp, 9 predicted proteins | sample PPLLak12cMay2015_2_FD_87033 | JGI IMG/M metagenome (GOLD analysis project Ga0105100, IMG submission 87033) | Freshwater sediment microbial communities from Prairie Pothole Lake near Jamestown, North Dakota, USA - PPLs Lake P8 Core (1) Depth... | ecosystem: Environmental > Aquatic > Freshwater >... | reverse complement strand
TACACCTCCACGCGGCGGCATTGTTCGGGCAGGGCCGACCCGCCAAACGCGCCCTTGAGCTTGACCCCGTTGTAACGCGGCGCGTTGTGAGAGGCGGTGATCATCACACCGGCAATCGCGTGCTGGTGTTTGACCGCAAACGAGATCGCGGGAGTCGGCGCATCGGACTGGGCCAGCAGGACGGTGAATCCGTTTGCCGCGAGCACGCGCGCGACTTCGCCCGCGTACCGGTCTGACAGAAAACGCGTGTCAAAACCTACGATGATCTTTCTTGGATCGGGCTTCTGGCCGCCGTTCCCCGACTTATCCCAATGATCCGACGCGACCGCGTCGGCGATGGCCTGTGTGACAATGCGTAAGTTGTCGAAGGTGAAGGTATCTGAGATGACGGCTCGCCAGCCGTCGGTTCCGAAGTGAATTGGCATGATGTTTCCTTATTGTGGTTTTGTTGTGAATTTGAATGCTTCAGCGCGAGAGAGTTCAGGGACCCGCCGCCGTTGCGGAGGGTTGCCAGTCTGCAACCGGGGTGGCAGTCTGCAAGACGGTCTGGATCATCCATCCCTCCACGCGGGCATCGTTGACCAGGGCAAAGACATGCACCCAGATCACGCCGTTGACATCCTGCAGGTCATTCGGGACGATCGTGACCGTCGAGCCGTTGGCCAGTGTCACCAATACCTGTCCGCCCGGGTTTTCGCGGATGAACGCGCCGCCTCCCTCGGAGGCTCTGATGATCGCCAGGATGGGGGTCGGTTCGGCAGTTACCGTGGAGGTGGGTGTGTCGGTCGCGGGAAGTGTGATCGTGGTACCTGTCGCTCTGGGCGTTCGGGAGGCTGTGCCAGCAGGAACGCCGATCAGTGCTGTTGCCTGATCGGCATTCGGGGATTGAGTGATGGTGGGAAGCGCGGGAGGGGTGGAGGTCGATTCGATAAGGGCAGCAGGCACAGGCGTGGAAAGCCCCGTCATTCTCATGATCCAATTTCCAAACTCGGTATAAACCGTCAAGACTGCAATGATGGCAATGAAGGTGAATCCGGTAAAGGCTACTCCGCCGAATGAAGTGGGATAGAAGCGCAGGAAGAACAGTGTAATGAGTCCGAAAAATGTCGCCCATGCGAGGTGGACGAAGAATACAAATAATCCCTGGGGCCAGATTTCGCCGATGCCCACGCCGCTCCCCAGGCCGAAACCTGCCGCGCAAAGCGGAAGGAAGATTTCGTAGGCGAGCAACGCGCTGGGAAGATAGGGTCGTTGCTCCGAGCGCACGAATGAGATGGTGAGCAGGATTGCCGCGATCGTGAGTGCAATGAGATCGGGCCACCATAAGCGGCTGTGAATAAAGGCCTCGTTGAACGTGAGCGGCTGAAACGTGCGGGATGCAAAACCTGCGAGCCATCCACAGATGAAGATGAGCAGCGAACTGACGAAGAGGGCAATGCTGGTTTGCGCGAACAGACGCGGTGCACCCGCGACAACGGCCAGCGATATGCCGATCCACGGGGTTAGTAGCGGTGCGACGAGAATGCCGAAGATGAGCAGTGCCTGTGCATTGAAGAAATATCCCAGCCCCAGGATGGCGCCCGCCACCAATGCGAAGACAAAGAGCTCATAGGAGGGAAACGCGCGGCGGGCCAGGTGCGTGAATAATTCGGCGCGGCCCTGCTCATCCGTAGGGAAATAGGCGCGTCGTTGCGCGCGTCGCCTGCGTGCGCGCGCGGAAACAAACTCTGGTGTCTGTTCAGGATGAGGCTGGGGAGCGGATTCCGAATAGTTCATTCTGTTACACACCGTCTCGAAGGCTTGGAACGGATCAATGATACCTGCAAAGCTAATCCTTCGGGACGTTCTGCGTTGATTTACTTTCTTAGACTGGCGACGATGCGCAGAGGCTTATCCAGCAGTTCCAGCGCGGCAGTGATATCTGGCATCACGAGATCGGAAGATAAAAGCGACTCGATCGCCGCACCTTCCTGCGACATCACACAAATACCGAGCGCGGCTTCCTTGAGCATGGCTGCGTCGTTTGCTCCCTGTCCCATCGCAACAACAGTTTCTGCGCCGAGTCTGCGAACGTATTCCGCTTTCTGTCCGGCTTCATCGCCGGGCTGAATGCGCACTGCGGTCAGATTAAGCTGCTCATCGATCATCGCTTGTTTCCCGTGGGTGTCAGCGGTCAATAGGTGTATTGCGAGACGATCTTTCAGCGAGCCGATCCGTTCTGCAATTCCATCGATGATTTGACCATCCAGAGCAAGGGTACCATTGACGTCTGTAACAAGGTGTTCCAATCTCAAGTAACCACGGCCAGGGATATCGAGTTCGATCACGCCCTCAATTATACTCGTTAGGGGCAGGAACCTATTCCTGTACAATCCAGCGGATGACACACGGAAGTTCCATCGCTTCGTTTCGACTGAGGCCAACGCCAGCTCGCGCCGGGTAAGCCCTCCCGTTATTGACATGTATTCCTCTTCGAGTATAATTTCCGTCCGCACGAGGGGCCGACTAGCTCAATGGCAGAGCAACTGACTCTTAATCATGAGGTCTGATCGGTCTTGTGCGTATAAACATAATTTGGCCCCGTAGCTCAATGGCAGAGCAGTTGCCTCTTAAGCAATTTGTTGAGCGTTCGACCCGCTCCGGGGTCACTTTTGAGCCTAGTTTAAAAAAAAGCTAGGCTCTTATATTTTAAAATCACATCAGTCCAAAAACCAGTCCTCCTTGAGTAACCCTTACAGATTTGACTTTGGATCTTTGAAACACTACCATTGTTTCAAATGGCGGATACTAAAGTACAACTATATCAAAGACGTTGGTATTTGAAACACCGTAAGGAACATATAGAAAGAACCAGACTAAGAAGAAAACTCTACAAGTCTCAGTTGCGTCAGTATCTAACGAAGTTCTATAAAACCCATCCATGCGAACATTGTGGAATAGATAACCCAGTTGTGTTGGAATTTCATCACAAAGATCCCAAAGAGAAAAAAATTGAGATAGGTTACCTAAAAAGTGGAAGTTGGTCAGTCGATTATCTAAAAAGAGAAATATCAAAGTGTCAGGTCCTGTGTGCAAATTGTCACCGTATAGAAACTTCAAGAGTTCAAGGATGGTTTAAAGCCATCCAGTGAGGCTTCAATGGCTAAGAACTGTAATACCTGTGGAAAACGAAAAGAAGATGATGAATTTAACTGGAGATATAAATCTCTTGGTATTAGGCATCCTACATGTAGGGATTGTCAAAAGCCATATAGAAAAAATTGGTATGAGGACAACAAGGGAGTTCACCTTGCAAATGTCAAAGAAAGAAAACATAACAATAGAGACATAGCGCGGGATTATGTCTGGGATTATTTATCTACTCATGCGTGTTCAAGTTGTGGTGAGAGCGATCCAACTGTTTTGGAGTTTCATCACCGGCATGGAAAATCCAAGGCAGTAAGCGAGTTGGTTGCTGCTGGTTATTCTATTACGGCAATACAAGCTGAGATTGATAAGTGTGATGTATTGTGTGCTAACTGTCACCGAAGAGTTACTTCACAAAATCAAGGTTGGTTTAGGAAATAATTACTAGCATATTCCGCTATACCAGTAAGAGGCATTACTAGGATACTGGAGTAGTATAGTAATCATATAGTCAATAGCCGTTGATGGAGCTTGCTAAAATTGCCTCGCAGCAAGCGAGGTCAACGGCGTATTTAATTAACTTAACCCTCGTGTGGTTAAGATTAGGTTGGGGAGTTCTGGAAGCTTTTACCAGGACGTGCTATATCATGCACAATCGAGGCGGCGGGCCTTCCTGAGATCCGTTTCCATGATCTAAGGCACTCCCACAGTACCTTTTTACTCCAAGCTGGGGTCCACCCACGTCTGGTACAGGAGAGACTGGGCCACTCGTCCATTGTTTTGACTATGGACACCTACTCCCACGTTATCCCAAGTATGCAAGATGAGGTCGTGGATAAGCTGGACAAAGTGCTTAGTCACCCTTAACGTAACCCTTACACACTAATAAACAGTAGACATAGTGGACACAAAGGCCAGAGATGGCCTTTTTTTGCATCTATTTACACTATATTGGACACATTGGACAAAAAACCTTCTCTCTCTTAATCAGTGGGTTCAGGGTTCAAGTCCCTGGTCGGTCACAATGAACAGCCCTCCAGTGGGTTGTTTTTTTGTTGGGTGCAGCGCCCTTCTTACCCGTTACGTTATAATTAACTCTGCGTACTGGTAAACACAGGTTCAGTCCATGAAAGTGGTGGCTGAATGGCAAAAGCAACAAGAAGGCGTGCGATCCGGTACAGATTTCCGACAGAGCATCCAATGGCGATTTCCTGGTACGCAATACGCAGCAAACCCAATAAGGAGGATTTCCTTGCGGGACAACTCGAGTCTTATGGAGTGGAGATCTTCTTCCCGCGCCTGCGTGTAACCCCTGTTAACCCGCGCTCTCGCAAGCTGCGTCCTTACTTCCCGAATTACTTGTTTGTGCACGTGGATTTGGAGGTGGTCAACGTCTCAATGCTGCGCTGGATGCCGGGAGCATCCGGTCTGGTGAGTTTTGATGGTGATCCTGCTTCGGTCCCCGATGTTTTGATTGCTGCCCTCCAACGGCAGGTCGAGCACATCAACGCGACTGCCAGAGACGCCCTTGACAAGATCCAGCCCGGAGAGCGTGTGATTGTCAAGGAAGGACTCTTTGCCGGCTATGAGGCGATTTTTGACAGCCGGTTACCCGGCCGGGATCGGGTTCGGGTTCTGCTGAGTTTTCTGCAGAAGCGTCAGATCCCGCTTGAGCTACGGGAGCAGCAAATCGGGCGCGTGAAGCGCTCCTGACTGTCTGATATCCTAGGGCCAAAGAGGGGAATTGGAGTGAAACATTTTGCGGGACTTGATTAAGTAACCTTTTAATAGAACCTTCGTCATGGGATTGGCTTAAAGAAATGCAAAGTCATCCGAAATCTATTTAAGTAAGCATCCATTTTCAGCTAGTAACTTGTTCAAGGGCGGTATTTGCTTTTTATGTCATGTATAGTCACGAATCGCTTTTGAAGGCTGCGCGACCTTGTCATTGTGAAGGAGTCATTTAATGATAACTATGAGAACAGGCAATGAAGCCATCAATATCATCTCCTTGGGGAAAAAGATCGGCAAAGCAAATTCAATCATTCCGAGGCAACTTCAGTGGCTCCTCTACCGTGCTGCATTGATTTTGTCAGACATTATCATGACCAGTTTTGCTTTTCGGCTGGCCTATTATTTTCGTTTCGAAGCCTCATTTGATTTTTTCGATAAGACTGCACTCGTCTCCATTGAATATTACCGATGGCTGGTCCTTTTTTCATCGTTACTCTGGTTATTCATATTTGCACTTAACGGCTTGTACCACCACCAGAATTTACTGGGCGGTACGCGCGAATATTCCCGGATCTTTCGTTCATCCACAGAAGGCTTTTTGCTGATCGTGATTGCGGGTTTTCTCCAACCAAATCTGCTCATCGCCCGTGGATGGCTTCTCATGGCCTGGGGATTTACCTTTTTGTTTGCTTTGGTCGGTCGCTTTGCTCTGCGCCGTCTGGTATATTTCATGCGCCGGTACGGGTTTTTCCTGACATCCGCAATTATTGTTGGCGCGAATCAGGAGGGGCGCTGGCTGGCAGAGCAGTTGCTCAGTTGGGAGACCTCCGGTCTGCATTTGGTCGGTTTTGTTGACAAGAAGGAACCGGTTACTACCCCTCTTTTTCATAACCTGGTCTGTCTGGGTTCAGTGGATCAATTGGGAGAGATCATCGAGCGCTATCATGTCGGTGAGGTCATTCTGGCTTCCAGCGCCATATCCACGCGCGATTACCTGCTGGATATCTTCAAAAAATACGGGGTGTCTGACAAGGTCAATCTCCGACTGTCGTCCGGGCTTTATGAAGTGATTACGACTGGTCTGACGGTCAGCGAATTTGCCTATGTGCCATTGGTCTATGTAAACAAGGTCCGCCTGACCGGGTCGGATGATTTTCTAAAGCTGGTCCTGGATTATGTGGTCAGCATCATAGCCTTGATTTTCCTCTCTCCCTTGTTATTGCTGCTGGGTTTGCTGATCAAATTTGGTTCACCCGGACCCGTGATCCACAAGCGGCGAGTCATGGGCTTAAACGGGAAGCAGTTTTACGCCCTGAAGTTTCGGACCATGGTTGTAAACGGCGATGAAGTAATGGAGCAGCACCCGGAATTAAAGGAAGAATTGGCAAGAAATCATAAGCTGAAGAGCGATCCCCGCGTGACACCCATCGGTGCATTCCTGCGAAAGTATAGCCTGGATGAACTTCCTCAGCTTTTCAATGTAGTCAAAAGGGATATGTCGCTCGTGGGGCCTCGAATGATTTCTCCCGAAGAGGTCGCGATGTACAAGCAATTTGACATGAATCTTCTGACAGTGCTTCCCGGTATCACAGGTTTGTGGCAGGTCAGTGGTCGTTCTGATATTTCATACGATGAACGCGTTCGCCTGGATATGTATTATGTCAGAAATTGGAGTATCTGGCTTGATCTGCAGCTTTTGTTCCAAACCATTCCGGCTGTCCTCAAGGGGCGCGGGGCATACTAAACCAAATTAAGGAATCTCTATGGCAAAAATACTTGTAACGGGTGGGGCCGGCTTTATTGGGTCTCATGTAGTCGACCTTTTCATTGCAAAGGGATATGAGGTGGTGATCCTCGATGATCTTTCCACCGGGCGCGCCTCCAACCTGAATCCCCAGGCAAAATTCTATCAAATGGATATTCGCAGCCCTGAGGTGCGTGATGTGTTCGCGGCTGAAAAGCCGGATTACATCAGCCATCACGCGGCGCAAATGGATGTGCGCCGATCCGTCGCTCAACCGTTGTTTGATGCGGATGTCAATGTTCTGGGCTCCATAAATCTGATCGAGTGCGCAAAAGAATTTGGTGTAAAGCATTTTGTCTATATTTCCACGGGTGGAGCTGTCTACGGAGAGCCTGAACGGCTTCCCTGTGATGAGTCGCATCCCATCAATCCAATTTGCCAGTACGGCGCGAGCAAGCACACCGTTGAACATTACCTTTACATGTATCATGTGAACTACGGGTTGAATTACACAGTGCTTCGTTACCCGAATGTGTTTGGACCTCGGCAGGATCCACACGGGGAAGCCGGCGTTGTGGCGATCTTTACCGGAAAAATGCTGTTAGGCCAGCCGGTGATGATCTATGGGGATGGGGAACAAACGCGCGACTTTGTGTATGTGGGCGATTGTGCTTATGCCAACTACCTCGCAGTGACAGTGGACCACAAGCCCGGAATCTATAATTTGGGATGGGGTCGGCCTACATCGATCAATGAGATCTTCTTTACACTTGCCAAGGTTACCGGTTATCAGCATCCGGTTCAGTATGGACCCGCGAAGGTAGGTGAAACGCGGCACATCTATCTGGATGCCAGGAAGGCAGGCATGGATTTAGGCTGGACTCCGACCCTGACCCTTGAAGAAGGTCTGGTGAAAACCGTCTCTTATTTCAGAGATGCGGAGCGAGTCATTTGATCATCGTTCAAACACCACTGCGCATTAGTTTCTTTGGTGGAGGAACAGATTTCCCCTCATTCTTTATGGAAGAAGGGGGGTGTGTGTTAACCTCCGCCATTGATAAATTCATTTTTGTGACCATCAAAGAACGCTTTGATACCAAACTGCGCATTGGTTATACCCAGACGGAAATGGTCGATCATATCGATGAGATCCATCACGACCTGATCCGGGAATCTTTGCGCCTCACCGGCATTCGGCTTGGGGTTGAGGTCACGACAATGGGCGATATCCCGTCTGAGGGATCAGGACTCGGGTCGTCCAGCACGGTGACGGTTGGCGCCTTGCATGCCATGTACACGTATTTGGGAGAAATCGTTTCGGCGGAACGACTGGCCCGTGAGGCATGTACCGTAGAGATCGATACGCTAAAGAAGCCCATTGGCATCCAGGACCAGTACATTGCGGCCTACGGCGGCTTGCGTTTCTTTGAGTTTCAGCCAGACGGGCAAGTCAGGGTTGAAAAGATCAAAATCTCTCCGGAATCACGCCGGACTCTAAACGATAACTTTCTATTGTTCTTCACCGGCGTCAGCCGCCGCTCTGATACGATTCTGAAGGAACAGAAAAGCAATATCAGGGACCGTATCGCTGAATTACGCGAGCTCAAGCAAATGACTCATCAGGCCCGATGTGACATGGAAATCGGGAATTTCGATTCGTTGGGTGAACTGATGGATCGGTCCTGGGAATTGAAGAAACGGTTGGCGGGTACGGTCAGCAATGGCGATATCAATAATATCTATGAAGCTGCAAAGCGCGCCGGTGCCATCGGTGGAAAAATTACCGGGGCCGGTGGGGGCGGGTTCCTTTTGTTATATGTCCCATATGACCGGCAAACTGCCGTTCGTGCTGTATTGAATGGTTTACAGGAACTGCCATTCCGTCTGGAAGCGGATGGGACCAAAGTTATTTTCAACTATCGGCGATCATGATTAATCGTAACTCAGAGCAGGCAGCCATGGAAAAAATCCAACAATACATAACAACCCTTCAACAGACGATGGATCAATTGCCTCAGACATTGATTGCTGAGGTTATCGGAATACTACAGCGCGCCCGCTTGCAGGGGAATCAGGTCTTTATTTTGGGTAACGGAGGGTCAGCTTCAACCGCCTCTCACTTTGTTTGTGACCTCGCAAAGAACACGCGGCGCGTCGACCTGCCCCATTTCCGCGTCATTGGACTGACAGACAATATGGCGATTTTTTCAGCCTATGCCAATGATGATGGATATGAAAATGTTTTTTCATTGCAGCTGGCTAACTTGATCAGACCCGACGATATTGTTATCGCAATTTCAGCCAGTGGCAATTCGAAAAATGTTCTCCAGGCCATTGAGGAGGCGAAAAAACACAGTGTGACGACCATAGGATTTACCGGATTTGACGGTGGTCACCTGGGACAAATGGTGCACATCAATATTCATGTGAAAAGCAATATTATTGAACATGTAGAGGATATTCATCTTATGCTGGAGCACATGATTGTCACGGCGCTTAAAGAGTAAGGTCCTTCTGTCGCAAATGTTACAGAATCACCTGCAAAATATCAAATTGACGTTTTAGGTGATTGAGAGGAAAACTCTTTTCCCTGTTCGTTATCGATGCGCAATATGTTGCTCAGCGCATCGGAAAGGTCATTGGAAACCAAATAGTCACCAACGTTTTCAGGAGCAGGTTGCAGTAGTTGTTCTGTCCCGCGCCCAGTTCTAACCATGATGATGCCAGGTATTCCAGCATCTTTACCCGCCAGTAGATCGCTCCATGCATCCCCGATCATCCATGAGCGCTGCAGATCGAGAGCTAACTCTCTGGCTGCCTGCAAAATCAGACCCGGTCGGGGTTTGCGGCACGCGCACTGCTCCTCAGGACGATGCGGACACATATAAACACCGTCAATCTGACCGCCACTCTCTTCGATCACATCAACGAGCTTCTGATTAATCTCATGCGCGGTTTCCGCTGATATGAGATTCCGCCCGATGCCTGATTGATTGGTTATAATCACGACCTTATACCTTCTTGCAGCGGCGAGCGAGAGAGCCTCAATCGCTTTGGAAAAGATGCGAACCTGGGCCCAGTCCCGGACATAATCGGACCTGTTTTCGATCAGGACACCGTCACGATCAAGAAAAATTGCTGGATACATATGCCCATTATACTATTCGAATTTCACACGAAATTGATAGCAAATTGATGCTTTTATTTGTAACCTTTCTGCCTTTTTTGAATCTTGATATATCGGACGAAACTATGGGACGCGGCGCCTCCTTTTCCCGAGTGCCTGATCCCGTTTACTCGACAGGGTGGCCACTTCAAGCTTGTTCACTGCCCGACCCGACCCCAAATGTACACTAATGTCGGAATGGCGGAGCACGCCAGTTTCAGGAAAGTATGCTTAACAACATTCGTTTATACCTCGATCGCCAGGCTTCTTCGATTTTTCGCTATGTACTTGAACAGACCTTGTTTTTGCTCTTCGGCTGGATACCGACAATTATTGGTGTCGGCCTCCGGGGTCTGTTTTATCGTCTAATTATGCAAATGGATGGTCTTGCCGCGATCGAAAGCCGAGTCCGGATCAGGTTTGCCGATCATATCAAACTTGGTCATGGCGCTTATATCGATGAAGGCGCTTATTTACACGCCTGCCCGCAAGGGATTGAGATCGGCTCCGGAACCATCATTATGCATGGAGCAGTCCTGCACGTGTATAACTTTCGTGGGATGCCGCAATCCGGGATCAAGATCGGGCGCGATAGTCTGGTTGGGGAGTACTCTGTGATCCGCGGCCAGGGGGGGGTACAGATAGGAGACCGTGTCTATACCTCGCCTTTCACGCAGATCATTGCCGTCAATCACGTATTCGATGATCCCAACCGCCCTTTCACGGAACAAGGCATTACAGCGCAGGGGATTACGATAGAGG
>Ga0105100_10002599_pt1 | contig 10540 bp, 6 predicted proteins | sample PPLLak12cMay2015_2_FD_87033 | JGI IMG/M metagenome (GOLD analysis project Ga0105100, IMG submission 87033) | Freshwater sediment microbial communities from Prairie Pothole Lake near Jamestown, North Dakota, USA - PPLs Lake P8 Core (1) Depth... | ecosystem: Environmental > Aquatic > Freshwater >... | reverse complement strand
CCGGTCCCATTCCGTTTTTTACTTCTTTAATTGTATGATAAACTCTGTCATCAATAATAGTTTCTTTATCAATCACAGAATTTTCAATTGAATCGGATAAGCCCCAACTACTACCACCACCGGTTCCTGCATCAATAAATCCATCCTGCGGTCTTGTATAAAAAGCATACTTACCGTTAATAAATTCCGGATGCAGAACAACATTTCTTTGTTGAGGAGATTTTGTTTTTAAATCTGCAAGTCTTTCCCATTTTATAAAATCTTTTGTTCTCGCAATTCCGCACTGTGCATTGGCAGCAGAAGTATCGCTTTGAAGAGCATCCGGATCTTTTCTTTCTGTACAGAATAAACCATATATCCATCCATCCTCATGTTTAACAAATCTTATATCATAAACATTAGTGTCGGGGTTTTTCGTCTCAGGCATTGTTATGGGATAGTCCCAAAATCTGAAGTTATCGATTCCGTTTGGAGATTCAGTAATTGCTAAAAAAGATTTCCTGTCATATCCTTCAACTCTAACTCCTAATAAAATTTTTCCGTTAAATTCTATTGCACCGGAATTAAAAGTTCCGTTAACACCAAGCCTTTCCATCAAATGTGGATTTGAATCATAATCAAGATCATATCTCCAGAAGATTGGTGTATGTTCTGCAGTAATTACAGGATATTTATAACGGTGAAAGACTCCATTGCTCTTTTCAATTTTTTCATTCCGGCGTGTAATTAATTTTTCGTGTTCTTCAAAAAGTTTTTTCACCTGCTGATTAAACAATTCACGATTCATCATTTCTCTCCGATTAAAGCAGGTTTAGTTCCAGTAATAATTTTTTCTTTAACCGGAATTTCACCATAAGATTCGTTCAATTTGTCCCACCAATTAAATTTTAATATTAATGAAGTAACAATAAGTATAGCGATAGAAATAATGAGTGAATTATATTCACGTAATACTAAGAATACCGGTGCAGCCATAAGAGTTATCTGCCAGGTAATTCCAACTAATATATTAGACATATCACGTTTAAAATTTCTATTGGGAATAAAGTTTGGATCAATTGCAACAACTTTTTTGTAGATTGGTTTCCAAAAGCCCCAGGGGCGGACATTACGGTAAAACTTCATCAGGACTTGATCACTTTCAGGTTCGGTATATAATGCAGCAACAAAACATCCTATAACAGATATTAAAAATATTATAGGGAAAGAATTCATGTTCGGATTATTGGGTAAAGGCCAGTCATTTAAGAAAGGAATTAAATTCAGTTTATCAAGTAATGTTAGGATTAAAGAAGAAAATATTCCTGAAGCCATTCCCCAGAAATATCCATAACCATTAAATCTCCACCAGTACCATTTAAGAACATTTGCAGCAGTATAGCTTCCCCATAATGAACCCACAATCCAGAGTACGATCTGGTTTAATGATTCAACAAAAAATCCGATTGTAATACCAACAACAACAACAGAAACAGATGCGATGTAACTCATCGTAATATATTTTTTTGGTCCTGCATTAGGATTGATATAACGTTTGTAAATATCGTTTACTAAATATGCAGGTGCAGCATTTACAGTTGCAGCAAAATTGCTCATAAAAGCTGCAATAAATCCGGTCATCAATAAGCCTAACAACCCAACAGGAACATAATGGACAAGAACTTCAGATAGAATTGCTTCGAAATCCGGACTTGTTATTGAACTTTTATACAATGTATTAAAATTTGTTAGTGCAAGTACAGTTAAACCGGAAACTAAAAAGTATCGTGTTGGATTAAGAACAACACTAACAAGTGAATTCATTTTGGCTGCTTCAACCGGATTGCGGTTTGAAAGTATACGCTGCATATCATAATTTGGTGCAGGACCTGCAGCAGCAACAAAGAATCCTTTAAACAACATCATCCCAAAAAATAAACCAAAGAGCGAATATCCATCTGTTTCTATCCATTGGTTAAATGCTGTTACTTTCGAAGAAACAGTAGAACTAACCGTTGACCAATCCAGGTTCACACTGAAATTACTGAACATACTTGTCCAACCATTTGGTACTACGCTGCTTATCATTTCAGGAGAAATGTGATACATTGCTATAATACCAATTGCTAAAGAAGAAACTGTCAGAATGCAGTATTGTATTACTTCAGTAAATACAACGCTGAACATTCCCCCTTTTACAACATATAATGTTGTAATACCCATTAATATCAAAGCGAAAAGATTAGGATTAATCTGTGGATATTGTGCAAGAGTTGCAGGATCAGTTACTATTGGGGGAATAAATGCTGCAGCGAATTTCCCGATTCCTTTAAAGCCATAAGAGAGAAACCCTATAACACTAATCAGTGCAAATATTACTACAATAATGTGTGCAAGATTAGCTCCTTTACCTGAACCAAAGCGAGTCTTAATCCATTCAGCACCCGTCATTGCGTTTGATCTTCTTAACCAGGGAGACAAATATACCATGAGAAATATTTGGTTAAAGACAGGCCATAACCAGGGAAGCCATATGCTATTTAGTCCGTAAACTGAAAGCCAGTAAACCAAAAGCATTGTACCAGCAATATCAAACATACCTGAAGCATCTGATACACCAAGGAAATACCATTTAATGCTGTTTCCCCCAAGAAAATAATTATGAATGTTTTTTGAAGCTTTCTTTGAAAGATATACTCCTAAAAAAATTGTAGCAATGAGGTATGTGACAATTATAGAAATATCGATGAGACTTAAATGCATTTTACCGTTTCAATTTTACATTTATTTTAATATGAAAACTCATAAATAATGCCATATTAAGTAGTGTTAATAATTACATGAACAAAATTTTAAAATTAATTTTTTTCACCTTTGTTTTATCATATTGATAAAAATTTATGAAGTTAATAACATTATAAATATAATATTTATTTAATGAACTGTTTTTTTATTTCTTAACTAAAGCTATCTTATTAAGATCATTCATTAGTCCGGCGTATTTTTTTATAATTGCAATTGTAGATGAGTCAACAACAAAAATTGAGTTTAATCCTTGAGGCTCTTGCGGCGGATCGCCAAGGAACATATCGCCTTTGCGCCATTTAAAATCTTCATGTTGTGCACGACCGTAGCCACCCCATGTCCAAAAATTTGTTCCGGCAATTGGCGCTCCGGCCACTGCACTATCATAAACTAAACTAAATATTGTTTGGAAATAGCTATCGCGTGCTGTTGTTGCTGAGCCCGGATCATAAGTTTCAAAATCTCTTGCCATACCAAATTCTTCAAGCGTTGTTGGTTTATTTAATTTGCGGGCATATTCAATATGCTTATTTATATAATTAATAGCTTTAATCCTGGTGGAATCATAAGTTACTTCAATTTTTTTTGCATTAAACCAACCCCAATTTTTTGCCCAAAGATGCAATGTTACATAATCAATAAATCTGCTCCTGTGTGCTGTTAAATAATATTCTTCGGAACCAAAGCTTCCCATTAATCCTTCATTCCCGGTTGTAACTAAATGGTTCGGATCAATTGAATGTATAAACGACGCAGTCGAATCAACCCATTTATAATAAAAAATAACTTCTGCACTATCTCCCCAGGCTCTGGGTTCATTAGCAAGCTGCCAGGCCATTATAGTCGGATCTTCAAAGTAACTAAGATCATTATATTTATTTTTCCGTGTGACTATTTTCTTAATAAATTCTCTGAAATGATCATTTGCTTTATCATTTTTGTAGAAAGTTGCAGAGAGCCTCATAAATTCTCCCCAACCTAAATCTGGATCTTCAGGATCAGCTGCTTTTCCGTTACCAAACCACGCATTGTATTGAGACATTCCGCCAGACCACTCCCAATAATTATTTAAGAAAATAACAGCATACATATCGCGTTCATTCATTTCATTTAAAAGAAAATCGAGACCTTCCAATAAATTTTCATCATATACCCCAGGTTCATTTTGGATTGCTGGTCTTAATGAGTTTTTTATTTCTGATTTTTCTGATGCAGCTAAAATTCTTAGATTGGTAATGCCTAAAGATTTCAAAAGATCAAGCTCTTGGATTAATCTTTCCCGGTTTCCGGTTTCACCGGTGGAACCGAGATAACACCCATACCATAAATTTGTTCCGAGAAAATAATATGGTTTATCATCCAACCAAAACTGAGTACCCTTTACCTTAATAAATTCTGGGGTTTCGCTTAAAAAAAGAGTTGAGCATCCGGTAATTATAATTGATAATATTGAAGAAGCAACTAAGCTGAATAATAATTTCCTCATTTATATTCCGGATATTTAAGATTATATGGAAATTGTTTGTTAATAATGACAGAAATTATGCCATCGGATTATAAAATTGATTTGATTAAAAATGAGGTTTATAAATCATCATAAAAAAATGAAGTAGAAATTTAAGCATCGTTTTATAATTATTATCATAATAAGTTTTTATCAATATGATAAGTACTATCTTTACATTACTGAATATTGAAAACTGAAAACGAATAAACTATAACGTCTAAATTTAGGATTTTGAAGGGCTTAAATGTTTTATAATTTTGATAAATGCTATTATTTAAGGTCGTATAAACTAATTGAAATTAGTTTGATTATTTCCTGCAATTCATCATTTTAAAAAAGTATTTCTGGCATAAACGTTGTCTTCAGGAGGTAAAATAATAGTTGGGCAATAGCAAACTTAAGTCTTTGATGAATATAAAAATTAAACAGAAGTGGGGCTTGTTATTTCTTCTTTTTGTAGCGATAACCTATGTGCTTGTCTTTTTCTTTTTTGATAATCCTAAAAAAAGTGAGGTTACTGAAATTTATTTTGCCGACAGAGTTACTGCTGCGCATAAAACTTTAATTGATACGTACAATAAGTTGAATGAAGGCAAAGTAAAAGTAATTCCGATTGACTTTCCGAATTTTGATTTCAGTACAAATGAAAGAAAAGAAATGCTCGCCCGCTCTCTTAGAGGCAGAGGAGATGGAATAGATCTTTTTGCGGTAGATTTAATATGGGTGCAAAGATTTGCCAAATGGTGTGAGCCTCTTGATAAATATTTTTCCGACGGAGAGAAAAAAAGCATATTAAATTCGGCACTTGAATCATGTTATTATGAAGGAGAATTGGTTGCTGTTCCGTTAGATATGGTACAGGGTGTTTTATATTATCGTGAAGATCTTTTAAAAAATTTCAAAGATGGTGAAACAATAATTAATAAACTAAAAAACACAATTACCTGGAATGATTTTATTGAGATTAAAAACAAACTTGGAATAAATACACCCTATTATATTTTTCCTGCTAATGATTATGAAGGGCTTATTTGTGTTTACATGGAACTTCTTCTCAGCTTAAATAAAAATTATTTTAATGAGTATGGCTTTAATCTTAATACACCTGAAGCAGAAAAATCTCTGCAGTTGTTGGTTGATCTTGTAAATAAATATAAAACAACACCGGAAGTTGTAACAGAATTTACTGAAATACCCAGCTATGAATATTTTATAAAAAGTGATGGATTATTTATTCATGGCTGGCCAAGCTATGATAAAGATTTTAAAGAATCTCCTTTCAATCCTGAGAAGGAAAGTCATCTTAAAAAAGCTCCACTTCCATATTTTACAAATGGAACTCCTACTTCAATTTTTGGCGGATGGAACTTAATGGTTTCCAAATTTTCAAATAAAAAGGAAAAGGTGATTGATTTTGTAAAATTTTTACTGAAGGAAGAATCGCAGGAAATGTTTTACAGGGAAAGCGGTTACTATCCGGTAGTAAATAGTTTTTATGAAAATCCTGAGTATTTAAAAAAATATCCTGAAATAGAAAATTTCAAGAAACTTATGGAAACCGGGGTTCACCGCCCGGCTCATGTTGATTATACAAAGTATTCAAAAATTATGTCCTATTACTTTAAGAATGCAATTCAGAATAAAATTACCGTAAAGAAAGCTTTGGTTGAATGCACAATTGCCATTCAAACCGATAGAGTAATGGTGAAGGGATTAAATTAATTTTAAACGATTATGTTCAGGAAAAAAATTTTAAATAAAGTTTCCAAATACAAATTTGAAATCCGGCACATAACGATATTTTTTATAATACTCATCATATTTCAAATTGTAGTTGCCTTTGTGCAAAAATCATCACTCGATGATTTCTTAAGTGAAACCCAGGCATGGTATCGTCAATATTCTGCTGAAAGATTAGCCATTGTTACTTCAACAAGCATGGAACTGCTGTTTGAAAATCTCTTCCTTCATAAAACACTAAACGATTTTGAGGATAAAGAAATTATTTATTCGTTCAACGTAATATTTAAACAGCAACTTTTGCAAAGAAGTGTTGAAGATATTTTTTTAGTGCTCAACAGGAATCACAAGCTTTATGTAATTGACAGCGGGCAGAAGCTTCATTCGTTTTTAACCGGGACATTACCGGCATTTAGTTCCAATCATGATACTCATTTAGAAGGAGTTGAATTATATATTTCTGAAAAAGACAAGATGAAATCAGCTGAAGTAATTTACAGTACTCTGAAAAACCAGAATACTTTTAATATACTCGTTCCTTTTGTTCCCGATGGAGAATACATTGGTGTAATGTATATGCGTATCACTCCAGATTTTTCTTTTTTAGCGGATGAAATAAGCTCTAACTTTAATAAAGTTGCACTCGTTTACTCATCATTAATATTTATCGGGCTTATTGCAATATTTTTAGTTTCATCCCAGGCTGTAAAAGAAAGGAATGAAGCACAGGAAAGACTTTACGATGAACACAAAGAGAATCTTAAAAAACAAATTCGACTAGAAAAAGAATCACTTTTTACAAAAAGAATTTACCACACACATCATAAAGCAGAAAAGATTATCGGATTTATTAAAGAAGATGTAAGGCAGATGAATAACGAAAACCTTAATGACCTGAAAGGAAGAGTGATCACTTATTCAAATTTTATTTCCAGAATTATTTATGACATGAAATGGTATGACCATGAGATTAATACAATTGTAAACCCGATGTTCAATACCGATATAAATCAGGTAATTAAGTTTGTTGTTAAGTATATATTCTTGCGATTATCAAGTAAAAATGAAATGTTTGAGTTTGAGCTGGATCTGGATGAATCTCTTCCATTTGTAAATGTGAATGAATTTGTTGTATGGGAAATACTCGAACCATTAATCCAGAACAGCATTGACCATGGAAACAAGAGATCAATTAAAATAAAAATCGCGACTAAATACGATAAAGTAAATAACATCTCGTCCATTACCGTTTCCGATAATGGTGTTGGAATTCAGAAAGAACTTCTTGGGAGAGGTGAAAAAGGAATTAAAAAAATATTCCTGGAAAATGAATCAACAAAAAAAATTGATGGAGCCAACTCAGGTTATGGATGCTTTATTGCTTATGAAATGGCTGTAGGTAAATGCGGATGGTGCCTTGATGCTGAAAACGTTGACAGCTCCGGTTGTGTATTCACTATTAAAATTAAAAATGAGAAAGAGAGTTATGGAAAGATCGGATATAATTAATATTCTTCTTATTGAAGATGAAGATTTTGATGTTAAGAGAGTTAAAAAAACAGTCAGCTATTATGAAACCAGAATTAAGGTTTTAGATGTGGTTTCAAACGGCAGGGCTGCTCTTGAACTAATAAAGGATAATCCGGATCGGTACGATATTGTAATTCTTGATTACCAGATTTCCGGCGGGCTGAAAGGCGAAGAGCTTATAACTCAAATAAAAAATCATGACCAGTTCATACAGATTATTGTTATAACGAAGATGACTATCAACATTACCAATTATGATTTTGCAAACAGCCTTATGAGAGCAGGGGCATATTGGTACTGCACAAAATATCCCGGCAACATTGAAAATTATATTTACCAGCCGACTGATTTTATCCTCAGTATTTTTAATGCTTATGAGAAAAAGAGATTGGAAAGGTACAAGCTTAAATCTGATAAAAAACTAAAACAGAATATTCAAAGAATACTTGAGATGAAAAAAATAATCGGTGAATCGGAACCGATTATTCAACTGAAAGAAAATATTGAGAAGTTTGCAAAGAGCGATATTAATATTTTAGTTACCGGCGCTTCAGGAACAGGGAAAGAGCTTGTTGCATGGAATATTCACCTTACCAGCAAGAGAAAGTATGAAAATTTTATTCCAATTAATTGCGGAAGTATTCCTAGTGAATTAATTGAAAGCGAGCTCTTTGGTTATGAGAAAGGCTCTTTCACCGGTGCGAACTCTAATAAGCAGGGACTTTTTGAAATTGCACACCATGGAACTCTTTTTCTTGATGAAGTAGGGGAACTGCCTCTTTCCGCTCAGGTTAAATTGTTACGTGTAATTCAGGACGGTGAGATTGAAAAGATTGGAAGAACAGGTAAGATGAATGTTGATGTTAGAATAATTGCTGCTTCAAATAAAAATCTTGACAATGAAGTTATGAACAACAGGTTTAGGGAAGATTTGTATTATAGGTTAAGTGTCGTACCAATTGATATTGTTCCATTAAGAAAAAGAGGGAACGATATCATTTTGCTTTTCAATCATTTTTTGGAATACTTCAGCAGGGATATGGATATTGCAATGCCTGTTGTTGATGAAAAAGCAAATGAGATTCTTCTCAATTATAAATGGCCAGGTAATGTAAGAGAATTAAGAAATGTTGTCCAAAGATTAATTATAAACAGTAATGGAATTATTACGGCAAAGGATATCAGCAATCCGACAATCTTAAGAAACCACATTCTACTAAAAGAAGAAACTAACTTTGATGACCTTTATGCAGGCCAGGTTCTTCCTTTAAGAGAAATGGAAAAGATTTTCCGTACAAAGTATTTTAAATATGTAAGAAGCATTTCAAATTCAGACTCAAGTGCCGCGGAAAAACTCGGTATGGCTCCATCTAATTTCTACAGGATGTGTAAAGAATTGGGAATAAAATGATTTAAGATTTTGAAATTTGTCTGGCAAAGACTATCGAAGCGAGACAACAAGACAGTAAGTCTTTGGCAAGTTCAGACTTACAACATTTTCCTTAATTTACAATTCGAATTCTGCCATTCGAAATTCAAATATCTTATATTTAATTATGCAATCGGATATAATTTCAAATCCTGAAAAAAAACTAATTGAAAAACCAATCATACTTCTTCCATTTTTCCTTTATTTTCTTATATATGCTTTGTTTTTTATTCTCGATTTAACCCCGATAATTTCCTATTCAATTATTTACATATCTGCATCTTTAATTTTCATTTTGTTGTGCATTTATATTTTAAAGATTGATTTACCTAAGAATTATGTTTACTTCCTTTTAGTTTGCGGATTGATTTTAAGAATCAGTGTAATGTTCATTCATCCAACAGGTTCTGATGATTATTACAGGTATGTTTGGGATGGGAAAGTTTTAGCAAATGGAATTAATCCTTATCAATATGCCCCTGCTGATGAAGAATTATCTCACCTTCATTCAGATATTCTTCCGGAGTTTGTAAAGTTCCCGGAAATTAAAACGGTTTATCCGCCGTTAAGCCTTATTCTTTTTTATGCTGGATATGTAATTGGCGGCGAAACTTTCTGGGGAATAAAAATACTTTTACTTCTCTTTGAACTTCTTACATTCAGGGGATTATTCCTCATTCTAACAGAATTAAAATTACCACAGAAAAATATTTTGCTTTATGCACTTGCACCTTTACTAATCTTCCAGCTTTTAATTGATGCTCACGTTGACGGCTTTGGATTGCCTTTGCTGATTTTTGCAATCTACTTTTTTTTAAAGAAGAAAAATATTTTGAGTTTAATTTTTATTGGTTTATCAATCTGCATTAAACCTTTGGGATTAATTTTAATCCCAATAGTATTTTTAAGTGAAAAGGGAATTAAGGAAAAAGTAAAAATCATTATCATTCCTTTAGTTGTTGTCGGACTGATCTATCTTTCTTTTATTTTTTCAACAAATGTCTTTGAAGCACTGACAAACTTTACTGTCAATTGGACATTTAATGGTTTTGTGTTTGAGATATTAAATTCATTTCTTAATGATAACCAGAAAGCAAGATTGATCGGTGGAATTGTTTTCGTTATAATTTATTCTGCAATAATTTTTTCAAAGAAAGATTTCTTAAACAAAATCTATCTCTCTGTGTTCCTTCTTTTTATTTTCTCACCGATAGTTCACCAATGGTATGTAGTATGGCTAGCAGTTTTAATTCCATTTATCCCGAGATGGAGCGGAATTCTCTACACAACTTTAATAAGCTTAACAGTCTTTACAATTATGAATTACCAATTGTATGGTGAATGGAAAAGTTACCCGCTCGTTTTGCTTTTTGAATATATGCCGGTGCTGGTTGTGTTTGGGTATGAGGTATATAACAGGAAATCATTGAATAAAAACCTTTCCACATAATGTTAATCAATCATTAATTATTAATTAACAATAACTCAATCTCTTTATTTAAGCTTATATCCTTCGAAGACGAACCAATATGAATAATGAATTTGCCTTT
>Ga0105100_10002598_pt1 | contig 10543 bp, 9 predicted proteins | sample PPLLak12cMay2015_2_FD_87033 | JGI IMG/M metagenome (GOLD analysis project Ga0105100, IMG submission 87033) | Freshwater sediment microbial communities from Prairie Pothole Lake near Jamestown, North Dakota, USA - PPLs Lake P8 Core (1) Depth... | ecosystem: Environmental > Aquatic > Freshwater >... | reverse complement strand
TTCTTGTTCTTTCCCATGAGTTTTTTCGAAATCCGTCTTTCCTGTCCCGGTCGATGCTGATTATCCGCACCCAGAAGAAGGGAATCCCAACGTGACTATAGTGTAATCCCGTCATTTGCGGCGTCCAGCCGTTTTTAACTACAGCCGGGATTCCGCTATCATGCGCATCCCGATCAGCCGTCGATGGAAGCCGAACCGTGAACGATGCATGGAAATCATTTATTCAAAGCCAGGGGGTCATCCTCGAAGGCGATCGCGCGCAGCACTTCGGTCGACCCGCGGAGGAGCGCCGGGCGGCGGCACAGGGCAACGTGCTGGCCGATCTCTCCGATTCATCCCTGATCCGCGCGCGCGGCGCGGATACGCAGAATTTTCTCAACGGCCAGCTCAGCAACGACATACGCCGGCTGGACGCGACGCACAGCCAGCTGGCCGCCTGGTGCAGTCCCAAGGGGCGGATGCTGGTTATCTTCCGCCTGTTCCGGCGCGGCGACGATATCCTGCTGCAATTACCCGCCACGCTGCTGGAAACCACGCTCAAACGTCTGCGCATGTTCGTGCTGCGCGCCAAGGTCACGCTCGAAAATGCAGACGCCGATCTGGTCAGCTTTGGAATATCGGGTCCGGATGCGGAAAAATTATTGCGCGACGCGACAGGCTTCGCGCCCGGCGAGATCAACGGCTGCGAGACGCGCGATGAAATAACGGTGATAAAACTCGCCGGCCCGCACCCGCGCTTCGAGGTCATTGCGCCGATGGACAACGCCATGAAGCTATGGACGACTCTCAAGTCCAAAGCCATGCCGGTCGCCGCGCCGGTGTGGGACTGGCTCGACATCATGGCGGGCATCCCCGGCGTGCATCCGGAAACCAGCGAGGCTTTCGTGCCGCAGATGGCCAATCTCGAAATCGTGGGCGGCGTGAATTTCAAGAAGGGCTGTTACCCCGGGCAGGAAATCGTGGCGCGCATGCAGTATCTCGGCAAGCTCAAGCAGCGCATGTACCGCGCGCGCTTCGAAGGCGGCACCCTGCCCCGTCCGGGCGATTCCATTTTCGCGCCGGACTTTCCCGGCCAGTCGGCGGGAACGGTGGTCGCCGCTCAACCTTCGCCGGACAACGGTTTTGATCTGCTGGCCGTGATCCAGATCAGCAGCGCCGAGAACGGCGAACTCCACCTCGGGAGCGAAACCGGTCCGAAACTCTCATTGCAAACCTTGCCGTATTCCGTCCAACCATAAAATCCGTCGGCCGCAGGCCGCATCGGCTCGCCTCCCTCTCCCCGAGGGGAGGCGAGATGGAGGTGTCGCGGATGTCCGGTGGACATCCGCGCCATCGAGCGGGTGCGCGGGATTTTCGCGCACCCCGGCGGGAACTCAGTGAGGGTGAGGGAAGAGATCGCCCAACCCATGAACACAATTCGCTGAAACGACGCAGCAGGGGCGATCTTTCCCGCCACCCGCACGGAATAAACATTCCTTTCCGGCCGTCACCCCGTTGGCTGAATTGACATCGCTTGTTTGATGTCTAGGCTTGTGCTTGAATCGTTTGCGTTTATTGCTGCTATATAAGCAAATACTTATAAAGTCCGGGAAGTTGCACAACGTGGTTGCCTCACAACCAGTTAGGAGACAAGCAATATGATATACACCAAGAAAACCCCATGGACGTTAATCCTTGGCATCCTCATGGCAGGCTATGCCTACCTGGTGCAGGCTGGCGCCATGGAACCTCTGATCAAACTCCTGCAAACCGGCAAACTTGCCGGAGAGATGGTGACGCTCGGTTATTCCTTCGGCGCCGTCGCTATTGTCATCGGCCTGTGGCAAGTGGCGATGAGAAGCAAGGAAGGTCACGCCGACTATTATCTCTCCACGGTCGCCGGCGTGATGTTCATCATGGCCATCGCCTTCGTGGTCAAGTGGGGGCTGGATCCATTGATGGCCCTGTGGGGCAAGAATGCCACACCCGCCCTGGGTTTCAACTTTGCCAAAATCATGAACCTCAACTACGTGGTCATGGGCATTCTCGCCGGCATCATCACGGTGAATGTATTCAAAATTCCCGACTGGGCTGAAAACGGCGTACGGCTTTCGCGCCTGGGCCTGAAGACCGGCGTCATCCTGCTGGGCACCCTGTACAGCCTCGCGGAACTGGCGCATCTCGGGCGCCTCTCGGTGGTGCTGATCGGTTTCTTCGTTCTGGGATCGGTCGGCCTGGTGCTGTGGATGGGTTCGCGGCGCAACATCCCCAACTCCATGGGCGGCGTGCTCTCCGCCGGCATGGGTGTGTGCGGTGTGTCGGCCGCGGTGGCGGCGGCGCCGGTGGTCAGCGCCAAGTCCACGGAAATCGCCTACACCATCGGCACCATCCTGCTGTGGGGCGTGCTGATGATGTTCATCTTCCCGATCGTGGGGAAGGCATTGGGAATGGGCTACATCCAGTTCGGTGCCTGGGCCGGCACCGGCATTCTCAATTCGGCGCAGGTGGCGGGCGCGGCGCTGGCGTTCCAGCCGAATGGCATCGAAACCCTGAAGGTCGCCGAGATTTTCAACATCACGCGCGTGCTGTTCCTGCCCATCATCGTGCTGTGGCTGGCGGTGTGGTACGTGAAGCGCGAGCAGTCCGGCGTCAAGGTGAACCTGGGCCAGGTGATCTTCGGCAAGTTCCCGCTGTTCGTCCTGGGTTTCATTCTCATGTTCGCCCTGTCCTCCACCGGCATCTTCGCCCCGCCGCAGCATTACAAGGGCAAATATTTCGATAACAGCGAGGCCAAGCTGGTCAAGACCGACAAGGAAGGCAAGGTCACCAGCAAGATGCTGAAGGATACGGATGTCGCGGTCCTCGGCGCCGAAATGCCCAAGATTCAGCGCGAGGATCAGAAGGGCGCGCTGACGCGACTGATGGAGAACAAGAAAGTGATGTCCATTGACGACGACACGCTGCTGCGCGGTCTCGCCAACGCCAAGGTGCTCTCCAAGGACGCCAACGCCATTCTGAAAAGTTCGCACGAGGCCGTCTACCACACGGCACCCATGATCAAGACGTTCCGCACCCTGATCGCCTGGTTCTTCACCTTTGGCCTTGTGGGCCTGGGCATGCAGATCACCATGGCCTCGATCAAACAGGCCGGCGGGCAACCGTTGATCATCGGCACGGTCGTGGGCACGCTCAAGGCGGTCGGCGCTCTCATTGTCGTCATGCTGTTCGTGCACGAAACCATCTAAGCGGAGGAAATACCCATGACTAAGGAAAAATTCGACCGTGGCACCGCGCTCACCATCTTTAAAAGTGATCGCATGGAGGACATGGCGGCCCTCGTCCTCTCCCTGGTAATTGCATTACTGGTGTATGCTTATAATTAAATAGATCGAGCCAACCTCCCCGGTGGTGTGCCGCGCGCCGCCACCGGGGTTTTTTTTGATAAGATGACACCGATGCTCAAGACCCGACATATCCTGCTTGCCAGCCACGATACGCCTGGGGCGCAAGCGGCGGAAAAAACGGCCTTTTCCCTGTGCCGCGCGAACGGCACCCTGCACCATCTGATCGTGGTGCCGGATTTCTGGAAAGGCATGCAGGGTGACGACTGGCTGAACACCGCCGCCACCCGCGACATCTACGCCGACTATGTGGAATCGCAGCTGGAGGACGAGGTCAGGCGGCATGTCAGGCGCATGATGAAGACAGCCGCGAAACGCAAAATACGCTACCGGTTCGAGGTCATCGTCGGCAAGCCGACGGACTGTCTGATCGCGCGCGCCAAAAAAGGACCGGTCGACCTGGTGGTCATCGGATCGCCCCGGCCGAAGGGCGCGGTCGGCCTGCGATCACGCATGCACCCGGAGCGGCTGGTCGAAAAATTGAAGGCACCTCTGCTGATCATCCCCCATCCCGGATGAGCCAGCCGTCACAACAGGCCACGGAAGAGGACAAGGCCTGGGTAACCATACAGACCCCCCTGCCGCTCGCCGAACTTCGATCGTTTTGTTCCCGCCTCGAGCACCTCTACCGGATCAATCCCTATCTGGAGTTACGTCAGTGGCGGGAAACCGGTCCCGGACATTTTCATGTTGAGCTTCGCAATCTCAGTAACGAACGCGACGTTGTGGACGATTTCGTGCTGGAACAGGAGAGCGAGAACGTCTTCCGGGTACGCTATCTGAGGGGCATCAAGCGTCACACGGAGTTCCGCCTGGAACCGTTCGCGGATGGCAGCCGCCTGACGGTCACCGATGACTACGGCGCGCTGGCGGCGGCTGAGCGTCAGGCGCGCGAGGCGGAAGTCGACAAAAGCCTCAATGCCTGGGGTCACGCCCTTTACGTCTTTTTCCGGCGATGGAAACGCTGGGGCTGGATAGCACCGTGGCGCTGGTACATGCGGCGCGTGTGGATGCCCATGAAGCCCTCGGCACGGCGGATAGCGTGGATGGTGATTCTGATCACGATCGTGGAATTTTTCTTTTTTTTGTTCGTGCTGCTGATCTATCTCATCGAACAGCGGAATTGATCGTTACTTCTTCGCGGGCAGTTTTTTTTCCGGCGGCTTGGCCTCCGATTTCGGGTCGATGACCTGGTAGAAAGCCTCGCCCTTCTTGACCATGCCCAGCTCGGAGCGCGCCCGCCCTTCGATCACCTCGAGCCCCTGCTTCAGATCGTTGACCTGCGCCTCGAGGGTGAGGTTGCGCTCCTTCAGCTGGTCGTTTTCCTTCTGCTGCGCGGCGATTTCGCGCTTGAGTTGCCACAGCACCAGCACGCCGCCGTTACCGAACCACAACGGATATTGCAGCAGGACCAGGAGAACGATGAGGACATAAGCGGCGATTTTCACAGGCTTAATTATAGTGAAGTATCGGCCTGTTTCTGCATAAAAGATAATATTTCGGCCACAGAGATCACAGAGATAAATAAAACCGGTTTTACTCTGTGACCTCTGTGGCTAGTTATTGATTTTCTCAGTTCCCCAGCATGGGAAACGCCCGGCGGCCGGGATACACGGCCGCGGAACCCATCTCTTCCTCGATGCGCAGCAGCTGGTTGTACTTGGCCACGCGGTCCGAGCGCGACAGGGAGCCGGTCTTGATCTGGCCGGTGCCGGTCGCCACTACGAGGTCGGCGATGAAACTGTCCTCGGTTTCGCCCGAGCGGTGCGAAATCACCGAGGTATAGCCGGCCTGGCGCGCCATGGCGATCGCCGCCAGGGTCTCGCTCAGCGTGCCGATCTGGTTGACTTTGATGAGAATCGAGTTCGCCACGCCCTGCTGGATGCCGCGCTCCAGTATTTTCGTGTTGGTCACGAAAATATCGTCACCCACGATCTGGACCTTCTTGCCGAGCTTTTGCGTCAGCAGTTCCCAGCCCGCCCAGTCCGCCTCGGCACAGGCATCCTCAAGCGTGATGATCGGGTATTTGGCGATCCAACCGGCCAATATGTCTATCAGCTGTTCAGCGGACAGGCTCAGCTGTTCGGATTCCAGCTCGTATCTTCCTTTTTTATGGAACTCGGAACTGGCCGCATCGATGCCGAGACAGACGTCCACACCCGGTTTGAAACCGGCTTTCTCGATGCCCTGAAGAATGACCTGAAGCGCTTCCTCGTTGGACTTGAGGTTCGGAGCGAAACCGCCCTCATCACCCACGGTGGTAGTGAGTTTCATTCCCTGTAAAACCTTTTTCAGGGCATGAAATACCTCCGCGCCATAGCGCAAGGCCTCGGCGAAGCTGACCGCACCCACCGGCAGGATCATGAATTCCTGGAAATCGATGTTGTTGTCGGCATGCACACCACCGTTGATGACGTTCATCATTGGTACCGGCAACTGCATCGGCACCTTGCCCGCCAGACCGTTGATGTAGCGGTACAGCGGCTGTTTGGCGTCGGACGCGGCGGCGCGCGCGCAGGCGAGCGACACGGCGAGTATGGCGTTGGCGCCGAGGCGCGATTTGTTCTCGGTACCGTCGAGCCCGATCATGGCGCGGTCCACGCCGGCCTGATCCTTCGCCTCCTTGCCAAGCAGGGCCTTGCGAATCTCGCCGTTCACGTGGGCACAGGCATTTTTCACGCCCTTGCCGCCGTAGCGTTTGTTGTCGCCGTCGCGCAGCTCGATGGCCTCGCGCGTCCCGGTGGAGGCGCCGGAAGGCACGGCGGCACGGCCGTTGGCGCCGGATTTCAGGATGACGTCGGCTTCGACAGTAGGATTGCCGCGCGAGTCGAGTATCTCGCGCGCCCGGATATCAGAGATTACAGACATGATTATTTTTCTTCCGAAAAGAGATGATTAAAACCAGCGCGGTATATTCATTAGCCGCGCTTACCTGCGGTTACAAAACAGTATTCTATTTCGACATCAATGCCGATTCGGCAAAGCCGCGGCGCTTGACCGCGGCATCCAGCTCCTTCAGCGCGTAGGGCGCAACAGCACAGCGTATTGCGCCGGATGTTCTATCAGGCGTCCGAACGATACACATACGGCGGAATACGGCCTTCGGCCTATTCCGCCCTACGTGAACTATTAATTCGGCATCTACGTCATCTCGGCGAAGCCGCGGCGTTTGGCCGTGGCATCGAGTTCCTTCAGTGTCTCCAGCAAGTCCTTCATGCGTCCCAGCGGCCAGGCGTTCGGCCCGTCGGACAGCGCCTTGTCCGGGTCCGGGTGGGTCTCCATGAACAGGCCGGCGACGCCCGTGGCCACCGCCGCCCGCGCCAGCACCGGCACGAACTCGCGCTGGCCGCCACTTTTCGTGCCCTGCCCGCCGGGCAGTTGCACCGAGTGCGTGGCATCGAACACCACCGGGCATCCGGTCTCGCGCATGATCGCGAGCGAACGCATGTCCGAAACCAGGTTATTGTAGCCAAAGGAAACCCCGCGCTCGCACACGAGGATGCGCTCCCGGCCGCCGGCCTCGACGGCCTTGTCGACCACGTTCTTCATGTCGTGCGGCGCCAGGAACTGGCCCTTCTTGATGTTGACCGGTTTTCCCGCGGCCACGACTGCCTGGATAAAATCGGTCTGCCGGCACAGGAACGCCGGCGTCTGCAATACGTCCACGGCCGCCGCCACGGCGGCGATGTCCTCGGCCTCGTGCACGTCGGTCAGCACCGGCACGCCGATCTGTTTGCGTACCTTCGCCAGGATCGCCAGCCCCTGCTCCATGCCCAGACCGCGGTAGGACTTGGACGAGCTGCGATTGGCCTTGTCGTAGGAAGACTTGTAGATGAACGGAATGCCCAGGCTGGCGGCGATTTCCTTGAGGCGTCCGGCGGTGTCCAGCGCCAGCTGCTCGGATTCGATCACGCAAGGTCCGGCAATGAGGAAAAACGGCCGGTCCAAGCCGGCCTCGAAACCGCAGAGCTTCATGTGGTGGCGGCCTGCGTGCGCGGGACGTCCTGGGCATGGCGGGCGCGCGCCGCCTGGACATACCCGATGAACGGCGGATGACCGTCACGGGGCGTCGAGGTGAATTCAGGATGAAACTGCACGCCGACAAACCAGGGATGATCCTTGAGCTCGATGATTTCCACCAGCATATTATCCATGGAAGTGCCGGCGATCACCAACCCCTTCTCCTGCAAGACATCGCGATAGTGATTGTTGAATTCGTAACGATGACGATGCCGCTCGACCACGGAGTCCTTGCCATACAGGCCGCGCACATGGGTTCCGGGCATCAGCCTGCATTCCTGGCCGCCCAGGCGCATGGTGCCGCCCAGGTCGTCGCCTTCGCGACGCTTCTCCTTGCCACCCTCCGACGTCGTCCATTCCGTAATCATGGCGATCACGGGATGCGGCGTCTTGGGATTGAATTCGGTGCTGTGCGCGCCCTTGAGGCCGGCGACATTACGCGCGTATTCGATCACGGCCACCTGCATGCCGAGGCAGATGCCCAGATAGGGGATGCCCTTGGTGCGCGCGAAATTAACGGCCTTGATCTTGCCTTCAATGCCGCGCTCGCCGAAACCGCCCGGCACCAGGATCGCATCGACATCTTCCAGTTGCGCCGTGCCCTGCGCATCGATCTGCTCGGAATCCACATAGCGTATATTGACCCGCGTCAGCGTGTGAAGGCCGGCGTGCTTCAGTGCTTCGGACAGCGATTTGTAGGATTCCGTAAGGTGCATGTACTTGCCGACCATGGCCACGGTGATTTCACCGGTCGGGTTCCCCATGGCATGCACCACCTTGTCCCACTCGGTCAGATTGGCCCGGCGTGCGTTCAGGTGCAGTTTTTCCACGACGATCTCGTCCAGCCCCTGCTCGTGCAGCAACCGTGGAATCTTGTAAATATTGTCCACATCGAGCGCCGTGATGACCGCGCGCGTGGGCACATTGGTGAACAAGGCTATCTTGCGACGCTCATCTTCCGGCAGCGGGCGTTCCGCGCGGCACAGCAGGATGTCCGGTTGAATACCGAGCGACAACAGTTCCTTGACCGAATGTTGGGTAGGTTTGGTTTTGAGTTCGCCGGCTGCCGCGATGTACGGTACCAGCGTCAAATGCAGATACACGACGTTACTGTGACCGTGTTCCACACCCATCTGGCGTATCGCCTCGACGAACGGCTGCGATTCAATATCGCCCACCGTGCCGCCGATCTCGACCAGGGCCACGTCGGCGTCGTTGGCGCCCTGCTGGATGCAGCGCTTGATCTCATCCGTGATGTGCGGAATCACCTGCACCGTGGCACCCAGATAATCGCCCCGGCGTTCCTTGCGGATGACATTTTCGTAGATTTTGCCGGTGGTGAAATTGTTGCGCTTGGTCATGGTTGTGCGGACGAAACGCTCGTAATGCCCGAGATCCAGGTCGGTTTCGGCGCCATCCTGGGTGACAAATACTTCGCCGTGCTGAAACGGGCTCATGGTGCCCGGATCGACATTGATATAGGGGTCAAGCTTGAGAAGGGTAACCTTGAGGCCGCGGGCTTCGAGGATGGCGCCCAGCGAAGCGGAGGCGATGCCTTTGCCCAGAGAGGACACCACACCGCCGGTCACAAAGACAAATTTGGTCATTTCGGCCCGTTTAGCAGGAGTTGAATAACGCCGCAGAACGGAAACACAAGTTACCAGATGGCGGGGTTTTTCACAACCGCTTTATCTTGAAAAAACAAAATTCAAACCGCCAAGACGCCAAGAACGCCAAGTTTCTTCCATCAAAAACAGTATTTCTTGGTGACCTTGGCGTCTTGATGCGCGCCATCCCTGGCGCGCACCCCTTCGGGGCGCGCTAAAGCGCGCCCAATTTTGCTCCCGGCAAAATTGTGGCGGTTCAAGATCATATTTTCTTGGTCTATTCCGAAAGTGCGGGATCAATCCGCAATTTCCACCCCAACTCATCACCGCGTGCCGCGTACGGTTCGCAGACCCAACGATCGCCGATGGCGACAAGTTCGCCGTTGACGTACACCAGCGGCAGGCGCTGGCGCTCCCACGGCGGGATACCGGCTTCCTGCAGCAGTTTCTTGAGCTTGTGATGATGCGCGCGACCGGGCAGACGGCAAATTTCTCCGCCCTGGCGCAGCCCGACGATGAGCGGTACCCGCTCGATACGCTCCTGTGACAAACCGTCGCCGCGCACCGGCTCCGCGCGCAATAACCCGACGCCGGGAATTTCCAGCGCGTCCGGCAGGTTCCAGCCGGTCCGCCAGCGGCTATCCGGTTCGATGCGCGGTTTCTGCGCCATGAGTTCGTCGCGATAACGGCACACCTCGGTTCCCGGCCAGCGGATCACGGCCCGGTTCGACGGCGGATCCCGCGTGACCTGCGCCAGCACCTGATCCAGATGCATGGCCGTCGGCGTCAGAAACCCCTGCCGGCGCAGCCAATAGCGCACGAGGTTGCGTCGCCGCGGCGGGGTCAGCCGGCGCAAGGCACTGACCGACAACCTCCCCTCCGCGCCACGACAACCGTGCCAGTCGGTTTCCGCCAGTTCATCCAGCAGCTCCGCCGCCTCCGCCGCCATGCCCGCCGAATGCGCGATCCGGCGCGAGGCCTCGGGCCAATGCGCTTCCAGCAGGGGGAAAATCTGCTGGCGCAGATAATTCCGCGAAAACCGCAGGTCCTGATTGCTGGTATCGTCAATCCATTGCAGATTTTCCTGCCCGGCCCAAGCCGCGAGCTGCGCACGGGTGAAATCCAGCAAGGGCCGCGCCAGCCGTCCCTGGTGAAACGGCGTCATGGCCGGCATGGCCGCCAGGCCGTGCACCCCGGTCCCGCGCAACAACTGCAACAAAACGGTTTCGGCCTGATCGTCCGCCTGATGGGCCGTAAGCAAAACCCCGCCCGGCCCGACATGCCGCGCAAGTGCGGCATAGCGCGCGCGGCGCGCGGCGTCCTCCAGCCCATGGCCGCGGATCTGCGTGACCTGAACCCGTTCCACCGTGCAGGGAATGTTCAGCTGCGCACAGGTCTGTTGCGCCTGCCGGGCCCAGTGCGCCGAATGCGCGTGCAGCCCGTGGTCCACATGCACCGCGCGCAGCGTCAAAGCCAGCGGCTCGCGCAGCCGGTCGAGTGCATGCAAAAGAACACAGGAATCCAGGCCGCCGCTGA
>Ga0105100_10002597_pt1 | contig 10544 bp, 5 predicted proteins | sample PPLLak12cMay2015_2_FD_87033 | JGI IMG/M metagenome (GOLD analysis project Ga0105100, IMG submission 87033) | Freshwater sediment microbial communities from Prairie Pothole Lake near Jamestown, North Dakota, USA - PPLs Lake P8 Core (1) Depth... | ecosystem: Environmental > Aquatic > Freshwater >... | reverse complement strand
CTGGCCGGCGGCACCTGGTTCGGCAAGCGGCAACAACATGTGCTGTACTTCGAAGGCGCGGCGCAAGGCTTGCAGGTCGGCGCGCCGGTGGTGTTTCTCGGCGTCAAGGTCGGCACCGTGAAACAGATCCAGCTGGGCCACGACGAAAAAACCCGCCGCTTCCTGGTGCCGGTGACGATAGAGATCGAACCGCAAGTCGTGCACACGCGCGGCGTCGAACCCATCGACTTACGCGACCGCGCCACGGTGCGAAAACTGGTGGAGCGCGGCCTGCGCGGCCGGCTGCGCACGCAGAGCCTGCTGACCGGACAGCTTTACGTCGATCTGGATTTCCACCCGGGCAAGCCGCCGCACTACGCCGCGCTCGACCCCGAGCTCAGCGAAATCCCCACCATCCGCACCACCGTGGAGGAGCTGACGAACAAGCTGGAAGGTTTTGCATTGGACAAGTTCGTGGCCGATGTCGCCTCGATCAGCAGCGCCATCAACAAGCTGATGTCGGATCCGGCCACCCAGGAATTGCCGAAACGGCTCAACGCCACGCTGCGCCAACTCGAATCCTTGGCTAACCACTTGGATGCCCGGAGCAAGCCCATCTTCAAGGAGGCGAGCCAGGACCTGGTTGCGATGCGCAAAGCGCTGGAAGGGGCGCAGACGGCGATGGCCAAGGTTGAAACGGCAATGGCCAAGGTCGAAACGGCGGCGGACAAAGTGTCCAACCTGGCCAGTCCCGACTCGAAAATGGTCGGCAACATGTCGCGCGCCAGCGACGAACTGGCGCAAGCCGCGGCCTCGCTGCGCCGTCTGTCCGCACAGGATTCGCCGACGGTGCAGAACATGAATGCCACCTTGAAGGAAATTTCGCGCGCGGCGAATGCCCTGCGCCTGTTGGCCGAAACGCTGGAAGAGCAGCCGGACGCGATTTATCGCGGCAAACGCGAAAAGAGAGCGCCCTGATATAAACGAAGCGCTGGCTGAAACACGGTTTTGCGCGGCTGTTGGCTTGGGCGGTTGCCGGCTGGAAGCCGGTGCTACAGAGCGCGCTTGGTGTTCACGCAGAAGCCGTTCCGAATTTGCTCAGGGATAGCGATGTATTTGCTAGTGTAGGGGCGAGGCATGCCTCGCCCGGCTAAGCCACCGCCAATCCGCTATATTGAGCAAGTAACTTAAAGCAGGAATTCCAGTCCATGACAACGGCCGTGCACATTTGGTGGATTGCGCTGAGCATCGTCGCGCTACTGAACATCGCTGCCTGGGGCTTATCCGCCGCGTCCTTGGCGCGCCGCCGCCAGCACTTTTTTTCCGCCGCCGCATACCGTCATCGACGCTGGTTACTGTGGCTGTCGGCGGCCTATGTCGCCGGGTGCGCCTTCCGCTCTTTCCTGCCGCGCATCGACTTGGAGCGTATCTGTCTGGCCGAGACTTGGCTGTCCAATATGGCGCTGGGCCGCAGCGTGGCCACCGTGGCCGAACTGTGTTTCATCGCCCAATGCGCGCTGCTGCTGCACCAGGCCGGCAGCAGTACCAACAATCGCTTTACCGTGATGGTTGCCTGGCTGCTGGTGCCGCTGATCGTGGTCGCCGAAGGCGCGTCGTGGTACGCGATTTTGTCGACGAATTATTTCGGCCATGTCGTGGAAAATTCCATCTGGACGTTTTGCGCCGTGCTGTTGCTCGCCAGCTTCTTTTTTCTGTGGCCGCACAGCGACCGCCCGCAACGCCGCTTCCTGGCCGCGATGATGCTTTTCGCCGTCGGCTATATCGTGTTCATGACCACGGTGGACGTGCCGATGTATTGGTCGCGCTGGGAGGCGGACCTGGCGGCCGGGGCGTCGTACCTGTCCTTGAGCCAGGGGCTGCTGGATGCAACGCGCTCGTGTGTCGTGAGTTTCGACTGGGCGATCTGGCGCGAGGATGTGCCGTGGATGACGCTCTATTTCACGGTCGCGGTCTGGGTCAGCATTGCGCTGCCGCATGTGCCGGGTTGGGTCAACGGCGCGCCCAAGGGGCAAGCGGCGCTGCAATAATCCTAGAAAGAGCAGTCCACGAAAAACACGAATCGTGTTTTTCGTGGATCAATCGCCGTTTTTAGGATAATCCTGCGTTTCAATCCATTTCACCCCGCCGGACTCTGACGGCGATCCAGGCCGTAGTTGGCCTGAATTTTTTCCTGGAATTTTGCGCGCGCGGCGGCGCCGGATTTTCTGCGGTCGCTGGTCTTGCGGCGCGTTTGCGCGCGGTACCAGGTCGGCACGATAAAGCCCACCGCCACGGCCGTGAGCACCGGCAACAGCAGCCGGCGCCAGTAGCCCTCCGTCTCGGGCGACGCTTGCAGCATGGGCAGCACCACCCACCACATGAGCGCTGCCGTTGCGGCGCCGAACAGGGCCGCATCGCCCAAGCTGCCCCACAGCCGATAGCGCGCCATGCCATGGAGTTGGGTGTTGTCGGGATAGGCGCCGGCCTGCATGCGCCAGGCAATCAGCACCGCAACCAGGCCTAACAGCCAGGTCCAGGGCGAGCTGTTTTCCATGTAGGAATTCCAGCCCGCTAGCACGCCCCCGGTGAGGAAGGCGCGATAGCCGACCGATATCGCCATGCCGAGCAGCATGGCGATCACCGCGGACAAAACCGGAAAGGTGATGGAAGGCAGGCCGTTGTCGGCCTTCTGCGCCAGGTTCGGAAATTGGCTGACCAGGACCAGCGGTGTGAGCACCGTGACGAACATCTTGCCGCCGATGGTGAGCGCCTTGCCCAGCCCGACCGAGCCGGAGAGCGGCAGCACCAGCAACAGTCCCAGGATCATGGCCAGCCACAGCAGGTCGTTGTAGCCGGGCACCGGCCCGCCCCAATCCAGCTTGAGGCCGAACCCAAGTTGATTCATCTCGCGCACGCGCTCGCGTTCGCTGAAGTGCGCATGCAGGGATACCCGACTGAGCAAGTCATAAATCTGGTCTAGCAGGGCTTTGCAGTTTTGCCGAAAGGCTTCTTGGCGCGCTTCGCTCTCCGGTTCATCCGGCGCTTCGCGCAGCGCCTCGAAGCAGGCCTTGGCGTCGCCTTGCAGCGCCTCGAATTTATCCTTCACGGCGGCGATGCTGGAGGTGACGCCGTCGCGCTCCTTGAGGATGGCGAACGCGGTCTTGTATTTATTCCGCGCCTCCCAATGGCCCATTCCTTCCATGAGCAGCGCGGCCTTGGCCCACAGCGAGCAGGTGCTGGGATTTTGCGCGTCGTAGACGATATCGGCGAGAACGAAGCCTTCCGCGGCCAGGTTGTTTTTGACGTTCGTCAGGTCTGCTGCATTGGCGCGAAAAGGCGCCTTCTTCAGGCGGTTGCGCTCGCGCAGTTGCTGCGCCGGAATCGCCGCGCGCTCGTACAACATATAGCGGATGGCGGCATCCCAGACGCTGAAGGGCGGGATCATCGGCAACAGCACCGCGATGATGAACGCCAGCACCACCGGCCCGACATGCGCCGGTATGGCCAGCTGTTCCGCAGGATCGGCGAGCTTGATGATCTCCTGAAATTCCGTCCCCAGGCCCGGTATTTTCAAGACGGCCAGATAGGTCAGCAAGCCCAGCAAGACGTAAGCGAGCTGGTACAGCCGGAACTTGAACAGCGTGGTATTGGCGCGCGGCGGCTGGAACAAATCGGCGGCGCCGCGCTTTTCCATCCAGAACCACTTCAGCAGCTTTGCGCCGAAGCCGGTGCCGGCCTCCGTCTGGGCGGGCGCCGTGGGCACCATGTTGAAGCGCCACATGAAGATCGCGAGCACAAGCAGGACACCAATCCACTCCACCGGGTTGCTGATCATCGTGCGCCTCCATCCCTTGTGCGATCAACTCAATATAGACCAGATATGCCGATGTAGTTATTAATTAATCCATCAAAGAAATGTTTTAACTTGGTCGTTGCGAGCGACGTAAGGGTAGCGCCAGCATCCCTGAATACTGTAGGGGCGAGGCATGCCTCGCCCGATGTAAATAGCGGGTCGGGCATGCCCGACCCCTACAATATTTCTTCGTGGAGCAAGCTGTCGCTATTTTTGAAAAGCTAATAGGGATGGGTGAAGCTCGCCAACCAAGGTTCCAACTCGGGCCAGGCCTTGGGTTTGCTCAGGTGATAGCCTTGCGCCTGGTCGCAGCCCATGCCGCGCAGCATCGCCAGCGTGGCGGCATCCTCCACGCCTTCGGCCACGACTTTCAGGCCGAGGTTGTGCGCGAGGCCGATGGTCGAACGCACGATGATCGCATCCTGCTCGTTGTGCACCATGTCCTGCACGAAGGCGCGGTCGATCTTCAAGGTCTGGATCGGCAGGCGGCGCAGGTAGCTGAGCGAGGAATAGCCGGTGCCGTAGTCATCGATGGAAAGCTGTACGCCCAGCGCCGCCACCCGATCCAGCAGCGCCACCGCGCCTTGCGGATCGTACATCAGCGCGGTCTCGGTGATTTCCAGCTCCAGTTCCCCGGGCGCGACCGCGTGCTCGCCCAGCAGCCGCTCCAGCACCAGCACGAAGCGGTCGTCGATCAGGTTGCGCGCCGACAGGTTGACCGACACGGTGTAGGCCTTGCCCTGGGCTTTCCACGCCTGCTGCTGCAGCAGCGCCAGCCGCAGCACTTCCTGTGTCAGAAAGTGGATCGACTCGCCCATCTCGGCCAAGGGCAGAAACTTGTCCGGAAACAGCAAGCCCAGTTCGGGATGCTGCCAGCGCACCAGCGCCTCGAAGCCGATCACCCGGCTGCGCTGCAAGTCGAATTTCGGCTGGAAGTGCAGGCGCAATTGCCCGCTGCGCATCGCCGGCGCCAACTCCACCATCATCGCCAAGCGCTCCGGCGTGTGCATATCGAGCTGACGGTTGTACAGGGCCAGGCCGGCGCTGGAGCGCTTGGCCGCGTACATGGCCACATCGGCGGAACGCAACAAGGCGTGGCTATCAGCGCCATCCTCGGGGAAGGATGCGATGCCCAGGCTCGCGCCCACTTCCAACGGCAAGTTCTCGATCTGGAACGGCTGGCGCAGCGCCGCCAAAATTTCCTGCGCCATACCCTTGGCGCTGTCGGCGTCGGCGCCCGGCAGCACCACGGCAAACTCATCCCCGCCCAGGCGACACAGCAGGGATTCGCGCCCCGCCAGCGTCGTCTTCAGCAAGCGGGCAACGTGCTGCAGCACCTTGTCCCCGACATGATGGCCCAGGGTATCGTTGATTTCCTTGAAGCGATCCAGGTCCAGCAAAATCAGCGCGGCGTTGACCGACGCTGCTTCGGCGGCGGGCGTGCGCTCGAAGGCGCGGTGCAGCAACATCCGGTTCGGCAAGCCGGTGAGCGGATCATGTTGCGCCAAATGCGCCAAGGCATCGACCTGGCGCGCATTGGTAAACGCCAGCGAGACCGTGAGCCCAATCGCCTCCAGCGTTTCCAGCTCCATCGTGCTGAATTGATACGCCTGGGTGAATGCCAGCGCGATCACCCCGAGCGGAATATCGGCGTGCAACAAGGGAATGAAAATGGCGGCGGTAACGCCCTGTGCCAAAAAAAACGCTTTAATTTGCGGATGCATGCGCTCGTCGCTGGCGAAATCGGGACTCAGGATCAGGCATTTATCCTTGAGCGTGCGGCCGATCAGGGTGCCGTCGACTGGCAAGACAGGCACCGCATCCGGCAGAAACTGACGCAGCCCGAAACTGACCTTGAGCTGCAGATGCTCCCCGCCCGCGTCCACCAAAAACACCCCAAGATCGCTCGCGCCGCTGATCGTGAGCAGGGTTTGCGCGGCCGTCTCGAACACGGCGTCGACCTCGAGCTGCCCATACAAGCGGCGGGATAATTCATTCACCTGCTGCAGGCTGCGATTGCGCGCCAGCAATTCCTGGCGCGACTGCGCCAACGCATGCTCCGCCTGTTTGCGGTCGGTGATGTCGCGCACCGTTGCATAATAGACGTGCGGCACGCCCTCGAGTTGTACCGCGCTCAGCGTGACCTCGCCATCGAACAGCGTCCCGTCATAGCGCTGGTACCGCCACTCGAAGGTCTGCGGCGCACCGTGAAAGGTAGCCTCGATCTTCTCGATGGCCTTTTCCCGGGACGGGCGGCCATCTGGCTGGAACTCGGGAAAAAGGTGAAAAGGGTTGTCGCCGATGATCTGTTCCCGCCGGCAGGCGAACATTTCCAGGGTTGCCGGATTGCAATCCGTGAAGCAGCCTTCTTGCAACAAGAAAATCGCATCGCCCGAGGCCTCGAACAACGCGCGATAGCGCCGCTCCTTGTCCTGGATATCCCGCTGTTGTTGACGGCGCTCCAATTCGGACGCGGCGCGCAAGGCAAAGATGCGCATCAGGTTTTCGGCCAGCGCCGGTTCGGTCAAGGGGGTGCGGTGCAGGATCACCAGGATGCCCAGCGGCCGGCCGTCGCTGGCATGCAGGGCGACGCCCACATAGCTTTCGATGGCCATTTGCGCCAGCAGATGATCCTCCGGGAAGCAGGCCTGGACGTTCTGCGGATAAGCACAAACCCCGCGCTCCAGGACATTGGCGCAGGGCGTGTTGGCCAAGTCGTAGCGGAATCCCGGCGCGGGCCGGCCGTCCATGTGCAGCGACAGAATTTCAATGCCCGGCGCGGGGTCGTTTACATACTCGCCGACAAAGGCGAAATCCACCTGCAGGGCCTCGGCCAACTGCGCCGTCAGGATCTCGAAGAAGGCTTCGCCCGTGGCTTGCGCCACGCCCTGCGCCATATGCGCAAACAGGCGCTGTTCGCGCCGGGTGAGTTCCTCCGCGCGCCGCCGGTCACTGAGGTCGGACGCAATGCCGAGGAAGCCGGTGATGGCGCCGTCCGCCTCGCGCAAGGCCGTCACCGACAGCAGCACCGGCAAGCGCGCGCCGTCCTTGCGCACGTAGGTCCACTCGCGCTCCTCGGCCTGCATCGAGCGCGCATGCGCCACGAACACCTCGAAGCCGGGCGCGACCGGCTGCTGCAATTCTGCCGAGAGCTCCGCGGCGCGACGCGCAACTTCCATGGGGTCGTGCAGGATCGCGAGCGTGGATTTTCCCACCAACTCTTGCGCGCGATAGCCGAGCATGCGCTCCGCGGCGGCATTGAAGCTGCGGATCACGCCATCCACGTCGGTCGAGACAATGGCGTAGTTCGCGCCATCGAGCACGGCCTGCTGCAGCGCCGAAATTTCGCGCAGCCGCTTTTCGCTGCGGCGGGTTTCGTGGTGGATCATCAGTTGCGCCAAGAGATCGGCAACCGAGATGGCAAAACGCTTTTCATCCTCGTTCCAAAGGCGTGCGCCGCCCACGTGCTCGATGCACAACACGCCTTCAGTCTTGCCGGCAATGCGCAGTGTGGCATCCAGCAGGGCGCCGATACCGAGCGGGGCCAGGTAGGATTTGGAAAACTCGCAGGTGCGATAGTCGGTGTGCGCGTCGGTTGCGGCGATCACGCGATCGGCGTCCAAGGCGGCGAAATAGTCCGGATACGCCGCCGCCGTGATTTGCAGCCCGGCGCTATAGGCTTGCGTGGCGGCGTCGTAGAGTTTGGCCAGATCAAGCTGCTGCGCCGACTTCAGCCAGACACTTGCACGCCGCGCACCGAGCGCCTCGGCCATGGCGCGGGTAATATGCTCCAGCGCCGCATCGAAGGGCTTGTCCCAAAACGCCCAGTCGCGCACCAATGCCTGATACTTGGCATTGAGCGCAGTTTCCGCCGTGGTCTCGGTCAATCGTGGCTGCTTGGGCATTTCGCCGACCCCCTGCCCGCTTGGGCATGATGCATTGCAAGCGTAATTTATCTATGTTAGCGGCATTGTCTTGGGCTGTCTTTAAGCGCATGGCGTACGGCCACACCAATTCCTGCCCCCTTAAATTCGCAGCTTCTTCGCACTCCGCCCCTTGGGCAGGATTTTTACGCAAATTTCCACCGGCACGCTGACGTTCTTGCCGTCGGAGGCCTGGTATTGCCGGCACTGCCGTCCGGTGAACACGGGATTGGGCGGGATATAAACGCCGCTGGAGCAATCCGGCGCCAGCGTCATGCTGCCGTAAAAGCCGCCGCGTTGCGGCAGGAGTTCGCAGCTTAATTTATCGCCATCGGCATCGGTGACCCGCGGTTTCCAATGCACCACCTCGCCGGCCAGGGTGCTCACGTTCACCGCGTAGGCCACCGGCGCGGTGTTGCCGGGCAACACGATCGTGCCTTCCAGGTGCAGCAGGACCTGGCCCCAGGTCGCATCCAGGCGATAGGTGCGGTCGGGGTTTACCACCCAGGTTTTTACCCCGCTGCCGGCGCTGCCGGCGCAATCCGCCGCGGCGCAGCCACCGGGGATGGCGTAGCCCTTGTAGGCTTGATGCAGGGCGTTGATCTCCACCTTGCCGAGGCAGGCCGCGCCGCTGCATGAGACGTCGTCGAATCGATTCAAGCTCGCATCGGTCGTCGCATTGCCGCCCAGTTCGCCTTGCATCGGCGCCGTGGCCAGCGTGGCATATCCTTGGCGCATGAAGGCACTGCTCAGTTCGCCGTCTTGCGCGCGATAGCCGCTTGCGTTTTGCTCCTGGCCGCCGCTTTTCTGATTTTTGCCGACCACCAAGCCGCCATCCCGGCCGGGGCCGATGGGAAAGCAATTGAGAACGTCATGCACGAAGCGCAGATAGGAACCGTTACACGTACCTTCCGGATAGCTGACCTGTCCCTGCCGGATGCTGAGCAGGGTGCCATTGGGCAGGGGCGCGGCCTGTAGCGGCGTCGCGAACAGGAGTCCCGCCACCAGATAAAAAGAACGCGCGGCGCCGGCAAATAATTGCATGAATTGTCCTTGTTATTAAGTCGCAGCAGAGGCGTCGAAAGGAATATGGCAGGACACTACCATAAGCCTGCCGCAGCGTGTTTTAAAATCCGCAGCGCCTGCCGGGGTAGAATACGGTTTTCTCCAGAATCGCGATCGAGCAATGGCCATACAGTGGTTCCCCGGGCATATGGTGGCGGCGCGCCGCAAGGCCGCCGAAACGATGGAGCAGGCCGACCTCGTGATCGAGGTGCTGGATGCGCGCTTGCCGGAAGCGAGCAGCAATCCGATCGTGACCGAGCTGCGCCTGTTTCGCCAGCGCCCCTGCCTGAAGATCCTGAACAAGGCCGATCTGGCCGACCCCGCCGCCACCCAGGCCTGGCTGGCTTTTTACAATGCGCAAAAAGGCGTGACCGCGGTGGCGCTGTCGTGCAAGAAGCCGAGCGACGTGGCGAAGATTCCCGGCCTGTGCCTGAAGCTCGCGCCGCATCGCGGCACCTCGCTCAAGCCCTTGCGCATGATGATCATGGGCATCCCCAACGTCGGCAAATCCACCTTGATGAACGCGCTGCTGAAACGGCGCGTGGCGGCGGTGGGCGACGAGCCCGCCGTCACCAAGAGCCAGCAGCGCCTTAACTTGAATGACCGCATCACCCTGATCGACACGCCGGGCATGATGTGGCCGAAAATCGAGTACGACGCCGACGGCTTCATGCTAGCCGCCAGCCACGCCATCGGCCGCAATGCCGTGATCCCGGAAGAAGTGGCGCTGTTTCTGGGCGAACTGTTGCTGGTGCGTTACCCTGCCCTACTGAACACGCGCTATGGCATTACGGTGGCGAACATGGATGGCAACGACTTGATCGAAGCCATCGCCAAGCGCCGCGCCTATCGCCTGAAAGGCGGCGACTACGATTTCGAAAAAGCAGCGCACACCTTGCTGCAAGACTATCGCGACGGCGCCATCGGCCGCATCAGTTTGGAAACACCGGACAGTCGGCAAGCGATGCTGCAAGCGTCGGCGCAAGTCGAAACGCCGGCGCCGGACAGCGAACCGCAAGCATGAACACCCCCATCGACCAACACCCCTATGCCACGCTCACGCCCGATGCCGTGTTGAACGCCGTCGACAGTCTCGGCCTGCGCACCGACGGCCGCTTGCTGGCGCTCAACAGCTACGAGAATCGCGTGTATCAAATCGGCATCGAGGACGCGACACCGGTGGTGGCGAAGTTCTATCGCCCGGCGCGCTGGGCGGATGCCGCGATCCTGGAAGAACATGCGTTTACCCTGGAGCTGCAAGAGCGCGAGATTCCGGTGGTGGCGCCGCTGGTGTTCGCCGGCAGCACCTTGCACAGCTTTGGCGGCTTTCGCTTCGCGGTCTATCCGCGGCGCGGCGGACGCGCGCCGGAGTTGGACGCGCCCGACACCCTGGAATGGATGGGCCGCTTCATCGGCCGCATTCATGCGCTTGGCGCGACGCAGGTGTATCAGCATCGTCCGACCCTGGACATCGCCAGCTTCGGCGAACAACCGCGCGAATTTTTATTATCGAACAACTGGATACCGGCCGACCTCGAACCGGCTTATCGCAGCGTGATCGATCAGGCGCTGATCGGCGTGCGCCACTGCTACGAGCGCGCCGGCGATATCGATCTGATCCGCTTGCACGGCGATTGCCATGGCGGCAATGTGCTGTGGACCGACGACGGGCCGCACTTCGTCGATTTCGACGACAGCCGCATGGGTCCGGCGGTGCAGGATTT
>Ga0105100_10002595_pt1 | contig 10545 bp, 14 predicted proteins | sample PPLLak12cMay2015_2_FD_87033 | JGI IMG/M metagenome (GOLD analysis project Ga0105100, IMG submission 87033) | Freshwater sediment microbial communities from Prairie Pothole Lake near Jamestown, North Dakota, USA - PPLs Lake P8 Core (1) Depth... | ecosystem: Environmental > Aquatic > Freshwater >... | reverse complement strand
CTGTGAAAGATGGAAAGAAGAAAGAAGTAAAAGGCGCGCAGAACAAAGGCTGGGTAGATGAATGGAAAGCCTTTGCTAAATCCATTCGTGAAGGTGGCGAACCGCCGATTCCCTATGAACAATTGATCGGCGTCACCAGGTCCACCTTCGCGGCGGTGGAGTCACTTCGAACACAGGAGAGCATTTCCATTGCATGAACTCACACTTCAATCTGCTCGCCCCGTTCTATGATCGTGTCATACCTTTTGTACGACTCGATCAGATGCTCAGAGTATTGGATCTTCCACATGCAGACCGTCTTCTCGATGCGGGCGGCGGGACGGGACGCGTGGCTGAAGCAATCCGTCCATATGTGGATTGGGTCGTTGTCGTGGATGTCTCACGGCAGATGCTTGCCCAGGCACGCCAAAAGGATCTGACTGCAACATCCACAGAGACGGAGTATTTGCCCTTTCCCGATGGCACATTTGACCGCGTATTAATGGTGGATGCCCTGCATCATGTTCTCAACCAGGCTGAAACGATTCGCGAGTTGTATCGAGTACTCAAAATGGGAGGCAGGCTGGTTATCGAAGAGCCAGACTTGCGTACACTCGCGGTCAAGTTGATCGCGGTTGCCGAAAAGCTGGCGCTCATGCGCAGTCATTTCCTTGCCCCGTCACAGATTGCGTGCCTCTTCCCGTCCGGAGCAAAGGTCAGGATCGAGTCCGAAGAAAACACGGTCTGGGTGATTGCAGAAAAATGATGACACCGATGCTGATGTTCACACGCTCAGGCTACGGATTGAGCCACGATTTCTTGCCGATGCGCCTCTATGGAGAATTGATCGGCGTCACCAGGTCCACGTTCGCCGCGGTAGAGTCGATTTATGATCGAAAGCCCATTGAAATACAAATTGAAGGCTTAATTTATGGCAACTCTTCGTCTCTCACGAGCAAAGACTGATTATCAATGTGATAAATGTGCTCGCCTTATTCGGAAAGGGCGAGAATATATTCGCGTTGAGCCTTTTCCTATTGCTAGGATAAGAGGAATGGAGAAAGTCAAGCATATATGCAAGCAATGTGTTGGTTTTCAAGCTTCTGTTGAACAAGAGATTAGTGAGAATACGAAAGATTGGCTCAAGAGACAATGGGCTCAAAATCGTCAAGACTATAGGCAGTTATCTTTTGCGGATCTATCTTTCAATATTGCTCAAACACAGGTTTATGTTTTCAATATTTCTTCTCAATTCATAAGGAATCTAATTACTTCGCCTGAGGAAATGTATAAGTTGACTCCTGTAATGTTTGAGGAGTTGATTTGTGAAAGACTTAGTGCAATGGGGTTTGGTGTTCAGCAGGTGGGTGGTCATACTTATCACAAGGATGGTGGAATCGATGTTGTGGCTTGGACAAAATTACATGAATTTCCATTCTTAATGGCTATCCAAGCCAAGTATCATCACTCTCCGATGGTCAAGACAGGCCCCCAATCGGTTAGAGATCTGCTTGGAACAGTCAAAACTCTTCCATTTCATGTAGGAGTCTTAGTAACAAATACTACTTTTAGGCCAGATGCTGCGTGGATGGCAAAGCAACAACCTACTATAATAAGACTGAGAGATATTCAAGACATTCGACGTTGGTTGGTAAATGACTTTTTAGATGAATATGATTGGCGGGAGGTTCCTGCAGAGATACAAGTATGCCCTGGCGTCACTATCAAAATACCAAAAACAAAGGTTAAATCCTAGCATATGGACTACATTCTCCAACTTGGCAAACATATTAGCCTTCATCCCATTCTTGCGCTTGATAATTCTGAACCTCATCACCTGACACTTGAAACCTGGCACTGGAGAACTCCATGCGAATTCGTGCCGGCATCGTACTGATCGAAGATAACAAAGTCGCGTTGATCGAACGTCACCGCGCGGGCTTGGATTACTTCGTCTTCCCGGGCGGGGGTGTGGACGAAGGCGAGACTCCCGAACAAGCCGCTGTACGCGAAGCGATGGAAGAGCTGGGTATCCAGGTAGCCATAAAACAAAAAGTGGCTGAAGTCCGCTTTGGTCATACGAGCAGGCAAATCTATTTTCTCGTTGAACATGTCAGCGGGGAGTTCGGCACAGGCACTGGCGAAGAGTTCACGGACTCAGATTCGGAAAGTCCGGAAGAGGGCATCTACATCCCGATCTGGATGCCCATCGAGGAGTTGTCAAATCGGGAGAAGGTGTTTCCTGTCGATGTAGCGAAACTGGTCCTGAAGTCTGTGAGTGAAGGCTGGCCGCTGGAACCCATCCTTGTGTTCGAAGGAAGAAATTAGTTATACTGTATTTTTGCATCGCGTCTGTCGAGGATATGGATGAGCCCTTCATCCGTTTCCTGCGCGAGTCGTATGCCATCGGCATCCAGGAACATCTGCAGGAGGAGGCAGGGTAGGAATCAAAAATCTGCTAAAATCGAATCATGAAACCTGCAATGCGACACGGAGGTGTAGCTACTCTGCTTCACTCTGTGTCGTTTTGATTCCAGCTCACGGAGGACTCCCATGCCAAAGACACGCTTCGATAAATTCTATCGCTACAATGAATTGACTCGTCTCTTGAAGGCCTATGCAAAGGAATATCCGAATCTGATCCGTTTGGAGTCGATCGGGAAAAGCCATGAGGGCCGCGAGGTGTGGCTGATCACGGCGACGAACTTCAAGTCCGGGGAGGACGCGGAGAAGCCCGCCTTTTGGGTGGATGGCAATATCCACGCCTCCGAAGTCACGGCCTGTGCGGCGGCGCTGTATCTCATCCACGCGCTGGCCACGCGTTATCCGAAGGATGCGACTGTCAAGCGCGCCCTGGATACGCGCGCGTTCTACATCGTGCCGCGCGTGAATCCCGATGGCGCGGAGTGGGCGCTGGCTGATAGACCGAAGATCGTCCGTTCGAGCACGCGGCCCTATCCTTATGTTGATGATCCGATCGATGGGCTGATGTGGGGCGAAGACCTGGATGGCGACGGGCGCATTCTGCAAATGCGGATCGAGGACCCGAACGGCGCATGGAAGGCGCATCCGGATGAGCCGCGTATGATGGTGCGTCGCGACCCGATCGAAACCGGCGGAACCTATTATCGAATTTTGCCTGAAGGCTTGTTGAAAAATTACGATGGTGTGACGATCCAGGTGCGCATGCCAAAACAGGGGCTGGATTTGAATCGCAACTTTCCCGCAGGCTGGCGAACGGAGAGTGATCAACGTGGCGCGGGCCCGTATCCAGCCTCCGAACCTGAAGCGCGTAATCTGGTCGACTTTATTGCAAAGCACCCGAACATCACCGGCACGATTTCTTTTCACACGATGAGTGGTGTGCTATTGCGTCCATATGATGATCGCCCGGACGATGAATTTCTCACTGAAGATCTGTGGACCTATCAGAAGATTGGCGAGAAGGGAACGGAGATCACCAGTTACCCGCACATTTCCGTCTTTCACGATTTCAAATATCATCCCAAGCAGGTCATCACCGGCGGCTTCGATACATGGACATACGAACATATGGGCGTGTTCTCGTGGACGGTCGAGTTTTGGAGTCCGATGAAGCAGGCCGGCATCGAGAAGTTCAAGTTCATCGATTGGTATCGCGAGCACCCGCTTGAAGATGACCTCAAAATGCTCAAGTGGAACGATGAGGTTCTTAAGGGCAGGGGATATGTGGATTGGTACGCGTATAAACATCCACAGCTTGGGAACGTGGAATTGGGCGGCTGGGATTTGATGAACATGTGGACGAATCCCCCGCTTGATTTCCTGGAAAAGGAGATCAGCCCGTTCCCTGATTGGATCGTGTGGCACGCTCTGATCTCGCCGAAACTTGCTCTGCGGGAAGCAAAAGTTACCTCACTCGGAGCAGATTCGTTCCGCGTCCGGCTCGTGGTCCAGAACGAAGGCTGGCTTCCGACGTATGTGACGAAGAAAGCCCTCGAAAGGAAAATGACGCGCGGCGTCATCGCTGAAATCACGTTACCGAAGAGTGCCTCGCTGGCATCTGGTAAGGTACGCGAAGAACTCGGCGAACTCGAAGGCCGCGCCTATAAGCCTGTGCTGGCGGATGAGGCGGATGAAAGCACCAGCGAACGCGTCAAGGTGGAATGGGTGGTGAAGGCGAAGAAGGGGACGAAGGTGAAGTTGATCGCGAAACATCCGCGAGCAGGAACAGTGAAAGCTGAGGTGGTGTTGAAGTAGCGGCAGGTTTATCTCATCCGGGAAAACTTTCATTCACGAAAGGAGGCCAGGAATATCCTGGTCTTCTTTCGTTTCTTACGGAACTTTTACATTTGCCTATCGTCCTTGCATTAACGCCGATTAAAAAAATTCTGTTTTCACGGAGGACGAAATGAAATCTCGATCCGGTCTGTTCATGTTGTTTGTTGTCATTGCAATGCTTGCACTTACCGCGTGTGGTGGAGGTGCTCCTGCGGCGACCGAGGCTCCTGCCGCAACAGAACCTCCTTATTTTGAATCGGCGAAGGAGGAGCCTCCTGCGGATGATCTGTTTGCCCAGCAGGGCGCTCCGGCAGAAAGCGCAGTCGGGCAAGGCCAGGCCGTGGAAGCCATGCCGCTGGCTGCCATGCCGACTGCCGCCGCGTTCGAAATTGCGGATCCATCGGGTGATTTGACCGTGATCGAGCGCTCCAACCGCATGATCATCAAGAATGCGGATGTCCGTCTGATGGTCAGGGATACGGATGTTGCCATCGACCGCGCCACGCAGATCGTCGGCGACGCGGGCGGATACATCGTCAGCTCGCGCGTCTGGTATCAGGATTATTATGGCAACAATCTGAAATATGCCGCCATCACCATTGGCATCCCCGTGGATGAGTTCGAGCGCGCGCTGGTCCGGCTGCGCGACCTGGCCGTCCGTGTGGTGGATGAGACCGCTGCGGGTGATGATGTGACCGAGCAATATGTCGACCTGCAATCGCAGTTGACCAACCTCGAAGCCACACGTACCCGCATCCAGGAATTCCTCAAGGATGCTAAGACCGTCGATGAAGCCCTGCGCATCAACCAGGAACTGGCGAACATCGAAGCGCAGATCGAGCAGATCAAGGGACGGATGAACTACCTCTCCGACCGTTCCGCCTACTCGACGATCACCATCAATTTCGAGCCTGAATTCCCCGTCCTGACACCCACACCGACGGCAACGCCGCGTCCCACCGCCACGCCCATCCCGTGGAAGCCCAGCGATACCTTCAAGGACGCGAAGGATACGGTCACGGTGGCCTATCAGGGTATTGCGAATTTCCTCATCTGGTTTTTCGTGGTAATCCTGCCCATCGTCCTGCCGCCCGCGCTCATCCTGTGGGGCTTGTGGAAGTTGTTGAATCGCAGGACAAGTAAGGTTGCGAGTGAAAAGTAAAAAGTAAGAAGCCTTAAATAAAAAGATGAGGCAGGAACTGCGAACCTGTCTCGTCTTTCTTGTTTAAACGGCTCATGCGCTTTACGCAATCATCGCTCCAAACGTGCCGGACGCACAATTAACCCAGTCATTTTTCACCCCATGCTAGCCGCAGATGCAGGGGTAAGATGTTCATGATTTTATCTCTACAACAAAATCAAAGGAACTTTTTGGTCTTACTTGATTGAAGTAATACTCCTCGACCTCATCCCATCTTTGATGCCATTTCTCCAGGAAATCCTGATCTTCGCGAGCTTCAAGCCAGACATGGCGTTCCCTGGCTGGCAAATCCACCAAGATTGTCAAATCTATCAAATCGGCAATTGCAGGGCTTGCAGAATAGGCGCCTTCGATCAGGATCACATCGGCCGCTGTAGCCTCTTGGGCCCCTTTTCCATCGCATAGGTTCCATTGGGTGAATACCCTCTAAGAGCCTCTTCGCCTGTTCCAAAATAATTACCCACTGCCTTGATGACACCCTGATGATCGAAGTCTGTGTTCAAACAATAATCGTCTGCCCAGTACCGGTTGTGTACACCGGGATATGCCAGAGCCACAAGTCCGATTGTCATAACAATAAATCCCAGCGCTATGGTGTAACGATTGATTTTTAGAATCATGGAGAATCCTTATGCACGCTAAAGAAAAAGCAATGCAACTACCACTCCAAACGCGCTACATGCAAAATTGACCCAATCGTTATCCAGCCACTTCCAGCCGCGGATGTGGACCGTCTCCGTGCCGCAGGTGTGGAGCGGATATTTCTCAGTCTCTTTTTTATCGGTGGGGCAAAAGTACATGGCTTGCACAGTCGCGCCGAGAAATGAGTCGAAGAGCGAGCCAGCAAGGCCTGCGGCGGTAATTAGCAAAAAGTAATTTGTGTTCAGGGTGCCACTTGGGGAGAGCAGGACCGCGAACAGAGCAATAATGGATGAACCCAACAGGGATGCGACGGTTCCCCATAACGAGATCCCGCCCGAGGTCCCCATTTCGAAGCGCCTTCTTGGATCCGTGATCATGCGTGGAGGCGTGGGATTCAGGACTCCCAATTCGGTCGCCCATGTGTCCGCATTGACCGCGGCCAGAGATGCGGCGAATCCGACCCAGCCGATGCCTGATTCCGGGTAAAGCGCGTGGAGCACCACGAAGAGTGTCGCCACCCCGCCATTGCCGAAGACCTGACCCGCGTCGCGCGCATGCACCTTTGAGAATTTTTCATCCAGACCCTGTTTACGTTTTTTGAACGCGCGGCTCAACCCTGAGGATGTGATGAAGAAGGTAAGCAAAAGAATCGCCCACTGCCACCCGCCGAGACCGAAGATGATTGTCCCGACGAAGGTCGCGGCCAATGCTCCACTCTTATTGAGGCTGTGCGCGCGATAGGCGAGCGCTGCAACGATGACTGCCAGTATAAAGCCGTAGAGGAGTTGCATCTAAACCGGTGTAGTGACGAGGAACAAAACTGCCATGAGAAATAATAATGTGCAGAGCGTGCTTGATATCCAGACAATAAATGCCAGCGGACGTTGTTTCTCCCAGCGATAAAAATACAAGCCTGCGGTTAGACCTGTGATAAACATCAACGCGCTGACGAGCGGAAGCAGGATCAAACGGACAGAGGGAGCCGTCACGCTGGGTGCTCCGGCCGGATCGAAGCCGAATGGGACCTGTGTGAGCGATGGGATCAAGACTCCCACCCAGACAACGAGGCCGAGATTGAGCAGGATACCGCTCATCCATAAGAAACGCGCCAGGGGACTCTCCCACGCCTGCGTGACAATGAAAGACGGATAGACTGATACTGGTTCCGCGGGAGTCAGACTGCCCATTTCGGTTGCGCGCGCGAACGTGCGGACGAGGGAGGCCGCGTCCCTGGGCGATATTGCAAAGACATGCTTGGAGGTAGCGACAAGGATCAGGTTTCTCCGGCTGGAGGCGATAAATTCAATGGAGCCCAGATCCGGATGTCGTCGTGCGCCAAGGATTGCACCAGGGAGTCGAAAGCGCGGCAAGGATAATGGATATGTCAGGTCAGATACGGGACGCACCCATTCGATATCGGTCAATGGAATATCTTCGACGCGCAGCCCCCAGAGGATGGCAAGACTGTCCCGGTCGATGTAATAGTCGGCCTTCACGAGAGCATACGCGCGATAACCCAGGAAGGGGATGGGTGCAAACGCAATCAGCCCAACGAGCAGATAGGTGACGAACATCGGCCCCATCTCTGCGCGGGTCAGGCTGACAAAGCCCCAGGCAGAGGTGCCGGCCAGCAGGAGGATGATAATTCCATGCACAACCAGTCCAAATTGCTTGGCAGGAGGGAAGTGTCCGACTTTGGTGTTGTTCATTGGGTGGGATTTATGCTGCGATGGCTGAATGATGTGATGATTTGCGAGACGTAGTGATCTTATAAGGTTTTACCAATGCCTCCGCGGGTATACCTAGTTCTGAGTTTAGACGTTGAATCATAGATAACGTCAGTGGTCGCTTGCGGTTCAAAATTTCTGAAACACGTGCACGACTACCGATATAGGGTTCAAGATCTGCACGTGTCAGGCCGCGGCTTTCCATGAAGTAGTTGATAGCTTCAATAGGGTCCGGTGCTGGAATAGCATAGTGCTCATCTTCATAAGCCTCGACCAATGTGATTAATACATCTAATCGATCTCCCGCGGGAGACCCTGGCTCTGCGCCAAAAAGCTTTTCAATTTCCTTAAGTGCAGACTCGTAATCTGCCTCAGTTCTAACGGGTTTAATATTCATCACTTGCTCCTTAGATCGCTTCAGCATTAATTCGATCATATTCTTGATGTGTACCAACAAATCTAATGAACACAGTTCCAAAACGATACTCGACCACGACAACAATTCGGTACTGATTTCCTTTGATATTGAATACTATACGATTGCTTGAGATGAAACTGGCGGTCTGATACACGGATTTGATGTCTGATGGTTTTTTCCAATTGGCATGCTTTATATCTGCGTACCACGCTTGTAATGGCTGACGAGCGTCTGGGTGTCTTTCCCAGAACTGGCGCAAAATTTTACGTGATATGACGCGCATAATCTGATTATAACATATGCTCCCATGCTGGGAGCATGTGTGGTTAGTTCTTCATGAATGCAGTGACTTCTTCAATTAGCATAAGTTGGCTGGTTGTGTCTGTCCGCTTTTTTGCTTCTATTTTCCCCTCTTTGAGACCCTTTTCCCCAACTGTAACTCTTATCGGACAGCCAATCAAATCCGCGTCGTTGAACTTGACCCCCGCGCGCTCATCGCGGTCATCGAATAAAACTGAAACGCCCGCGCTCCGCAATATGTTGTAAATCTCTTCGGCCCTGGCTCGTGTATCTACTTCCTTGCCTGGAACGTGCATGAGATATACATCAAAGGGCGCGGCGGGATGAGGGAGAGTCAGACCTTTGGCGTCATGATGAGTCTCGGCAAGCGCGAGCAGGATATTTTCAAACTGGTAGTCTTTGCGGGTAGCCAAACTGATCGCCGATACTACAGAAAGTGGATTGCCACACGTTACGCAAGCATCTCCCGCCTTGGCCTGGACCAGGTCCACGACAATCTCGGCCGAATAATCGCGTCCATAGTTCGTGTGCTTCAGGTGACAGCCTGCCTCGTTTGCACCGGCGACAAGGTTTTGTGATCGCGGGATCAGATCATCCACAACGATCAACGTATCCCGCAACCCGATCGGCGATGCGTACCCCGCGGCCGCGCCGGACCTCTCGATCTCTTCGGCGGTCGCCGGGCGGACATTCCCAACTTGCGTCTTCAGTTTCACTTCGCTGAGCTGCATATCCCCGCGCACGACGACGAAGATGAATTGATCGTCACTGAGGCGCGTGTACATCAGGGCTTTGGCCGTCTTTTCTTTTGGAACACCTAGAAAGTCCGCCAGCGCTTCGATGGTGTGACAATCAGGCGTGGACACTTTTTCAAGTGCAAGTTCTTCTTCCCCTGGAAGAGGAATTTTTGCAAATTGTGCCAGCTCGAGCCGTTCGGTGTATTTGCAGGATGGACAGTGTGCAACTTCAATGGAGCCTGGAATCATGGGGAAGAAGATTTCACTGTCGTTGCCGATGGTTGGCAGCAAAAAATTATCGAAGAAGGACGGGTTCTCAGATAAATTGCGCAAGTGATGAAGTGTATATTCTCCGAGCTGCGTTGGAACATTCTCACGCGTCAAATAGCCCGCGCGGACCAGGAATGCGAATCCCTCTGTCCGTGCGTTGTTGGGAGCCTCTCGTTGAGTCTGGATGTGGAGGTCACGGTATTTCATGGTGTACGCGCACCCCTCTCCCAGCCCCTCCCAGCCTCCCCCAAATCCAACGATAAAAACCTGGGATGCGCATGGAATAGTAAATTGTTGGATTTGGGGGAGGTGCCGAAGGCGGAGGGGGTAGGGCTGAGGTCTATTCTTCTCTTTTCTTTCTTGCAACTTTCCGCGTCGTCCCCTCTGAAAGCTGTTCGGGAATGACGATCGGCGTCGAGGCGATGGATTCGGCCTGGGCCGCCTCGGAAGGCGTGGTCTCGGGAGCAGGTTCGAGGTCCAGCTCGACCGTTTCTTCCATCCGGATTTGGCCGCGCAGGAACGCGCCTTCCTCCGTCACAAAGGCAGTGGTGATCACATCCCCCCACACGCGGCCAGAGGAGCGGATCTCCAGTTTCTGGGTCGTGATGTTGCCGCGCACCGCGCCCGCGACGATCACGGTATTGGCGCGTACATTCTGGCAGGTCACGCGCCCGGTCTCCCCGACGACGAGCATGCCGCGCAGGGCGATCTCGCCTTCGAACGCGCCTTCGATGCGCACGCCGCCTGAGCCGTTGATCGAGCCATGCCAGATGACGCCCGATCCCAGCACGGACGTGATCCGCTCGACGGCTTGCACAGGTTGTTGTGTTTCTGCAGGAGTAGTGTTGCGTCTGAACATGCTCGATAATTGTACCGTAGAAAACAAAACCGCTGGTCGAGACGCAAGCGTCGAAACCAGCGATTTGCTGTTTTGCTTGAAATAGGTGGTTTCGATACGGTCTGAGAAAAACACTCAGCCCTACTCAACCACCGGGTTCTACTCGCTCTTCT